>Ga0180217_1000126_pt1 | contig 159139 bp, 70 predicted proteins | sample eDN3rd37CBELigOP_FD_128521 | JGI IMG/M metagenome (GOLD analysis project Ga0180217, IMG submission 128521) | Enriched Organic Plus compost microbial communities from Emeryville, California, USA - eDNA 3rd pass 37_C BE-Lig OP (version 2) (version 2) ... | reverse complement strand
TGTTGTTGTTGTTGTTGTTGTTGTTGTTGTTGTTGTTGTTGTTGTTGTTGTTGTTGTTGTTGTTGTTGTTGTTGTTGTTGTTGTTGTTGTTGTTGTTGTTGTTGCTGCTGCTGCTGCTGCTGCAATGCTTGAACCTGATTTGCCTCTGAGGTCGACGCCCGGCTTGGCTTTGACGGCTCCGTGTTAGGATTGGCGTGGGCGATCATCTCACCAATGTGAATGATGTCGGCTCTTGGGAGTCTGAGCAGGGGCAATACGGTTTGTGTATCCGCAAGTCTGCGAAGTCGCTCACATGATTCGAGTGCAGATGTGTACTCAGGTCGCTGAGTTCGTTTACGCCTCATGCTTGCAGGCGTGCTGTTGGAGGTTGAACTGGTTCCAGATGCAATGGCCATGCCTAGTTCAACACGCTGGCCCAGTCCCACACCCCGACTCGTATCCCATGTCATGTTCCCCCCTCGACCCGTCTCCAGTCGTTTCAGCCCTCTTCCAAACTCGTTCGGGACCTCTTCGTAGCTGGACGGTAGGAGAGAGCGTTGGGGAAACAGACCGTGGAGGGCAACAGCGTCTTGTCCAGGGAGTCTCAGGGGTTCATCCAGACGCCGGCTATGCTCGGGAGGCAGACCATCCTGAGGAATATCCTTGGGGATCAGGTCTCGCGGCGTGACTCGGACGCGAATACCGGGCGGGATAGGCTGCGGACACGGGTCACGTGGGGTGTATATGAAGCGCTGCATGACGAGCGACTGCATGGCGGGGTGATCAGAGCTGGGCACTGCCTGCACACCGCGCCACACGACATACAACTCGACTGTGAGCAGTTACGTGGAGTCTCGGACTAGTGTGCGAAAAAGCATATACGGCGCGGAGCAATGAGTCAAGAAAAATTAGATATCAAACCACCGCGTAGACTCACGACGACACACTGGCACCCTGACTTCCTCCGTGATATCGATGTCGTGATATTCGATTGCGATGGTACGTACTCATCCACCATGAATCGGACTTTATGAGTATATCCGCGCCGTGTGCCCTGGCTGAGCATTGCCACGCCCCGTTCACACTCTATAGGTGTCCTATGGACCGGAAGCCGCACGCTTCCGGGCGCTGCAGAGACTTTAAATGAACTCGTCCGACGCGGCAAACGCATCTTCTTCTGCACTAACAGCAGTCTCAAGAGTCGATTCGACGTGTGCCACAAGCTGGAGCAGATGGGCGTGCGAGTCAGCCCTGAGATCGTATACTCCACTTCCTCCACGACCGCATCCTACATCGCCGCCCTGCCCAAGTCCCAGTTCGATCCCCAGTCTCAAATGGTCCTCGTAGTTGGTAGCAAAGGCATCATGCAGGAACTTGCGAACCGGGGTATTCCGTACAAGAACGCCGAGGACTACCTCCCCGCGAAGCTCGAAGACGCCATTGACTTTGTTGCAAGCGACTTCAAGCCCGATCCCAGGCTCGGCGCGGTGGTTGTGGGCATTGATCATCGGATTACCTATCCTAAGGCCGCCTATGCCGCGACGGTGCTGCGAGAGATTCCCAACTCGCTATTCATTTCTACCAACCAGGACGCGACGTACCCTGCCGCGCACCGTAAGCTGCCAGGGGCCGGGTCTTGTCTTGCGATTCTGAAGACCGCGTCCGGTCGAGAGCCCATTAACATGGGCAAGCCCTCGACCCAGATGATGGAAGCGATTATTCGAGACCACAATCTCGAGGACCTGCGACGCAGAGGTCGTATCCTCATGGTGGGCGATCGTCTGGACACGGACGTCATGTTCGCAAACGCGACGGGAGTGAATTCTTTGCTCGTGTTTACTGGAGTAACTTCGTATGGCAGCATCGCTGCGACGTACAACATTGAGGCCAAGTCGAGTGCGAGCCAGGCAATTGAGTCGCATCGCAGGCAATTGAGTCAGTTGGAAGAGGTAAAGGACGCGCAGCCAGCAGCGTCCAAGGCCAGGCTGGAAACGATTCAGCTCCCAACGTTCGTTGGTGCCTCGATCGGAGTTCTAATCGGACTGGACAGCACTGGCGCGGCCAGTTCTACTGCCCCCGAAATCGACCGATCATCGAAGCTATAGTAGTTGGACTGTTACAGTATCGAGTGTGGAATGTTCAATGCAAGCCTGAACGACCTGAGGGAGGCAGCTAGCATGTGTGCATGCATGTAAGCAAGTAAGCAAGCAGTCAATTGCTAATGCAATTGCAATACAGTCCTAGTGTATGTAGTTTTCTTTCCACGTCATCGGATAGCCTCGAATAGGTTAGCCCTGCCCTGAGGAGAGCCCAGCGGTTTCATATCAAGCCCCACCATGCATGCTTGTAATGCAGCTGAGCCGAGAGTGATCCCAGGCGCGCAGCAGCTGAAATCGATGCTCCCGAAACTAATTCAGGCGGGGAAAGCCCCAGAGCGGAATTCTTTGCCGAAGTTTTCTTCCTTCCAGAAGTGTCTCCGGGGTGAGATTTAGCCGTATCCGGCCAAAATCAGGGCATGATACCACTCAGACGTTCTGAGGAACATTATATTTTGGGGCTCTGCAGCGTGTGTGCATGTAGTGCTATGCACTATCTAATAGCATATTTTAATACTATCATATGTGTAGTATCATACTATATCTATGAATTTATCATGCACTTACGCTATATTACGCATATCCTCACACTTTGTCATCACTTTCACTTCTTCACGACAGTTTTCACCAGGATATCCATCACCGACAGGGTTGTGTGAGCCCAACCGTGAGTCGGTGCTTATAGAACAACGCCGCGTGTCACTCTGCGCGCCTATCAATCCCGCCGAGTGCATCCGCGCCGAGCTATCAACCTTCGCGTGCCTCCCGGCCAGGCTCACATTTGAGTAATACGCGTGGGCTACGCACCATTGATCAGATCTGTCACTGAAAACGACTGGCACCGCTGATAGGATATCACATTGTACGCAGTGGTAGCACGCCTTGCGACAATACCCACATCACATATGCACATGAGCTGTTGAAATCTCAATCCTGGAGACGTCTTGCGAACACGATGCTGCCGTCTGGGATGCGTGTACCAAGACAACGCGTGCCCTACCAGGGACCGATTCCGCCTGAGGAGGACGTCCCTGGCACGAGGCGCAGACGAAACAATACTAATGGCAGCGGCACTGGTAGTAGTAGTAGGAGTAGTAATAGCAGTAGCAGTAGTGATACTAGGAGTAGAAACAGGAGGAGGAGAAGGAGTAGAACTTGTTGGAGCCAAACGAGCAGCAATTCTGCGCTCCATCGACCCGGAGGGGTCGAAACTCGCTGGCGGCGCAGGAAGGGGAGAAGGCGGCGGCACGAGCAGCAGGAATTGCCCTGCCGGAGAGTGGGGCAGAAACAGAACCTCAACCGAGTACAGCTCGGGTCTTCTCGAAGCCGTGATGTTCTGACATGTATGGATTACTGCCTAAGCAGCAGCGTTGTCACTGTTTCCCAGTGCAGCTCAGTTGATAACAGCTTCCCCAGCTTGAGCACTTGGTGCAAGTTCCGTTTCGCATGGGCCGCCGTTGTGGCGTGCTTCATTATCTTGAACTCTAATATCCTCCCGGCTTCAGCATACGATCGTGCTATGCAAACACATCCCGAACTTGCCTGGGAGATCGATAGTATAGCGCACGACCTGGCCGATTCGATTATAAACCAATTCAAAGGACTAGACGATCTGGAACCAGATGGCCCTAACGAGAACTGGTTCCTACCACGGCCTGGGTGTACGTCACAGAGTTCGTACAAGTGGTCGAAGGCAGCCTGTTGGACACTGGGACGCCCCCCATTACCACATGAATATGTCGCGTTCCCCTTCCCGATGGCCTCTTACACAGTACAATTAGATATAGATCGCATCCAGATCAGTCGTCTGAGGATCAGGAGTGAGACTGTCTTCTCGTGCGTTATTGGTGCCGAGTTCGAAGTCGGTTCCCTGATGACTATGGGACCGTCGAGTGACCAAGCGCCTCTAGTCCTAGAGTCCATCGGACACGACTGTACACTCCGTCTCGCATCGCGAGAACCAGAGGATAGCGTGTTGTCTGTTCATCTGGTTCTCGACGAGAATCCGGCTTGGGGATCATGGCGGATTGAGTTCGGACGTCCTACAGAGCGTTCATCACCTGTGATTCTCTCGGGTGCAACGATAGTCGCAATCCCTGTCCACGCCTATACAGACGTCAGAGTGCAACAACCAAGCTCAAATGCAACTTTGATCGTTCAGGAGCTCTCCATCGAGACGGATGTCTCGATTGAGCCTCATGTGATCGTGATGCAGCTGCAACCGAGCTTCCCAACTCAAGTTCATATTTGTTGCGACGTGGCTGTAAATATTACGAGCATTCATTTCGCAGACGAGGTCTTGGACAACCTCACGTGGACAGGCGGTCGTAATCCTTACCTGGACGATATAGCTGCTGATCATCATGTGACCAGGGGTAGCCGCGCCCTGAAGTATTTCAGAGACCGCTACTTACATGCGAAATCGGTGTTGTTCCAACTTGGCCACCCTTCAACTGGTATACGTGATACTTCGGCCTACTTTCACATCGGCCCTGATGTCACACTCTTTGTCAAGCAGGGGCTGGCTATGAGTGGAGGCACTATCGAGATGATAGAAACATCAAAACTCGTGAGCCGCGATCTGATTTTGTCAAACGCTATTGTATGGAGTCGTATTATGGGTATTCCCATTGACCCATTTGCATGTGCGACTCATGTCCAGGCCGAGACTTTGATCACTTCAGGTGCGGTAGTTTTCAACGCGACGAAGCATCTTTATGCGTCTGCGCCTCACGACTGCAGCTTGCAGCTGCAAGTTTTCAAACGTCTATTGCTTGGCCCAGGGCTGACCCTAGAGCGAGATATTTCATCACGCTTCACCGATCTTGATACGGCACTCGAGTCAATGAACCCACGAACGTTGAGCTTGTCACAGCTGCGAGTTCCATCGATGCCTGCCTGGGACCCACCAGTTGGTAATGAGTATCCCACGAGTCCGCGCGACGAACCACGAAGGGTATACTACAGACTGACGAGTCGTGACGTCGAGGAACTTGCGTTGATCCGCTTTGTTGGTGACAATGCCACCGGAACACTGATTTTCGGGCCCCCCTCGCAGAGTCCATTTGGTAACACCACCTGCCTAGATGGAGAGCCTCAACCGAACCTTACATCTCTCTCAGTCGAAGAGGAGCAAGTTGACCTCGAAGGTGAGCCGCTAGATTTTAGAATCCACACACGTGTTGCATCTTCACTGATTAGCATCGCCGGTTGGAACGCTACGATAGCTGCAGATCGTGTGACTGTATTGTCAAACGCAGGACGTGTTCGTAGTGCAGAAATGGATGACGATGGTTACAGTCTTTCTACCACTGAGCAACCGCATGACGCCAATTGTGGCATCTCTGACGACTGTCCATACCTTGCTTTGCCAACCCTGATATGGTCAAGTAGCCAGTTTGACTACAAACCACATAGCCTTGCGACCGCGAGACATAGTATTCGATCTAATGTTTCGCTACTTTTCAATGTGCGGCAATTCCACGCGGGTGCGGGTGTGACGTTTGAGGTCCCAAGCCTGATTTTTACTGAGCCTACTAGTGCCGTTCCGCAATCCGCGTTTCCTCTCAACGTAACCATCCTTGGAAAGTTAAACGTAACGATGCTAGCGCTTCATCGCGATCAGTACGATGCTCCACTTGCAACGCTCAGTCAAATGTTTGAGACAGATCCTTCAAGAGCTATTATGGGAGCTGCCGTTAGCAACGATGTCCATGCATACCTTTCCACAAGCCTAGCTTTTCGTCTTCCACTTCTGCGACCACCCAAGTATGCAGTTATCTCTCCAAACTCTTCTACGCCCGCAGATGAGCTTATTGAATCTCCTGATGGTAGCAACCGGCGCATAAGCAATAATGCAATTGTATGGACTCGAATTCGAAGTCTTCGAGCGAATGAGACGCGATCCCAAGGCAAGGCATCTGAAGAGTTGTTAAGTCAGGTGATAAGCCCCTTGCCCCCATATCCCAGCTCTGATGCCCAAGTCCTGTGGAATGCCGGTCCGTTGTTCGACACCATCCCTTACACACCGGCTCCCGTCCCGGTAGGTCTCCATGTTGTGGGCCCATATCGCGTACAATTTGGCTCGCATCTTCAATCTGTGAACATGGTGGGGACGTTGGACACTCTGGCTCTCGATGCCGCTGTCAATTTTACTCTCAAGGGACAGCTGGCCACCGGCCTTGCCTTCGATCCAGACTTCGTGAACTTCACGCAATTTCAGATATATTACGATGACGAAGATATCGCGAGTACCGCGAGCGGACTCTACGTCTTTGCGTTGGCACAGCTTTCTAACTCCGTCCCCACTTTTACTTATCCGACGGGTCACCTTTTCAAACCGTTCAACCCGAATCAAGTCAACGACGAAGTCCTTCCTCCACCCTGGTCACCTCAACAAAAGGTGAAGCCAAGTAGTAGTGGGCAAGCTGGGATCGAGCCCAGCATTCCAACATCTGTGACTGCTCTGAGTGCTATGCCGGAGCACCAAATTGTCTATGGCATCCAGTACTATGAGCCTTGGGAGTTACCATCCGTGCGCATTGATGTGGCAGCAATTCCAGAAAAGCTGGGTTCATTAAGCTCCCGCGGTTGGGTCAGCAATATTATGGACTCGGCTGTGATTGATTGGCAAGGAAATGCAGCACAGTTGCGTTTCGGAAACAACCTTACATTCTCGTTTAACACTACGATTGTCTTCTGTGGCAAAGGTTACGTAATTTTGCCACATGCATCTAATCTTCATGTTGGCAGATCAGCTCGACTAGACATGTATTTGGGCAATTGGCAGCTCTTACAGATCCCAGAGACGATTGCTATCGTCGAGCAGAACGCAGAACTCCACATCCGAGGTCGCTGTTCTGGACCTGATTCTGGGTGGCCTGAATGCACGCATGCATCCATCTGTGGAGCGTTTCCTTCCCTCCCAAGCATGGAGGAAGTAGACGAGTTTGTAAGCACGATGCAATCACGAAGGCAACTGGACAGTATTTACGATCGTTTAGCCTCATCAACGTACTCCAAGTATGTAGCCATGAACCAAAGTGGAGCACTGATCACAGGTGGGTTCCGAATTGAAAGTGATGCAGTGTTAGATGTGGATGTTGACACCGTCTGGTTGTCAAGGACTTCGCGAATCGAAATTCTCCACGGTGGCAGATTTGCTGTTCTAAGTCATGCTAGAACTTGTCGTGCTATGGGTACATTTGTGATCGGTGGCACTGTTGAAATTTTAGCTGACACATGTGCTCCTACTGTACCAGGGACGCCGATCGTTGAGGTTCTTGAAAGTTCCGCAACTAGTGAGCCACAAATCAAGTGCTGGAAGTATGACCCGAATGAGGCGATCCCAACTAGCCATTTAATTGAGCACACGGAGATACTACACCACGACTCTCCTGAGGCCAGTCCCGGCGACACCTGGTTGGGAGTACTGGGTCGAACCTGCCTGCGCTCGGCTCCTGTCGAATGTGGCTATTCGAATCCTATTAGTCTCATCCCGGTTTCTGAACCTGCAGAGATCTCAGTTTGGTCCTGTTTTGGCGCTGTTTCTTATTCGCTCGGTCCAACTCGCTCGTTTACACCCTTTGCACATGTCGAGTCAGGCGGCAACGCATTTACGACACTTGCAGACAGCAGCCTTCCATCCGGGCTGACTTTCCACGAATCCACCGGTTTGATTACTGGTGTCCCAACTCACCTGGGTGAACATGTAGAACTCAGCGTGCTCGCCCTCAACCAATTTGGCCAGAGTACTCCCATCCAGCTCGTGATAATGGTAACTTTACCTTGTCCTTCAGGCTCGTATTGCGACCTCGTCGGTAGTTCTGTTGTTGCCTTTGAGTGCCCTGAATCCAAGTTTTGCCCGGGAAACACAACTATACCATTTACGTGTCTTTCCGGCAATTACTGCCCCGCAGGAAGCGCGTTACCCACTCCATGCCCCAAAGGCACCTACTGCACAGCAGGTCGAGCTGCTCCTCAGCCATGCCCTAAAGGTTTCTATTGCCCATTTCCGGATACTTTGAATCTTTGCCCTGCGGGGTCGTTGTGTCCTGAAGGAAGCACCGCACCTCACCCATGCCACGCGGCCACGCTACCCCTCCCCGGATACTATTGTCCCGAAGGTCAAGCTGAAGCGCAGCAATGTCCTGCAGGGTACTACTGCCCGTCCGTATCAGAAGCAGTGCCATGTCCTGCCGGATCGTGGTGCCTTCCAGGTACCTATATTCCCGCACTCTGCCCTCCTGGTGCCTTTTCACCGCAAGGTTCCACGGCCTGCCAACCCTGCACATCGGGGTATAGTGCCGTGCCGGGGCAGGCTGCTTGCACTCCGTGCCCACGGGGCTTCCGCACAGAGATCGAGGGTGCGACTACGGTTGATGCTTGTGTTCCGATTCCTCCACCTAGCATTCCATCATGGATTGGGTTCCCAATCGTCGCTGCAATAGCGCTTGTCATGCTTTTCCTCTACCCTGGGTATCGACGAAAATCCGCAGATGAGCATTGGAAGGCGTATAATGCTACGCATTCGATTTATAACTACCTCCGTCGAGCGCTCAAGCTTCACATACCCTCAATCCATCTTGCTGAGAGCGAAGGATTCCTGAACGAAGTTGATGAACTGATTTTCCATCTTTACCTCCTTACCACGATCCCACCAAGTGACGCGGAGAACTTGTTACGAGTAACTGATATTCTCGACGCCACGACACTCCATGGTCACATCACACCAGTGCAACGCACGACCCTCATGCTTGGTGGAGTGCGCAGATATAAAGATGACGATCTCCCACGAGACGCACACGGCGTCCCTATCATCATGCCACTTACACATTATCGAATCCAGAATGACCACATTCGATCACTCAATGCCGAGATCAATCGCTTTCAGCAGTATAAGCGCGCATTAATGCGCTGGCTGGAGCGATATAACAGTGGCATGATTGTAGCTGTTCCGCCGGCAGGCGAAGATAATGATGATGGATCCACACCTCCAACAGATGGAACTTCATCAGGCGAGGTTATTGCCTCGCCTTCCGAGATCCCAACAAACAGCACACATTTCCCGCCGGGCGAGCGGTCAGAATTCCCGAAAACAGAAGATGGAATTCCATGCTTTGCTCTGAAGCAGGTCAGCGTTCATTCAGCTTTAGCTCGTATCGATGAAAGAGATCCGAGTGAGCTGATAAAAGCCCCGGATACTATTAGCGTCTATACTAATTCGTCTCGCGACTCAACTCGAGTTGATGACAAGCATTCTACCGAAAACGTGGTTCTTGCCCACCAACCAATAGGGGAGGAGTCGCTTCAGAAGGGACTAATTTTCAGCTCTGCGATCGGATCCAAGCCCCAGCCATTCTCAGCCATTTCAATCCACCAAAACGTAATGAGGGAGCCTGAGAGTGCTTCAGATGCAAGTCTGACGGCAAGTCCGGCGAATGAAATTGAGTTGGAGAGTGTGTCCCTTGGTCTTGGATGTAGCCCGTACGACCCAAGCCAGTCTGATTCAAAGTTTACCGACATTGTTAATAGACCGCCGGATGACCCATACCATGTCGTCCATCCTGCAGGTGAGACGGGCTCAATTGCTACGACCAGTTCATTTGGTAGTTCACTCGGTCCAGGTGGATTTCAACCAGCAGATATGTCACAAAGTGGATACTATGGTGTCATCTCTAAGTCGATCTGGGGCGGGCAGGCGTTTCCGACAACAGTTAAGCAAACCACAGGAGCGGTGTCAATCATCACTCCCGAGTTACGAGGTTCACTGTTCACCCTTGGCCAAGGCCATCGAGAAGTTGAGGATTATGACGAGCAACATGTGATCGAGTATACGCCCACAGCCGACACTGACACTCCATCTCAGCCTCAGTTGATGCAGCCTCAACCCATTGTTCAAGTACGTCAGGCACTCGGCGCACATATCGCCGATTTGCAACTCGATCAGGATCATAGATCCGCAGCCCAAATGGACATTGTAGTTGGGACAGCACCCTCACCTCATGAAGGATCTGTTGATTTGAGCACGGTGAGCTCCGATTGTTCACCGAGCCTCGGAGCTATCGGATCAGTGCGCTCCAGCATCCCTTCACCACTCGCATCTGTTAGTCTCACTCCACCACAACCAAACCCGAGGGAGCTTGTTGACCCGCCACCTGAAGAGGTGGTCCTTACGGACCTTCTGCTGTATGCCACTGAGATTTTAGGTGATATCATGCTCACGTTGCACTGGCGCGCCGAGAGTATTTTGAGTGAATCTCTCCTGTATGGATATGATCGGGCGATAAGAGAGGACCAAAAGCGATTGAATCAGTTGTTCGGTGCAATCGAGACTATTGAACAGCCATTTATGATCCAATTAGCGAAGATTTCCGAATCAACCTTACCTACAGGCCCCCAGGGAGCTATATCATCCTCTCAATCACCTAATTATCAAGATCCTTCTGAACTCCCAGCGGCTCAGAACTACTATCCAGCCTCGCTTGTCGACCCAGCCCTTGATGTGATCGCAACGGATCCGTATGATTACATGCTTCCAATGTTTGCAGAGGGCGGCAGACACGAGGATGTACCGATTGTGGATCCTTCGATCACTCCGGTGAGTTCACAGATGGGACCGCCAGCCGGAAAAGGAAAGTTAGACGCACCAGCAGTGAAGTCTCGTCGTTATGGTGGGCTGCAGGATTCGGCTGTCGAAGGAGCGATAACTAGAAATAAGGGTAAAACCTCTTTGGAGTCCCCAGCGCACGGACGTCATGGAGGTGCCAGCCGTCACAGTAGTCATAACAGCATGACCGTCAGCAATAGCGCAGGCGGTAAACGAAGGAAGCCTCGTATTAGTAAACGAAAGCGTGAGCGTCAGATGATGCGGGAAATGGAGCTTGCAACAGAAAAGTACATTCGCGAGCTCGCTGCGGCCGAAGGCGCTCTTGCTAAGGCTCGAGCACGCATGGTATCCTCCAAAATTTGGGAAGTTCTCAGTGAGGAGGAGAAGCAGATGTATCTAGACGCCATTACCCATGGTCTCCGAGAGCACCTCATGCATGAGCAACCGAGGTACTGGTTCTGTTTTGAATTTCTGACTAACCTCTGGTTCTGCCGAGTGGACCGTTGCAAAACCAAGGAATTGAGCGCTTTGCCCCACTTTGCAATTATGGGATATGGCAATGCAAACCTTGAGGACAAAGAGGCCTTAGAGATTTTCTCCCCTCCCAGCCAAGTACCAGACTGGGGCGCTCGAAAGAAGAGACGAGATGCGATTGCGCTGCGTACGACCGAATCCCGAGCTGTGCTGACTCCAACCCCAGGATACTGCCGAAGATTTGTGGAGAATTTGCTCGGATACCCGACTCTCTACCAATTCGAAGTGACGGCATTCCGACAGACGCGCTCTCCAGTTCTAGTCTCTGCATTCCGTCGGTTGTACTTCTTGATGACCCAGCGCCGTATTGCTGAAGCGAGTGCTGCGTGCACTTCGGATGCTCTTGCCGGCTCCGCCAGCACAGTGTCAGCTACCAATGACGAGAACGCCACAGTGACCGTCTCAGTGGCAGATAACACGGCACTATCCAACGGAGTGGCGAGCGCCCGCTCTGTGCCGCAGGCTGCCGAGCGTGAACAAGACTCTTCAAGTCCCGCTTTGGCTCACATGGCAAGGAGCGAATTCCAACCCACAGACGCCAACTGTAGATCTGGAAGAGGTGATGAAACCAACGACGTAATGGTGGTCGATAGTAGAAGCGTGAGGCCAGAGCGGTCCATCTTTGGTGGCAATCTTGGACCGCACACTGAGCTGGGCTCTGTTGCTGGTGATAACCTTATGTTCATGGTTTCCCCCGAAAAGGCGCACGCCTTCACCGTCCTAGACGCCATAGAAAGTAAAAGCAAGGCTGCCGCAACCAGTTTAGCACACCCGTTTGGACAAACCCCACAAGCGGATGGCATTCGTGAGCTCGGTAGATCACTGGAAATGTCAGGAACATACTCGCCTGCATACCCACTCACTGCGCATTGGTCACAGCGAAAGCGTCGATTGTTGCATCCCACACGAAGACGCCATCGTAGAACCAATTCAGACCCCGACAGGGTGCGCGTTCTCACGACCCACGATGTCCCTAATCTGGATATATCGATCGTCGAGCCTGTACTCGAACCACAAACTCACTACGAAGCGGTGAGCAACTATACGGATAGCGACGCAGATCCACGAACTGAATCGGACATTGATTCAGTCATCTCGCTTCCTGTGGCGGTTGTTGAACGAGACAGCAAGGAGACGGGAGACAGCAAGGAGACGGGAGACAGCAATCAGCATAGGCTTGAATTAGAAGTTGCGCAGCCTCATTTGCAAGCCAAAGCAGATCACATCGAGCCCCATGCCCAAGTGACTCCTCCGAATAATATTGGCAGTCCCAAACCTCGAGCGACTGAGGGCGATGTGAATCTCGGCTTGCAGCCCCATGTATCGCCGAGTGGCCCACAGGTCATGCTCCCATCATTAGCCATAGCCGGGCCTGCCGTGACTCCCCGCTCGCCCATTCTTGCTGCCACACTTCCTCTCTCTCCCCCACCAGAGGGACCACCGCTGGCTGTGCCCAACATTGCTGTGCAAGGAGTTAGCGCGCTCTCACCTCGCCAGCACTTTGAAGCATCTCCGCAAGCGTCAATTAACTTTGCTCCACCTCCTGTCGAGTTGCCGGTCCCACTGCTTGCTGGTGTCAGTGACAACAACTATCTACCTCATCGTCCAACACTCCCTGACTCACCAACTGGTACGGCACCCTTGCCTTCCGGCATACTATTGCCCCCGGGTGCTACGAGTGTCACTTTGGCGAATCCTCTGAATGATGCAATTTTGCGTCTTCAAGCGACCGTTCAGCAACTGGCGCGACTGCAGCAAACTGGGATCCAGCAACCGACCCCTTCATTTAACCCCGGAAATGGAACTGCGCTCGGCATTTCGCCAGCTACTTCCTATCTATTCAGTGGAACTAGCTTTCCGTCGAACCCAATACCTAATGCTATGCTTACCTTGCCCATCCCTACCACCGCACCCTCAATGCAATCCATTGCGGCAACTCAAATTCTTCCTGCTTTCGAGGCCATGCCACAAGTCGACTCTACGACAAGCCCCGCGAGCTTTTCAACCCAGCCGTTCCCTCCCCTCTTCAATCAGCCTGATGCTTCTTCACAGCTCATACGACCGCCTGTATTGGGCGTTTCTGCAACTGCAGCATCACCAATGGCTACCCCGGTGACCGGAGTACCCCCGATTTCCTTCCCCATAATCGCTACAACCGGAGCTCCAACTATGCCTGCGGTGATGATCCAGCCACCTCAGGTGGGAGCCTTCGCTTATGATGGTTTGCCATCGCAGCAATATCCTCACCACCAGCCGCCAGAGTTGAGCCCAGCGTTCCCATCCATGGACCGCACACACCCTTTAGGAGCTCCGATTCCAAGAGCTGATGGTACACCATCATTCAACGCGCCCCATACGCAACCGCAAGATAGTGTGCATAGGCGTTAGCATACGCTAACCCATAGACTACTGCACATATACTCGTGCAAGTCATTTCAATTAATGGCATATTCATCCACTCGTACTATGTTTTGTCTGATATTCCCTTTCTGTGTCAACCCCCAAGCTACCCTAACCTTCGATTGGACTCAACTATCATGCATATCTGGCCTAAGTGCCTTGAGTTGTTTGATTCGACGACCTACTATGTCTCATCAGTTTGGGAGTCACGGTTTGTATTGCCTCGAGATGTCCGGCCGCACATCTTGTCAGGATTTTACAGTGGCTGTGACTACGTTCAAGTGATTGCTTTTGAGCACTTTATTTATTGTCACTCACGGTGGACCATGCTCCGCCTTAGAAGACTTAGAAGTGAATCCCGTCATCGACATAGTTTCACCCCGCACCTCGCCCGTCGCAGTTCGGGCTTCCTGTTGGTACCTCTTCATCCTACATACTGGGCACGACGTAACACCTGTGGCGCCGCGTAGCTAGGATCGGGTCTATGTAGTTAACATGTAAATGTTTCCCTCTTCTGTTACCTTGTCGCTGAGTCTAGCATCGTACCCACACGTCTCTTGAGCGCCCAACCCTTCATCTCCATTAATTTTGTTTGAACCCTCCATCACCTAGCATCCCCCTCCCCGGTTTGACACAGACAACTTTGCTGAATGTATTTTCAAGGAGAGACGCCCATTCTCTACCTTTGGCCCGAAGCTTTGCAGGTCATCCGCTATTGAGGCATAGGGCTTGTACATGCATATCATTTTTACTTTTTTCTGCTTCATTCATGTCGATTTGTCGACCTCTGTGAAACCCACTGAGGTGATTCCTGATTTACTCATCTTGCCTTTGTTTATTCATGTAATCATACGGCTTTCTCACTACACAGTGACTAGAGTTCTGGATCTTGTCTGCATAGCTATTGTACAAACGTCATACAGTAATTGCATCATTGTTACTTTTTTGGTGTTGAACAATGCACAGAGCGAATGCAACTTAGATGGAGATGTAGGCCGCATCCTCAGGATGTTTCGAGATCTGTTTTCGAACCAGCAATACGGCAAGCCAGTAGGTCAGGATAGCGAGAATGCCCGAGATCCCTGACAAGAGGAACAGAGCATATCCATTCTCTTTGGTTTCGGTGAGTTGATAGTTTCCTAACTGCTTGTAAGTCTCAACTGCGACATCGCAATACCGATGCACGTCCGGAACAATAAGCACCGCCGTCAAGATGAAGATAGTTGGTGCAGCCAAAGGAACAATCCACGTAAGCAATGGATGTACGAAAGTCGGCTTGTGTACAAACTTGAGACCCATGGCGAAGATGTATAGATATGAGCTGGCTTGGAAAATGTGAATAAAGACGAGCATCACAAGATTGATACGATTGTCGCGGATGGACTCGACGGGTGGCACCGGTCCGGTTACATCCCGAATCACTGGTTTGTGCATTCGACAGTCGACATCTCGCAAATCACTCAGGTTGTTCGGATTCTTATACAACATATGGCGCCAGCTACCGAGTGGGTAGACAAACACCAAGAACAACGCGAGTAGAGAGAACATTAGCTGAAGATAGATGAAGAGCTTGATGGTCGGGGACGCCCGCACGAAGCTTAGGGATTTGGTGTGGTTCATACTCACGAATTCCAACGGCCAGCACAACTGCTCAATCAATCAATTGGTCCGTGGCAGGTCAAAGACGTGTTGGTGTTGATAACAGGAGACAGATCCGATGCTGTTGCTCCCGCGCGACTGCAGTTGTGTTACTTGCGGTGGAGTCGTTGCGCTGCTAGTGCCCGTCGTGAAGCTGTTCCTACTCTACTGACGAGCGTGACTGCGTGGCAGAGGTGGGACCGACGAAACAACCCCTAGAATGGGAGGTTTGGATAAGTGGGGAAGTCGGTTTGGCAGTGAGAACGAGTCCGACGGAAGAAAGACGGCTACTAACGTCCCAGTGAGCATGATCCCAGCACCAGGATGACACACACAAGGCACGCGAGCCCACCCACCTCCTCGCTTTCCGACCTCAGATGAGCGACGTGGCACGTTGTCCCAGTGGGGTAGCATCCGTCGCGTTCTCAGTCCTCATACAGGTGGGTGCATACGCGGCCGCGGAAATCGAGTCAGGACTGGGCCTTGATCCTACCTCAGGGTCGGGTCGGTGCGCCATGCGCTGGCGTGTCGAGATCACAGCATATGTGGTATTGGCCACTTGGTCCGAAATAGTATCCGAGGGTATAACTCATTCACTGGAAAATATGTGGTGGTCAGGACACCGGTAATATAGTTTCCAAGCCATTCTCGAGCATACTCGTATAAAATCCACGCAGGTGTATTTCACCTTGTATCAGTTACACGTCTGGTATCAATCCGTCACAGTTCCGCTTCCAGCCCATCCGTCCTGGCCCGGAAACCGAACTCGTGGCTGCAGGAGCTGAGTGATCGACTGAGGAATAGACGCTTTGTTCAGTAGTAGGAAGCGCTAAGCAACAGGCTTGGGCTACCAGAAGTTCGCAAGACGCATACGTGTCTTATGACGGGGCAACTCGATTTGTTGCCACATTTGGGGTCACAAATAAACAGCAGTTCAAAACCAAAGGAGCTTGACTGAGTGCTTTTGATCAAAGTGCACTTGAATGAATTGATTAATTGCCAAGGGAACGTCAAGCGTGGTCGACCTGGGAGATATGTGAGCGGGTTGGAAGGCTTTTGCCATAGCATCATTAACACCATGTTTATACATACAACACTGGACGACGTAATACAACGCAGAATCTAGAATGTTCGTCCGCGGACCATCAGAACAAATTCAGATTCTGCGCGCGAGCCTGCTCCGCGCGTGGTTGACGTCCATCTACTTCCTCTGGCTCCTCGTGTGCTTGTTTGTGAACTGGCGCTTGATACAGCTCCCAGATGCATCCCCCCTTTCAATATATGTTCTCGATTCCTCCGTGCCGTTTACCGCAAGGTACGCTTTCGCTCCGCGTATTTAGTACTTTGTGATAATCGCATCCTTGCTGAGTATCCCATGCCGTCTGGCGAATCGGTCCCTTTACTTGCACAGCAAACGGCTGTCTCTCTCGTCTCATACACCTGTCCAAAATCAGTGCAGCCACCCACTGGTTCCCACTGAGTGTCGTCTGCGGTCTTCGGTCGACCTGTGGAAGAAGAAGAAGAAGAAGCGGATAGGGGGCCAAAGTCGAAGCAGACACGGGACCGAAAGTATTTCACCACCCCCACTCAGCCACTCAGCTCAGCCCCAGATTTTTGCAGAGATATTGGGAAAAAAAGTGAGGGGAAACGAGCCGGTTTGGGACGAAAATATTGGGCATTACACATCATGCGTGAGAATATAACCCTGTCTCATCCATCCAGTACAACATGAAGAATGTGATCATTTGAACGAATCCTCAACAGCACTCGAATTGTACTGAGAAAAGCCCCCCCTTTCCCCTCTGCTCCTCAGAGGCAACAACCTCCAACCCGCTCTTTGGACCGCGCTACCACACCGATGATGACTCGAGACCCACTCTCACCCCCATTGCCACCTCAACCACCCACGTATCTAGCCAATCCCGAGGTAGTCCCCGTCGCTTTCCTCCGCAAGGTTCTTGAAAAGCGCGAAAAAGCGAGATTCCCGCGAGGAGGAGGGAGAGGAGCAGCATTTGGAGGTATATTGCGTAGGCATTGGTATTAGGAAACAAGGCGATAGCAGTCCAGATCCGTTGAATAGGTGATTTCGAACCATCCCGCAAGTTAAATTCAAGTCAAAACATCGCTCAACCTGCGCAAATGAGCTCTCTGAACGTTCCCACTCAGGGCAGTATCGGACCTGGAGGTGCTACGCTCACGCGTTCGTTCACGGCGCGTGCTAGCACGGTCTCAGATCGCATGAGAAGGACCATGGGGCTGCTACCCAAAGTCATTTTGGATGAAGCCCTTGCCCCTGGCAACGGCGGACGAGTTTCCAAGTCCGAATTCTTCCCCTTTTGGCAGCAACTCCAGTCTCGCACCAGCAGTGACCAGCCTGACGAATGCACGGCATTTATGGAGCGCATTCTCGGCCAACTTTCGGCAGTACTTACACAGCCCGAGTCTAAATCGTCCTCGGGATCGAGTGCGGCTTCATCGGGCTCGTCGAGTGCCTCGGGAAGCGGCTCGAGCTCAAGTGCTTCGGGCTCTTCATCTTCAAGTGCACAGGGCGGCGCGAGCGGTACGGTTCCACTCAATGCACTCGTGAACACCATCGCGTATGCGACCTGGATGCTCCCGTACTCGTGCGAGAAGATCCGCCCAATTGCTCAGGCACTGACGGAGAAGACAGAGCTGTACCGGGATCACCCACCCGTGCGAGACGTGTTGCGTCTTCTGAACACCCGTCTCCACGCAGACTCTGGCGATGCAGACGACTCAACCGATCCCATCGGGTCTCTTGTTATCAACGCATCCACTCTCCACACACTTCGAGATCTGCAAATGCTCTCCGTCGCGAGTGTCGTGTATGGTCAGCCAGGAGCGGGCGCTCAGGGTGGTGGAAGTGGCTCCAGCGCCGTGGTTAGCGCGAACTCTGCCATTAGCAGCATCATCGGTAGCAGCGTCAGTGGTCCAATCGCTGGTTATGTCACGGGAGGAGCACGCCATGTACCTGCTTTTGACGACATGGATGTGCGCTCGAACGAGTTCGGTTTTGTTTACACATATCTGCTTACCTTGGCGCGCTCGTCGGAGCGTGGTGTGGTCGATGTTCAAATGCACATCCTTCAGACACTCTTAGCCAAGACTTTGACCTTGCCACAGCAGATGAAGCTATCACCACCAGTGGCCGAGTCCTCTATGCTTGCAATGATGCACATGGCACGACAAATTCTTGCCGTCGATTATGTACACAACCAAGCCCAGCTCAAGCGATTTATTTCCACAATTCAGCCTCTCTATCTCTGGCCCTTGCCCTACGGCCATGTAGCAAAGGCGACGATGGAGGCACTGCAGGCTGAATGCCTCAGTCCTGGATGCAATCACCTGGCTCAACTCGACCGTGAAGCGCTTGTGGTTGACTACACCGGTATTGAAATGGTACCCGGCTATCGGTACACCAAGCCGCTCTTCTATTTGGTTGATCCTGCGTCTGCAAACTCGTCAGCATTAACTGTGATTGACCCAGCGCCATTCGACGAAGGTTCGCTTGTCGCGCCAACCCCACTGCCTGCAGATCCTTCAGGCGGCATGGCACTTCCACCTCCAATCCAGGCCCTCTGTGTGCTCGCTGCGATCGTGCCAGATGAGAACACGGAGATGCCCCCCGCACCGACGGTTGAGTGGATCGACATCGCACGTCGTATTGACCCGCCTACCATGGCTCATTACCTGGAAGAAGTTCGCGCTGTGGCTAAGCAGACCGCGAACAACCCAGATCTCACTCGTGAGATGCGACTTCAGGCTTTGGCTCGTATCCGTGCCTCACTTTTGGCCTACGCAGAAAAGCACGGCCAACGTATCTTGACAACCAACTCGGGCTGCGACGTCTCTGACCTGGTTGTCACATACGCTCCACCTCTGCCTGCGCTTGAGCATGTTCGAGTGAACGTTTCGCTCCGACGCGGACTTCGTGAGATACGCGCAATTGACCGTCTGACGATGGGTGAGCCAGAGAAAGGTCCTTACTACCCCGCAAGTGGTTTGGTTGAGACCATGCACATGATTCTTAAGAAATATGCAGCGGATGCGTCGCAGCCAGCACCCAAGCATCCTCGTGAGGTTCGCTTTGCAGTCACGGGTAATGATGCGACCCTGCATCACACCGCAGCGGCCTATGTCCTCTTGCGACAGAAGAACCCTGAGGTCTTCCACGGTCTTCGACTTCGTTTCTACGTCCTACCCACGAGCCGTAACAACTCGTTGGCGGGCTACATTGCACGTCACGATCCTTGGTACTATCGCCACATCTTTACCCCGTTCCGCTCGTCGCCACTGCTTGTCCCCTGGCCCCGCGAGGATGATGGAAGCACAGAGGGTAAGGTCAGTGACTCGACTGCATTGAGCCCACCAACGCTCTTCCTCCGCGAGTGCGTTGCACAGTACGTGCGCGAGGGCTTAGTCACCGTGCCCTGCCAGATGTATCAGCTGGAGGGTTGGACAGAATCCAAGGCTGAGACTGAAACACGAGATCCAGATGAGATCATACCGTTCCTACTACGAGTGGAAATCGGCTTGCCGGTGGCTGCTGAAGAGTTCCGATTACGAACGAATCGCCCTGGCCTCCGTATGGATGAGTTGACTAAGGACAAGGGTTTCTTATTCCAATCACAAGATCTCGCTGTACGCTTGCTGACTACAGATTTATCCGGCACGGCGCGTCGTGAGCTCACCGAGGAGTGCCTTCCATTCATCTCCTTCACATTCTCGAGCGTTCCCCGAAAGCAAGATATGGGACACATCGCGTCGCCCACAGAGCCCACTATCGAAAGCTACTGCCAGCTGCTGCGACCTGACAAGTTGCGCAAGTCGCCGCTGGTTCTGGATCCTCGTCAGCATGTCCTCGAAGCCCAGGTGTCGGTTCCGCCTGTCTCAGCCGCTTCTACAACGGGAGGCAGCATTGGCAAGTTCCGAGTTCTCGTCGATGGCATGCTGTATGGTCCATACTCGTCGATTCGTATCACGAAGGCACTTGACCATACCAAGCGCTCGATTGTTTTCCCTGTCCAGGCATTCTTTCCATTCGAAACGCAATAATTGAGTAAGTCGCTCATTGGTTAGCTCGCTAATTGGTTAGCGTGCATTTTTCTTCGTTCGTCCCCAGTTTCGGTACTTGGTCAGCAGTGTGAGATGCGTCGGTTAGACGCTACAGACCCAGGTCGACACAATGAGAACTACACAGCGCAACACAGCACAACACAACACAACATCGTACAGCTACTACGACTACCGAGTCCCAGTCACGTAGTTGTCCTTCTTGATTTGAATTCTCATGCATGCACCGCGACCCAGACACGCATTCAATAACTCAATTGCATTGCTCGCAAGTCGGCGCTTATTTATACATCCCCCCTGCGCAATGCGGATCACTCTCCGTTTCGTGCCCATCGACGTTACTCACGCTTGGCAGCTGCGCGACCTCGCATCGATCCCAGCCGTGTGCCGCGAGTGTACGCCAGTTTCAGCTTCTGGCGAGCCCGTGTTCAGGCTGGGGGAGTAAGCACGCGTAAGCATGCGTAGCCAAGCAAGTAAGCAAGGCGAGAGCCAGCAAAGCTGCGAAATACAAAAAACAACACCACTCCGAGTCAGTCAATCAGTCAGTGGAGTCTTGAGTTCTATGCTGTCAAGTCGCATTTGCAATGATATCGTGAAATGCACGGGCAGAGTATCTCCCAGCACTGTCTCGAGCGCTTGTGTGCCGTTACCCTGCCTCCCGGCGCATCGTCCCGTCGTCAACCCAATCAACCCGGGCCGATGCCTCCCAAACCCAAAGTGATTCGGTTACGAAAATATTGTCATAGCTGTTTCGAAAATGGCATCCTGGGGTGTGCGGATGCGTGTAAATATAATCAGTGTGTGCACACTAACTTGGTCAATTCGCGTGTATTACTCCCACATTTAGACACCCCGCAGGGAGCGCGCAATCCTGGGACAAGTGGTAGGCTCGACCCCCAAAAGTGTAACGTAACGGTCACTTGCAGTTTGGGTTGGGGATACCTCACTAGCGTACTTGGACACTAGTGGTGACCGAGTAACTTAACCATTAAGCAAGACAAGAGGATAGGTACTTAACTAGCCTGCATCTCCGGGGCATGAGTCAGTACGATCGCTCTATCCAACAGCGAGCACCTCAGCCCCTAGACCTATCTGCGACGACTATGGACGGCCCGTCTCCGCAGCTGCCAGGACAAGGCAGCAATAGTAACAGCAGTAGTGGTGCTGGCAGCAAGCTAGGTGGCCAAACACCCACTGCGGCAAGTCTCGCGGGCTCCAGCTCAACCTCACTCGTTGTGTCCACCCCTAGGTCCGGCACACGTCCTGCGCCTCCTTCCCTCACCCGGGCGACAACGGTTTCATCCTCGTCGGGTCACATCATCACCAAACACGCGGACGGAGGTGGGGACTCCGCCGGTAGTACCGCTAGTGGAAGCGGAGGTGGAAGTGGGAGTGGAAGTGTCAGCGGCAGTGGTAGCGGGCTTGCAGCCTCTATGGTTAACCCCAGCCTACATGCTGTCCCCGAAAACGCCCTGCCCCCACCTGCACCTCCGGCCGTGGGAAGAACCACGAGTGGACACGAGACGCCTCGCAGCGGACTCCATGCGAGTATGTCGACCGTTAGCCCTCGATCGGGCAATATGCTTAGGCGGTCGAGTGTAGTCGTTATCGGAGGAGAGAGCCCGCCACGCTCGCTCAGTGTCAAGTTCCAGAACATGTCTACAGACGAGCCTCGGCTTCAAACGAACGACACTGACCTGCAGGTATCTGAGGCCGACAATAATCCGTTCGCGAATATTGATCCCGCGCTGACCCAGGCCACCGAGAACAACAGACTATTTACTTCAGCACGCTACTTTGATCGCAGCACTGCCTCTACCGCAGGTCCTACGCTCTACGCCCTATTTTGCAGTCAAGCTCGACCCGTGCCAGCGATTCTCACTGTTGGTACAGGTGATTTGCTGGCTTCGCCCGAACTGGGTGCCGATGCTTCCAGTCTGAGTACCAGTAGCGGAGGTGGTCGTCCTCCACCGGTGGTGGATTTAGACGAGGTTACACTTCGCAAGCTCAGTACTCTCAGCCATCACAAGAGACAGGCGAGTGGTAATATCTTTGGCCACGCTCGAACTCACAGCCATCAGTTCACCGGGGCCTCCTCTGGTACAGAATCCGGCTTCATTAACTTCTCAAGTCCTCCAACCAGCGACCCTAAGATCCCAGGAGATGAGTCAGAACCCTTCGTGTTGGGTATCACCTTCACGCAAATGTGCATGCTCCTCAAGTTCATGTCAATTTACCCCGCCAGTGGCGAAAGCCAGGTCCTCGAATGGGTGAGTTTGGTGGATGACGGTCGGCCCGAGTATTACAAATTCCTCATTTTCGCCCAGATCGTCGACATGGCAGTGTCTGCAAATAATGCACTATTTGAACTGTCGTATCCCAAGGTCCCTCTACCGTGTGCGCTCCCCTCTCAAGGAGGCGCAAACACGACCCTGACTCCGCATGAACTGCAGGAGTTCCAATTGCCATACCGGCGGATCCCAACCGAGCAGCTTCCAAAAACAATCCCACTTGCCTTCCCACCAATTACGCAAGATCCAAAGAGAATTCTTTCTGAGGCGTCAATCACTGGCTTCAAGCGTGTGATTGTTAATGCCACAGATGATGCCTATGCTCATTATCAGGAGCAGCAACTAATGGTGCCCGTTCCCGATATTTTCGTTTTGGGAGCTCCGATCTCACTCATTTCATCTTCAGAGTATCAGAAGGGTGCTACCGAAGTGTATGTAGAATTGCTTACGCTCGCTCAGCAAGCACGAAGGTCCATTTTCCTCCCCGAACTGGTTGAGAATGGTGAGATCAGGATCACCCGCGCCACGCCATCCCCGAATGTTCCGTACTTTGGCCACCTCTCTCGATTCGGTGGTGTTGTATATACATTCAACGCAGATGGACCCAAGGCATACGTCGTTGACCTACTAACTGAAAAAAGGCTCCGCCAACGCGCAAGATGCATTCTGGCGCTCGGCCTGCTGGGCACACCTCAGGCAGCATTCGCAAGCATTATGGAGGAGTGTCTCAACCCATTGCGTACTTATAAACCCAAGGTAGGCCTTACGGGATCAAGGTCAGGTGGTAACAGCAACACTGCGGCCCCAACTCCGAGGGCAGGAACAGCACCGTTCGTTACTGGTCCTTGTACCCTGGTACCTTCGCTTGTACTAGTGCTGAATGAAGTTGAGCCAACCAATCGCTCCGATCCCAAAGCAGGAAACGCTGCGTTGCTTGCTGTGTTGGCATCTTGTGCGACAGAACGCGGTTTGACACTTTATTCTGCCGCACACCTAGCTTTTATGGAGCTCTCGCGCCGACTTACGCGTCCGTATCCACCAATGCCGGCAGGTCCTGTGGATCCAGACACCATGTTGTCAACACAGCGAGCACTGCGTGAGGCCGAATCCGGTATCGAAAAACTTCATGATACGAATGCTGAGCTTGAGCATAAGCTTGTTGTGATGGGAGAGGAACTTGACAAGGCTCGAGCGGAAATTGAACGTTTGAGCGCGCTTCAACTCGCTCCAAAGCCCCCCACTCCTAAGCCTTCTTCGACGCCAGAACCTGAGCAAGAGCTCGATCCTGCCGAACGCGCCCACCTCAGTACGCTTAATGAGCTGAGTATGCTAACTGAGTCATGCCTTGACTTTGCCTCAGCGGTTTCTCCGCTTCGTAGCCATGGGCAGCTGCAGCAACAGCAGGAACTGAACGCCTCCGTTGTATCAATCCCGGTCACTCCTCGGAAAGCGTCTGTGACTCCATCAAATCACTTGATTGCATGTTCAACGCCGAAGTCGGCCAAGCAGCTCTTGGCTATTCAGACGACGCCCATCAAAGCAGCCCCGGGATCCCCTGGATTCAGTCGTGTCGGTCTTCCCGTTACTACTCCGTTCAGAATTCAGCTCGCTGCGCTTCAAGAGCAGGAGCGACAGAATGCACGAGAACAAATGGAGAAGGAGTTAGAGGCGCGGCTGCAGGAGCAGCGTGAAGTGCTGCAAAGAGAGCAAGAGCAACAGCGTAAAGAATGGGAGCGTGTGCGTGAGGAGTTGATGTCCAATCACATTCGAGCTAGAGATGAAGTCATCCAAATCCATTCAAGTCATGAGCAAGAGTTGAAGGAGTCATTCCAACAGCGCGAAGCCCAGCTTCGACTTGAGTTCGAAGCCAAGCTGACTGCGATGCAGCAGCAGCTTCAAGAGCTTCTAGAACTTCAGAGGACGCAACAGCAGCAACAGCAAGAGCTTCAGTTGCTGCAACAGTTAAAGATCAAAGAACAGGAAGAACAACTTCGGCACTACCAAGAATCCTTAGATCGCGCCACGGCAGCAAGCTCTGAACAAGCACACACCGAAGATGAGAGACAGCAACAAATGGGTTCTCAGCCCGCATCGGCCCAACTTCAGCCTCATGGTACTCCTTTCCCCAACGTTTCAGACTTTGAGAGTAGCTTAGATACACCTTTCCAACTCCGAAACCGCACTCAACATGCATCTACCAACGGCAATGAACCTCCTCGCTCAGCCTCCAAGCGACCTTACAAGCATGTTGTGACACCTCCACTCGTTCGTGAACTTAACGATATTCTTAACGATGAAGGATCAGAAAACGAGGAATCGGGTACCATTGAAATCACAAAAGATTATTATTCATCCCTGTATCCAAGTCAGGGTGCAGTGAACTGGCCTTCCTCAATGCATGGTTACCATAGTCAACATCTGAATGCAGCGAAGGAAACACCTCGAACAGAGCTTAAGAGCGTGCCTTACAGTTATCCAACCTCAACCGACAAATCTTCATCTACATTTGCTCGATCCTTGTCCATGGAGAGAAGGGTCACTCCCGAGTCTGATGCCTTGGCACCCAGAGGTTACCCTGAAGTCCGTAATCCTCTCTTAGAGCAGACATGGGAGCAAGCTCGCACGAGTCGACAAGCCCAAAGCGCGGCCGTCACTGCCGCGTCAAAGCCTACTGCCGCGTCAACGCCAACAGCCTCTGCTCCACCCTCTTCAATCCCGGGACTTACGCGCCACCCTGGACTCGTGTACACCGAGAAACATGGAGGCCTGCTCGGACCCATGGGTCCTGGGGGTCTTGCCACAATGTACAGTGCGGAACTTGCGCCGGTTGGCAAGGGACCTTCAGCGATGCGTAATGCAAGGAGACCAGAGAACATTCTTAAGGAGCAGGTCGTGCCATTCGCCGCAGCGAAAGCACAGTTGAAGATCCTTGAGGGGGCGACCCGCGCGCTTCATGAATTCAGGAGTACTAGTGGGAAACCCATCTAGCCATTATTCCGCTCGACCCGAATTCCCCTCCATCTCCACTCTCGTGGAACTATGACTAGTGTTGCAAAGAAAATACATGCGGGCTTTGTATTGACTACATAGCGACTCTCTACTTGATTTGTCGAATAGGAAATAAAAGACACAACCGAAGACACACTGTGCAATCAAGTCAGTAGATAGATCCGTATTTCCGGCACGGCAAACTACCACTTCCCTACTCCCCAAACCGTCTCATCCTTTAATCGGGAGGAAGTTTGCAAACAAGTTAAACTTCATGATCGCTGTTGCTACTGGGACTATCACTTGCCTCATGCACGACACCTACCGACTTCCCACGTGCAAACTGTGAAAGAAGTCGCTTCTCTTCAGAGGACTTACCTGGCTTAAGGCTTCCTCGAGGTGAGAGCAAGTTGGAAATGAAGCTTACCGCACCGGTCACCAGTCACAAGTCAGAAGTTTCGGCCGCGTTAAGAGGCTCCTCAGGGTTCCAGGAGGTTGATGCCCGCGTCTTCTCCTCTCCAGACTTGTACGTCGATGGGAACGCCTGTGCTCCGAACCAGAGTGGGGCAATGATGTAAGGAAGGAGGCCGAAGACAGTGCCAATAATACCGCCGATGATGACATCCGAAGGGTTGTGCATATGATCGTACACGCGCGATGCACCCACGACCAAGCCGGTGGTGATGCACAGGACTTGGAGCATGGGTCGGAACGCGTGGGAGACCTCGTGACCCTGAGGGACGGCTCGGTGGAAGTAGAGTGCGAGGAAGATCATGCCGCACATGATAATCGATGAATGGCCCGAGGGGAAGGACTTGCGACCCTCCTCAATTTCCGCTGCAGAACCGGTGCAGACGGCTGGGTTGCCTACGTAGCCCGTCTCTGGGTCAGGAGGGTAATCCGTATAATTGGGCTTGCAGCGGTCCAGGAAGTCAGGTCGAAGGCGACCTACCATGAGCTTCAGAGCATTTGTGACAATGTCATTCAAGAATGCGCAGAGCAAGAAGAATATAACCTGATTTGCGATGAACCACTTTCGGGACCGGTAGCCATAGATAAGGTTGTAGAGAACGATCACTACGACTGGAACCAGCAAAGCGAGGACGATCAATGCAGGGACATCAACCGTCTGCGACTTCTGACTGGAAGGGAAACCGATGTCGCGGTCGCCGCGGAAGAAGCCCTGCACATGGGGCTTAGCAACACCACTTTGCAGGATACCCCAGACAACGATTGTAACAATGAATATGAGTGCATCTCGAATGACTGTACTTGTGCATCCCAAGCTGTGACGGGTTTGAGATAGGTAGTACTCAGATGCGGCGATCATTTCCGGTGTTGGACGAAGAGTGGACTGGTAGATCACACAAGATTGAGATGTTAAGACTAAACGGAGGCGTTGGCGACGCGAGATATGAACCCGAAATGTCAAGGGCCCTCCAAACGTGCGTGCACAGCGTCGATCTCGCTAAGGGGAAGGGACGAGAAATGACTTGAAACTCTGGATCTTCGAAGCGCTACTGCTGTAGTATCACTTGAAGGCACTTTCCAGGGGTCGGGCCAGAGTCCCAAGCGAGATGGCTTGGTCTATACCCAGTAGAGAGATCAACCGCAAGAGTGAGAACGTAGCTCAGAGCCATTTGACCCAAATTGCTGCTCCACATAGGAACTTTGAGCGAGATAAAATTCGTGTGACGACCTCGTGCAGGTCAACCAGGTCGAGAAAACCAATTATACACTCCATGCACTCGCATCGCACCCCAATTTCCACAAGTTATCCATTCTAACTCATTTCCGTCGAAATGAAACCATCCACCAGTTTCTGCCTGGGTGGAGAGGGTTGAGAGCGTTGTTGTGTTGTATGAGATTGTCGGTGTGAGGCATACCACACGCAGGAGTCAACCGCAGGACGCCTGCGTCCATGGAGAACCTCGGTAAGGTGGCGGTGGTGGACAGATTGTTGAAAGCTAAGGTACATGAGAAAGAAGGAATGAAGCTGGGGCGGTACCAAACTTTGGATGGAGTCACGAACTCATACACGTGAGGAGCATCGCGTTGTTACATCCTCACTCGCTTCACGCCCAATCGAGGAGAATGTGATGATCCTTCATAGACTGGAGGCAGATCATCCTCGGTAATGGGCCTCGGAGTTGATGGCGCGAAAGGCCCTGACGTCATTCCTTGCTCAAGAACCTCACGAATGTCGGGAAAGTTAAGGCTGAGCTTCTTAACCATTGCATCTGCGAGCACATTGCCTCGACCAGCGCTCTCGCGATACCAAATCGCAGCTTGGATACGATCCAGCTTGGTACCTCGACCTAAGTAATAGCAATATGCTACGGAACACTGCGCTGGAGCGTAACCCCGAATTGCACTCTGCAAATACCAATAGAATGCCTTACTGTAACTCGCATTCGTGAACGGGGGCTGGCCATAGTAGTAAATATCACCGAGTCGCTTTTGAGCAACGGCGTCATTTTGTCTCGCACGCTGGATGAGTTCTTCCAGTTCAAGTTGCTGGTTTTCGTCGATCTCACAAAACTCTACTCCCAAATTCGAAATCGCACGCGCCTGCCGCAGCCCTCGAGACAATTGTTTGTTCCGCTCGCTGAGATCGCGAATATGCTCTGCTTGGGACTCGGACTTTGCCTCCAACGCACTCACTCGCTGCGTCAGCTGAGAAAGTTGTTCCCATACCTGAGCAGGTAATTGGTCGAGACCACGACTAGGACTGGATGTTTCGTGTGGCACAGATGCGGAGGTCTCAGCCGGCTTCTCTTGTTCTTGGCCCTGTGTTTGTTGTTTTTGCTGCTTGCGCACGGTGCCTTCAAGATAGCGCACTGGACTTGACTTCGGTGACGGACCAGGCCCCGTTGGTTCTGGCCCCACAGCTTCGGGCTCAGCAGTATCCGAGCCGGAGCCCTGCTCTTGTGTGGAAGTTGCGTGCACACTACTCGCGTTCTTGCTCTTGCGTTCCTTTCCCGACTTGCTGGTGCCACCTGTTTCAGACTGTTGGTCCTTGAAGTGACGCTGGCCTGGTACGCTCATCGTCGCGAGGGTCTGCTGGGGAGACTTGAGGTCACTGGTTGCAGCACTCACTCCTGCGCCCAGGACGGTGGCATCCTTGCTTTCACAAGGAAATGGAAATCGCCACTCAGGTTGCAACTGTACTATATCAGTGTAAGTGGGAGGATCGGTGGCGAGCATCGACGTCTCATCTAGCCATGTGCCATGTCGTAATCCAGCAGTAGTCGGATCCGTTTTGTTGTTCTTTTCCTCGAGCCGCTTCTCCCACCTGCTCGTTCTGCGTTGATTCCTGGCATCATTATATTCAAAGTAAAGGTCGGTCTCCGTCTGAACGCCGAAATTATAATCATGAGTGAGATCGACGCGTCGCGCCACAGAAGGGCTCGACAGGATGTATACATTGTAGCCTCGGTATAATCGCATGAGGTGCTCCTGTCGATCCCTTTGCTGCCACTGTTGCTGCTCCTGCTGTTGTTGCTGTTGTTGCTGTTGTTGCTGTTGTTGCTTATTCTGTTGTTTCCCTTTCGTCGTTTGCTGGCTGGCATTGGGTGCTGGCGCATGTTGATTCTTGATAGGTGTAATCGGCAGCTGCTCTTGCTGCTTATTCTTTTGTTTCCCTTTCGTGGTTCGCTCGGCGGCGCTCGCCACGGGGGTCATCTGCAGCTTTTGTTGCATCTTCCTGATCTGCTGCTCCTGCTGCTCCTGCTGCTCCAATGCTGCAGCTTGTCTGGTCTTTCTCTTGGCCATGGCGAGTCGCTACGGTTCCGGGCCCGGCCTAAGAACTAGGAGCTGGGACTGGGCCAGTGTTGGTATTCGGGAGGTATCTCTGCCTGGCGCCTCACACAAGCCTAAACAAATATAGACTCGTCCCCGTCGGGCCACACCACACACTAGCCGGGAGATATCCGTGCGCGCATAAGTATTCGGGTGTAAAAACTTCGTAGTGGTGTGTCGATAATAGGGCGCATGCGGTCGTTCCAAGTAGCCCAGTCTATGCACTTATGAATCAACTTGGTCCCAAACCTCAGCACTCTATGCACACACCGCAATCCCGCTCGGATATGCAAAAGAGACGTTAGACGAATCGTCCTCAAACTCGCAGCATGTTGCGAGTTCACACCGCCAACCCAGCCCCAATTTGCAAAAATGATATAAATACGCGCCAAAACTCCGTCCACCCGCCTCCCTCGGGGCGCCGCAGCGGGGTGGATGGAATTACGCGAAAAGCAGCTTTGAAATTTCAAATTTGCGAAGCGAATATGCGGGGATGCGTGAGATAGCTGCGTCTAAGGCTGGACTGTGTAGATAGCTGCTGATCTGAGGCATGCGTGTATTGAGGTCGATCGGGCTCACGACCGCTGAGTGTCTCACAAACCCGCTAAAATCCCGATGTAGGTCGAAAGAACTTGATCCTCAAGATCTCGCGACACTTAAAGGCAAATATCACACGATTGCAGTCGCAAACGAGATACTGAAGTATGGACAACATGTCCGCTCCCAACACTGTACGTCATTTCATTACAATCAGATATGACCCAACCCAGCATGTGTGGAGAATTTCATATCCTATCCTCCCCCTTTTGGACGATCTGGGGTTGGCCCTCTTGTCAGGGGCGCGTGACTCGCACTCGCGAGGCGGGCGCGCGTGAGCGTTCCGCACGAGCCACTCCCAGTGCGCACTCTTGCCACAGCCAGCCCCAAGCCGGGACTGCGACCCGATCTGCGATACTTTGAACCGAATGCAAGCGCGGAAGGGACAATTCGCAGAGTAGGGAGATGGAATGCGAGTGGGGATCCAGGAACCGCAATTACTTGCGACTACGCGTATACACGAACAAAACGGTCCTGAGAACTCGCCTGTTTTGCATCTCAACTGAAAAAAATGCTCACTGGGGCGAAAGGCGGCTTGTCAACTCAAGCTTGTCAGAAGGAACTTCCAGCTCTTGTTGTGCCTTGTCTCGGCCTGGATCGGATCGAACTGGTCGTAGACTGACGCACATCGGTTTTGCCTAGTCGAACTTGGTTTGGTTCGCGACAATTTAGCACAGCTCCCCTCGGATGCATAAGCTCTAGATCTGCGCTGCCTCACTGTCGGCTACCCACACCCCCTCTCGATTCACCCCCTTCTAGGATCTCGGTAATGTACGCTATCGCCGCGAGGAGGACTCTGGTGCGGCCTCAAGCAAACGCGTGTATGTAGGCAACGAAGAAGTCAAAATCAAGGCTGATCCCGTAACGAAACACAGCTCTGCACTCATGATGACCGGCGGGTCGGCCCTTCTTCCCGAATCTGGTCGCTCCACACGCGCTAGCGAGAAGGCTGCGGCTACCGCTGCCGCTGCCGCGGCTGCTGCTGCTGCTGCGCCTGGTGGTCATGGTTCCGTTTCGATCCCTGCGCCATCGACGTCCTCTTCTTCCACTCCTGCCTCCTCTACCACGAGCCGCGGCCGACAAGCAACCGCTGCAGCGGCGGCGGCAGCGGCGGCGGCGGCAGCGGCAGCAGCAGCAAATGCAGCGACTGCGGCCGCCGCAGGTGCGCCAAGTAGTGCAGCTCACGCAGGCGCCGCTGCAGCAGCCGCTGCTGCGGCGGCCGCAGTCGCTGCTTCTGCCGGTGCCGAGGAAGGCACTAATGCCCCAGTTTCGCGAAGCACCGATCTCGCGAACATCATTCGCAAGTACAACGTGCAATACCCCTACCCGGGTCAGGTGTTCCGCTCGCTCGCAGATGTTGAGAACGCGATTGATGCAGCTGCCCTTTGCTTGCACACTAACGCTAAGGCCATCAAGTACAACTGCTTCCAGAAGTACCGCTTCCACGCTACTTGCGCATCAACCGGCAACTGTGGCTTCCGTGTATTGTTCGAGCGATACGTGCAGCTCAAGTGCGCACATCGTCGCCGAGCCTTAATGTTCAAGCTGCAGACCCTTCGCAAGCAGGAAGAGCACTTCGTCAAAGGCTTCAAGTTCATGTATGCGAAGTCAGAATCCGAGCGACGCCAGATCGCCTCCAATGACTACCCAAGTGACCAGTTCCCAGAGGAATATCGCGAATTGCACTGGACCGACCAGAAGCTTATTTGCTTCCGTGATGGCGTGAAGTATGCTCATATGCTCTTCGCTACGAAGAAACAGGCAGAAGTCGACGCGCTCCCAGGTGTTCAGCGCATGCTTCGAAATCAGCTTACGCCTCCTATCGATGTCAATATGCTGTCCAAGTATATCAAGTCATCAGGACTTTATGGCGTGGCAGAATCCATTGATTCGTCCGAGCGTGTGTCAGAGATGAACATTGACTTCCTGTGGAACGATCTCAGAATGCCTAATTACAAGGTCGGAGTTTTGGAAAAGGTCTGCAGTGAGAAGATTCCTCGAATGTTGAAAGATTTGTTCGAGAAGGAAGTCCAGAACCCAGTCGATAAGCAAAATCTGCACTATAATGACTGGGTCATTCGCGATGTCACCGACCACAGTCCCGAATGCGAGCGTAACGAAGCCAAGCAGGTGGCGTCAAAACGTCAAACCCGTTTCGCCCTTGAGGCCCTTTGGCCAGACACAGCACCTCCGAAGAAACTGCGCGAAATCTACACTGAACTCGCTCGTGTTTTCCCCGAGAACATTAGCTTCCCGACCAGTACCATTGGTAAGATTCTCCGAAGCCCAGGGGAAGTTGATAAGGAACTAGCTGCAGCTGCAAGCGCCAGTGAGGAGGGTGCCTCCCAAGAGGGCCACGAGCCCGAGGTAGAAGGTGAAGAGGCGCTCGAGGACGAAGATGGCCAGGAGCAGCCACGCCGACGAGGCCGACAGGCAAGCGCAGCCTCCCGCACAGGAAAGCGAGGACCAAAGGGTAGAGGAAAGGCAGCAGCCTCCTCATCGGTAGCTGCAACCGATGAGGAGGGAGCTCACAATGACGATATGGTCGATAGGCCGGAAGAGGAATAAGAATCCGGGGCACTGCACGCGGCCTGACCTCAATTGAGCCCGTACATCCAGAGCAGTGCCAGGGTTGTGCCCAGTGCCCTGCTTCCGCGGAGGATTGTACCGCTGTTTGCCCCAATACGCGGGCAATAACTGTAACCTGATTCATCCTACGACTCAGAGCTATTAATGATACCCATCTTGTGAGCTTTTGCAAGTTCCCACATCGTATCGTTATGTTAACCTCGTGATCAATGATCCTCATGATAAACGTCACCCAATTGATAATAACCCTACTTCACGTGCTTTTCAATACATGTTTATGTATTTTTCACTTCATCCGTAGCTCACGGTGTGCCAGAGCTTATCCCATGCGTGCACAAAGTGGTTTTTGCGAGGTGTATGTGCACATTTCCAGCAATTCAAGATCTCGCAGGATCCGCAGCGGCACTCTGATTAAACGACAGTATTGCACCACAAGCTGGCCGTAGAGACATTTGCGCACGCATATACTCGCTCGCATCCTGTATCCACTCAGAAACCCGCACCTTGGTTTCTGGCCCTGACGTGAGGAATCGAACCCCTTGCGAGTCTAGCTGGTGTGGTCGTCCATATCGATAAACAATTCCTGGTGAGGATATATATTGCTCTATAACGTCATGTCTCAGCCTACTGCCACCATTGAGACAGAGAGGTGCCAAGATGTCGCATTACCCGCCGATGAGGACTCGAAGGCAAGCGGTGCGACCGCGCTGGAGTACGTTCAGCTGTTCGAATGTCCACTTGAAGGGCTTGATTGGTACTCCATGATGCGATCACCCAGTGCGGGAGCTGTTTCCTCCTTCATAGGTACTACTAGAGACCACTTTGCGGGCAAGCAGGTACTGAGACTCGAGTACGAGGCATACGAGAAGATGGCTCTAAAGGAGATGCAGAAGCTAAAGCGAGAGACGAGGGAACGCTGGGGAGAGGACATTGTTGAGGTGCTGATCTGGCATCGCCTTGGTAACGTCCCTGTCACTGAAGCGAGCTGTATTATCGCTGTGACCTCGGTGCATCGTAAATCAGGCCTTGAAGCGGTTCATTGGCTCATCGATGAGCTCAAAGCAAGAGTACCCATTTGGAAGAAGGAGTTCTACACAGACGGGTCTGTATGGAAGTCAAACGCAGAGTTCGATCCTGTCTCATTGACGCTCAAATCTTCGTGCTGTTCTCACCATGGAGGAGAAGCTCATTCTAGCGATCACAGTAAGTAGTCCGCCTGCGCGAGCTAGGTCAGTGAGACCTAGCATAATTGTATCACACGCACTTGAAATTGCTAAAGGTTTCGTTTATGTATCATTTACATACAAAGAACTGTTGGTGCTAATTTACTTGGAGTGCAAACTAGATGTACCAATCAACTGGAGATTCGCGGTGCTGCTGGAGGTTTGCAACTGACCTGACGATAGCTTACGCGAAGGCAAGCCCATCATCGGTTTCTGACCTGAGGAGCGCTGCTGATGCGGCTGTTGAGCCTGGCTTAAGCGCTGAGATCCCTTTAACGTTGTAATGGAGGGTAACGCTGGGGTAGACGAGGAATGAGATAAGCTACGGAGGGTCGTAGTAGGTGCAGGAAGCTCCTCCGGACTATCCGCTGCCGAAGACGAGACGAGCTCGTGTGGTCCACTTGCCTTCACCTCGGCTCCTGCCCCTGCTGAGTACCCTGTGCTCGTGGGTTCTGCCTTGAGATTCAATCCAGATGTTGACAACGATGGAGAGATTGTTGACGTCTGTCCAGGTACGTGGAGAGGGCGGGCAGTCTGTGATTGGGCAGAAATCATCAGGTCGATAGCAGAGCTGCTCTTCGGAAGAGCCAGGCTTGAGTCTGCGGCTCCAGGCTGCGTCTGGCCGGTCTTTGAGGGTCGAAGGAGTAACGAATGTACTGACTTTGACGAAGTTAATGTAGTCGGCTGTGACGTCAAATGTAAGCTGGCAAGTGATCGAGTCGGCTGCAGCGATGTAAGCAGTGCTCGTGGGACCGGCTTTGGCGGCGGAGGGACAGCAAGCAAGCCGTTTCGCGCCGAGGCAGAATGAATCAAGATAGGAGCACCTTCCTTAGGATGACCGGCTGCTGCGGCAGAGGCTGCTACCGCTGTAGCAGACGGTTGACCTCGGTGAGGAGATGGAATCGAAGGAGGTGATGCAGATTGAGCCTCCGAGAGATCCGGCAGTGCAGGGAGAACAAATGATGGGAAAATCTTCTGTCGCAACTCCTCGCGCTCGTGCTTGAGTTGTGCAATCTGCAAGTGCTGCTCCGCGATGTAAGCAACAACTTTGCCGCGACGTGCAATCTCCTGCAAGCGCTTGATCTTAGGATCCTCAAGTGGACGCGCTCCTGGAAGTTCATGAGATGACCCCAGCAGCTCATTCGTCGCTGCTAGCAGCTTGCGATGGTCTGCAGTACCCGGTCCGGAGCGGACACTCAAGAGCTGAGCACGTTCCGCAACAAGTTGTTCAAGTCGATTAACAGCCTTTTCAAGGCGGTCGTTTTCTTCTTGCATTTGTTGAGTTCGGCGTTTGAGTCGCGCAAGTGCATGAGAGCGGACAGCCTTCTCTTCGTCCGCTACGTCTTGGTAGTGACGAAGCTTCCTCTCGAGTGGCGTTGTTGTGTCTGTTGCACTCGGGCCTGCATTGGTTGAAGTGGACGATCCGCGGTTGGATGCGCTGCCTGCACCGCTGTTCGACTGGTTATTTGACTTTATCAGCTCTTGGAGCGCCTTAGTAATTCGCAATAGATGAACCTCTTGCTTGATCGCACGCGCCTCCTGGAGCTCAAGTGTTTTGAGCTTGCGTGTCCAATTCTCGGCAGCTAGCTTAGCTCGCAACTTCGAGATCACATTAAGCAAATCTTCGCACTGCGCTGCACCCTCCAAAATGCTATGGTTGATATTATTCACTCGATCAGCAGCTATGACCTTTGCACCACCGAGATCCGGGACAATTGCCGTGTCGCTTGTGTCGGTTTCGACGATACCCTGTCTCAAAATGAGGACGATTGAAGCATCCAAAGCGAGTTTTGCTTTAGCCTTGGTTGCCGCCAGTAGAGCGGGCTCTGCGGACTTCTGTAGAGCAGCCAGTTGTGCAAGTCGCTTTTCTGCATCCAGTTGTTGACGCTGCAAGAGCGCTACTTGCGACAGCTCAATTGCGAGAGCTCGAAGTCTGCATACCTTCTCTTCACGACGAGCACAGAGATACTGCCAGATTGATGTAGGTGTGGATCCAGACGCTGAGCCTGTGCTTGCTTGTCCTGTTGCTCCTTTTGCCGCCAATGGCGGTGCGGACACAGTAAAGTCTGCAAGGAGTGTAGCCAGAGGCGACCCATTGGGTGCGGGCCAGGCTAACTCTGGGGTCAAGGGCTCTTCGGGATTCAACAGCTGGCCATCTGAGGAAGCAAGGAGAGATCGACCGGTGGACTGCAACGAGGACGTAACAAAACTCATCATCTGCGTTTGAGATGTGAGGCCAGATGCGCTTGATCCTATGTTGGCGCCACCTCCATGCGCGGTGTCTTTAGAAACGGAACTTTCTACTTGATTTCCATAGCCGATTCGTCGAGGTCGTGTTGAGCCAGTGGTTTGAGTCTGTCCAGTATTTGAGGTCGTTTGATTGGTATGGCTAGCACTGGATGTTACACCGCGTGCAACCGCAGTAGCTGCTGCGATGGAGGAGCTCGCTCCGGTAAGAGTCTTGACGAACTGCAAATCCGGGATGTCAATAGCATAGGAATGAGCATCAGCCAGGACAGCTGCAGCAGCCGTAGAGGCCGAGACATTGACCGAAGATGATGCCGCGCCTTGGCTATCTCCTCCATTCAGCGGATCGTGGGTGATTTGAGTCAAAGAAGCGGCAGATGATGTGGCCGAGGATGAAGCGGAGGCGGATGTCGCTGCAGATGCAAGCAGATTGGCAAATGTGTGTACTGACAGAACTGCAGACATGAACGGATGGAGTTCGGGACTTGATTGAGCAAACGGATCAAAGGAGAACTGGGTAGAACCTTCCGTGCCGGCCTCCTCCGTGTCCCCCATCGTCGGACTCGGAGTTGGGGCTGAGCTCTGACCCATCCAAGTACCATCGCGGCTCGGGCTTCGGCTTCTTCGACCACTTCCGCTACCCCCTCTGTGTTTTTCATCATCAAGCGCAGTCTCTTGCCCCCGTGCACTCGGGAGACTGATGTCGGAATCTGGTAGCGTGGATGCAGCGGTAGCTCGGCCCGCATCAGCTGGTGAGTTGTCACTCGGCAGGCCTCGTTTCGAGATAGACTGCTGTGCAGCCCTTCCAGCCAGTGACACCGCCGAGAACTTGGTTTGATGCTGCGACGTGGGTCCGCTACGATATAGTTTGAACAAAACCTCTGCAAAAGGCAGGACTTGGGGTGACTGCGATTGGGTCGAGCTTGCAGAGTGGATAAGCTCGCTTAGTTCTCGCTTGACAGTACGATCACGTACTCGATCTTCCTGAAGTAATGAATCAATGCGTTTCTGGCAGCTTGAAAGCTCCTTCCGCATTGCATTAGCCAGTATGGTTCGACGAGAACGCTCGCGAGCGAGCTTTTTAACCACATCATTTAGTTGAGAGCGTGCCTTCTCCCAGTGTAGAGACTCTTCACAATCACGCGCAAGACACAAAGCGACGAGCTCGAGGCGCTGGAGAGATCGATTCAACAGTCTTCGTTCTCGTGCTAACCCCAAAACCTTGGTATCGAACGCGTAACAGATATCGATAATTTCTTGCCGGTTGCGCTTCAAATCCGCTTCCAGTTGTCGTGCTTTCGCGTCGCGCTCGGCCTTTAGCAACCGCTCTTTTCTCTCAATGTCCATCGCTTGGGCGCGTTGCTCATCAGTCCACGTTTCCGGGGGGGTACTGATCATCCACTCGGGACGAACAATGAAAAGTGATGAAGTTGCCCCACCTGGAGCTCCACCGGCGCCTACTCGCAAGCCTCGACGGCCATTCATAACCGCATAGGGCATCATCTCTTTCAGGCCACGCTCAAGCTGCTCTTGAGGGTTCTTATTAGAGAGCGTACCAGCTTTCGATGCGTTACGGGCGCGACGGATGCGCTCTTGGATCTCGGGAGAGTTTGATGCCGCCAGTGCAACCGCTTCGATGACCTCACGATCTCTAACCTGCAAGAGATGTTCATCCGGTCGCTCAGGAGATACAAGTGAGAATATCTCTGGAGAAATAGCCGGCAAGCTGAGTACAGCCTGCAGTCCGCTGAGTGAGCTCTGCAAGGCCGTTACGAGTGGATGCGAAGTGGCAATCTGGGACTGAGTGCCACTGCCCCCTCCCGCCGTGGCGAATGTAGTATTCGCCGACAGAGATGAGTTGCCTGAATTGAAGGATGAAGCACCTTGTGTAACTCCCGTGTCCACTAAATTGGCGCCGGCGGTGACAAGGCCGGAGGACTGTTGCGCTGTAATGGCGGACTGCGTCAATTCATTCGTGCCAAGATAAGTTTCCTCTAATGTCAGGACGCCCCCAGTGCGACTCGCGGAGCCACCTCCATGAGTTACTGCGGTCGCGCTGGGTTGTGCAGTCTGTGAAGTGATGGCGAGTTGGGCCAATGCCTCACGTTCACGATGCTCGCGTAGATCACGTTGAACCTCAAGCGTTCGCAGAAGCTTTTGGCGCAGCATTTCGATCGTCTCTTGCTTGAGAAGGATTGTGTTGCGAAGATTCGCATTGAATTGCTCTTTGCGCAATCGGATGACTTCTTGGAGGAGAACAAGCATGGCTACCTTGCGAGATCGCGTGCACCACGTCGTAGCGGGCAGAATGATGTGTCGCAAGCAGGCCTCACCACCATTGTAAAGTACTCGCTCAAGTGTGTTCTCCATAGCCGTGATTTGACGTGCCTGAGCTAACGTGTCCAACGAAGAATCACCTTCACCGCCGAATTGCGACAAGTTAGGAATGCTAGCCTCGAAAGCAGCCACCGCTGCGGCATTGGCTGCCGCAGCTGAGGCTCCCGTAGGAGGTTGCGTACTTGCTGCTGAACCTGCTACTGCTAGAGTGCCAGGTGTCTGCGAAGCAGCATCGCCTGTGCCGTCAGCCTGTGCCTCGGTAAGCAGGAGCGAGGCGGCTGGGTCATTCGATGGCTGTTGGGCCGAGCTGCTTCCGCCATGTACGGCCATCCATAAGCTTGCGTGTTGCAGTGCGGTTGAAGCAAGAGGGCCTAGGGTGACGCCACTGCTTGGCAGTGGCTGCTCGATTTGTAAAGGATTTGCAGTTCCGTCCAAAAGCATGCACGTTGCTCCACTTGTTGCTTTTACACGATCGAAGGGCATAGGTTTAGCACCTGATTGATTTTCATTGGATGCTTCCGTCGGGGCATCTTCGAATTGAGAGGCAGATGTGGTCATAATTGAAGTGGATCGAGCGTACTTCTGCGAGCGATAGTACAGCCGATCAAGACCCTCCATGCGAGTCAAGAACATAACTCGTTTGACACGGAGCTCACGAGTCATCTTCGCATTGCGAATACGATCGGAAACGGGTACTCTAAGAGAATCTGGGGCCGCCGGATCTTCGAGGGAATTAAAAAATGGTTGACGAGTCGTGGTTGTCGCAGGATCCGAATTGGGCTCGGTTGATGGTGACTTGATCTGTTCGTTGAACTTCGCTGGGAAAAGCGGAACGACATTGTTGTTGCACATTTCTCCGTCCGAATCGTAGACCACGAGTGGCTTTGGATTCAGTCCTATGGGCTTATATAACACAGATGGTCTGTCTCTGAGCTCGATTGCTGCACGAATCGAAGCATCGTAGGCTTCATATTCTTGAGGTGTTCGCAGAGCGAGCAATCCCCAATCTTTGTCTTGCCGGATCAGACCAAACTCTCGAGCCCGAAGTGTCCAAGCATGTGAGTCATCTCCTGCGGACTCAGCTGCAGCGGCTTCAACGGCGAGTTCATCGATGTTGGCGTTGACTTCATCCGAACCCACCTCAGAAGGGTCAGTGGCACCATCTCCTGAGTTGGCTCCGCCGGAAAGCCGAGAGGCAATCGTCGCACGTGCCAAGTTGGGTGCGACAGGGTACAACGTCGCACCATGTGCCTGCATGCCTTCCCACATCTGCTTAATGATCCTCCATTGGACCAGATTTCTCCCCAGGTTTTGCTTCAAGATTGCCAATCGGGTGGCACGAACCACCTCGCCGACTTGCCTCTCGGCATTTTCCAAGGCCTCTGTATCCACCACTAATTCCGATAAAGGAAGTCGAGCTGCTGGATCAGCTGCCTCATTTTCAGCGATAAGGGCCTCCAATCGCGAGCGAATATCGAGCCATTGCTTCCAGACGCTTTCACCCGTCATGTCACCATACATGACCTCCGTTGGTAAGCGTGGCTTCCCTTTGATACCATTTTGCGTGTCAAGCTCGAAGTCAACCTTGGGAGTAGGCGATTTGAGGGATGTCTTCTGGGAGGTTTTGCGTACGTGCCGAACGCGAATGCTTGGATACCTAGGGGATTTTTCCGTCACAGGAGGCGGGACAAGCCTTGAGAGGAGTGAACCGGTTGCGCTCTCGTTCTCCGGGATGGAGCTTGTACCTGGGGCCGACGCTGCACCTTGTCCCTTCTTTTGAAGCGATGCGAGCGCAGGATCAGTCAGGCAGAATTCAACGTTACTCATCAATGATGACATAGAAAACAAAGCCGAGTCCGCCTCGGTTTGTGATTTGAAGCACATGTTTGTGATGTCACCTGGCTCAGGCGATCCGGAAACCTTAATAATGTCCGGATGCGTGTCGGTTACGGGGATGTCGGAGATATGTCCATGCGCATTGCTTGCGAGGCCGTAGGTTGGCGCAAGACAACTCAGCATGTCGGTCACTGCTGGAGACGCTTGAAGCGCGGGGGGTGACGCGAAAACTAACCGAACGATCGACTCGAACTCGTCTTGCGGGGGCCTGGTCCACAACGTTAACGCTGCGGCGACAGAATATTGGCCAGTGCCCAATGCCTTCGATGTGCCGCCGGTTTGTCTGGCCATAAGCACCTGATCGAAGGACACTTCAGACTGTTGGTCGTCGTTCTCGTCATCGCTGGCATACTCACGGTGCTCTCCTGAGATGGAGTACCGGTCGTCGTCCATATCGTCCACCCCGAGAAGTCCCTTCTTGGACGCCTTTTTGCGGCCTGGTGTGCGGCCTTCAGTGTGTAAACCGGATGCACCTGCACGCGATAAATAAACTGCAATCGGAACTAAAGATGGAAGTGGTGCGCGAGAGGCTGCTGGTGGCAACGCTCCTGCAACATTCCATGCCAAGACAGCGCCGTCACGACCTGTAGAGAAGAGGGTTGCTGAGTTGGATGAAAATGCCAATGACTGTACACCACCATTCGAAGGATCATGTGCTGAAATGGCGATTCGAAACAATGGGTCTCGCACGCGACGGATAATGATAAGGCCATCGCGACCGCCACTTGCCGTCAACTCACCATTCGGGGAAATTACCAAAGCTGAGCCAGGCTTCAAATGGCCACCTGACTCGTCTTCCCACAATGCACCTATTTCACGACAAACTATTGCTGTTGAAGGGGGGCCTGAAATGGAGCCCTCTTGGTCATTGGATGCTCCCGTCACCGCGGGACCACCGAGAACTAGGCCGTCAATTAGACTAAGAGGCGCTTCCGATGACTCAATCGGCATCGAGTACGTCTGAGTCGCTACCGCAGGAGGTACGTCCAAGAGCCCTGCATCGTTGACGTCCTCCAGCGTGAACCTCTTGACAAGTTTGTCTGCCGAAAATGTGAAGAATCCGCGGCTGCTCGTTGGATCTGGAGCAAACGCCAACGGGGCAACTTTCAGGTCAGCGATGATAGGGGAGAGGACTCGGCCTGATAACCTGTGTGTTCCCTCTCTAAATAAGCTGGGCGGAGCAGGTAGTCTGTGCCTAACCTGGCCGGTGTGCTCATTAACAACGTAACGGGTCGTTGGTGCGTTAAGAATTAATGCGTAGCCAAGTGCATTACCGATGAATAGTCGATGTGACTGTGCAATTGGAATCCAAGCCATACAAGTCGACTGAGCGAGTACGGGTGTGGTTCCAACTAAGTCGAACTCTATACTGAGGCCAAGGCCAACACCTGCCTCACGATTTCGCTGCGCCTCGACCACCTCAGGATCCGCATTCTCGGAACTTCCAGCGCTGTTGCCCGCTCCATCTGTTGTAGTGTCCGAAAGGTTGACAACCTCATCGGGATCGTCTGTTTCTAATGGGCCGCCATCCACAGGCACAAGCGCACCACTCACTTTAGACATCTTCATAGTAGCATATCGGAGCAGGACAAGTTCGCCTGTCTGCGAGCAAAGCACAGCGAGATACGGCGCCGCTGGCGAGAAGGCAATTGCAGAAACCGGACCGTGATGGACGCGTTCACTGAAAATACAGCGAGGCAGAGCCGGGTCACTGACATCCAAGATGCGAACACTGCCTGATTGGAAACCAATCGCAAGCATGTGGCCGTCAGCGGAGGCAGAAAGGCATAAAGTCGTATCAAGAACTGGGAATGTGAATGTAGAAATCACAGTCTTCGCTCGAGTGTGGAGCAGCACGAGCTGAGGTTCCGGCTTCGACGCAAATGGCGAGATCATGTTCGCTGCCGAGAAGCTCGTATGTGCTTGAGTACTTGTTGAATTGGACACCGCGGAGGTCCCTCCTCGAGCTCCATGTGAGGTTGCTGTCGAGACTAGACCACTTGCAGTAGGTCCAATCTTCAGCACTGCAAGAAGCGGATATGATCCCAGAACCACGCACGCTTTCGGAATGGGAACCACACCCATACCGTAGGCCCAACTCGCTCTGCGAAGCGCAATCAGGAGTCGCGCAGTACTGGAACCAGGCAAGAATGTCTGGAGTCTTGCAAGTGAGATGGGAAGCCCAACTTGCAACAGGTTCGCAAGAACGAAGGAGTGCACACGAATGTTGTGAAGCGACCGCACTAGAGGCGTACCAAACATTGTGTGCTGAACCGTATATAGCAGGTTATAAAAGCTCATAGCAGCCGATATGTCACGCAAATGAGAATGGCCATGCGAGTGCTGATGTTGATGGCCTTGCTCACCTTCCTGGTGTGCATTGGGATCCAAAGTTACATCCACACCCTCCGACGAATGCGACTCAGAGATCGCAGTGGCATTCGTGTCGGAGACTCCTCCAAGCGGTGCTAAGCTATAGGATGCGATAGTAAGCGTTCCAACAGTGTCAACACTGGCAAAAACCCTAAAGTTCGGTGTAAAAATGAGCCGACTAATTGGAGCAACACCAATACGCTTGACATAGGGTACTTTCGCTGCGTTTGCTGAAGGAAGGAGGCTCAGCAACACATCAGAATTCTTTAGTGATTCGGGTGAGAAAACATTTCGGTGGGTTGGTGATGTGGAGCGGAATGGATCCGCGGTGTTTGGATCGGCAGGAAGAGGCGGGAGTAAGGCGGGTACAGAATTCTGCTGAGAGTTCGCTAGATTGAACGCGGCTTCATTTACAGATGCGGCTATCGATTGTGAAAACGCCGTCACCAACTGCGCGAGCTGACCAGCTGAGAGCGGAGTTCGGTCTTCTGGAGATAGCAAGTGATGTGAGAAAATCGTACTTGTGAAGCAAGTGTAAATATGCGCATAATCGATCCACGAAACTGACCCATCCGAATGCCCCGTCAACAAGTGACAAGGACCCGAAACTAACGCTGTAATGGGAAGGCCTGTACCATGGCTCGCTCCATGCGAAGTTGAGGAGACCAAGGTCTGAATAAGGACTGCAACCACAGGCTGAGGTGCGGGAGATGTTGTAGTAGCTGGCAATATCGACTCCATAATCGAGCTTGAATCCTTCGCGATTGCTTGAAGCGATTCGAGAGTGGGAACTACAGTTTTTCCTCGTGAGGTTGAAAGCTCGGTTGTGGGCGGTTGTGATTCTCCCGGGGTCTCGCTTTGCGCTTGCGACGTGGTTAACACCGTGGGCTGGGTAGCAGCCAGGGCCGCTGCCGTTGCCGCTGCTGCGGCATTCGCAACGAACGAAGGGCGCGAGCTTACATTGGGCCGACGGATACGATCGAGGCACACGAGGATCAACTCACCCTTTTGAGTGCCAACCAGCACTGCGTGAGTTAGCAGGGGGAACCAAGTGTAAGCAACAATCTTCCTTTCTCGATCAACACTTTCATATGAGCTATCGACAGATGGTGGAATAGGAGCTGCAGTGGACCGCAAACTCTCTCCATTAGGCTGTTCTGTGGTCTTGTACACAATGCTACCTGTCGCAGAGAGCTTTGCGCGTGCAAACTTGCTTGTCTTCATTCCCTTTCCGTTTCCGACGGAGCCATTTACGCTTGACCGTGTGCGAAGCGACCACTTGGTGGCCTGGATGTTATCTGCTGTCGCCCTCACCGCAGCCGAATGGAAAGTAAAGGCAGCGTGATGCTCGATCGAAAAGACTCGACGGATGATTGGATCTAACGCTGGACTCATGTAGCCTGAGGGATTCGCACCCGAAGTGCTGGCGCCTGACGAAGGGGCACTCCCATCACCACTGCTGCTGCTACTGCTAGTTCCAGAGTTGCCGCTCTTTCCCCCAGTGGTAGTGTCCGTGGTGCCTGGACCCTCACCGAACTCAGCCCCAGACTGGCCCAACTCGCCAGTTCGAATCCAGGCACGTATATACTGGGGGCATACTGTAATGAGCTCACGTGGATCACGTGGATTGAAACTCATGCTCTCAACGTCAACATCGCGACTCAGCGGAATCTGGAGCGGAGCTGGAGGGGGCGAGGACTCGAGCAGCGCCTTTGCTGGAGCCATTCCGAGGTTCCCCTCAACTGGTGTTGCGAGGCCAGCCGTGCTGCCTCGCGGTTTGGTTTCGACCAGCACATTCTTCTGCAAATTCAGGCACGTCGCATCCCATATGTACAAGTTGCGGTCGAAGGCCGATCCTACGGCAGCTATCTGAGTACCACACTGAGACACGCACACATGTGTCAATGGGAAAATGGATGTGTGGGGAATTGAGTAAAGCAGTGCAGGATCGTGTGTTGGATGTCGATACAGGCGAACCTCACATTTGTTGGGACCATGCACCGCGGCGACTACAATCTTATACTTGGTACAAACAGCGAACGCGTCGAGGCTGATTCCGGGCTCAAACTTGAGGAAAGTTTGCTCGCGCTGAGAAACGGATAAAAAAACCAGTCCATTGCCGCTTCGGAAGACAATCTCGTCATCGCTGAAGAAACGCGCGTCTTCACCGCCACTCGTAAACGAATGACTATACACATGGGTCAGAGGTTGCAAAAACGGTTTGTCGAACGGGATGGGAATGAGAGGTGTAGGAGACAGCAAAGGACACGCAGTTGCGCGAAGCGATGCGTAATGCAATCAAGAAGCAAGCCGTAATTCGTCGCGGGGCGGACCCAGCCACGCCGCGTAACCTAACGCATATAACGTACCTGAGGTGGACTGTGGAGAACATCGACCTGGCTTGAGGCGTCTGCGTGGCACCTAGCTGCGCATGCACACGCTGCGTTCAGTGTAGATACGTCTCGCCAATGCGCCAATATGGTTGAAATGGAGTATCACGTAGGATATCTCCCCTAATTTCAACCTCGAAGATAATGTAAGAGCAGTTACTCTACTGACTTCATCCACCCGGGTGGAGCTTGCTTGCACGAAAAAATTGGGGTCGACCTGACGGCCTGACCAAGCACGAAGGAGTACATCACAAATGGTAATAAACAGGAGAGTTTATTATAAACCGGTTCGTGCTTAAACTAAACTGAACAGCTCAAGATGAAACGCCAGCTCAAAACAGAGCCAGTGAAGGGTTATACTAGCTGATCCTTCTCGACTTGTGCCACGATACTCTGCCAAGAGTCACGGTGTGGATCACTGGCGTTCCATGCTGACAAGAGATCCATGAGTTCAGAAACATGATCTCGCATTGCAATATTGCCAGCTGCGGGTGCGTTGCTGTGTCCAGGCCCAATGGCCGAAGAATCAAAGTGGATGTCTGGTGTTGCTCCTTTGATGGTATAAGCCTGAGCCAGTGTCGGGGATACCACATCGAATATGACATCACGTTGGCCGCATGCAATCGTTTCAAGACGATCAAATGCATCATCAGTGTGTACGGCTGAAACAGCACACCACTCCTGCACAACGTCCTTCCAAGGATCACCTGTGCGACGAAGCGGCTCCGAATACGGCATGAGTGTAACAGCCGGTAAGAACTTGGTAGGTCGGAGCCCAGATTGGCACATACGCGCGTGTAGTAAGTTGGGGAAGAGCATTGTCTTCAACAATGACTTCAAGAACGCCGTCATCTCAGGACCATCGCTCTTGAAGTTGATGAAACCTTCGGTATCGAATATTGCCATGGGAGGTGATGCAACCGATGCGATACCATCGACAAGCGCGGGCAACACGTAAACAAAGTTTCTGTAGCCGCAAAGAATGTTCGTCCAGAGAATCAAGCTTTCGAGACGCAGCGCAGCGACGGGATTAACCTGTGGTGCAAGGAACGTCACCTTGCTCACCGCCGCCTCAGGTCGATCACAACTTGGTGGTTTCACAACAAAGCTGCGACTGAGTGCACGAAGGAGACGAATGCGATGTGCTTTCGGGATGCGTGGTGGGCATGCGGAAGGTGGAACCGGAACGAGCTCGACAGGTGAACCAGCTGGGCTCGAAAGGCTAAACGATCCCGTTCTCATTCTTGCGGATGTGGGAGGTCGCGTAGCATTGCTATTCTGGTCTGATTGGCGATGACCTGCTGGAGGGAGCCCGTTTGGCTTGGATGGTGTTGCGGTGGGTTGCGATCTAAGCACCGTGTAGAATGTCTCATCCTGGTCTACATCAACGACGAAGCAGTTGGGCTGGGTCTGATGGAGAGCAGCAGTGCGATGTCCTGTCCAAACTCCGAAAAGGAAAGGAGTTGGGCATTGGAGCATCGAGACCATAGACAGAGGTAGAACCGAGATAACTGGATACGGCCACGAGAACGGGTAGAGCAGAGCGATCAGAATCTCGATAATATACGAAAGCAATCCAATGTCTTTGCTCAGGATCAAGACCTTACGCTCGGCCAGGAGCATCTCAAGGATCATCACAAGTCGTGAAGGATGCATGGCGGTGAATGCACGTGGGTTATACACATCGAGCGGAGGGACATAAAGTCGAGGAGGGGCCAACGGCAGGTACTGGGGTGGAGGTGGTCGGTTCACTCCGTACAAGTTAGGAGTGAAAGGCAATGGATTCGTCAACGCACAGAGAAGTTTGAAGGCGTGGCATTCCTTTAACCTGACAAGCATACCATCAATTGGATCGATTTGACCACCGTGTGGTAGGGAGATCTTGCGAGAGAACTTTGCCACCTCATTAGCCAAGACATTGAGCCCCTCCAGGAGGCTCTGAACAAGAGGCATTGAAGTCACCAAGATGATGGCATAAGCAATCCTCTGATCCGGGCGGCTCCGAATGGCTCTGTGACGCTGTGTGAACTCAGACTGCGATTCCTCGCTTGATGAATCCCCCGCTGCAGGCTGCAGAGGCCGTAGCACGAAATCTGAGCCATGGAGGATCGATGGCAACGAATCAAGCAAAGGCTCCCCAGGTTGATTCGCCTGAGCGGAGCTCTTCTCATAAATCTCCTCACCCAAAATGTGAAGCGCTGCGCAGTAGATCCTTGAACCGTCTGCTTCTTTCAAAACAAATGGGAATACGCGCTCTGGTAGGTAGGGCGGCACGGCAACACGTGAAGCCTCGGCGGCGGCTTGCTTCAATGCGTTACCGAGTGCTTTAGCACTCGCAGAAGTTAGAGATGTGTAGGGAGACGCTGCAACCGATGAGGTACTAGGCGTCGATATCGACGAGTTCGTAGCAGTAAAGTGTTTCGCATTCATTCCGATAGGCGTTGATTCACTTCGAGAAAGTACTGTTGCGGGTTCGGGCTCCGATCTTCTGTCATGCTCAGATGAACCATGCTGCGATAGAGGCTCGAAAATTGGGATGGATGACTCCCACTCCGCTGCGAGAATCGACTGATTCTTTACACTCTGGTACGAACCTGACGCTGCCTGCACTGAGACAGCAGAGAACCATTCTGTGGCAGCTGCGTCGAATGGCATTAGCGAGTTTGGTTGTGCTTGATGGCGATGGGGGCCTAGCTGGCCGCCGATCGTCGAGGGCGACATGCTATACAACCGTCCGGCGTCCAACGATCCCTCCTCGACCGCGTTGTGTGGAAAGGCAAGTTCCTCAATTCCAGCAGGCAGCTCAATTCTTGACCAGGTTGCAAGATACGACTCTTCAAGCGCATCCTCGGGTTGCAAAGCTTGGGAATTCTCTGTCTGCTGTGCTCTCAGCTTCTGTAACCGGCGTTTCTTTTGAGTATAAGCAGAGTGTGCAGTCGCTTCGGCTTCGAGAACTACCTTAGATGGGAATTGCATGAGCTTCTCCAAGTGATAGCGCGTGGGCTTCTTCGGCACGTCCTTACCTGAACGCTTCAAGATCTCATTTGAAACCGTAGTTGGAACACCTCTGACTACCAAGACATGATCAAGCAGTGGACGAGACCACGGCAGACTAGTAGGCTCAGTACGCTGAGCGGATGTGCCCGTGGCACTATCCTCGTGATGCTTTGTTTCAACATCGGCAAAGAGCGTCAGGAGATTGCTGCCTGCCGACGAACGTGGTGAATTGAGGTCATCAAGCTTCGCTTCGAGAGCCTTCGGAATGGTAGTGCCGGCACCTGACAGTCTGAGTTTTTCAACAACTCCGCCATTAAGTACGCCTGCACGCGCTCGTAAGATATGTTTGGGAACGTGTTCTAAACCTAGGACTCTGAGGCGGCTCTTCTCATGTGACTCATGACCGCGGCATTCCACGATCACACAATTGTTCATGGAAGGAGACTTTTTTAGGTACGACAAGAATGAACGTCCAAACAAAAGGTTTTTCAGGCTTGCCTTCGTAACAGCCTGCTGAGCCCGGCCTTGAGGCGATGCTTGCGCTCGCGCCGCTGACTGATCTGTAGTGGGCGCTGCTCCGTCGGCACCTGAAGATCCGGTGGGAGAGATAGGACTACCAAGCTCACTCGGGCTTGTGAGCAGCAAGCCACTATCAAAAGAGGCGGTGTTGATTGGTTGTGCCAATCCATGTCCACTAGGTGATTGCACAGAAAAAGGCGAAGCGAGGTCGGATGCATCGGGGGAGTCAAGACGATCAGAATCAGGACGGGAAAAGCTTCCACTTCGGTTGGTAGAACGAGACAAGGCAGCCTCCGGCAGCGCCAAGTGTGTAACTTTCGATGAAGTTGAAGTAACCGTGGCCTCAGCAAGAATAGCCGCCGCACTTGTGAATGTACCACTACCACTGCCGCGAAGATCAGTACTTGAGCTGTTCCTGCCATGCAGACCGCCAACGTCATCTCCATGCACGCCGCTGCCTACGTCCACTTGCAATACTCGCTCGATCTGGACATACAGCGGAATGCCCACCTTCTCGTTGGGCTTTGCCAGGCGACAGTACTCGAAGTAGATTGGAGACGCCCAAAACGACGGCCAAACCTGCCACCTCAACTGTCGCTCGAGCTTGATGTGGAGGTGCCGCAAAACTCGGCAGACGGGAACCATGTTATTTACCACATCGCTGATTATGGTAAGTTCGTCGGCGATCACAGAAGCAAGCTTGGCGCATGCCTCTTCAACTCGTGAGATACGCACAGTGGGCAGACGACCACCACGTGCATCATCATCGATAACTGGGGAGCTGAGATCACCTGCCGAAGGTGCGCTTGGTGGGGGAGCATGTGAGGCATCACCATCTGGAGTCTCTTCGTGGAAGGAGGCGCTCGAGCCTTCGCCTGATGCAGCTAGCTTGGCGTGGTAGTCTTCAATTAAGCGGTTGAGTGGCTCCGGAAAGTCGAAACTCACATGTTTCATATACAGATTACGATACTCCTGCGCCAAGTGTACGATCATCTGGATTACCTTCGCGACCGCAACGAGCTCAGAATAAGTTGCATGAACAAGAGATCTTGTTTTTCTCTCTCTGAGTGTGTTAACAAGTCCGTCTACGGTGTTTGTTGTGCTTTCAGCTGAACGGTCTGCCTGATCCGTGGAAGGCGTTGGGTGGAAGCTCAACGCTGACGGAGGCTGGCAGAGTGCATCAACGTCCACAGGGGGGAGGGCTGTGCTAGTTCGAATCACAGCAGCCGTGCCGAGGCATGTCATTAACCCGTGTAATTGATCGAGCAGGCCAGCGTTTTCCAGTGCCTGAACGTCAACGCTTACTACCGCGTGTGAGGTTGGCTTTGCAGATGATTGCTGGGATTTGATCTGAGCGGGGGTGACGGTGATGATGTTCGCATTTGCTTGGGCTGGCACTTCAGGTTGAGAGGATTCTTGAGATGTGGCATTTGTTGACTGCTCCACAGGCTTCGTGGTGAGCTCCCCCAAGATCGTCAATGCTTTACTAAAAATTGAGATCGCCAGAGCGTTTGCATGTTCGAGTTCGTACCAGAAGGCAAGCTGTTTGGCAATGCCATCGTTGTGCAGAAAGAGGAAGAATGAGACATACGCCAGGGGGTCTTCGAGGATGCATTCGAAACGCAGCTGCGAGTTGGAGTTAGTAGGTGCTGCGACTGCAGCCGCGGTTCCTGTGAGGGTTGTTGTGGCAGTCTGAGGGTTGCACGCCTGGAGAGCAACGGACTTGGCCCACGCCTTAAACTTGTCCGACGTGACGTAGTCCAGGTAACCGGGCAAGCATGTCAGCACAAGCCGATCTTGAAGCTCTTGACGAGAGCGCTCCAGTGCCGCCAAGAGAATCATACGCTGGATCACTACCTCTGTGCTTCTGGCTGCTTGTGCATCCTCGTCCTCCTCAATCTTGGACTCGCCAGCAGACTGAATTTCGGCTGTGTCCGAGGGGAGTTGGTCGCTGGCGTTAAATAAAATTGTTGGTTCGTCCTTCGCTGTCGGGCTTGACTGAGGGGTGGTGATGAGTGTGAGCATGGCAGCATACGCTCGCAAGATGTCGCTCAGTGTGGCGGAGTCGAGATAGTTAGTGACGGACATGGGCGACGAGGGCGAGAGGTAAACATTCATGACCTTCTCGAGCTGGTTCAGTAGCATATGTGTGGAAAGATGCTCAATAGTTTCCGAGAACTGCTCCATTTGCGACACGAACAGTAGCAACGCTCGAAATTCGGGTGGGATCCACTCGAGGAAATGCGCGAAGACATCTGCATTCCCCAGGATCCTCTGGAACAGGATGGTATGTTCCCTCGACGGCATTTGTGGTGGTGGAGGCTTCGGTGGTCCCACAGTATTTCCCGCGCCGATAGGACCGCCATGTGTTCCTCCCGCACCAGTCGTGGAAGCTGAGGAGAAAGACGACGAGGAGATCAACGATGAAGACGAAGAGTGTGGAGCAGCTGCAATCCCTACAGAGAGATTCGAGTTGGTTCGAACCAGTCCCGACGACGAGGCAGACGAAGCTATGCGTCCATGCGCCGCGAGCATTGCCGAGGCCCTTGAGTTGTCGATGAGCTCCTGAGACCCGGCAGGTTGTGGGATATCGCCCACGGTAGGAAACTGACCTGAGCCTTGAGCTGCGACGGCGCCATTGCCGGTAGTGTTCGTATTGTTACTATTACTGGTGTTGTTAGTGGTGTTGCTGCTGTTGTTGCTGTCACCTGTCTTGTTCGCGAGCCAGTCCTTGAACTTGGCGATGCGGGCCTTCATGCTCTGGCGTAGGTTGGACGACTCGAGTCGTCGCGAGGAGGCGGGGTAGTGGTACTACGCGTGCTCCAAAGGCGGATTGCGTCCTCCGCTCTGGGTCTATCCCGCCGAGCTGAGTGCTACACAGGGGTATACAAGCACACTCCTGATCTGGTTAGGTGGAAGTACGGGGAGGGTAGTATTTAGGGGGCACCCGCCAGGCGTCCCGACGAATTACCCTAACGAATCAATGCAAGTCACCACGCGGTTACGGATAATTTACCTAGATTTACGCCACATCCTCCCGCACCCCGTGTTTCACTATGCATCCCAAAGACGTTCGATCCCGATTTGCATAAAATCGGTCTCGATCTCGAACGCGATAAAGGCTTTCTGAGATTGGGTCATGCTGAGGCACTTCGCAGCGCGTGTTTACACTAATCTGCACAGGAACTCTGGCGGCACCACACCACATCCATGATGTAACTCACTGGAAATCGGACAAAATCCAGTCGAAAATCCTCTTTTACATACTCGTGAAAGCGTGAGGTCAGGTAGACTTCAAGTTGATCCAAGCTGATGAAATGGTGTAGCACGCGCGTGGTGGCGTACCTGTGGATTCTTGCGTTCGCCGCGCTGGCGCTTGCCGTCGAAATCCGGCCCGGAGAAATACCACCGATGACGCTTCCTCTGCGTTTCCGTGCCAAGACACGCGCGTGGCTGCAAACCTCGCGTGAGCCAACCCTGTTGGTGTACCATTACGACGGCGTGGAGCGCAAGACCCGCGAGGACTATTATACGCTCGTGGATATGTTCCACAAACGGTTTATGACCGACATCAAGGACTTCACCAAGGTACGTTCCTGTGCTTCTGAGCATGATTTGTAGCTTGCTTATGCGGTGCGAGCGAGGCATGCGGATATCTGGAGCTTAGATGGTACCACACCGGATATAGTTACTTAATTAGACCGCTGTCATTCCGTATGGAGCCTTCTTCCTTCTTCGCACACTCAACTAATTCCTCGACTTTATCGTTCATGCACTGATTTACACGTATATAGGGCCTGAAGCACTGGATCTTTCACAAGCAGCCCAAGTCCCCGCGCATGTGTATCAAGTCGCCCATCTTCCAGTCCTTCATCGACCAGGCTACGGCCAACACAGGGGTGTACATCGGCGATACTGTCATCACCATGTCCGATACCGATGAGAAGGTGGTCTGCCAGCACTGGAGGTTCATCTACGACCGACAAGAGGTCGAGACGTGTCTACTTCCGCCCGCGACACCTCATTCACGTCCGTCGGGCGTGCGGGGGGAGAGTGCGGACGACACGACCTCGATGAGCGCTTCCTCGATCAAACCGATCCCAGGATACTACAGACCTGTGCTAATTCAGCACCCTGCGGTCCGGCTTGAGGTGCTACATTTCGAGCACTTTGATGACACGACAGTCGCCGAGGGTGGCGACGGAAAGGTGCATGAGCGTGGTACTTCGCATCGTGCGCCACCGGAAGGACAGCGCACAGCAGAGCTCGAGTACCTCCAAAGCACGTTGAGCAAGCTTAAGACAAAAGATGGCCAAGGCCGTGGGTCGTCGACCTTTTCGCGACTGCCTGAGCATTGGCGAAGGATATTTGATCCTAAACGAGCGTCGAAAGCAAAATGCAGTGCGTGGGGCTAAGTGCTGTATCCATGCCTGAATAAGCAAAAACAACTTTCTTTGTACATAGCGCGATCGAAGAGAGCTCCCTTGCTGCAACGAGGAAAGAGTTTCCAGGTGTTTTTCAATGGCATAGCTGGGTACCACAGCTGTCTTCTAACTTGTGTATTGTTATTGATAACGTTATGATTAGAAAGATAATAGCTAACAAAGCTACTCGTGTAACTTAGCGAAGACTGAAATACATCATCAAAGCATGGCCAATAGCCGGTTGCCCACATTTGTCCTCGGCATGGAGATGACTACTATGTGCTCGGATTGCGTGAGTAGATCGATAAAACCACCGAGAAGCATAGGTAAAGCAAAGTGGCAGCAGAAGAGTGATCATTGAACGTAATCCACGCATGCATTGCTGAATAATATTGAGAGTTGTTGCTAGCGTAGGATATTTGGATCGAGATGCAACGAGTCATAGTTGTTGGCGTTGCTAGCACCAAGGTTGTGCTGCGCGTACGAACAAAAATGAGTCCAATGCATCTCGGCTGAGTCGAAAGGGAAGTCCACAGTTATTGTCAGAAACTGGTTATGTTTACAAGGGTATTTACATGGGAGATAACGTTAAAATATCCAAGACCAAAGTGGCTTTAATTAACGACCTGCACGAGGAGCTAACTAAAGGAGTTCGACTCATGGACATAGTGTTGTGAATTCACGGTTACTGTGCTGGCGTCCCGACCTCGGTAGCGTCCTCTACCGGAGCTGCGGGCAGTGATGTTTTCGCTAAGACATGAGTGGTCGCCAATGGCGTGTTCACTGCTTGTGTGTTTTCATCTGGCTGATTGCCTTCACCATCATTTGCTTCGCGCGTGTCGCCCTCGGCTGAAGCAGGCTGGTCCTCGGACGCCTGAATCGTCTCATGAGTTGATGAGTCACCTGAAGTGAACTCTCCACTCTGGGCATGGCCAGGCTGCCCTCCAGAGCCCAGTTGCTGTTGAAGCAGTTGAAGTTGTTCGTCAACCGCTTCAGGCGGGAGACCTCCACGCAGAAGCATTTCCCGCAGCATGTCAATTCCGTGGTCCCCCTGTCGCAGCTGGAGGAATGCAGCATTCTGGAACCTCTCTTCAAGCGTCAGTGCATTCCAGTCTGCATCATTGCTCGAGTGATGAACGAAGGCCACCTGGCCAGCTTGACCCTGGCCATTGTCTCCCCCTACTCCTCCAAAGCCTCCATCCTGGGCTTGCTCTGACTGTGGCTGTTGTTGCGATACATCTTGGCCTTCGGTTTGTGTCTGGATTTGATCCTGATCGAGGGATTGGTATGCCTCTGCAGCTAGCTTATCGAGCGCGGTTAGGATAATATGGAGGATCTTCTCGAGAGGCGTAGTTGAAGGTTCGTAGCCGTGGGAACGAATGTACTCAGCAGCCTCCTTGGTCTCAAGCCATGACACAAGTGCAGGAGCCTCCATCTGCATTCGGCTTGAGAGCTGCTCGAGCAAATGTGTTCGCAAACGAAGGATAAAGTTAGAAGCGATGTCGTTTGGACTATCCTTAGCTGCTAGCGTGTACATCTGCACCGCATCATTATAGCCCACACCCAGCTGACATGCGTGAGCAATCAACTGCGATCCTTGTTCCATTAACTCCCCGGCGGCAGGACCCTGGCTGACTTGCTCATTCACAGCCGAGGTGCTTTGCAGGAGATCGTTCACCTTGCGGAGAATGTCTGCGAGTTCAGCATCCGTTCCGGCCTCAGCAAACAACTTGGACACAATGCTTTCCTCAGTAGGTACTCCCCTAATGACCTCATTAATAACCGTAAGAGCCGATACGATTGGCTCTTGATCATCCGCAGTGGGGAGGTATTTACGTGCTCTCTGGCCAAGAGCAACGAGAACCGAAATGGTTTCGGCGGGGAGCGTAGACAACAACATATTCAACTCGGGAGAAGCGTCTCCCGCTTGCTCTCCGTGCTGGAACAGAGCTTGAGTAGCTGGATCAAGTTGGATTTGTTGCAATTGTTGCTGTGATTGTAGCTCGTGTTGTTGTTGAGATACAATTTGGTGCATAAGAGCCTGTAAGGTTTCAACTGTGGCGTCGGGATGCGCGCGAATCAATTCGGCCAAGAGTGCATTAGCCTCCTCTTCTGACAGCTGTGGCTTGCTCTGTGCGAGTTGAGATGCGAGATTCACCTCAGAGGCGAGCTTAAGAAGACGATAGTTGACATCCATGTCGTGCACAAGCTGGAACACCTCTTCATCGACTGATTCATGCGCCAAGAAGCGCAATGCGTTGCTGTCAATGCGATAGTTCAGACTCTCCAAGTGAGCCTTCAGCATGATTAGCAGAGCATGAACCATTTCTTTGACGGTGACCCCACGCCCACTCTGCGTGACACCAATGATTTGCGTCGACACGGGAAGTTGCAAGAGCTGGGACAATCCAGCCGCGACTTGGTTGAAATTCTCCTGAACATCAGTGCCTAATCCGGACAGGCCCAAGCTGACATCGATGCCGCATGGCTTGAACTTCTCAAGAATCCAATGCGACGTCAATTGGCCCAAAGCCTGGGGATGCAGTAGATGTAAATATTCCTGAGGGATCGAGATGTCTGCAGGTTCATCGGGTGAGTGCTTCTTCAGCAACTCCTGCAACTGAAGGAGCGCGCCGTCCTGCATCCGATTATTTTCCTCTGCGCCATCTAAGCCGATGGGTAATCCAAGATCAAGCAAATGTCGCGCATACTGAGCATTAATCATGACAGCTGTGCGACTAATGTCTTCGAGATTCTTGACGTCTTCCTCCGACAACTCGCAGCTGGCAGGGTTAATGCCCGTAAGCGTGCTAAAGGTTGCGGGATCACTAACAGCCAGGTCGATCAGGTCCATCACAGAAAATCCTTGAGCTGCGAGTGCAGCAGACGGATGCATTTGCTTGAGTAAGGCATCGACTTGAGTGGAGTCAAACTCATTGGCAAGAATTGTACCAAAGAGAACGTTGCCATCCGAGCCAACATACGAATTGTTTTGTGCCATACTGTTCGAAAGTGTGTACTGATTCGCTAGGGCCTCGAGCTGCGCACGTTGGGCTGGTGTGGTGATAGTTGGCATGGTCACACCCATACTCTGAAGCCAATAGTAGTGTGAATAGTCACCATGTGCGACATGGTTCATTGCTGCCGCGATTGCCATGTGCAGTCCCTCGCCTGATAGCTGGGTGTACTGCGATGCAATCGCGGGATCTACGTTACCAGCAGCGATATCGAAGTAGTTTAAGCCATGGTTGGCATAGTACGTAGTGAGCTGTCCCTGGTAGAACTGACGCCGCTGTGGAATTGGGACCACGTTGGGTTGGTGTGTGATCTTGCGCTTCTGCTTGTTCCCGGCGGCAAGAGGACCTGTATACATCTTGGGTTTACGGCCACGTCCTGTACGAGCGGCAGCAGCAGCGGACTGTACATTGCTGCCCGCACCACGGAAACGATCTGAAAGTGCTTTGTCACCGCGCTTGGCACCACGTTCTCGGCCTTGAGGACCCAAGTTCGCAGTCGCTGCAGCAAGAGCTGCAGCAGCCGCGAGTCGCTCGCTACGTTCTCGGTCCCTAACTCGACCGGCAGGACCACTGAGCAAGTAGCGTGTGGCCGCTAGCTCACGAGTCCAGATTGCCTCTTGATGAGGTGTAGGCCAGCCCAAGTAGTGGAACGTTGGATCAGCTGGACATGGCGTATAACGCTGATGAAGCAGTTCCTCAAGAGTCTTCTGATGAGAACCTAAAGCACGCCAGAATGGGGACTGGCAGTCGAACGTATGAATGACACTCACCTCCATCTGCGCAATCGATTCGGCTCGTGATTCGTCTCGAGCACGCGCTTCCTTCGCGTCTGGGATTATACCTGCCTGGTAGAGACGCTGGAAACGCTCGTAGATTCTGCGCTCTTTCTGCACGATAGCCTCCAGCTTTGCACGATCCGCAGGTGACAATTTGAGGGTATTAAGAAGACGCGCGAGATCGCTCTCAGGCATGTTTTGCCCGTCGCCCTTTGATTCGCGGTCGCGTAATCTCGAGGAGGGCGACGGCGGTGGCTCTTGGTGCGTGGCTTGAACGTTACTGGACCTCGGTGGTCGTCCTCGGCGACGAGGAGGTGGAGGTGGTGTGGGTGTCTTAGCACGCTCTTCTTCATCTTCTTCGCTTTCTTGACCCTCACCCTCTTCCCCTTCCTCTTCCTCCTGATCTTCGGAGCCGCGTCGGCTCGCAGAGCGAGTAGTGCGGCGGGTACGCTTGGCCGGGGCAGACTCTTCAACTTCTTCGTCTTCCTCGTCCTCGTTACCCTCCTCCTCCTGGTCAGCAGTCCTGTCATCGGGCTCTCTCCTACGTCCAGGAGTACCCGGCTCATCGCCTACCTTTGTAAGCTGGACTCGCTTGAAGCCACGGCCACGGCCTCGCCCTCGTGCTACAGGGGTCTGCTGTTCGTCTGCCGAGCCTTCGGTGCCCTCTTCCTTTTCGTCACCCGTGTCTCGGTCCTTTGACTGGGACGCATCCACACTCTGGATCAGCCGAGAGGACCTCGTGCGACGTTCGTGCGATATGACTGTGGGGTGCTTCTCGAGCATACGCTGTTGCTTCTCGAGTTCGCGCTTGCGTGCAGCGGCCTCTCGTTCTTCCAGAGTTTTGCGTGGACGCCCTTTGGGCTTAGGTGCAGGTGCAGGCGGAGCCTCAACCGCTTCGGACTGCGCCAGCTCACCGTCTTTATCTCCCTCAGCCGCGTCGTGCTCACCACGATCCATCGACTGGTTGTCATCGCTCTCGGCGTCCTCATCCTCGTGGTTCTCATCGGCACCCTCTTCAGGTCGCTGAGCCTTGAAAGATCCTTGAGGGCTAGTAGTAGCGCCAGCAATAGCATTATCCGACTTCGTAGCGAATGTACCATTCTGGTTACGGAGAGGGCGCTTGCGGCTTGCGAGTCGTCGTAGAGCTGCCATACGCCGTGCGAAGGCAGCGCGCGACTCACCCGTGCGTGTAAGTATTTTGTCCGCGTCGCCCTCTGCGTCATTCCCTGCTTCCGCGTTCCCATCTTCGTCTGCTCCGACCTCGCCTTCTGCTTCTGCAGCAGCCTCAGCTTCGGCCTCTGCCTCTGCTTGTGCCCGTGCTTCGGCTTCGGCTTCAGCTTCGCCTTCGGCTTCTGCAGCACCGTCCTCTGGTAGAAGCGGGGATCCTGATGAGGTCGAGGATGGGAAAGTTGCCTCATCCTCCACCTCCTCTTCTTCTTCCTCTTCTTCTGCCTCTTCTTCCTCTTCCCCTTCCTCTTCTTCCTCCTCATCCTCATCCTCGTTTGCAAGTGGTGACTTGCGCTTTCTACCGAGAACAGGCTCCGCACCCTCATCCTCATCTTCGTCCTCCTGCGACTCGAGCTCACTCGAATCGAGTCCGTCTTCAGATTCAGAACTAGCGCCTCCTTTTGCGGCACTGCTCAGCGCGTGGCGTTTTCCACCCGTCGCTTGGCTGAGTCCTGCATGCAACGAGGGAGTCGTATGAGGGAGATCATCTGGCATGAGATCGGGATGGATTTGGGTACCTTCGACGGAAGCATCGGGGGCAGCTCCGAGTCGGGGGAATGGTGACCGGCCGGATGCAAGAAGCGATGGAGAACGTGGCGTGATGACCTGGGCATCAGGGAACTCGGATAATCCCTTACCCGTGGCGTCACCTGTGGCGCCTTCAGAGTCCGTCTTGACTAACGAGAAGGGTTTAAGTCGCACGTCGGTGAAGCCCGACTCGGTTGATCCCGCAATGGGGCTGAGCAGCATAGTGGGTGCAGCTAACGTGGACGATCCGGCGTGAGGTGTCGTGGATTGGGCCGCAGCGAGCAGAGTGGAACTTGCAGCCATCTGAGCAATCGATGGAGTTCCGTTTGCCCCACTAAGTGGTGGGATTCCTCCAAGGCTGCGACCAGATGCTGTGGGGGAAATAAACATCGAGGCAGTACCACTCGCTCCGGCCGCTCCTGACTGTGTACCAAAGTACTGGCTCTGCATGGGAGAGCCTGGATATGTCTTGAAACGGTGTTGGACGGGACGGCGCGGTAACTGCTCGACGGGCGTTGCGAGTATCCGCCTTCGATCAATTGGCATATACAAGGCCTGCTGGGATTCGGGTTTTGCAAGCCATGCCGCAAATTCAGGCCAGGCGTCCGCAAGGGGTTTCCATTGCTCGACGACACGCTCGAGATCAGCCTTGGTAGGAGCCAGATGTGGGGATGGGGGACCCTCTACTGCCTCTTCACCTTCTGGTTTGACGTCAGCACTAGTATTGCTACTAGTACTGCTGCTGCCTTGGTCGTCCTCGACCTTGATGGGTACGACTATTGCGGAACCATTTTCATTGTCAGTAGGTTCAGGCTTGACAGGCGGAATCGACTCGCCAGTGCTCTCTTCTGCACTTGCGGTTGAGACAGAGCTTCCCTGACCCGTCGGTTCGTCTGGTTTTTCTGGTGATGGGATAATACCAATGACCTGACCATCCCTCGTTTGTTTCAGAAATCCATCAGTGCACGTCTTCTCAGCCTCCTTAACTGCCTCATCGACCGTGGGTGCCCTCTCCTGGCTGAGTGCAGGGTCACAAAATGCGTCGCCAAGGAGCGCACGAAGGCATGCCTCCGAGCACTCAGCTACATCCTGAGGATGATAGCCACCTTCTAGGCAGACCACAGTCTTGGATTGAATAGCCATGAGTAATCTAGTAAAGGCGTAGAAGCCTGCTGGTGTGACAGATTGTCCACCCAAAGGATCATTGGGCGAGGGATCGAAACCTGCAGATACGATGATCAGCTCTGGCTTGAATTCGAGTGCAATGGGCAAGAGAACGAGTTGGGCGATAGTCAGATAGTCGTAGTCACCTAGTCCGGTAGGAAGTGGCACGTTCACAGTCTTGCCGCGCGCCTGGACTGCGCGATCGTTCCGCTTGGAGGAGGACCGAGGCAGTTGCTGCTGCTGTGAAGTGCTATCTGCATCAGACCCGCTCTTCTTGCTGCCGGTGATACTATCATCGGAGAGGAGCGAATCTGGAGATTGAGACTCGGCCGCAGTTGTTGCCTGCTCAGACGACTCAGGTGGTGAAGGAAGCAAACCGTCCTTGGATTGGTGGGCGCTCATTTCATCAGCTTCAATGGGGCTGCCACCTACAATGGATGAGCATCCCGGTGTGAGAACGCGTGGCTCGGCTTTGATGGGGTTGCCATCCTTGTCGAGTCCAGTCGGAGAGTTCATTGGAGTGATCGCGGAGCCACCAATAATATCAGCATCACCACTCTCAGGGAAGAAGTTTTTCTCAAATCGATGCATCGAGAAGAAGAGCACGTCGGGATCCTCAAAGAAGATCTCTTCAGTACCGTTACCATGGTGAACATCCCAATCCACAATCATGATTCGCTTAATGTGAGGGCAACGTTGCTTGACGACGTTCGCTGCGATTGCCACGTTGTTCAGAAGACAGAAACCCTGTGGGCCTTCAGGTCCGCAGTGGTGACCTGGCGGTCGGATCGCAGCGAATGCATTCTTGAGATGGCCATTGGCCACTGCGACAGCTACGTCGATCGCAGCACCAGCGCTCAGGAGCGCGACTCGTCCGGAATCCTAGACATGGCAAAGTTGGAGGGTGTGATGCAGCGTTATGATGCACCAATGGTACTATGAGTGCGAATCTGGTGGTCCTGAGGTAGGTAAGCGCGAAGACAGCGCGATATGTTCGCACACGTGCAGTCGGAAGCACAGCACGTGGTGACTTGAGCCGATATAATTGGAAGGCTGGGTGGATGGATGGATCGATGGATCAATGCTTCCTGACACATACCTTGCAAGCATAAGTATCCTGACATTCATCGAGGAATATGTAGGGTTGTGAACTAGGATACTCACGAGTCTCAAGTGACTTGATGAGTTCCAAATGTTTCGCTATAGATCAAAGTCAGGCAGTGAGATAGTGTGTGAGTATGCGCGTGAGACATGTGCATATCCACAAGCGAGATATTATTTTCAAATATGATCTCCCCAGTTTGGTACAAAAAAAAATTTCGACGCTTGGGACTCGGGATGCTGCGCCGGCGGTGTTTTGTCGTAAAATCACCACTGAATTGAAATATAATAAACGTACGTGTGTGTGTAAGCAAGATTTCTTCATCCTGTGCCGCGCGTACGGGTACTTGCACACAGCGATCTATCAGTTTACTTGCCTAGAGTAGCATTTGAGACGAGGTACACCATTTCAAACTAAGGTCACTTTCGGAACGCAGTTTTCGGGGTATATACAGCATGGAGTGGAAACACCACATGATGCGCTGAATACTGCACCGTCTTGTGCATCGTTTAATGGTTTTTCCGTTCGAAAATCACGTCTGCGCGGATGTGAAAAGCGCCGCCAAAGTTGGGACATACCAAAAGTTTTTCGTGGACATGAGCCAATCGTCGAGGGCCTTCAAGTGCGTGCTTCTTGCCGCGATGCAGCAGCAGCACCTCGTCAGATGTGTAGCCTAAAAATGCGCAGGATGGTGCACAAGCGTGATAGGAATCAGATGCGGCAATTGCGAAGCAAAGCAAATGCACATGCACCAGATCGACGCAACGAAACCCGTCGCGAGCTAATTGAGTGAGGGATGCGGTCATTGCGTAAAAGATTGGATCGGGTGATAAAAAGTCGTGAAATAGACGTGATGCGTGTAACATACCTGTGCGATGTGCGGTTAGACTGGAAGGCACGAGCTTTCCGCACACGTCTGTGCTATTAGAGCTCGCCATCGCGTCGGCTTCCTGCGTATTACGTTTGTGTGATCTATCTTTGAGTTTGAACTCTAGCTCGCCGAAACCGACCAGAGAGTGAGTGTTGAAGTATAAAACGCGTGTGGAAGTCGTGCCAGGATTGTACCGATTGCCGTGAGTTTAACGCGAGCAATTCCGCGAAAGGAGAAGAGTGCGTGCCAGTGCTGTGAGTTATGCACTCAAATGGATTACAACGCATACACCTCAAGAACACCACTCCGCGCGTGGTGTTGATCACATGAACCAAGGCATTCTCATGCTAGATATTTCCTTAGCGTATGAATAGATCGGTTGACCATCGACGCAATATAATACACTCCAGTGTTATGAAATGCGACACAACACAATATCCCACCACCATGCATTGTCCCGATGTGATGCCCATGCCATACCAATGACCATATCACTCGATTTCGGGTTTCGACTTACCTTCTACTCGCTCCGGGTTGGGGCGCGGGCGGGCTGTTCTGTTCCAGGAGGGAACCAGCCAGTGGAACTCAAGCTAAGCCAAGTCCTTCCGCCAGCCGGTGCTGCGTGCGCTTGCGGCTGGACTGACTGACTGACTGACTGACTGACTGACTGACTGACTGACTGACTGACGAAGCGGGGCGTTAACCGGATGCGGCTAAAATTCCCCTCTAACCGGATACGGCTAAAATGCCCCTCAAACTCTCCTGTCTGCTTGTTATTGTCGTCAGTGGGGAGGTTGTGGCGTCACACACATGAGTTGGGTTCAAGTTGATTCTCATTAGTCGCACACTGTGTGACATGATTTCATGATAAACGCGTCCATCCGACCCGCGCTATGGACTCCAAATCGTCGTTTCCACTCAAAGTTAACCCGAATCCAGGCCAGGACGGATGCCATCTGGCCTGACTTGCAAGCACTCGTTGCGATGCGGGGCGCGGGATCGCGTGGGGCGCTGGGCAGAAAGGCTCGTCAGGGCTGAACCCACGAGGGCTGGGAAGGATGTGAGAAATTCTCGGCGCAATCCCGAGCCGGGGCGAGCCCCAGACGCGGCGCAAGTAACAAGTTCAGAAATGCGCCAAGTGTGTGAAGAGGTGGTAAATGTAGTGAGATGGATGGTATGTGGTATGTATAGTAAAAAATCAATAGATTTTTTAATATTATTACATACTACCATACTCATAACACTATTTTAATTACCCCACCAATCCATACAATACCGCCATTTCACTCCAAACACTTGACTCTTTCTCAACGTATCCCGGCCTGGTTAAACCAGACCCCATCCACCCGTGTGTGGCAAACGTTTGCTCCCTCTCACCGCCCGGGTTTTAGCCGCATCCGGCCAAAATAGCCCCTCTCGAACGGACGGAGGAGGCGGGGGGACCCCCCCGATTATGTGCCAAAACGAGGGCGGAAATGGCACAATTAATTCGACCACCTTACCCGCACCGCCGCGACATATTTCACGCGGTTTTGCCGACACTTTGCAGATATAAACCGTGTAATACACATGTAACACACGATATGAATCGAAAACATTAAAAATTCCACCACCATCACTGCAACCATACCCCCTTTTACACGTTTAATACGAGTGCAAACCGACCTGGGTCAAACCGACACCGCGAGGGATATCGGGCGGGATTGCGCGCGCGATCCTTGGCGAGTGGCGTGGAAACAAATTTCATAGCCTTCTGCGGGCTTGGATGCATGCATGGGATATTTTATTCATCCAGAATGTGCTCACACACCCCGCGCAAGGCCCCGATCGAGCGGGAAACGAGCGGTTGAATTCCTGTTCGAGGTGGTAGATCGCGCGTGGCGTGGAGATCTATCGGCGCAATACCGCGCGCAATGAATAAATTCCGACGTGGGATTGTTGGATACGTGGGCTGTGCGCGTCTCCCACCCCGCGTCCCCTCGGGAACCCCTACAAACAGCCCCCCGATGACGCATTTGGCTCGAGTCCAGGGGCTGTCGCCCCCGCTGGGGGGCGAATCCGTGGTGCAGCTCGGATAGTGAGCGGGTTATATCGCGTGTGTGGCTGCTGTAGGGCGGTGCTGCGTGTTTCTTGTGGGCGTCGCGCGCGCGGCCGAGCTCCCAGAGGGGTATAAAGGCTGGGAATTGGATTGAATTCAATTCCCAGGATACCCCAGGTGTATGGCAAGATCCGCACGAGCAGGCCCCTAGCACGCAGTGCGGTACGATAAAACACCCCAAGACGCACTAAATTATAAACTCTTCACCAGCCCTAGCCACCCCACAACGTCGACATTACACCCTATTATGTCTCACAGCGACTTGAAAAACGCACATGCGGAGCAGTTGCGGGGCGCTGGCGAGGCAGTGAGTGGGTCAGACCCCGCCCAGCAGCGAAATACCGGCTCAAACACCCACGATCTAACTTCCAGCGCGGCACCAGGCGCTGACACGACACCCTCGACCATCGACGAGCACGAGCTACTGACCCGAGCCCGACGATATGTACCTGGATGGAGTCAGATTCCGGATGAGGTATGGCAGCACGCTCGGATCAAGCCACTGCTTGGGGGTCTGTCCAACACCCTGTTCACCATATCACTCCCACGCTACGATCCGAGACTCGCTCAGCCCGGTGTGAGCACGCTGAACACTTCCACTGTGGAATCGGTCTTTGCCTCGAGTACCGACCCCAGCCACACCACATGCAGCACAGGCACAAATAGCATAAGCAGTAACCAAGGTGACGGTAGGGACCTGGAGTACTATAAGGCTTGGACCAACCGACGCAAAGTCGTGGTCCGAATGTTTGGTGGAGCCAAGTTCTTCAAACCCGAAGTCGAACAGGTCATCGCTCGCGGTGTGTCCCAATCTGGATGCTTCGGTGAGCGCATCCTGCACGAATGGGAACATGGTCGAATTACAGACTTTCTCCAGGGCTCGTCGCTCCCACCGCCCGTTTTTGCTTCCCAGCACATGTTCTTTGCCGTCGCGCATCGCATGGGTCAGCTCCATGCGCTTCCACTCAAGGCGCTGGTGATTCAGAACTACCGCTCCGAAGGCAAGGACGATGAGGGCCCGTGTAGTACTAGTACAGACAAGAAAGAGGAAGGCCAGTTAGCCAGCAGCACTCTGGCAGGTAGTTTATCGATGGCTGACTCTACGCTGCCCAGTGGTGTTCCCTCCGAGGTCATGAAGGTGCTCGAGGAGATCTACTCTGAGCCTGCCTCTAAGAAGTATCTCCGACGTTGGTGCCGCCTGGCATTCGAAACAAAGCTAGTTCGACGGCTGCATGATCTGGAGCATTCCCAGCTGCCTCAGAAACAACTCGCCCAGCAGGTGTTGCTCTCCAAAGTCCCAACCGTCGAATCCATCTGCAGTCAGGCAATTGAGGAAGTCTTGGGTAGCCCCTCCAACTCTTCTATGACAGCGGACGAGTCGAGCATTCAGTCAATCACCGCTCGGGTGCTCAGCAGGATACGGGCCTTGACGCTGAGCGCGCTGGAAGCGCTAACTGCCTCAGATGTATCGCACATTGTGCAAGGAAAGACAGCCACCTTCGAAGGGTCACTTGCGGATCTATTTGAGCCTCATTTCGTCTTCGATCGCGATCGTCTTGCATCAGCGAGCGATGATATAAGCGATGTGTCAATTGAACACCTCGAGGCCGGCGATCGATACCTCGCGCTCATTTCGCAGCTCCCTGCACTTGCATCCAACGAGACGCATGACTTCGCCCTCCCACCCAAGTTTATTGACTGGGAGAAGGTTCCCGAGTTACCTTCTCCTCGGTTGCTCACGCTGCAACTCGCCCTTCCTCAAGGCGAATATAGCATTTCCTCCATGCTTGTCTTGTTGAGAATGCTCCATCCCGACGGACTCAAGAATGAGGCTCTTTGGCTCTCCCAAAGGCTCGACGCGTTGAATTCCCCCACCAAGCTCTGCCACAATGATCTTCATGCGGGGAACGTCATGCTCGAAATTCCGGCTAGCGCTCAAACACCTTCTGTGCAAAGTACTACCGTAAGCGCCACCTCCACGACCACCATATCCAGAACGACTGCCACTGGTGATGCTACTAAGACAGGTGGTAGCTCAGGCATTCCACCAGTTGTGTCCGGGTTGACATCTCTAGAAATTTCCGAGCAGCCAAACTCAAAGATTACGACTCCTCCCCCTGGAACGGGCATCTCGGCGTACGAATCACCAAGGTCGTCCATCCCACCATCTGTGCACTCTCAGGATGTGCCCAAGTCAGTGGGTACTCCCTTCTCAACCGGAGTGGAGGGTGACGGTGAGAGTGACAGTCTCAAGTCACCTGATCGACAAAGTGAGGACCCCTCATTGCAATCATTCTCCCACTTTTTCGCATCTCCCGATGCAGGCCACAGATCCAACCTGGACTCCTACCAAGATTCCGGGGATCAGCAAGACTCAGAGGGCTCAAGTAGTAGTGCAAGTTCAGACGATGCAACACAGAAGTGTCTGCCTTCGATGCATGATTTCTTCGCACAACAGCTCAACAAACCATTGGTAAATCCCTGCCACCTCATCGATTTCGAGTACTCGAGCCCAAACTTCCGAGGATATGACATCGGCAACACATTCTGCGAAACGGCTATCGAATATGGAGGACCGTATCCTGGATTTAGGATAGATCTGGAGCAGAGTATCTCTCTCCTTTTACCTCGAGCGTTGAGGCACCAGAACAGTGTTTCTTCAACCGCTCAAGAGGTGGATCAGAGTCTACCGCTGGAAGCGTACTCTGCGCGTGAAATATTTTTCGTAAGGTCGTACCTGCTGGGCACGCGGCAGGCCGCGATCGAAATCGACGAAGCAGCACGAGACGTAAAACCTGTAGAAATGACACTCGCTATGGGAGCTCATCTGGCTCGGGATGTGGGGTCCACCGTGCATCGCCCGTGGAACGACCCGAAGTACGTTCAGCGTGTGCTACGTGAGAGCGCCTGGTGCACACTCTCGGCGCATCTCCAGTGGGCATTCTGGTCTATCTCCATGGCGGACTCAGGAAAGATTACGTCTTTTGGCTACCTGGAATACGCAATCATGCGTATGATAGTATACTACATCCGAAAGGACATGCTACTCCGGCTGTTTGGTGATCCCGTAGAGAGCAAGCAGTAGATGAAAGCAATCAGTGTTTGTGTATGCGTGTTTGAGCGTCTGGATGTGACAGACACACGTTCTTATATACAGACTCTATGGATAATTTAAGCGTTAGAAGGATAACAGTAAGTAATAACGAATTGTACAGTGTAGGATTCGTCAGAATAAAGCAAGCACACCCCCATTAGTGTGCACTTATTTCCATCTGGCTAGACTACCACCTGACCTGGCGTCGTCGCCGGCATTGTCATCGAACTCTTTCTCTAATTGTAACACAAATTCGTCGCCCGATACCTCACTGCGTGAGAAATAGCACATCATTACTTCCTGGGAGAAGCAGGGTTCTCAGCAGCAGGTGGTGAAGCTGCACCGCTGCCACTGCTGCCGCCAGCAGCTCCGCTTGCAACCATCTGGTCCCACTTCTGAACCATCAGCTTTTGCACAGCCAACAGGGCTGCCTTCGCAATTGCGGGCTCTGGGCTGGACATGAGAAGCATAAGCTTCGTCTTGGCCTCGAGCTTTGTCAAAACACGCTTTCCATCGGGGTGAAATCGAGCGAACTCACCGAGATCATAGCAAGCAACTTCGACAGCTACGGGATCCTCAGAATCAAGTTGAGCGATGATGGCCTTGATCATCGCATACTTGTCATCTTCAAACCGCAGGAAGTTCTCACGCCAGAACTTTTCATTGTGTACAGGAGATTTTCGGAGGGTACCGGCCTGGAGCTCAGCAACGTACATTTCAAACGATGAGAGCTCGCTCAATCGCTGGTTGAGCACGGTTTCCAGTGTATCCAAGTCCGCTGCAATGTCCGCATCCTTGTAGTTACGGGTGCGGATGAGAGGAATGTAGCGATGGAAATCTGCTCCAATGAGTTCTTCAGTAAAAGTAGAGCGCTTCACAAGATTGACAAACAGTGCAAGATGGATGCGGACGACCTTCTCACGCTTGACAGTGCGGATAAGCGCTGCCGCGCGAGGCACAATACCAAGTCTGTGGAACAGTGCATCGTTGACTGGGTTATATGAGAGCAACCACAGCGCATAGCCAACAAGATAAAGTGGCTGCATGGTTTGGGTGTCTCCAGTCATGATTTGAACGAGAGGGTAGATCACATTCTCTTTGTCGAAGGCAAAGTGAAGGGACTTGTTGGGCAAGAGGGTCTTCAGCGCACCGAGATACAGCAGCTGCTCAGACCCCGAGGTCACGGTTGTCAATCGGGTTGCAATCCATCTGAAGAAGTGACGATGTACGGGGTGTTCGCCTTCGATGCCATTGGCGAGAACGGCGGCCAGAATACCCACTGCACGTCGAGCGCGGTATGCCTCGATCTCAGTGCGATCAGGCTTCTCGAGGAGGCGAGCGAGTCTCAACAGGCTGGCAAAGAAGCCATTGTCATAGAGCGGGCCGAGTGTCTCAAGTGGCTCGAGGGTGTCGGGGCTTGGTGCCTTGACCTCAGCGAGACCCGAGGTAGCATAAGGAATAAGCGAATTCGCCTTGGTCTCCTCAACTGTGCTAATCTGAGCTGCTGCGGCGGCGGCTGCGGCTTGGGCCTGAGCACGAGCATAGCTCTGGGCTGCCTCGCTGTTCTGACGATCAGTCGTAGCGGCCTCCCACGCCTGCATGGGAATCTGGCGGAGGAATGCTAGCGACTGAGGATATACCTGAATCATAAGCTCAGCCTGGCTGAGCGCGGCCTCAACAAGTCGACCTTCCGCATCGCTGGTGAAGACCTTGGACAGCGCAGTGGAGAGGTCAATACAAGCCTCACGCAGGTAGGTAACAAGTTCCTCCTTCGAGTTAGCGTCCTCGGGCTGTGCTGCATACTGGCTAAAGTAGTAGGATCCACTCTTGAGCACCTGCATCTCGGACGGTTGCACGAGACCCTCTGCAGCGCTCCAGAATGTCTTATCGCATGCCGCCTTACACAGCTCAAGCTGTGTCTGTTGATCGAGCTCCTTCTCGCGCGCGGCGAGCAAGTCTGAATGCGTAGAACAGGCGTGTCAGGAAGTCCAGCAAGTGAGTCGGGCTCTCCAAGTATATGCACGTCAGCAGCTGCGAGCTATCGACAGCCGCAATGCAAGCAGACGAGTGAGTAACCCGCCTATAAGTCGGAATATAACCCTCGGATGCCTTCCCGCGAGTCTTATCCGCAGCACCGGAATGCACATCAATCGCTCATGAGTCACGTACCTTGATCAGAGAGTTCTGTGCGACTCATTATCTCAGTAGTGCGTGTTGCACGACCTAAAGAAGGATATTATGCAAGTTGGTTGCGGGGTATGAGTTACGAATTCAATGTTACCTTAGTCATGCGGTTGGCATACAGCCGGCATACCTATCTTAAACTCAGATTTCCCTTTGGCCCCTCTCGCCCCGACGCTTCTCGGGTCTCGATCTGGGTGAGACATGCACGCACATTGCGCGGGACCCACGCGCCGGTAATTTCGCACATAAACGCACCACAGAAGGGTCACGGCCGCGTGGTCCAGGTCTGGCAACCCCTTGAACGCGCACTCTGCCACTAGTGAGTGAGCCAAGATCTTTCCAGGTGATATGTTTCGGGTAGTCTAGTGCGTGTGTGGGGGGGGTAACTTGGGTCATGCGCGTAGTTCATGGGTTATGGTGGGATACTGAAACGTTCTATGTGGTCAGTTTGGCCGTGGCTTGCCCAGATGTCGCGAAAAACCACTAGCAAATCGCATATTCTGACTTCGTTTTTCTCCTCTCCGACGTGTATTCCGCCACCCCCGGTGAGGAAGACTGAGGAGACCGGGGGTGTTGGAATATCCCCCCACACCCCCACACCCACTGAGGACATGGACAAACAGGGGTGGATGAGGTCACGCAATATTTCGAATTTCCCATGTCTGACCCCACTGGCGAGCTGACTGGAGAGACTGGAACAAATCGACTCCTAGCTTGGCAGCTGCGGACGGTTTTGCTCTGGGGTTATAGGACATGCGCCTACACCCCGTAGGCAGTCCACCTGTTTTATGAATGTGGTATCTTGCTCGTTCTTATTCGAGAATCTGCGACAAATTGGGACAACCCTCGACTCGCTATGATAGGAGCGTTCACTATAATAGACTCTTGTTATGCACAAGGCTGACCTGGCTGCGGCATGGAACCACATCTGGAGCCTATGAGACTACGAGATTACGACTTCACTGATACCCTCGCTGGCAATGCGAGTGCAGACCAAGCAGTGGATTGACTTCAGCTTCCGCAAGATCCGCACCTGCAAAACACAGACGCCAGCTGATGCCCTGAATCCCCCTCACTAACCTTGGAGAGACGGATGCACCATGTAAAGGTTCGACCGAGGGCATGTCAGAGCTCTCTGCTAGGCCCTCAGGCTGGGTTTCACAGCACTGGCAAACGCCGAATTAGTCCCGGAGTCCAATGATAATAGCTGCTGATTCCAAACCCTCGAGGTATGACCATAGACCCATCGTCACTCAGGACCAGTTCATCGACAGGGCCAATCGCCGGCGACGGATGAAAAAGCCGTCCAACATTTGGAAGTATAGGGGTTCTGAACAATTTCGGGAACGCCACAACAAAATCCAACTTTTGCCTTGGACTGATTGAGTGAGTGGCGCTGGATGAATTAACGACGGGCCTCTGATATGGTGATTGGTTCTTCCATGAGCCACCCAAGATGTACATCTACAATAATGTCCCAGTTTACTTTATTCAGATGTTGTGAACGCTGATTTCATTGTACACCATGGGACTTCCACATCGCGTCTTGTCTCGAGAGAATCGCGCCGGAAAAATCGCATTCCTGAAAACAAAAGCCTCGGCTAAAGCCCACACGGCGCTCCAGAAGAATACAAGATGAGTCAGGCTTCTCAGACCTCAGCTTGTCAAAGTCAATGCTCCACACCCAAATGCCGCCGCGCGTTTCTTTTGCTGACAATGTAAATAGGGTGCTGCCATCTCCGAGTAGTGCCATGTAGTCAAGTGGTTCGAGCAGTCGATGAATATAGATCACTTGGCCGGTGTTCGCATTCCAGAATGTGATATCGTTGCTCTCTGCTGACAGGGTGATAATGAACTCATCGTTGAAAGAGAATGCAGCCGCTTTGATCGTGTCTCGGAGCTTGAATTTGGGTGCTGCGGGGCTAACAAGGTCCCATACTGGTGTAAGTCCTCGTGGCCCGATCAGAATAAGCTTCGTTCCATTCGACGACAACGCTGTGGGGTACCAGTGGTGTTCCTTGAACGAGATGTTGAAGATGACATCAGATACACGCCTGCCTGTTGTAAAATCCCATATATCGATCATAATCGGCCCACGTACGTCCTTTTGATCGTATCGCGAGGTCGCCAGCCGGGTTCCGTCGCGAGAACATACAATGTGAACGTAGTGTTCAGTGTCTCGACTATATGTACCGACTGCGTCACGAACCTGTGCGGGGCGTGGGAGTACAGAGGACCGAGAGGCATAAGTAGGATATCTCGATTTGGTGATGCTGGACTTCTCGGCATGCCCTTCATCGGCTGACTCGTCTGTTTCATCATCCGAATCATCGCTCGCCTTCTGTTCTTTCTCTTCCAAGTCGACGAAACGCAACCCGCCAGCTCGGGTATCGAGTGAGAGCAAGGCGATATCAGTCCTATTTGGTAGTGCAAGTCCATACACCAGACAGTCCGATCCATATGGAGAATAATTGCTGTGACGAAGTAGTCGCGTTAGTTTCCCAGTGCGGATGTCCCAGAGGTAGATTCGTGTGGATGTACAAGCGATCAGTGTGTTCTCATCGCTAGCGGTTAAATTTGAAAACCCACTGATCTCTTGTAGCTCTTCCTTGCTGCTCATGTTGATCGACTGTCTGTGTAATCCAGTGTGCGTGTCAAAGACGTGAATGAGCGTCGCCGTTTGGTCTCTTCGGATGGCAACCCACGATCCGTCAGGCGAGACCACGACACATCGTGGGGACATAATCAGCGGCATTACCATATAGATTGGTTTTCCCTTAGATTTTGAGACATAATCAAGATGGATAAAGAGCTTTTCAAGCCAAGAAGCAATGCCTACATCCAAAATCTCAAGATGCTCGTTCTTCCAGTCAGTATTTAGTAGCACATAGCGTTTGTCGTAGGAAAGGCATAGAACGGGTCGACGCCTTCGATTACCGGGTTCAGTGTCGTCGGGGAATTGGACGGTAGCATTGCGTATCACATCTGCGAGTGGAATGCCGTACATTTCACAAAGTGTTATACCATCGACGCGTCTTAGATCCACCTCGACTTTTGTTTCATCTCTCCTTGACCATTTCGAGAGTGGTACCTGGTTCGGGGCTTGCGTACATTCAACTTCGATCTCGCCTCGCTCGACGTCCACGAGGATTGCATGTAAAGATGTCGCTACGAACAACTTGGTTTGATCCTGAGAGAAGGCGAGTGCTTGAGGTGCGGGACCGGGCAATTCAATCTCCTTTAGACACTCACCTGAATCTACGTTGAAGACCGCAATCTTGGACTGATCGCTTCCTACTGCAAGCAACGTTGAGTCCTGAGAGAAGGCGAGTGCCTGCACGGCTCCTTGGTCACATTGAAGCGTGTGAATACATGGATACCCTTCTTGACTCAGGTCCCACACGCGCACAACATCTTTCGTTGCTGAAGATGCCAAGTATCTTCCGTTAGGACTAAATCGGATCCTCAAGATCTTGTCAGCATGGCCCTCAAGTCTGGTCTCTGGAAGTAAATCGGCGCGAATGCGGGTGCTCAATAGCACAATTACTGAGTTCTCGTATGCTGCGATGATCGACGCGTCGGGTGAAACATCCTCCATCACGTAGCTCGGAGAGATACCAAAGGACTCCCACACTCCAGTCATGAAGTCGTAGTAAATGATCGACGGTGGGGTCTTCCGTTGGCCCACAACAATCCTCCCGTTTCGAGAGAAAGCGGCCGATTCGAGAGCATTGTCACCGTACTTGAGGCCGCCTATCACTTTCTGACTACAGTGGTGTCTGACTCCAGTGAGGTTCGCATGCCTGAAGCTACATCTCGTTGCATCGACCTGATATAACGATGCATATGAGAGGTCCGCGTGGTCAAACCGACAGCCATACAATACGGCATGGTTCAAATTTACGTGCGGGACGCGGATATACCTCCAGTCACGAACTCGTGTGAAATGGAAGGCGAGTAACCCACATATACTTCCATAGTTAAGGATGCTTAGTGCGTTGCTTGCAGCAACGAGCAGTTTCGCATCCATCTGCGGATCGACATCATCTGCAGGTCGCGCACGCGTGCTAAGGACGAGCTCAATGCAGTCGTTGACCACAACGGCGGGATCATCGCATGACGCGATCTCCCGAGCATGCTCAAACAACTGGTCTTGGTCATTCGTGATGATACCAGACCGTGCCAGGTTATCGATCAAGAGTGACCATGAGGATGACGACGAGGATGATGGTGCTGATGGTGCTGACGATGCAGATGCTGTATCTGCCGTTGATGACATGGGGGGCCGGTCCTCCCGAGACATACTCGCACACGTGTTCCGCTCTCGGCTGGTTGGATCGTGGCGGGCTAATTTGGGGTGTCTAGGATATGGCGTAGGACGGCGTCGCGATCAATTCTGGGGTGCGGGAATTCCGACAGGCTGAGCAAATAAGCAAACGCGAGAATGGGTGATTGCACCAGCTGCAAGTCAGCTGGGTCTCGAATTCCCAAACGTCCAGGATACTTGTGAACATATAAACGAAGAGATCACGCCTGGGACACTGTGCAGTACGCCTTGAGTGATAGATCTGTAAAGATCGCTTGATGACGCATCTAGCAGTGGCGTTGAAACAGCCCCACACTCTCTATACAGCCCAGATCCCCTATGCTATTTCTTATCGCACCCGAGAGATTTGGTGAGTCTCGTGTGTGGCTGGATCCATTCAATGCACGGTAATGCATAGGGCTACTCAGGACGTGACAAGATCACACCTGAAGACATGCAAACAATTGAGTTGTGTGTATTTTCATCAGTGAATGATCTCGTGCAGTTAACATTCAATCGACCTGGGAGCGCTGCTCGTGCTCGTGGCACCGAGAGGATAGACAAGGATATGAGCCAGGCAGATGCATCACGTTAAAAGTCAGTGCGGTACGGTGAGAACTGCGATCATGTGCCCCGAGTTTGAATTGAGCTTGAACGCTAATGCCCTCGCGAAGCGGTACCCCACTACGCTTTCCTAAGTGAAACAAGCGGGTTAACCGTCAGCCTCCTGCTTGTTGTCTGACATACTTTTGTCCTCGACGGATCTAGAATCCGCACTACCGAACACCTCGCGTTTCACTTTGCTAAGGATATCTCTCGATACTTGCACATTTGGTGCAAGTATACCCTTGGCCATGTCAGCTAGTTCTTTGACACTCGGGGGTTCATCGGTTACGTTTGTTACCGATCTGACGAAGAGCTCGAGAACCCGCATCTCAATAAAGAATGGCGCGTCACCGCTGGTGCAGTCGGGGCTATGTTCCAGGATGCTCTTCGCTTGTACAACGACTTCATCACCACCAAGGGTCCCATCGCGTGTCACAGGATTGATGACAGGTATTGTGAGTAGATCTTTCATCCTATCGACGACTTTGTTTCGAGACTCTTCTAGCGGGGCGAGTGCAAGCTTCGTCGGGTCGATGTCTTGGAGATATGCCACTAAGAAGTCAATGTCAACGCTATCCTTCTTGTCTTCGTCGGGGCCTAGCGGCTGGTACAAGCCACATGCGTCCGCAAACTTGCAAATCTCAGGTCGAGTCGGAACTACAGTCGGCTGCTCGTTTAGTAGACGTTGGATTCCAGCGTGGGTATTGAAGTCGACACCGGCTTTCATTGCAAGTTTACACAGTCGAGCGCCACGCAGGAACATCACACGCTCATGCGCGTTGATTGGCTTCGCTGCTTTCCGAGTTCGCGAGCGTGCAGGTGACTGGGATCGATCGTGATCATCGGCGTGATCGTCCTCGTTCTGGACAGCAGGCACTTGCTCGGACTCCTTGAGTTCTTCTAAACTCAGCAAACTCTTGTTGCCGATTGCCATGAAGTCAGGCAAACTGCCTGCTCGCCACCTCTCGGAAACGAACAGCTTCTGCGTCTCGTCGTCGGCCTCATAAAAGTATTTGAAGCCCTTGATAAAGTATAGCTCGTCTGAATGCAGCCGGGCAAATGCTTCTGTCAGATTCCTTATTTTCGTCTCGCGTACGACCTGCGCATGTCGATCAAGATATATGGCGAACTTACACGTGGGGCACGTGCAGCGAACCTCATATTGAAAGTTTCTTCGGCGCTCATGGCGCAACTCCTTCGCGCTTAGCAAGATGGGCTGACCGCTCTGGTCAGTTATCACTTGGCCATCAGCGGTGGTCGCGAACCGTCTGCGCAAGGAAGCAGCGAGTATGTGAGTGAACGCTCTATCCACCGAGGGAAAGACGTCTCCGGGCTTGGGGAGTTCCAGCTCAGATAGTTCCTTCAGGTCCATACGGTAGTCGCGTGTGGTTACATGCAAACTTATTCTGGGAGCTTGCATCCCTGAGGATTCACTTGGACTCGCAAGGTCCCCTCGTTTGACACTACGCTGATCACTACTCGAGCCTGCGTTCGCAATCGAGATTGCGGTTGGTACGTTACTACTGCTACTACTGTCTTGCCTGCTGCTGGCAGTACTCGTACCGTTTGACCTGCTGGAGCTGCTGGAGCTGTGTTGAAAGTCATAAGTTCGAGAAACTAAATCCAAACACTGGTTGAGTGGCAGCAGCCCCGCGGAAACCAACGGATATAGACGGTTAGCAATTTCCTGCGCCATGCCGCCGCGGAGCTCATTTTGTAACAACACTTCACTGATTGGCATTAGCTCATTTGGTGTGACGACACCCATGCAGACGAGTTTGAGCAGAGCAACTGAGATCAAAGGGGCGAGTCGGGCCATGAACATGTTGAGGTCCTCCAGACGAGCCTCTGATTCAAATCGTCTTTTTGCACTTAGCAAGCACTGTCGGACATGGAAAGGCGCGCGAGCCGACTCAATTGCCACATCAGGTACTGCAGTAAAGCTCGTTCGAAGGTCGGGTGTGTGTGCGATGAATCCCAGGTGGTGCATAGTAGCGTGTTGCCATGGGGTTACGGGGGTGCCTCCGGGGGCTTTTGAATCAGGTGTGTCCTGGGTACACACCCGCTTGGTTATCGCTCCACTGGCATGACTCACACCACTGGAGCGCTTACCCAACTGGGCCTAAACAAAAGGGCGCGAAAGCGAGTGATGAGAAAAAGGGCTCTAGCGGTTCGTGTGAGAAACAAAGCAAGGATACCACATCTTGGATACGTACCTCTGCCGCTGGTGCATCGTTCTGCATTGTTGCCTTCGCTCTTCACCTACTGTGTCGTGTGAAACGCAAGCTTGGACAATGAGCAGAACATTCATTTTTCACTCCATTCCAAACTCGCAACATGTTGCAAGTGGGTGGGAGATGAGTGGACAGAGATCCCGACCAACTCACAACATGCTGCGAGTCCCCCCGCACACTTCGAGAACAGTCTCTCACAAGTGAGCGCGACATGGCACAAAAAGTGCGCAGTGCGGAAAACTGTGTATTGAAGCTGAAAGCTGGCGTGCACGCCCATGTCTGCCTCTGCTGCGAAGACGGTTGCTTCGGCCACCACCCGAGCTGCCACGAGCGCCGGTGCTATGGCTCCACTCCTCACCCCACTTAAGGTTGGACGCATGGATTTGCTACATCGCATCGCACTTGCACCCCTGACAAGAGCTCGCGCGACACCCAACGCGCTGGTACCCAATGATATGCACGTGGAATACTACTCCCAGCGCGCTACGAAGGGTGGACTGATGATCAGTGAGGCTACGTACGTATCTCCCGAGTCAATCGCCTACCACCGCTCCCCAGGCATCTTCACTGAAGAACAGGTTGAGGCCTGGAAGCGTGTAACCCAGGCGGTACATGACAAGGGTGGATATATATTCTGCCAGTTATGGCATCCCGGACGCATTGCTCATGCGTCCTTCGCGGAGCACCCACTTGTCAAGGCGCAGGCCAAGCCAACACCTCCAGGTGTCTCTTCCTCGACTACGAAGCTCGAGCAGGCCACTCTGACGTTTGAGGGAAAGTTTGTGGAGAGTAATACTCCCCGCGCTCTGGAGACGGAGGAGATCCCTCGACTGATCGAGGACTTTGTCCTCGCAGCTCGCAATGCAATTGCAGCCGGTTTTGACGGCGTCGAGCTTCATGCTGCGAGCGGTTACATCGTTGACCAATTCATCAACGATGGTGTGAACAAGCGTACTGATCAGTACGGCGGTTCAGTGGAGAACCGTGTCAGACTGGTGCATGAATTGATCGACGCTCTCATTGCCGAGGTGGGCGCTGACCGTGTTGGCTGCCGTTTGGGTCCACACGATAACACCAATCCATCGAATGGACTCTCGGACTCCAACCCCGATGAGACGTACGGGTTTGCGATCAGGGAGCTCAGCAAGCGCAATATGGCATATTTGTCGATTCAGGAGCCTCGATGGAGCCCGCTTTACCAAGGCCACGTGAGCGAGGATCCAGCTCACAACATGCCATCTATCAACGCCGACAAGTTCCGTCCCATGTATGGAGGCGTGATGCTGGGTGCTGGTGGATACACTCCCATCAGCGGTACCGGTGCATACGTCCATGGCAAGTACGATCTCATTGGTTTTGGTCGTTGGTTCATTGCCAATCCGGATCTTGTCAGCCGTATTCAGTATGGTCAGCCTCTGAATGTCTACGTGCGAGACCTCTTCTATGCTGGAGAGACCGCTGGCTATACCGACTACCCTACGTTCGAACAAGTGCTTCGGGAGCTGGGTTACAGTGAGTCACAGATTCAGGACATGACGTCGCGTGTTCTCACCGATGAGGAGAGCGAAGCTATTGTAGCCGAGAGTAAGTCGAAGGGCCTGAAGTATGAGCTGATCACACAGGCCCGACTTGGTATCTCGACTTCCAGTGGATCGCGCGAGTAAACGATGGCGCTCACGAGAAGCACAATAAACCCATATGGTTAAGTCATTTGACTGGTTTTGTATGCATAGCAGTAGCCATACTCCACTTGACATGGCAACCTTTAGCATTCGGCCCAGCGACCGTTGCGTCTTAGTCCCAGTTCGACTCGTCAAGTCAGTGTGTACAGCATCCTTGCTCAGCTACTAACAGCACCACCTCATAGGCAGCAACCACTCCTTACCCATGGGGATCATAGTGAGACTGCTTGGACAGGCTCAGTAGCACACCCACATACCCCATACTCCAGCAGCGCACCGGCACGTGCCGGGTAAGGAGGCACGTGCCGGTGCCAAAGCGTCTTAGCACCCGAGTGCGTGGCAGATGAGTTCACCATGCATGTGAATATCACACATGAGTTAGGGTTGTGTTATTCCACAAAGCATGATGGATTGATGCTGATCATATTAGCATATGCGATTTCCCACACTGGTGTGACCATCCGCAGGTCTCAGCATCGCCAAAAGGACATGTGCCACAAAAAGACCAAAAAAAGGTAGAATTGTGCCACGCGCCACAAGATTTTTAGACTTCGACGACTGGAACTACCTTTTGGTGTCATGCCATGACACGCAACGCCACACGAGCTTGGAGCAAATTAGATCGCTGAAAGTGGGTATATACCACATTCCACAGTGTTAATTTAATATGGCTCGTATTCTTTATACCTCAAAGATTACTATTCTGTCGTTAGTTCTTGCAACGGTCGTCATCTCAGCCCTTGCCGTGCAGCCTATTCTCAGATCTGAGAATGACCATCGTGAGAAAACCGTCTTAGAGCCAGCGGCGGCATTGGTGCATGTCGGAGTCGAAGCAGGCGAGGTTAGTCTCAAGGAGGCTCTTAAGCGCGTACTAAGGGAGCAGAGTGACACTTATGACGATCGCCGCAACACCATCTTCGGATGGGCCGGCTCGGGTCAGGTTGAGTACACGAATGAGAGGAGTGTGCCAGTGCCGGAGGGGGATCTGGCCAATGATCCCAATCACAACCCCAAGTTGGACCACCAGGGCCACATCATTCCGCAAAATCAGCTCAGCGTTGTAGTCCAGGAGCTCTGGAGAGTGCTCCGTGACAGCACTGAGCGCAATAAGGACCCCTACAAAACTGCCGCCGAGACGTACTTCAGCCAGTATTGGTCGCAGGCTGCCGAACGTCTTAACATCAGGGTCGAGAAGAAGAAGGGCGGTATTGAGCTCTGGCCAGCTACCGCAACCATGCAGATCGCACTCAATTCTTTGATTGTCTGGAATCCTGCAAACATTTGCCGAGCCCCCCGCGATCGATTTAGATTCAACAGACCTGGTCCTGATCCTGATCGTGAAGTTATCAAATCGCTCAAGAGGACTCGAGGGACCCAGATTCAGGCAGAGAGACTTGAGCGAGCTGCTTACGCCGTTTACAATCTCGCACGCGCACGTGAAGCCGAGGGAAACCGAGATCTCCAACGCAGCATTGTTGCACTTCGCACACAGGCCAAAAATGTTGTTCATGAACTGAAGGCTATTGCCTCCGTCGCTGATCGAACCGATCTTCGTGTGCAATCACTTAAGGCCTTCCACACAGCATTGGCTCAGCGTGAAAGCGCTCAACAGTATCTTGATGCGGTAAACGCCCAACTCCGCGGTGACATCGTTGATGGCGTTAAGGCGGCGATCAAGAAACTTGAGGAGGCTACTACTACCGAGAAGGTTAAGGCCGCTGTCCAGGCGGCTATCGCCGCGGTGCACGAGGCAGAGACTTTGCTGCAGCCGCCCAAGGTCTATCTCCTTCAATTCTTTAGCGAATGGACTGCTCTGCTCCAACAATGGAACCAAGATGCCAGACAAGGATGGTACCAATTCCCGTGGAAGTGGCACGCATTTGGCCCTGATGGCGCCCGCACGCAATTTGCAAAGCCAGCAAACCTTTAAAGATTTTGGCATATCATTTATTTCCCGGTTCGTTAAGTTTAGAAGCCGTGTCTGTTTATGTTGCCCCATCGTAATCTTAGCTCAAACTATTGAATGCACTTCCCGAATCCCAATTCTGACCGCATCCCACCGCATCCTACAGCATATCACCGCTTCCTAACGCTTCCTAGCGCTTCCTAATGCTTCCTAGCGCTTCCCAGCGCATCCCCTACCCCACCTTCACCTGATTCCCGAGCTCCTCTTTAATGAATGGCTTTTCTTTCTTTCATCCTTACTATCCGCGTCCGCGGAATGCTCCAGGTTTACATGTGTGACGCTTCAAAACATGGATATATGTTATCTCCTTCATCCGTCTTCTATCTTCGTTTCGTGACACTTCTCGGTAGCGTTGCTACGTTTTCTTTTTCATATCTTCACTGTGATATCTGCTTTACACTGTGATATCTGCTTTACCTGTTGTTGGCATATTTTCAATTGTTCTTGCTCTCTCTCACACTGAGGAGAGAGTCTTAACCACGTCGGTCTTCATAAACGCATTCAGCCCTGTAGCATTCCAACATGTAGTAGCTTTGCAACGGTGGGGAGGGTTTCTCGCGAAACAAGATAATTACCAGCTTTATCCTAGACGTTTATTACTACTTTACATAAGTTCACTCAGCGTGTGTGAACGCTCGCGCGGATTCGCGTGACATAAGCAGAGCTAGTCTGGAGCGCCTCGGCCGCTCCATCAGACAAGGTGGTCAATCATCGGTTCGTGTTCTTGTTACGACCAGTTCTCTGCTGGAGCAACCGAAGTATGATGACCAACACGAAGAGACATACGATCTGCAGTACGGGTCCCTTACCTCCCGTATGCTCGGTAGTTTCCACGTTAAGAGCGCTGCCCGAAGGGTCCACCATTATGGACGCACCGCTCTTGAGATCAAGACGGACTATTTCCGATGACTGAGGCGATCGAATAAGAGCAAACGAAATGCCTTGCTTAAGAAGACTCGACTGCGCTTTAAGATTTGGATGAATTGTGAGCACGTCCAACGTGTGAAGATCGAAGCTAGTTGACGTGTCTGTCTCTCCCGACTTGGTATCGTGACTCCACGAGTACCGGCCAATGATGTCCAGGGAGGCGTTGAAGGCAACCAACTGGTACTGCGTCGGAACGGTATTGGACGCGGGCTTGGATTCCCCGACCAATTTGGGCTTGGACTCAGTGACAGCTAGCATGAAGTTTGCCATCGTACTTAAACCCGATCGAGACTGGGTCGGTACAGGCGCCTGGTCGTTGACCTTCGAGCTGCCGGTTGTCGATGCGATCATTCGCCAACTAGTCGTACGGCACATGCGCTTTCTCGACAGCTCGCTTGTGAAAAGGAGCGGATTCCGAGCAGGAAGCGTAATACTAGATATCCATCCTCGCTCGAAGAGAACGTAGAGTCGGCCTAAGTAGAGTGGGTCCGGATGGATTCCGGTCACGCTTCCAAGTTCTACACCGCTGATCTCGGGGTGGTCCGCGATCAACTCATCAACACCACACAAATGCACGATGCTTGACTCAGCGGGTGGGCCTACTTGGATCACCCACAAAGAGTGGTCTGTGACCATTACGAGATATCCAATCTCACTCGAGATGGCAAACAAATTCGGCCGGGTTGTGTTGTCGACAGAGCACATTCCACCTATACCATCATTCATAAGCGTCGAGACGTACTCTGGCTTGATAGAAACATACGCCCTTGGTAAGCCATCAAAGATCTCTTCGCCCATCTCAGGCCGGGCGCGTTCAACGGGAGGCTGGTAGAAATGACTAGGATCGCGAAGCATTTCAGGCGAGACGCAAAACGGCGGTGCCGCCGTTGCCGACGATGAAATACTGTGAAGGCAATAACACGAGCCAATACTCTCCATTGCATTTACCACATACCTGTGACCGGCCATAAAGATATCGAGGCTTGTGATGGCGCCAACGCGGGATTCTTGATGCTCTTTTCCACGAAAAGTCCAGGTCCAACGCAGCTCGAACTCAGGGAGAAACATCTGCGCACCAGATCGCATACCTGCCCTAAGCAAGGGGGTGGTGGCCGCAACCTTCCTTGTATATTTCTCCCGTTGCTGTGAAGGGATCTTCTGAATCTGACCGGATTGCTGCGAGTTCTGTAATAACGCTAAGCCTTCTTGAACAGGCAGGTCGGGCACTTTGCTTGCTTGGCGGGTCTTGAAGCCTGGTTCCTGGTGTGAAGTCTGAGTCGTGTCACACGGCCGTCTGGGTTTCGCGCCAGCTCGCTGCCACTCCATTGACAGCGTTTCAAAGCCACTAGATGGCTCGAACTTCGAGAACCCATTCGGGGAGCAGCTTTCCACGTATTCATGCCAGGTCGAGTATACAGGCGTAAAGCGGTGTAGTCCCTCGGTGATGCTATTAGCATCCGAGGGGATAGCGCTTCCGTAATCAGTCTGCATTAGGTGTGCACCGGTGTTGAGCAGCGACTGCTCAAGCCTGCGGCGCGTTCGTCCTATCCATTTTGAGTTTAGGGTCCATGTTGTGACGGTTCCGTTCGAGAAACCGACCGAGAGGATAGTTCCCTTCAGGGTGGACTTGCTAGCAAGTGCTGTTACGGTGGTTGTGGTTGTGTCTGTAGTACGAGCGGAATCATCTTGTGTCAGTGACTCGAGCTCACTCGGGTGCACAAGAACCATGCGATGATACTCCGTCAAGTTTTCGGCGTCTGATACCACTAAAACAGTTTGAGCTCGGCTTCGTGCCTGTGGGTGTGAGCCGGCGACTGCGTGTGATACATCGACCGGATGCAGCCCGGGGGGTTCCAGCACGGGTTCCTCGATAACGCTCACCAAGAGGTTAGCAATCATACGAGTGGAAGCATCAGCGTCGCCGTCTCCACCCATGGCAGAAGCTAGCAGGGATGTCCAGCTCGCGCCGCCGGCATTATTCCGGCCCGAAAGACTCGGGAGACGCAGGAGGTGCCGAACTGCGACTGAATGCGTCACTTTCACACTCGCTGCTCGTTCGGAGAGACTTTCGCATTCATCCAGAGGGTCATTCTCTGCATTGGTTTCTACCCCAGGTGTGGTTATGCGGAGCGGATACTCCACCGAGTTAGTGGGCCTACGAAGTGCAGCGCGATAAGCCCGGTAGCCCTGGGCGAACGTCACGTTCTCGGGCGATTTCAATGCCGAGTTGCGAAGCGCTCCAGGACGGTTTCCTGCATATGCTTCGGATATCCATGTGAGGAGTAGGATAGCAAGTAAACAAAGAGTCAGGCTCTTTATATGCATAGAGACAAGTAGATTGATCGACTTTTCTCAGTCCTACTCAGTCGTCGATCCTCCTATCTCGTATACTAGGAAATGTAGTACAAAGCCCGATTTTCGTTTCCGAATTCGCCGTTTCTGAATTTGCGCGCGGATCTCGGCATCCACGATGTGGCGCCAACACAGGCAAATGGACTAAGCACTGCGGGGATCAACCGACCTGTATGCATAGCCTCAACGCGTCATGTATATATAGGATTCATTGTAACTCGTCCTGTGGATGCGACACAGAACACTGGAGACTTTACTGCATTTCCTTGCGTGTTCATGCTATACAGTAGCAAGGAAGAACTAGGTTGAGATACAATAACATGTACAGCCATGGGACACACGGAGTGACCACCAGTCGTTACGCCCGTGGAGACAATGAACTCATGACTTGTTGGCAGCCGTGGGAGCACCCTGAGTCCTGTCCTGCGCAGATGGCGAGCGACCACGTTGCGTTGATGTGGGGGACGCTGAAGTTGAAGTCGACTGACTCTGGTTCTGACTCTGACTTTTGTGAGTTGCAAACATTGGGATTTCGCACTCCCACAGCTTCCTTTGTGATTCGATGATGGGCTTCCATCGCTTGGCTCCACCCCAAACATTCTCAAAGACCAGCGATTTGCTCAGGATTGTTCGCAGCTTCTCGTTCGACTTTCGCTGAATCTCGATGTCTTCAGCGAGGAACCTGTCTCCATATGGGTCCCACGGAGCATATCGCATCTTTCGTGCGAGGGCTCCGAACGGACTGACATGAGGACATCTCGGCTTTTGCATCTTCCGTCGCTCTCGCTTACTGAGTTCGCGGATCTGCGCAATAGCGGGCTTCATCACAACTGCAGTCTTGTTAGCGTTGTACAGTACCTGCTCTTCAGAATCGTCATACACCTCACCATCGCTGTGTTCACTGTTGGAGGGGTGCTTTGACCTCCTCTTTGATAAGGATGAAGTGCTCTTGGTACGAGGACCAGCTCGCATTTGCGATTCCGAGTCACTTGAGGAGGGTTCAGAAGACGATGATTCGTCGTCAGAGCTTGATTCACCTTTCGACTCTGATTCTGATTCCGATTCTGACGATCTGTCCTCTGTGTCGTCTTCTGAATCGCTTGAGTCCACAACCGGATTCTTCGGAGGGAACACGGGTCTATACTCTTCGCCCAAGCCACGACACAGTCGCTTGAGAGCTCTCCTTTCCATGGGATAGATAGTGTAGACATCCGAGTCTTCCTGTACAGGCTCCACCACCTTGCGCCGCCTTCGCTTTCTTGTAGTGGACGTGATCGAGTCCTCCCGCGAGGAGTCGGTCTTCCCCGGTTCTGAGAGGCTTGACGGTGTGTTCGAGGGAGTTCTGATCTGATTTGCTGCCGCATCCGACTTCTTAGGGGCTGGTGTTGCGGCTACAGTTTGTTCGGGCTCATACAATACCGCTAACGCCTTGCGGGCTGCTGTCACGGGGTCCGTCTCTGCCCCCGGGGTGTCAGGCTGGACCACAGATAGCACGCCGTCCTTGGAGACGTACGCAAAAGGCTTGCCCGCCGATGTCCCTCCCGCCAGATTGTCCTTGCGCTCCTGCGCGTGGTCGCGACTCCTTGTCTGCGACGGCGCGCTACGGAGCAAGCGCTCGAGCGCCCTTCTCCCCTCATTCGGCTTTTGGGATGAGATGTCTACGATCGCGTGCTTCAGCGTGCCCTGGAGGTGCAGCGGGATGGGTATCCGCAGACGGGGCCGGAGCGGTGCGTTCAGGTCGAGAGCGCGCAGCGGCATGTGTGGTATATGATCTCACGCGGTTGGTATATCGTGATAATGTGGTGTATCAAGCGTGTTGGTTGCTTAAAGCAAGTAACTTTGTTGATAAATTATTTGGTAATATCGTGAATATTACACAAAATAAATTAAATAAAATGTGTAATATGAATGATATACATTCAATAAACACTTCAGTTGTATCACACCAGTGTGTGAATACCACCCTTGACACACTGCGGAAATGACCAATTTGACCTTGTTTCACTGGAAATTTTACTGGAATGGCCCTGGGTGAGCTGGGTGGGCCGGTGCGGCAGGGTCGCTCCGGGGCATGTCTGGGCTGAGAGCGCTCAGATTCAGCGAAACAAGCCCACTTCAAGTCACCCATGACTTTTTTTCTATTTTTCTATTCTTCTTTAGCCCAAGAAAGCGATCGCGAGTGAGTGAGTGAGTGAGTCAGTCAGTCAGTCAGTCAGTCTCAGTCGCTGAGACCCACCATTGAGATCGAAGTGTCGAGTCACTGGGGATATTGGTTCGTTATAGAGTGCGTGCTCAGCACATGCAATCATCTCCACCCGAGCCAGTCTCAGCAGGTCGTCCCCTACTGGCCTGGCCCACAACCAAGCCCCACGGACCCCGCAGCCCGGCGAACCACGCGAGCAATCGCCCTCCACACCACCCTTCAGCCGTGTGGTCTTGGGCGGGCCAAAAGGTAGACTTGGGGGTTTTGGATGCACGGGGTCGGGTGGATGGAATTAGAACCCTGGAGCGTCAGATACTAGGACTGAAAAATGAGATTCTTTCGTCTTATATGCAGTGCATCAGGATGAAAACAATATCATTCATTGCAGTGTATTACAACTAATGTAATGGTATCGGTCCTGATCCATGTCATCTATCTTGATATTGTCAAAAAATGCACACAAATCTTGCCTTAGCCGATGGATCCTTGTGGTTTCCTCGTATCTTGACCGCATTTTCTCGCGGTTTGAGCGGTTTCGTGGCCGATTTGCTTCATTATGCTCGGATATATTGCTCTTCCACCCCTGTAGGATTTGTTCGTCCACGGCCAGGACCGCATCACGGCACAGTGACCGGCGAAAACCGACCAAATCCCCTCTCTCAACTCGCTGGTTTGGAGTGAGCTGATTCAGTTTGCTCTCTCGCAAGGCTCAACATGGGTTGTGAGTGTTCTCGTGAGTCCACATAGTATGTTTTATCTCATCTCCACGCTTAGTTTGCATCTAGTGATGTGCTGCTCTGACCCGGTCCTTGCCGATCTTAGACCCACCTGCCGCCCGTTCAATCGTAGTCGTTTCTCGAAACCGTGAGGGATATGCGTCGCCGCGACATGCCGCGACTCGGATAACACCGCAGAACCAGCCTCTGGATGTACCACCACACGCTCCCGCAGCGCGGCATGACATGCGATGCGACGCAATGCGCTGCTGACGAAGATAGCCGGCCGGCTGACCTCGACGAGCAAGGGTTGTGGTATCTCGCGTCCCTCAACCGGCACGGAGCGCTGCGGTCACGCAGTTTTCGATCTGTATGGCATCTTCAGTCACTGGCCACGCGGTTTGTCTCGCATTGTCGCTCAGTCCAACTCAGCGCGGTCGAGATGCATCAACGTTTCGGCAGGACTGCATTTATGCGGGTGAATGACGTCTACAGTGAATCGTGGGTGGGGTCCTTAGACCAGTACCTCATCGCCTGATTCGTTGATTTATCGGCTTGGTATAATGTGTTGTTGTACTGGAAAATCCTTGTTTTGCTTTATTCTCATGCCTTACTCCCCTTGCTCCTTCGCTCACCACACACCTATAGTGAGGACTTTGAAACCCCCGATGACCCAGTGGTTGGTGCGGAGAAGTTCAACCAATGGAAGGAGCGCCTTGTACTCGCACCTCTAACCCCGGGCGGTGATGCCGTCATCGGTAGTGGAGCATCATGTAAAATATATCGTGTACAGGACCGCAAGTTCCAAATCGTGCCTCCCCAGCAAATTGGTTATCGCAACACAACGTGGATTCGACCTCGACCGGAATACCTCGCCCTGAAGGTTATGGATGGCAGCCAAAAGCATATCCGAAAGATGTGGCGCAATGAGGTTCGAAACCTGCGCCACCTGGCACCTCTGACCTCCTCGCGGCACCTTGTCGAGTTTGTGGACGCATATCGCTATGACAATTACTACTACATTCTTACTGCCTTCTACCCAGGCGGTGATCTCTTCACTGCAGTGGAAAACATGGGCGCAAAGCAGTCAAACGAGTTGGACGCCGCCAAGCTACTCCTAGACATGTTCCGCGCGCTCTACGCGTGCCATCGCCACAATGTAGCGCATCGTGACGTAAAGCCCGAGAACTTTGTGTTCGACGTGAAAGGCAACGAGACGTCGCTTCGTTTGATCGATTTCGGCTGCTCCAAGTTCGGGCCGGATGATCTCATCTTGAAGGATAAGCCACAATCGGTGTATTATGTCGCACCCGAAGTACTTGCTCCGGATACGACAAATGAGCCTAGGTATTGCTGGCGCCGCTGCATCGAATGCTCCGAGTTGTACTTGTGCCCATCCCAGCCCCCGGAAGATGAGCTCCCACCCAAGTCTGGCGATGATGAATTTTCAGACGACGACTACTCCGAAGATGAGGAGCCTACTTCCGCAGATCCCAACGCGCCCAAGCCGCCCAAGAAGAGACGTCGTCGCCGAGCCAGTGATGAAGTGGGCGCGGGTGTTTGTGTAAATGGGCAGCCTCACAAACCCGATCCTAACGGTCGGTATCGTCTGCGAAGACCTGCAGGCTATGACCCTCAACCAGACGGATCGTCAGGACCTGCACCCACCCCACAAGACCTGTATTTATTCAAGTTGACATCCGGAGTCGCCGTCTTCGCGCCTTGTGCAAAGTGCGGTTCTCTCGTCTGTGCAGACCGAAATGTCCCCGGTCAGGCGTTCTGCAGAGCTACTCGCGGCTTGCACGAGTTACCCACGACCCAGAGCGAGGACGCGAGTCAAGCGATGGGCCTGGATGGGGTCGTCTCACCAGTTGTCGGAGCTAGCTCAAATCCCGCTCTCTCACCCACTCCCTTGAATCTCACAGGCCGAGCGACATCAAACAACTCGCAATCTCAGCCACAGCCACAATCACAGCAATCGCCGCAGGGTTCCAATGGTGTAAATCCAACTCTCAGTAAGATCGCTGCGCACTCCTCTTACGGCCTTCTGACACGTGGCCTGAGACCTGGCGTGCGCAAAGTCCTGCGCGAAGGTGGATGGAAGGTATGTGCATGCTGTGCTGTGGTGTACCGCGCACCACTTGTACCCCTCAATACGGCTCGTAATCCGGCTCTACTCCAGCGAGAGGCGCACCCGCCTCGCCATGAGGAGGTCACCACAACAGATTATGACGAAAATGGCACGACCGACCCTACCCGCCAGGCATTGCGTGATCAGCGTGCGGCGGACGCGGTAGATGTCGTGAATACTCATGGTGATTTCACAGGCTATGATCCACATATGAACCGTCTGGCATCCGTAACGACTATGTTGCCAGATTCTGAGAGTACTATCTCCGATTCTGTTACGCGCGAGCGCGGTGACAGCAGGATATCAGAGGCGTCAACGACTGTGGTTGGACTTACGGATAGTGAAATGTCAGTTAGCCGAAGTTCAACGCCAGGCGTTGCCTCCCGTACAACGAGCGATAGCGTAACAAAGTCGCCGTACATGCGACCGCGTCAAACACGTTCTTCTCGTTCGTCAAGCCGGTCCAGCCGAGGGTCATCTGAGAGTGGATCCTCGACTCCTCAGCAGTCCAATCGAAGCAACCAAACATCGTATGGAAATTACAATCCTTATGAGCTGCCGTTTGATTTGCGTGTGGAGTTTGACCCCCTTCTTACGAAGCAGTTAGAGGTGGCCACTTGCCCATTTGCTCTCTCACGAACTTTGCCTCGACCCGCACACACGAGACCCCAAGGTGGCTGCTTCTCCGACCGAGGTATGTGTGGATTCCTCTTTGGTGATGAGGCAGACAACACAAGTACAAGCAAGCAGGCCCAATCCGCGGGTGTGACACCCGAGGGTGAACCCGATCAGTTAAATGAAGATCACCAACGACAGAAGGCTCAACAGCTCTTGATGCGGATGCTGCATCGCCCATTTACGTGTCCCATCGACGAGAGCGAAGAGAGCAAGTCGCCCGAGGGTGGTACAATGAACTCGCCTTACCTTACAGACCCAGTCGCGATTCTTGATGATGATGTGTATGAAGAAACCATGCGATTGTGGGGTCGACATACCCCACTCGACTTTGACGGCTTTGGTGAAATCTATGAAGACGAAGCGGAGGAGATGCTGCTGCAGCTTGGAACGTATGCCGAGTCGGTCGACTCAGACGGCCGAGCGCTAGTCACTCCCATGGCAGGACCTACTGGTTCTCTCTCGCCGCGTCGTCGATTTGAGGCTGCACGGGCCTTGAATGTGGATCTGGATGGCGACGGCAAGCCCTTGTTTGCGTTAACTACTGATGGTAACCCCAGTCGACGGGCCACTGAGTTCTTCATTGAAGTGTCCCGAACGATGAATATCGGCATGTGGAAGGCGTCGGATATGTGGAGCATGGGTGTTGTGATGTATGTACTACTCACGGGCTGCGCTCCTTTCTATTCGCAAGACTTCCACAAGATTCCTGGCATTATTTCAGCGTGTGACTGGACTATGCCCGAAGACCTGTCGCCTGCGGCTAAAGATCTTTTGTCGCGTCTACTACAGCGCGATCCCCTGCTGAGACCCACTGCTTGGCAGGTCTTGCACCACCCCTGGCTTCACAGCTTTATGCACAAGAGTTCACGGCCCCTCAAGTACCTTGCCGCAGCCCTGGAGGATCTTCGTTATCACGACGATTCTGCCCACCTGCGCCGCATCTTTGCACGCGCTGTCATTACTCAGCAGCTGCATAATGAGTCAAGGTTCGACGAGGTTAAGAATGTCCTATCCGCATTCGATCATGACGGAGATGGTGAATTGAGTGTCGACGATGTTGCAAGTCTGGTTGCGGTCCTCGAAGACCGACAGCGCCGAGCGCTTGCTAAGCAGCAGCAGAAGCGAGCCGCAATCACTGGCGAACAGAAAACGAATGACGCAGTGGATGCAGCAGCAGCAGCAGCCGCGGAAGAGGAGTCCACGGGCTCGGATTCGCCATCCCTCAACTCAATCCCAGATGGAGATTTCCCCTTGCCGATCGAATCCGCAGATCTCCAGGCTGCAGATGCATCAACCGCCAATGTCATGGACTCCATCGATGGAGTTAAGCCTGAGCTTAGCCTTCGTCACGTTGATTTTGCGACCCAGGCGATGCAGAACTTGATGTTGACGCGAGAGAATAAGCTCAGCTATACCGAACTGAAAGTGATCATTGCGGCTGCCACTTTGGGCACACCTAGCTCGTTCCTTGGAGATTATGCTACTGTCTTCCAGCTTCTTGATACAAAGCGCGACGGTTACCTTGATCATGAGGAGCTGTCTGCGGCTTGCTCAATGTTCCTCTCGCGAGACGAGGTGTCGGACTTACTTGTTGTTATGGATGAAAACGGAGATGGCAAAATTAATTTGCGCGAATTTACAAATGCGTTGTCTCGTCAGTCTCATATTCGTCGGGGTGGTTCACCACTCCCAGGTGCAGGCGCAGGTCGTCAGAACGTGACCAATGACTCAGCTGTAGGGTCAGTGGATATCGGAGACGCCCAGGGAGGACTTGAAAGCGACGTAAGCATGGTGATTCAAGGCAATGTCGAGGAGAATCAGGGTTATGCTGACGCACAGGTCACCAGCGAGGATTTCATTCAGGACTCTGCTTCTGACTTTTCCGCAGTTGGCACTCATGTCGACGAGGGGGCGGATGCGATTGATGCCCTCCCTGACTCGGCCGTAGTAGCGGCAGCTGCTGCTGATGCGGATGTGGATGCTGATGCCATGATGGCTGGCGCTTACGGATCACATAGCGGGAACGACGAGTTATATCAAGCTGACTCGCCCCAAGACGAGGGCATGGAGTTGGGCCAGAACGAAGATACCATGATGGATCGACGATTGGTTGAGGGTGTTGCACCTGACATGTAGTGTTGATTGTTTGGCGAAAGCGTTAGAATCCCAATAATTTCGTTACAATCAAGTTTCTCTGCTTTGGTTTCTGTACGTCAGGACAAAGGACACGAAGCTTCCCATCGATATCAAAGTGTACCATAGTATCATCTGGTTTCGGCTTCCCCTCACCCCTCTCCATCGCTCTGTACCTAGACCCTGTTATCATGTCCGTCCCTCAACCTTTCCGTGAGTCGCTATCATCCACACACATTCGCTTGATATTGTGAAGCCGTGCCTGCGTCCAACGGATGCAAGTTCGAACGTCTCATCAAACATCGATAATGTTCCCACTTTAGTCATCGGCAAGTTCGCTTGCTGATAGTGCCTCAACCTCAGTTTTATTTCTTAAACGTTTGCTCTGCGCACTTGCGCACACTCTACCTTTCCTTGGAGTGATTGTTCTTGACTACAACTATTATCCGATCTACTCGCTATCGCTATCATTATCTATGGTCCATCTGTATTTTATCCGTTTTATCACGTCCTGTCGTTCAGTGTCACCTTGGCTTGATTGTGTCTTGCAGCATTCGTATGACGGAGGTCGCTTCGGGCGGAGTATTCGAAATCAACAGCAGACACGTCTGAGAGTGAAACCGCCGCTACATGAGACTCCTCTGGACAAACATGCATTGTAATGACATTGATACATCTTCTTCCTATTTAAATTTTGTTTCTCTGATGAACCTACTATTCCACAAACCACAGAGACTCTGCTAGTACGGGCAGGTACTCATTCACATAGAGTACCGTTCCCATTACCAGCCTGTCCATATTTGTTCTCCCACCATTCAACCTCAACCTGACCCGTGCACTGATTGCAACCGCATAGTAGCACGATTCGATTGGTCCATACCAGTATCTCACCGAGTAGTCGCTTCCCCCCCTCAGCAGCAGTCGTCTCACAGTAAGCAGCGCAATGTTCACACTTCTTTATCCCCTGTATTGAAAGTTAGACCTTTGTGCTACACATGGGTTTGCTTTCGTAGTCGCATTGTCTAGTTCAGAAAACCCAATGCGCTTTCAAGCAAACCCGCAGTTGAACGAATTTCAATGTTGTCCTTTTTAAGTTCGACCCATCTTTTCATCCGTACACCTAGAGTTCCGTTTGGTTCTTCAATACAGTACTCAAGATTGACGAGATATCATCACCTCAATGTAGTTCCACCGCTTGAACTCAATCGTATTCGTGACTGTTGTATGGCTTGACTCTTATAGAATGAATTAATGTGGAGAGCAGCGCCAGTTAGTTTAGATTACGGCCAGATCAAGGATTAGCTCTGGACAATGCCGCCGAGTTGGAGCACAGGAGTAGACGCAGAGTCAGGCTACTAAAACGCCACTCTATCTTAAAGTCCAGAAAGACCGTCATCATCGGCGCTGGCAGTCTCAGCCTTGGTTTCACCTGGCTTGAATTGCTCATAGCCCTGAGCATCACGATTCCAAAGCGTCTTGGCCTTCTCAACACTCCATTCGAATCCAGTCTTGACATGGCCTGGCACAGTAAGCCAGAACTCGTAGTTGGGGATTGCGTCGAGCTGACCCCACTGCTTACCGTTGTACTCTACGTTGTAGAAGCAGCCAGCTGCAACATAGACGAGAGCGATGACGATAAAGTAGAAGAACCATCGCTTGAGAGTGCTTCCGAAGCTGCTTGCACCACCAGCTCCGCAGCCCAATGGGGTGGGAAGGCGAATCGTGGTCTCGCAGGTGGGTGAGTTGGTCTGGACGGTGAACTCCTGGGCCTCAACGTCAGAGCAAACGAACTGAACGTTCGTAACACGAGGCATCTGAACAGCACCAATGTTGCAGCGCTCACCGTTGCGGTACGTCAGCTGAACGCCCTTGGAGGGATCGCTCTCATCAATGAAGCCCCACTGAGGCTTGGGATTGCCCTCCCAGCTACCGAGGCTCGCGATGAATCGGTTGTTGTAATTCGAGTACTGGCAAATGGACGAGTAGTGGAGACGGCAGATGGGGTTCGAAGTAACCAAACCGCAAACATTCATCTCGTACTTATAGGCACCCTCCTTACCAGAATAGGCACCAACGGTCTTGTGCAGCTTGGTAAAGTCGTAGACATGATCCTTGGATCGGAAGACGCACTCGGTCTGCTGGCCGAAGGTGAATGCACTCTTGAACCGGCTCCACCAGTCGTTGCGTGGCGGAGGCGCGGGAGTATGCTCCAATGCAGCTCCAGCCTCAACTGCAACTGCGACGTTCGCGAGGAAGGCCACCGCAACCACGAGGGCACCAAGGGCGAGGAAGAGACGGTTTCTCGGACGGTACATCGCTTCCGGGACACGCGCACACAGGCTAGATGCGGGTAAATCGGGGGGATGTGTGGGGAGGTGAGCTGCGAATTGGCATGATATGATGCGTAAGGTCAGTGCATATCTCTCCAAAGCAAACCCAAAGTTGGTTCACACAGTGAGTTCGTCACCTCTCCAGATCCACGTTTGGTCGTATTTTGTGTGGATCAAGCAAGGTTTCGCGGAAATACAGTAGGATCATTCGATGAGTCACGCGACCCTGCGCTGTAATACATTGCTCAAGTCCAATATCACTCTGATTGGGCCCCGCGCACACACCAAAAACACCCTCTCGGCTCGAATCTTCAAGTTGGAAAAAGCAAAAAGGCGTAAAATACGCAAACAGAGAGGGTTAAAGAACGGTTTTTAGGCGCACCACAGAACATGCGACATAGCCGTCCGTAGGATTTAAAATACATCATGGCACGCCAGTACCCAGAACGCTGCCTTTCAGCGCATCGAAGAGGGGGAAATCCAAGTTTTTTCCAACCTCTTAGGTGAGTTGAGAAGCTAGGTACCGTGTGCATTGAGTGAGTTGAAAAGTTACTAAACTCGCTTAAAATGCAGCGTACGGTCAAAACCATCGAGAATTTACTCCGCACCAAAGTGGCACAGGCCATGCAAGCACCTCCTGAACTGATTCAACGAATCGAAGTTCAAGTGAAGCACTGCATGGAGGCGCCGTTCACGTCGGCGACAACGAGGAAGGATGAGACGGGTGCCTCGGATGAACTTGCGTTGATCATCACACCCACCTGCTTGGGTACGGATCCGGCCAACCTCTACAAGTACCTTGTAGAGTGCATGGATGGACAGGAGGCGAACCCGGCCGTGGACTTGCGACGGCCAGCACAATTACGAGCCATGGTTCGACAGCATTTGTGGACGGATAAGCGACTCGAGTTTGTGCTGGCACATGAACTTGCTCATGTGCTTAACGGCGACCTGGAACCCAAGTCTGGACTCAAGGCCATGTTCGCCAAGCTCTCGTTCGAGAATAGCAATCAGGCGAGGGAGTTCGCCGCCGACGCGCGTGCGGCCCAGGCCTCACCTGAGTTGGCCATTGGTGGCGTGGAGCACCTGGTCAGACAGGATGAGTTCCTTGCGTTTGTTGACGCGCAAATGGAGGCGCAAGGCTTCGGCGAGTACGTGCAGAAGATGAAAGAGGAGCGACACAAGACGCATCCACTGTTCTCAAAGAGGATTAAAGGTACGTTGATAATGTAGGTTTGAGGCATGATGGAGTCTAATGCCCATGAACTATGCAGCGTTCAGGTGTGTTAGTTGGATCCAGCCATCTCAATTTGAAAGGATGACGGCGTCGGAGTTTGGGACGTGGCTGTGTGCTTTCCTATAGGTTTTGTGTATGTCATACCTTATAATCCCACTGCACGGATTTTCTACTAATCTGAGCCTCCTTTCCAACCTTTTACCCTGTTTCCCCATCGTAGAAGTCTTGAACGTCCTCGAGAAGACTCACAACGTACCTCGCAAGGAAGCGCTCAAGCGCGCATTTGGTGGTCCTGACATCACAGATCCAATTCGCCTTGTACCGGAAAACATCAAGCGGCTGGAAGCTGAGCTGGATCTCTCGCCCGACTGCGTGGATGCGCTCAGGTCGACCTTGCATGGTGCGCCACCTGAAGGTAGTGTGAAGAGCGTGATCGGCAACATGCATGTCAAGATCTTTTCACCCAAGGGTAATCAGAAGGGGAACAAGAAGCGGTAGTTGTGGAGACCTGGAGTTATGGACGACAATATGTGCAGTCTTCCGAGTCGAGCAACTCTAGATTCAACTCACTCGCTCAAGGCGGATCTTCAACAACTTGGTTATTTTAGCAATCAATCGCTCACATTCGAGCAAACAAGAGACTGTAAAGTAAACTAGTATAGATTGACTGCGCTTGTATGGTTATACATTAGTTTCGACGATGTAAAGATGTGGAGATAGCATCAGTTTGTGTGATGCATGGCCAATCACCATTTCGTGACGTCACGTGGCGATTGACTTCGGAATACAAAAAGGTAAATCAATCATTTGAGTACTCACAACAGCAGCGCTGCGGCAAACGGGGCACAAGAAGGAACACTTCTAACTTACTTGCTGTTCAGGTTCTTCAAATACTCGTAAACGTAGGCGAAGTCCTTCCTGCCAGCGCCAGCCTTGGAGATATCTGCATAGGTGGAGGCTGCGGTGTTGCCAGCAGGGAGCTTGACACCAACGGACTCAGCAGCCTCAAGCGCCAAACGAATATCCTTCAACATCAGATCGACGCCGAAACCACCCACGTAACCCTTCGAAGCGGGAACGTTGGGCATAACGCCAGGGACAGGGTTGTAAGTGTCCGAGGACCAGCATCGACCAGAAGAAGTGTTGACAATACCAGCAAGGACCTTAGGGTCAATGCCAAGAGTGACACCGAGGTTCATGGCCTCGGCAACACCCGTCATGGAGATGGCAAGGATGAGGTTGTTGCACACCTTGGCGATCTGGCCGGTACCTGGACCACCGCAGTGAACGATGTTCTTACCCATCATCTTAAGATAGCGTACAGCCCTCTCGAAGTTAGCCTGGTCACCACCAACCATGAAGGTCAGAGTGCCAGCCTCAGCACCACCGACACCACCGGAGACAGGGCAGTCAAGCATGGCCACGGTATTGTTGGAGAGCTTGCTGCAGAGTGCCGCGACTTCCTGAGCGACAGGAGGAGCAATGGTCGAGGAGTCGAGGAGCAACTCGGGCTTGTTGGCAGTGGTGAAGGTGGAGAAGATACCCTTGTCACCAGCATAGACCTCCTTGACATGAGGTGAAGAAGGAAGCATGGTGATCACGACCGAAGCCGCAGACGCAACATCAGCAGGAGTCTCACCCTTGTACACCTTCTTGTTGAGTGCAGCACCCCAGTCCTTTACGCGGTCAACCGAAGCCTGGGCGACGTCAAAAACAATCAAATCATTGCCATGTTTCATCAGATTGTGAGCCATGTGGCCACCCATGTTGCCGAGACCGATGAAACCGATGGGGCGGCTCTCGCCAGACGTCGAAGTCAAGGTTCTCAGTGAGCCAGCCAGGGCAGGGGCGACGCGCTTGCGGGCCTCCTGGGCAATCGTCTTACGCATTGCATGGGCGAGCATGTTTCCGATGGTGCTACAAGTCGTCAGGGAGTTTCAATTGAGGGGATCATGTGAGTTACCGTCATTCTCTACGCTATCTACCGTATCCAAAGTGCGACTCCATGGTGGTTTGGTTTGTTTGGGTGCGATTATCTCGCCCCCCAGCGAGTGCTGCAAGGCTTGACAAGTGCTCATAGGCTTATGCAAGTTCACTCGAGCGCATGGTTATTTAGTCAAGCCCCTGCACTCACGTCATATCCTCATTTGCCCTTATCGAAACGAGTATTCTGCTTGTATCCCATTTGGCTGAGCTCCATCCAGGGGTGCGGAAATATCTTCGTACCGTGCCTGTTCTTCCTTCCCATCTCTCTCTCTCCCGTCCAGATCGACCGGCGCCGGGGTCGGTAGCGCCCAATTTTTTCGCGCGCGTAAGAATTTCAAATCCAAACGCCTCTCGGAGAGGATCGAAGTAACCGCTCTTGCAGGGTGTTTTGGGGTGGATTCTCGCGCCACCGGGTGGCTGTTGGAAGGTAGAACGCGTGTCAGCCGGTGTAGCGTCCCATTATAGACACGACTATTGCGACGTTTTTCGTGTTTGTCCACGCACACACACGCTAGATGGACTTTTCCACCTTCGTTTGAATGTCCTGGAGCCTGCAACCTCATTTTGTACCGTTTGCAGGGACCTCCAGTGTCCGCGTCGCTTTGAAAACCACACTGACTCACGTGCATGATGCTTACACACCTGATGCGCCCCGATTACCCATCTAGATGGAAGCGAGCTTCGAGGTCTACGCCCGCCAGTCCGGCGCCAAGGGCAAGGGCGAGAGCAATGTCATCTTCGACACGTCGAGCGTGACGCAGGGTGGCAAGAAGATGGCTTGCCGTGCGGCATTCTCTGCCTCGTCATCCACCAAGGAGATCTACGAAACTGCGTACAAGCACAATGTCGAGAAGCTCCTCAACGGTACCAACGTTCACGCCATGGTCTTTGGAGCACCCCAGACCGGCAAGTCTTACACGCTGATTGGCTCCGATGACCCTGAGTCGAAGGACCAGGTGGGCCTCATTCAGCTTGCTGTCGACGGTATTTTCAACGGACAGGCTTCCTCGAAGAAGTACCTCGTGCTCGTCTCGATGTACCAAATCTACGGCTCGTTCGTCGACGCTGCCAATGTCGAGCGCGAGTTCCTCGTGGACCTGATCAACCCCAACACGAGCGAGTCATTGCCTGTGAATGAGTACCGCGAGAGTGTTGAGGGCATTGCGGAGATTGTTTGTAAGACTTCGGAGCAGGCCATGACGTACATCCAACAGGGCTGGGCTGTCCACAAGATGTTGTCCGCTCGCACCAGCAATGACAAGGGTCATGTCTTTATTGACATCCGTGTTGAGGCGGCTGATCGCGATGAGCCCTCTCGAATCACATACGGAACTCTCCGCTTCGCGTGCCTGGCACCCGTTAATGAGCAGTCGCTCCAACACAACCGTGGCCTTCGCGCCTTGTTTGATGTTGTGACTAAGAGGGCTAACCGAGTAGACGACTTTGAAATTGACTTTAATGCAAGCAAGGTTACTCAGCTCCTGCGAGGATCGCTTTCTTCGGTTCGATCGAATGCCATTGGTTCGATTCTGATGTGCTTCGCCCAGGATTCTAACGACGTTTCCGCTTCACTGACACTTGGTACCATGCTCAAGACTCTCACTACGAGTGCAAAGGTAAACTTCAACACTGTCACAGCATCCATTCGTGATCTTCGTGAGGAGATCCGACGCCGACGCGACGAGCTTAAGCTTGACAATCCGACCACATACCTGCAAGATATCAAGGCAGAGAGTGTTCAAACGCTTCAGCGTCTGATCATCGAGCTTGAGCGTGTCAAGTCACTCACGTGGAAGGTGAAGCGAGACAACTCAGCCGAGGTGCTTCGTCAGCGTGTTGCACGCCTGCGCGCAGAAGGTTTTGCAAGCGTGTTGAATGAGAACAATGCAGCGAAGGTACCCAAGCAGCTTCGAGACACGGCAAATAAGCACTTGGAGGATCTGGTCGCAGAACACTACGCACTGCAGCGCGTGGAGGCTGATCTTGCAAGGGCAAAGCAGATCATGACCAATACTCGAGGTGCAGGCAAGTCTGTTGAGAACGTCAAGAACTTGGAAAAGCAGTTGAACGACGCCGTCGTGAAGTACAACCGTGCAGTGAGCGAGTTCATGTCGGCACAGAAGCAGATTCTCTTGCAGGAGGCTAAGCTGGCCAAATCATACTTGTTCCCAGAGGACGTCGCCGCTCTGCAACGTGCACGCGACAGCGAATTCTGGTCTGATGTAACTGACGAACGCAAGTCGAGGACAAAGGCCCAGCTTGAAGAGGGCAAGGGTAAGGCACAGGAATTGAAGGACCTTGTGATGAAGAGCACCGATGCAGACAAGAGCACCGTGGCAGAGAAGGTCGCCAAGGAGGTCGCAGAACTTACAGCAGAGCGCGATGCGCTGTTGCGAGCGATCTACCGCAAGGACGCTGCGCATGAAGTCCAGATGCAACGCTTCCAGGAGCACATGTTCTTCGTATTCAGGAACTACCGTTCCCACTTCGAGGAGCAGAAGTCACGTATCGAGCAGCGTTACCGCGAGTTGCTCGAGAGCTCAGTCAAGGATGCATTGAAGCTTCAGGAGGAGTGCAACCGTCTACGTATCGAGCTTCACAAGAATGTGTAAAGTGTGGTAACAGCATCATTGTCGCAATTTATGAGTACGCCACGTAACTCCACGTCTACCATGCTGCCACCACTACGCCTACTGCTAATATCGCTGCTGTTGTATCTAGGTTTACAGTCACTCCGCTTTGTGTTCATAGCTTGCCTTGGTTTGTTCCTCTACATGTTGTCGTTTCTCCCCCTCTTTGTTCTTTTATCTGTGCTTTAGCCATATGCACGTCTTTGATGACTGGATGGCTACAGCTTTGGTATTCACCGGCCTCCTTGTGACAAGGGCTGGTCACTCTCATCCCAGCTCGTATGTAGTACTGCTACTATTAAGTGAGACATTAGAGTGTTCCTATGCGACTAACATTCATTCAGTCACTCGTGCATGACTCTCGAGCATGATTGGATCGTTGATTTTCCTGGGAGTTTAGTGAATAAATTTGGACCCAGATTATGAAGTCACAGGGATAGCGTGGTGGAGGTAAGATGCATGAGTGGGGCCCATACATGACCATATGAAGAAGCCCGGTTCTGTTTTCCAGCTGACTAAGCGTCTGTGGCCCAGATCACCTCTTAGAATTCGAATCATAGCCTGTAAATTGTGAATCAGCCGCTTGGCTGCCGTATCGCTGACGCAGCGCACGGTACTTCATGAGATTGATCAGATCACCCTCTTCCCGCAGCTCCCACCGGCCCTTGGCAACCACTTTCCTGATGGCAAACTCGTCGTTGATGTCGATGTTTTTGTTCTCCGCTAGCTTGGCGCGGACTCTTGCCAGGAATTGCTCCCGGTTAGGATGGATCTCGGCGAGATAGACTACTCGCTGAGTTGGTGAAGGACCGATAAAGCGAACGCATCGGGCAGACCGTGGGTATCACAAAATCAAGTCAAGGGATTGAGGAATCGGGAACTTCGATGGGATTTACAGGAGGTAAGTCACTCGAGATATGACATCACGCGAGATCCAGACGTCAATAGGGACGCAGCATCGCATATGTGTGGGTTAGCAAGCAAATCATTCTGCTCCGCGCGGAATACGTACCCGAAGAAGATCTCGGACAAGCGGATGCATGGTCAGATGTCGAGATCACAGGTGCCCGTTGGGTTTGGGGACAAAGCAATGCAATAGAACGCGTTCACCAAGTGATTGTCAATATTTTACCGGATGAGTTCTGCAGAGTTCACTGTGTGTCCTCCGTTATAGATCAGTAGAAAATGTAGTCAGGGACGTGAATCTGGGACCAAGCGCGTGTTCTCGGATCGAGAGACCCAGCAGAGCAATACACTTGATACACAGGGTTTAATAGACACATGCCGCGTCCGCGCTGGGGATGCAGTTCAGAGCCATTCTGCCGGCCAAGAGCGTGTGCTGTAGTCTTGTTGATACTCTGAGTCCGCTCTCATTCTACAGCTTCATTGAGCCTGACGAAGTAGCCATGAACGCCGAGAGATTTACCGTCCAAGGCTAGCTATCTTCAGTCGATATGCGCTAAGACAGCGCAGCATCTATACCTGGACGGAAAAGGATATGAGCAGGAGTGTGCTTGAATCGGATCGGACGAAATTGTACCACGATTAATGCTCTCAGGTTACACGTAGATGCAGCGATGTAAGGATCTCGCAGTGCCGTATAATTAGCGACTGCTTCTATTGCGAGTACCGGATCAACTTCTTGTGCACACAACCGCGGTACTTCCCAGAGAGTACACTCTCTCCTTTCCTCCATTCCCTCCATTCCCTCCATTCTCGCGTGGGTCCTATGAGTCTGTCATGTTAGAACGCGCGTACTACGTCCATCCCTGCACGCGGCCAGTCATCCTCTTCGGCAAAGACCTCCATTCGAGGCAAGCTCGCAGTGACTTGGCAGTAACACATGACGCTGACGGAGCCCGGTCCATCCGTCCTGGCCCGGATTTGACCGGCCAGGGGGATTTCGGAGTATGAGAGCGAATATGATGAACATGAAACTTACACATTGTGTTCCATATCTCCCGTGATCTAGTCCTGAAATGTCTGAAGCAACCGAGACTGCACCCAACCCACGGGTTTATTTTGACATCACTATTGGCGGTACGCCCGCTGGGCGCATTGTGATGGAATTGTTCAAGGTACGTACTGGCTAGAATACCCAGGATCTCCATCTTCTTGTCCATACATTGACCTGGAACCGTGTCCAAATGACGTGACCTTGACGCCCCAGCGTGTCTCCGCACCTGATTGCGTCGCGCACGAAGCGACCCCACGCTTCCGGCCTGACTCGCACTGCGATGCAGCTCTCAGTGTTATTTTGTGACCAGCTGAGGCGGGGTTGGGCGGGGTTTGGTTGGAGTGAACCACTTCGGGGGATGCAGGTTGAGCATGCAGACTCACATGTGGTGTGGTTATCACTGCACCCTGCGCATTCTCACGTATAGGATGTCGCGCCCAAGACGGTTGAGAACTTCCGCGCCCTCTGCACGGGTGAGAAGGGCGTTGGAAAGTCGGGCAAGCCCCTGCACTTCAAGGGCTGCTTGTTCCACCGTGTGATCAAGGACTTTATGATCCAGGGTGGTGACTTTACTCGTTTCGACGGTACTGGTGGTGAATCGATCTACGGTGAGCGGTTCGCGGACGAGAACTTCCAGCTTAAGCACGACAAGCCGTTCCTCCTGTCAATGGCCAACGCAGGTCCCAACACCAACGGTTCGCAGTTCTTCATCACCACCGTGTCCTGCCCCCACCTTGATGGCCGACACGTCGTCTTCGGTCGCGTCTTGAAGGGTCAGGACGTCGTGCGTGAGATCGAGAATACTCCGACTGGTCCATCGGATCGTCCTGTTATGGAGTGCGTCATCGCTGACTGCGGTGAGCTTGCGGAGGGCGAGCCTGATGGCGTCGAGGTTGACCCCGAGGATCCCTATCCCCTCTTCCCTCAGGACAACACTGAGCCTCTTGACGTGCCTGCCAAGATCGCTGCTGCAGAGAAGATCCGTCTTCTTGGCAACAAGCACTTCAAGGACCAGGACTGGAAGAAGGCCATTAGCAAGTACAGCAAGGCACTTCGCTACTTGGAAGAGGAGTTCCCCACTGACCAGGAAGAGGCTGAGATCAAGAAGGCCCGTGTTCCTTGCCTCTCGAACCGTGCTGCGTGCTACCTCAAGCTCGCTGAGGGGGGCCAGGCAGGTGCGACATCTCAGGCTATCAAGGACTTGAACGAGGCCATCAAGATCGATGACAAGGTCTCTAAGGTGTGGTTCCGTCTAGGCCAGGCTTACCAGCACCAGAAGAATTTGGCTGAGGCTGTGAACGCCTTCCAGCATGCCCACGAACTTGCCCCCGAGGATGCCACCGCAAAGGCTTGGTACGAGCGCGCCAAGAAGGCTCACGATGCCCAGGCCAAGAAGGAGGCCGAGCTCTACCGCCGTGCTTTCAGCGCTATCTAAACCTGCTGGCACGTCGTAGCGTTCGTGTATCTCGTTTCATTGCCAACGAACGCTTGGCGTGAACCCAAGTCTCGCCCACTTCTTCAATGGCCCTCGTGAGTCCTTCTTCGTCTTCTTCTTCTTCTCGCCTTACACTTATTTATTCTATCTATTCCTATTGTTGGGAGACCTTATGATTCGAGGAAGACGAGCGATTGCCCTGAGAAGGGAGTGCTTGGTCATGATGATGATTGGACCGGATTGGTTTGACAGCTTCGCTGGTATTTGCATCGAGAGCATTACCCAAGCTTGGGTCAACTGATTGCGGTAATGGAATACACACTGAAGCTGTTTGTGATTGAAAGGTGATTTCGGGTGCTGGCGCTGTGGAAGGCATGTCGCTCCTGTGCACTGACGCGAGATGAGATGAGTGCTACTTAGAGTTGTTTGTCACTCAGTGTTTCTCACTCGTGTGTTTAGCCGCATCCGGCTAAAGGTCGTTACTTGGTTTCACATTTCCTGACTTGAGAAAACAGGTATATCCCGCATTGCACAGGGCAGGAAACTAAATAGATTGCCTATATGAGCGAGTCACTGGATATTAAGCACGACTTCCTTGTCTACGTCAAGTGGCGCGACACATTGTTCCACCGGAGACGAGGCGAACAGGTTCCCGTCCGAGTCCGAGCCGAGTAAGTAGTCTCTTTGTCCGACTGCCGACGTATAACTGTGGTAGCTGCTGACGCATCCCATTTGTACTAGTCATTCTACCCAACTGCACCGACATACCACGACTGTCTCGCTAAAATTCATGCCCCAAACTTCTTCAAACTCGTAATGATGTCACAGGACCACCTTTGAGGAACTCAAACGCAAGGCGCTGGCGGCCTTCGAAGTTGAAGACGCAAAGTACGTTTATACTACATCTTCTTGTATTCATCTCAGTTGCGATTGATCCTACGTGTTAATCCATGCGATGGGAAGTGACTCATTTTTTGAGCCAACTGAACTCGGTTCCCATCCCCACTCTCTAGATCACTGGACTTGGACTATGTGCTGTTCAGCCTACGCGGCCGACGCGTGCTGGACAACAGTCTTACAATGCAGGCTCTAAACGTGAAAGCTGACGAGATTCTAACTATCCAGTGGGACTAAGGCGGCACTACTCCCTGCAGTCCCTGATGTCTATTGCTCTCTGTAAAAATACTTATTGTTCTAATATAAACACCATGTACAGCTGCTTGTAATGGACTGCTCGAGACCTGGCATATTCACATACGACTACGATCCACAGGGTCACTCCCGTGTGATCTCTCGAAGCTTCTCAACCGTCCTGAGAAGCCGATCAAGGTCCTGGTTGGCATCCTCCGGCGATGCTTCACCGTTGTTAATTTCATCCGACGCGCTGGCTTCCTGGCTTCTAGCCACTGTAGAGAGCCCATGATCATCGCCCACAGGGGTGCGAAGGAGGACATTCTGTGCACTTTGATATTGGGACTCGGATAAGGGATGGCTGAACCGGGGCGACTGCTTGTCCCCCACGAGCTCGCGCTGTTCGCGGCGTGCCCGATGTCCTAGAATGGCCATGCCAAGGTACAACATGAACGGAACAATGGCCGCAGAGCCGATCTCGACGAGTGGCAATACGTTTTGGTTGAAAGCCTCTTGCTTTAGCACGGTCCATAGACTGTAAGCAAGGGACAAGTCGAGGGCCAAAAGTGATCCGTAGCTGATGAGCACCACGGTCCAGACCCCATTTGCAATGTGAGCGTAGGGCAGTCCCTCATCACTGCTGTCGGACTCCTTCTTATTTTTATCCTTCCTCTTCTTATCATTGTCCTTGGGTTGTTGGTCTCTGCCTCGCTTGCTCGACGATCCACGGTTGTCGGATGCACCGCAAGTACTAGCAAGGATCACAATCGAGGAGACAATCGCAACCACCGCGGTGAACAGCTGTGTGTATCCAAACGACTTGAGCTTGGTTCTCCACTGGGGGTCACCCAGCACCCTGAAGTAGTACGTCTGTTGAGGATCCAGTTCGACCTGCGGTTTTCGATCCCGTTCGAGGTGGGGATTTGCACGTGACAAAAGTAGAGGCGGAACATGAGCGTGTCATAGTGTCACGAAACTGTATGTAGGCATACCTGTGGGGCAGGCCTGGTACATCACAGTGAACGAGGGAGGTGCAGCACCGGTCTCGTTTCAGCCAAGTGGACCGACCGACCCCACCCAGCGTTCCTCGACAAATACACGGACAGACCAGAATCCAAGTTAATATCCATACGTACCCTGCGCAGCCCCTCGAGCAGATGCGCTGCCGCGACGAGCACCCCTGCGAGGAAGGCGCAAACCGAGAGCTTGGTCATTCCAGGACCGAGTTTCCTTTCCAAGGGTTACTCTGTTTGGAAGCCTGTGAGGTCAGCACCTCGCAAGACTCGATATACCACGCAGACTAGAGTGATGCCACTCGTTTGTACTGACTGAATTGAACGAACCCCACGCGGAGCGCTGAAATCCAAGCGAGAACGCAAGAACAAGATAGTTTGATTCCAAAGAATATTGCACTCAAAACAGGGGCATCCCGCGAGTGTGTGTCGGTTATAATAGGCTAAATCGGAAGCTATCCCCAAGCAGCTCACTCGCAAGTATTCTACGCGCGAGGCTACTACCAGGGTTTATTCTTTGACCCCTCTATATTCCACCTAGCGTTTCCAACCATGAGCAAGACCTTCTGCGCGACGCTGTACAAGACGTTCGCAGAGCGCCTTGTTGCAGTATGCCTTTATTTTGACAGCTGTCTCGTCGTGGTGAACAAACTCGATAGTACCAAGGGTGAAACTCGCAAGGTGTTCTACTCCTCCGACTTCATTTCCATTGATCGCCACCGAACCGATCCACGCCGTGTGGATGTGGAGCTCTTCTTGCGGGCTAAGCGCGAGCGGCTCGTCATGTCGCTCGGCTTCGCTAGCCAGGAGCTTAGGGAGCGTTTCATCACGGGTATCGTGGTGATGAACCGAACTCAAACCGACGCTTACCGAGCCTTCGTACAGTTGGACACCAAAGGTGAGGGCTATGTCAATACGAGTTTTATTGTTTCCACGCTGCAGGCCGTGGGCGTGCCAGCCTCGCGCTTCCCTCCGATTGAGAGCCTCCCCGAAGCAATGGATATTATGGATTTCGCGATGCTGCTGAATCACTTGCAGACGACCCAGTCCGGCGACACTGTGACCAACGTGCCCTACCTGACGGAAGCGGAGCCTGAGGTGTTTGCACCTACACTGAACACTGCGAACTCTGTGAACTCGGCTCCCGCTCCTCCCTCTTCAGAAGCAAATGTCGGCCAGCCTTCAATGGACCGAACGTATACAGCGGCCACAACCGTCGGCTCCCCCGCCACGAGCTTTGGAGCGGACGATCAGAAGTCGACCAGTCCTAGGCCCCGAATAGGTGTCTCTCGAATGCCAAGCATCGCACTACTAGAGTTAGGTGTCTCGAATGAAGCTCGGCTACCTCCAGATCAGTCCATCTTTTCACCATCGACGGCACCGCCTTCGTCCTCTGTGAGTATCCTGGGTTCGCCATTGTCACCATCGGATTCGCAACACAATCCGACCTCACAATCACTGGGCAGGATGGACTCCGAAGATGAGTTCAACAAATTGGGCCTCTCCAGGCCGTTTGACACAATAGACAACGACAACGACTCAGAGACAGGCACACTGGAGGACTTCCTGAGCGACGATGGCACTGGCTCAAGGACTCCAACGGGTAGTCCCAGCGCCAGTGAGCCAAAAGCCCCATTGACAACCCTTGGAAGCGATGCATCCTCACCTGCCATCTTGGAACCGAAGGCAGACGCAGAGGCCGGAGCGCAGGAAAACGCCTCCGCGTTGGAGGACGCAGCCCGACGAGGATCCATTGTTGATTTTATTTCTCCCCAGCAAAAGGTTCATCAGGTACTGCCCCCACCACCTATTATGCGTATGAGGTCCGCTGGTGACGCATCATCTGTAACGCAAAGTCCTGAAATCGTCAGCAAGCCTCCAACTATTCCACATATGGAAGCAGCAAGCTTGACTGAAGAATCCTCGTCGCCGGCTGGAGGTCGACCACCCACGATCGACACCAGTGTAGCTGCAGATAGTGACGTCTTAAACGCCGCCAAGTGTGCTCACTTGCGAAACCTACTTGAATCAGTGAACTTAACCCCAGAGGTCGTGCTTCTACTACTCAAGGTCTCGCTTCCTGCAGGCTTGCTAACACCAGAGATTATCGCTGGGCTCGAGAATGCTCAGAATCGAATGATTGAGAATACTTCCCAGTTCTGGCTATCCACTTCTCCTCGACGGACCCCCGCTATCGCAGGTGGTGTAATGTCACCAGAGGCCGAGCAGAAGATGATTCAACCGTCCCCACGAACGAGACAAGAATCCCCGCATCGCTACAAACCCGATGCGAGCTGGAGTAGTGTCAACTGCTACAGTCTCAGGAAGCTGCCGCCGTACCTTAGCAACGAAATCACTCTCTTTAAGGTTCGTGAGGCAACTCTAGGCAGTGCAATTGCGACCGCTCCAGGTGACTACTGGACAGGTCCCCTTCTCATTACAAACTTCCGATGGCTATTCTCGCCTTCGTTCCGACCAGTGTCTGAACTCAAGGAGACTTCGTCAATTTCGCCAATCTCTGTCCCTCATGCCATGATCAAGTCCCTTAGCATCGTTACTGTTGGCCAGAGTGCGATACAAGTCTTGTTTACGCTCAAAGACTGCGACTCGATTCGAATCAATTTGGCACTGGCTGATGTTGCTTTAGCCTTGGTTGAGACTCCTCCGGAGTTGGCGCTCACAATCTTGCTCCCACTCCATCCACAAGCACCAATGAACGCAACATCCCTCGCGGCTCAGGCGGCCCAAGCAGCTTCAAATTCGCCACAACCCCTGAATTTCCCTGACTTGTCCAACAAACAGGTTCGCAACGCCATCTTGACACGATTCAAGGAAACTGTCGAGAAGTTGGCCTTCCCAGACCCAGTCACTGACACCGAAGGGGGTGCAGTTCCAGGGTTTGCATGGACCTATGATCGACCAGTCAGTGAAGATGAGATTCGTAACTCGGCTGAAGATGAACTCAATGGTTGGCGCATCTTTGATCCCGTTGAGGAGTATCGGCGGCTGAAGCTCTATAGCCCTGGATCGGACCCGGCGAGCACAACTTGTCGCTTCCGCCTATGTACATTAAACATCGCGTACGAGCTATGCGCTACCTATCCTGCTTATGTAGTTGTGCCTGCGGGCTTAACCGATGCAGAATTGGTACAGGTCGCGGCTCACCGCTCACGTAACAGGTTCCCTTCTACAGTTTACTACTATCCACCTACGGGTGCAACGCTTTCCCGCTGTGCCCAGCCTAACTCGGGTATTGCCGGCAACCGATGCCGTGAAGATGAAAAACTCGTTCGATTGCTGCGTGAAGCAAACCCGACGAACTCAAAACGTTTTTATATCCTCGATCTGCGCCCATACGCAGCCGCCTTGGGCAATCAGCTGAAGGGTAAAGGCACTGAGTCTGTCGGTCGCTACGAAGGCGCCGAACTCAAGTACTTGAACATCGAGAATATCCATGCGGTCCGCGATGCATACGAAAAGTTGATGCAGAACTGCCATGCTAATTCTGCATTACTGCAGCGCGAAGGAACCATTCCACCCAACTTCGCCGAACAAGTTGGTGCAAAGTTCGTGACAGACCACCAGGAATGGCTCGGTCATATCCACTCGATCCTCGCCGCAACTGCTGAGACAGTGCGACTTATGGAAGAGGAGGGTGCGAGCGTGCTAGTGCACTGTTCAGATGGATGGGATCGTACTTCCCAGGTGTGTGCATTGGCTCAACTTATTCTCGATCCACAAACCCGCACCCTGCGTGGATTTTTGCGTCTTATCGAGAAGGAGTGGCTATCCTTTGGCCATCAGTTTGCCTTGCGCCACAGTGCCCGTAGCGGAGGACAGCAGGCTCCCATTTTCCTCCAATTCCTGGATTGTGTATATCAGATTGTTTATCGACACCCTACTGCCTTTGGTTTTACGACAGCACTGCTGTGCGATATCGCAGCCGCGACCTTCACGAATCAGTTTGGAACGTTTTTGTTTGACTGCGAGCAACACCGCAAAGTCAACGACCTTTCTCGCCGAACGGCATCGCTTTGGTCGCATATTCTCAAGCACGAGGAGATGTACCTCTCGACACAATATCGGCCAGTGGCCCGTCTACCCTTCTGCCCTTCTCCAACCAAAGTTGTGTTGTGGAGCGAGTTGTACCTTTCCCCCTTGCTATCGTTTGGAACCAATCCATTCGAACACCGGCGCATTACCCAGCAAATCACTACCTACCAACTGTCCAGTCTCAGGTCTGAGTTGAAGGCACTCGGGATTGATCGAACACAGTTGTCTCCAGCATCGCGGGCGTTGCTAGACTGGTAAATGAACATAGTATTGTGTCAGCATACCTGCTTGGTTACTCGTTAAAGTAGGAGTTCCAGTCTTAGTACAGAATCGAGCACACCTGATACTTCTATTCTATATTTTACCGCAGGGCGAATCCATAAACAGATGCTGTGCACCACTGTACACTACGTAATAAACATATTTTACACTTTCTGAGCTTAGATCCATCACATTATCGCGGTAACTGCGAGCTCAATCAACCTTCGTCCCCGAGATTCGTTCCACATAAGTACGACTAAGTTAATCACCACGATCTTCGGGTGGTTGATTCCTTCCTATTGCCCGACCACGCAGCCCCTCTATCCTTTCCAGTGCTTCATTTCGTTTCCGAAGCAGCTCGTTGCGTTCTGCATCGGCCAGATGCTGATGTTGCTGCTGCCGTTGACGAAGCAATTCGGCGGCTTCGCGCTGACTTCTGGTAGTCCTTTCAGACATGCCGACGTTCCGAAACCTGCTGAGAACCTTACTCTCAGACTTCTTCGAGGTGCTGCTCTCGCCCACTTTTGTGTCTGGCGAAGCTGTTGCTGCGTTCTCCGAGGGATATTGGCCTCCAGGAGAAGTACCAATCACAGGCTGCAGAGGCGGCCGCTCTTGAGCTGCATCAGGATCCGGCAATGGCTGGGCAGCGAGCTGACCGGGCGGCAAGAATAGGGGGGCTTGCAACTGAAGTTGACGGGTGGCAACTTGAAGCTCGGCTCGAAGTCGATTGCTAATTTCCATCACACGGTCACGCTCTTGTACCAAGCGGTTCAACTCACGGTGACCCTTTGCCAACTCTCCCTCGAGCTTGTTGCAGTAATTCCGCAGTTGTGAAATCTCTTGGGCAATATCCTGTGAACCGCTTGCGGGAATATCATGGTTGATTGATATGCCACTTGTGTCTCTCGAATGAAGCTGTGACTTAACTTGATCAAGCTCCTTCGAGAGCACGAGTACTCTTTCTGAAAGCCGTCTTCTGTCTTCAAGGACGGCGTTCCATTCCGCCTGGCTTGGACCATCGGAGTGTTGACCTTGAGCAACTGGGGTAGTACCAGTAGACGAAGCGCTTGCGGCGCCTGCTTTCTGGTTTTCAAGCTTTTGAGAAATGAGAACCTCCATATCTTGGCGCATTGAAGCGATAATGTTCCTTAGAGTTTCGTTTTCCCTCTCTAAATCGCGTTGCTGCTGTTGCGTCTGGGCCGCTTCGTGGCCATCTAGCGGTTTGTCGTCAACGGTAGGTCGAACGCGAGCGGTGTTTGGCAACGAGGGCAGAGGCGAGACAGGTCCTAAATCATCAGAAAAAGCTGGGCTAAAGGGTCGAGCATCTGCGCGATCAGCTCCACGAGCACTTGTAGCGCCCAGATGCTCTCGTACAGAAAGCAGATCCAGCGGCGGGACATTCGCTGCGGACGCTGACACTGCCGAGCCTTGACGTACGGTTTCTTTAGCAGCCAAAGCGGCTACTTGAAGAGCGGTCGCGGATGTGATCGCCATTTGGCGACCAGCTTCAGCGCGTTCTTCCATCGCTTTAAGAGCATGCTCCAGCTCTCGGCATCGAGCTTCGCTTTGCTCGAGAGATGCCTCAAGCTCTTTACGAGCTTCTTCGAATTCGTTCTCACGCTGCGTCAGCACGTCGATTTGCTCGCGCAGATCCTTGAGCTGGTCCTTGTACGAGTCCTCGAGGACTTCGATTTCTTTGCTCTTATTTTGCAGGGCCTCTTGAAGCCTTTCATTAAGCTCCCGGGTCTCTCGCACCCTTCGCTGTTCTGCAGACTCGAGTTGCTGCTCTAAGCCTACGATCTTTTCGTGTGCACGATCGAGCTGCTTGGTCAGATCCTCAATCTGCAGTCTCTTTTGCTCTGCTCGCTGTTGCTCTGCAGCTCGCTCGTTGAATAAGCGCAGCTGCTGTTCATGTGCTGCCTCTGCAGCGTCTCGCAATGCTTTCTCGGCCTTGTCGAGGTCGGCACGCGCTCGATTCAATTCTTCTTGACGCATTTCCACTTCGCGCTGCAGCCGCGTTGTGGTGTGTGCCATATGATCCTGGGCAGTGCGCGACGCAGCTAACTCCGCCGTTACAGCGGCGAGTTTGCCTTGCAACGCGTCATAGTCTCGCTGCAGAGCTCGAAGCTGCTCCTCATGCTGATTTCGCGTCCGCTCGAGATCAACCTCGACCTTCTCTCGCACACTGACACGCTCATCGCGAAGACGCTTGAGCTCTGCTTGGAGTGACGCCTCGCTCCCACGTAAGAAACCGAGTTCGCGCTCGAGAAGCTCGTTGCTTGACTTGAGGGTTCGGACTTCTCCCGTGCGCTTCCACAATTCCTCTTGGGTCTCTCGGTAGGTGGCCTCAAGTTGTGCGTAGCGCTTCTCTGCGTCAGCACGTTGGTCAGCCAGTTTCTGAGAGGCTTCTGCTGCTGTCCGCTCCGCTGCCTGTCGAAGGGACTCACATTCGTTTCGGTGGCGTTGTCGCAATCGATCCAGTTCAACTCGAACTTCGTCGAGCTGCTTCGCCCGCAATGCCGCACTCTTGGCGAGCTTTGCTTCGAAGTCGGCGGTGCGCTCTGTGGCCTGCTTCCGCTCCTTCTCGAGTGCTCGTTCGAGCTTGACACACCGAGCCCGTGCAGTTTCCAGAGCTTCGTTTGTCTCTCGCAATGCGCGGGCAGAGGCATCTTTGGCCTCTTCTGCCTCGCGCCTCAATGCACGCAGCTCTGCATTTGCTTGCTCGATGGCGAGTTCGCGTTCTGCATCCCGTTGTTTGTTGATGCGCTCAGCTTCCTGAAGAGCTAGCTCTAGAGCGCCAGCTGCCTGCTCACGTCGCGACAGGGCGTCACGAAGCGCGTTGATTTCGCGCTCGAGGTTGGCGACGCGAGCCGCTGATGCCTTTTCGGTTCGCTCCTGAGCTTCCTGAAGAAGCCGCTTAGCAACCGCGTTATCAGCCTTGGCTGCCTCATATGCAGCCGAGAGCTTCGCTGTCTCCTGAACGCGGAGTTTCTCAGACGCCTCAAGCTCACCCTTCCATTTCAGCTCGATGGCTTCTAGGTCGGCCTTCTTCTGAGCCAGCTCGAATTCATGCTTCTGGATCAGTTCCTGGATCTTGAGCTCAGCTGTCTTCAGCTGCTCTTGAAGAGCGACCTCACGCGAGCTGACTTCGGAACCAATCTGCTTCGTACGATTTCGCTCTAATGTGAGCTCATTCTCCAGCGCCTCAATTTTCGCTTCGCGCTCGCCCAGCAGACCTTTGAGTCCTTCGATGAGTCCGTCATACCGCCGCAACTCATCGTCTCGGTCTTCAAGCAGTCTGAGATTATACTCGAAGTCATCTCTGAGTTTAGCATACTGCGCTTTAAGCTCCTTCAGTTCGAGTTCCTTTTGCGCCTTGGCGTTTTCAATCTCACGTAATCGCAGCTCGTGTAGCTGCATGAGTTCCTCCTGTTTGCGTCGCACGAGGTCTCGAATCTGGGAATCTCGCTGCTGCTGGGCGAGACGTATCTCGTACGCGGTTTGCGGGGTGACATGCGTGTCTGTTGTGGCACCACTACTGCTCAGATTGCCATTACCACTACCACTACCACTACCACTGCCAGCACCACTGCCACTGCTTCGACTAGCCGTGCCACTCAGGCCCCCAGCGTGAGGGGGCTGGTTGGATCTAGGCAACGCGGACGCGGACGCGGATAGATCCATGCTGTCCGGCGGCAATGGCGATGGCGACAATCGGGGTTGCCGGTTCTCTCTAAGCGCAGGACGGGCCGCTAGCTAGTACCGTTCAGTCAGGGTTCGTAGGCCCAAGAGATGGCGCCTCTAGGCAGAGTGCAGATCGAAGGTGACGAGTGGGTACGTGAGCAAATAACCCACCCAAGCAGCTGAATTGAACGCGCACTCATATGCCCTCACACAGTCTCTACAACACCTCACCAGAGCAGATAGCACGCATACCGGAGCAGCTCGTTTGAACGGATCTCGCTGGGTTTGCAGGGTTATCGCGAGATTGAGCGCGAGAAACAGGTCTTGCGTAAGAGACCACTCCAGCCAGCACACACCCACGCCGCTGGACTGACACAACTGGCCACCCATGACGCTCACCAGCCCGTCTGATACCGTGCAATTTACCGTTAGATTGGCCCTCTTTGGGTCCAAATTCGGGCCAGGACGGATATTTGAACTGGACGCACGTGCGTGTAGTGGGAGTGCGCAGGAGTTCGCACGTGCGGGATTGGCGCACGCGTCCAGACGCGGGTGGATGGAGTCAGCTCAAACTGGGCGTTGAAAAGGAGTGTTAGCGCTGTGAATCGTGTGATATGGATGTGGAAGCGAGGATATGAAAATAGGATTTTACTCATTGTTGGTGCCGTCACCATGTGGTGGAGTACTTCAGGTCAGCACCTCCTTATACTGCCACAAAACAGCCTTTTCTGGAACGTGGAAAAATGCCGCCTTGCAATTTTGCTGTGACGAGGTGAATATCTTGTGTGAGAGGATATATATCACCACCTTGATTTAACCCCTAGATGTGCCGTGTGCACTAGAATCTGGTACTGGCGCTTGGGTGTCGTCGCCGCCGCGCTCTACCCCGGTTTGAGACCCTCTCAAACGACCTCACTCAGACTCCTCACTCGCACCCATTGGATACGCGCGTCTTTGCGTGCGCTGTCACTGTAGACGGAAGGCAAGACGTAGGATCGAACTTTAGGTTCGACCTGCTAGTCACACCTGGTAGAGATGGATCGACGGCCAACACCGGAAGTGTCGAATGGCGATGATTTCGACCGGATATCTTCCTCTTCCCAGATAACTGCGACCTCGTCTTCGTCCCTTTCTTCCGCGTCTGCTGAAGCAAATACGCATCAGGTGAAACATTCGTCTCACCATCATCACCAGCTTGCCACAGGCACCGGTACTGCCGGCGCTGGCTCAGTTGCGGGGACTTTAGAGTGCGTTATAATGGACGACGCTGGAGGTAGTTCTATCGTAGTGAACGCTCTTTTACCTGGACAGGGGGCAGTCACAACGGCACCAGCGGCGCCAGGAACCGCTGCATCCGCAACTGCAACGGCGACATCCCCGTCAAGGTCTCCAACGCAAATGATGAAGGCAACTGCGGGGCCATCAGCATCAACGGCCTTGGATGGATCAGTCCCTGCGAAACCAGCAGGGGCCCATGTGACTCAGGCACATGTATATCCATCTGGTCAACTGGCTACCAGTGCAACTACAACTACAACTACAACTACAACTACAACTACAACTACAACTACAACTGCAGCCGCCAGTACTTCTCGGGCCCAGCCCCAGACACAGGCACATCCTCAGGCCGCGACTCAGTCCCGACTTCAACCGCAACCCCAGTCCCAGTCCTCGCAACCTCCATCTCAACAGCGGTTCTCCCAGACTTATAGCCTTTCCGCCGTTCCTCCACGTAATACTCAATCACAGCCACGATCACAGCTTCAGTCACAGTCACAGTCGCAGGCACTGACTCCGTCACTGGCACTGTCACTGACTCAACCACAAACCGAGTTGCCACAGGCGATATCAACAACGCCACAGCAGCAGCCCCATGCGCACACACTTGCGCAGTCACAATCACAATCACAACCACCGCAAGCACATGCTCCCCACCAAAGTCAGATCCATGATTCAACCAATCAGCATCAATGTCAACATCTTCATACCACGTATGCGCCTCATTCGCACCCCCACCCCACGCCTGGTAGCTGCGGTAGAGGCGCAGGGTGCGAATCTAATGATTCCACATCAGCTGTCGCCAACAACGCTAATGGTCCCGTGACCAATCTCGGGCAGTCTAATGGTACGCAGAGCACCACGCCTCCTCCCACAACTCCTACAACGACCCCGAAACAGACTACCGCCATGACTACTTCGGCACCAAATACGACTAAAGGCGTGAAAGTTGACACTGTCAAGAATGTGGTAACTACCCCTGCTACCTCAATGGCGCAAGCCACCACAGTTGTTTCGCCTCCAGGTTTTGGAACAACTCTTTTTTCAGTACAGCCAGTGGTTGCAGGTGGAGCGGCGTCCTGCTCTCCACAACCAGCTCCGGCCTCAGCCCTGAGCTTGCCATCAGGATCTGCTACAATTTCTGCCATGCCTGCTTCGACCTCTCCCCATCCAACCGATCTCGATCCGGCGATTCCAGAGCCTGCTCCGCACGCTGCGACAACAACAATGGCAGCGACCCCTGGTGATACAGCATCCACAACTGCTGCTGCCTCAACGACACCGTCTTCATCACCACCTCCTCTAGTAGGCACATCACCAGCGGTCTCTATGCCCATGTCGACAACGGCCTCTGCACCTTTTTCATCACCAACCTCGACCGCAACACATGCAACAGGTGGACCAAGCTCGACGGCGACTTCTGAGTCGGGGAGTGGTGCCTCATCGCCCACGAATTCAGCGGCATCCACGTCGTCGTCCCACGTAGGTCAGCAGCTGGAACAATCGCAGCAGCCGTCGCTACCAACACCACCACAACTTAATGAACAACTACAGGACTCCATTCAGAGCACCCCAGCCCCGCAGCCAATACCTCACGCGCAGCTACCCCAGTCGCATTCGTCCATGCACCTGCACCACTCACATCACACTCACCATCATCCACACCATGGCCAGCGCCAACATCACCATGCGGCGTCGAGGCAGCAAGGACATGGACACTCGCACTCACAGCGGCCTCAGATAGCCGCGCCCACCTATGCACCTGCGGTAGGCGCAACGCCGATACAGCATTATCCATCACATTCCCAACAGACATCGCAGATGGCGCAGCCTGCGTCGCATCTTCCAATTCAGCATCCCTTCGTTCATGCGTCACCCGCAATCGCTACACCTGCCACAGCTGCCGCAGCCGCGGCGGCTCACGGAGCTGAATCACAGGCATCGACGCAACAATCGACTTCACATTTGCGCACCTCGCATCATTCGCATCCGCACCATCACCACCAACAACAACAGCAGCCAACGTATTCGCAATCACCAAGTCCGCTTGATCAAGCGCATGGGGCTTCGGCCGTTCCATTCCAATATGACTCCATCTTGGTTGCCGGCGGTGTTGATTCGTCTTTGCCAGATTCGTTGCACCAGCATCAGCAGTACCTGCACACCGCCCCTGGTGGGACGCAGATTCAACTTTCCCAACCGCCCCAAGTACCTTTCGTTATCGTATCGGATAATGCAGACCCGGCAGTTGCCGCAGTACCACACCCTGTTTACGCCCAGAAGCAAGGATTTGCACGCAATACTGGCCGTGCCAAATCTCAAACCCATCCTAAGACGGCACAACAGGTCTCGACACAGCCACAGTTTGGCATTTTTCACCACACGTTACAGTATCAACATCACGGTGTCGCCATACCTGTCATCACTACAGGTCCTGCAGCCACAGCAACTCCAGTTCAGCAGCCTCAAACCGCAGTGTTTGCTTACCTCTCCCCGACACATCCAAGCGTCCAACTGTTGCCAAACATGCACACTCTAACACCACAGCATGTGCTCATGTCACAGCAAGCTGCGCATCTTCATCCGCAGCTTCATTCGCACATGTTCCCATCTCAGCTGCAAGCGCAGCAGGCCCAGGGATTCCAACGTAGCAATACTACCAAACCTCAAGTGCATCGACAAGGTAGTGGTTCCAAGATGCAGACCCGTCAGGGCAATGCATTCCACACCCCTGCTGCACCTTCACTGGCTAATGTTACTCCGAGCAATCCCGGTCAAGCGGATGGCACAAGAGGACATCGTGCACGGCAAGCGAGTACGCCTGTCAGTGGTCAGGGGACGAAAGCCTCTGAGGAGCCTGCTACGATTCTTCCAAGTAGCGCATCATCGACCACAAGTGTGACACCGTCCTCACCCGCGCAGCCGCAGAACGCAACAAGCACCCCGGCACCATCCAGTATTGGTAATCCGGCGAACCCAAGTGCTCCACCCCCGAACACTTCATCAGCCCCATCGCCTTGGATCAAAATCTCCGCCTCCACGTCGCCAAATGCCTCAGCCGGCTCAATTGCACACTCGATTCGACGTGGAGAATCACCCATTGTTTTCGCAACTGGTACTAAATCGATTAACCAAGCTGTCAAGGCTATGGCAATCGCTCGAGCCTTTTTGGCAGGAGACAAGGCGGACCTCTCCATCGTTCCATACTTCCGTGAAGCATTGGATCAGCAGAAGATTGGCTTTCACATTACGCGAACTGCACTGCCTCGTGGCTCAACGCCAAGGTCATCGCCTACGGCTGGCATAGCGTCAGGAGCCACTTCATCTTCAGACGGAGATTCCGCTTCAGGTCCTGATTCGGCTGCGACCCAAGACGAAGCAAAGTCACCGCTCTCCGTGGATGCTTCGGCAGCAGAAGGAGACACCGACGATGATTTGGTTCTTTCTGATCCGAAGGAGGCTTCTGACGAAGGTACCGGTACACGGGCCTCTGCCTCCGCTGGTAGCTCCACTCAGACCTTTTCGAACGATCTCCGTGTCGCTCAGGATTCTGTCTACAGTGTAGTCGCTGGAGCGATTGCAAAGAAAATCCGAGCAGGGGCTCGTCCAACACTGACATCGATTGGGGCTAAATCAGTCGAGAAAACGGTCTTAGCCCTGACTCAGACCAGAAAGTACCTTCGCGATGATAACATCGATATCAGCTTTCGTCCTGAGTTCATGCATCTAACAATGGATGGTGAGCAGCGTTCTGCACTTCGGTTCCACGTACTACGAAAGGACTTGTGATGGTTTGATTCGGTGTACTAGCAGAAGTCAAAACAAAAGGTAACTTTCCCTTACTCGCGGTTCCTACCATTCAACTCTTGATATCACCGCCCAACTACCCTTACCTAAAGTTCATTTGCACATTGCATTGACCCGCTGATATCATGAGGTGCTTGCTTAGATCTGCGAAACTAGAGACTGTCAAGATCCAAGCGTAGGTTCTATTGCCAAAGCGAAAAAGCTTCCCCTAATGGTCCATCGATACGTTTTACTTTAGTTCCTATTCTTGACTACACTACGTTCGCTAGCATACCATACGAATGTTTATATCCGCCTGCTTTTGATTACACTCACGAACTATTAAGTGAATGTCTCCGACTTCTGTCCGGCGGCTCATGCATCGCAAATCTAGCGGTTTGTATATCCTGGATTCTTGCTCATGCATTTGAAGCATCCGAAGGAAGGACGAGACAGTGTGCTGTAAATGGGCTAGACGTGGTATTGTCATTTCGATTCTGCTTCACCCATTCCCCCATTCCCTCTCGAAGCTACCACGTAGCTTGGTCTATATCAGCCCGCTGTATTTGCTTCTTAACAGCCGCTAGTCTATAACCTGCACTTAACCATCTCGAGCCCTTGCCTAATCCACTAAGACTCTGCATCCATACTACGTCTCGATTTTCCTGCTTTCCTACTAATGTCAGCACTTCTTTAATCATATGAGGATAATTACTCCTGACCATCCCATCTCTGCCTTATTCCCGGTCCCCCCTGTGCTGAGCGATCCCTGTCGTGTCCGATTCACTAGTCGTACTTAGTCACACTGCAATGACTCCACCTGATGAATGTAGGTCGAGTGACAAGTTTCGCGCACATGGACACCTTCAACTTTCTTCTTGACTCAACAACTGCTACGTCTCCATTGGTCGTATGGATATTTCTCATATGTGTCACCCTATCATTTGACATCTTACTTCATCCGTCTCCGACCTTCACACATCACGCACTACATCCTGCAACTTCCCTCGTTTAATTAATTTTTTCTCTCTCTGGCTAACTCGCTTCTTGCCACCATTGATTTGAATTATTACAACCGAATTCCTAATTTTCAACACCTTCGACGTCCACCCCGATCGTTAGTTCTCTACATTCGTCAACCCCTGCGTCTTCATCATCTTCCGCGTCTTCTTAAACAGTCCTTATTAGTATCAGTCTTTTGCGTATTCCTTATCGGATATAACCGCTGGTTTCAGCTTGCCACGTCCTGCGATGCAAGCTGCTTGCATTCCTTGGTACTCAGCGAATAAGGCGACTCTCCGCACTATTTCTAATAGCAGAATTGCATCTTAACCGACTCGCAAACAAATTTCCGCTCGAGTTACTACCCGCGCTTTGATTTACTAACATGCAATTTGGCCGTGTCGGCAGGAGCATACGTCAATATTTCCGTGAAGTACCAACCCAATTCCTCAGCCAGAGGGTTGCATGAGAGCCTATTCCATTGCAGTAGCTCCCGCATCTCGTTGGTAGCACCCAAACAATACTTCGGTTGTGTCAACCCAACCCTTGATCTGAGACATTCGGATGGCAATCGTCTGGATCTGTATACTCAGACACCGCCTGTTCACCCCACATGCTTCATGCAAATAGTTGCCGGAGCTAACCTGAACACTCAGGAACCGTTCGTCACACCTTCTAACGATCAACTCGTACCACATGTCACAGTCCATCTTGATCTTTATCTTGATTTCGTGTTGATCTCGTTGGAATGCTTGCATGCTCCTCCTGTTCGCACACGCATATCGTTAACGCACCTAATAGTTACTTAGGCCCATGTATACTTTCAATGTCCCCGCGCTTTCAATTGCCCTCATTAGATGATCCGAGCGAACGTATCCCAGATATTGCAGCATGGATTATTGGGCGTACTCGGTTACTCGCAACAATATCTGCCCATTGTTTGATACTTTTCGTTTTGCCATCTCGGCAACTACTTCGTACGACATTATCACTTGTCTCATGCGCTTCGAGTATCGCTCCACACTAAGCAATCATACTATGTCTTATGCTAAGCGGAGTACGCTTGGCTCCACTACAGCGCATTGGCAATTTCGCCACAAAATGCATCCAGCCCGGAAATTTCTGCACTTCACCTGCCATCGTCATGCCTCGGTCAGAGCATGAATTTTAACAGGAACCAGCACATCATAGCAAGCCAAATGTGCCCACAGCACTCCTTGTTAATTCCCTGATCCTTGCATGGCGGTTGTAATCTGAGTCTTCTGCATTTTGCGCTGTCATCTCTTTGAATGAACATGAGTGATATATCCTTGTATGATATGTACCGACTAAAAGTGCTTTAGTCTCCTGTGCCTATTGAAACTGCTTCCAACGTTTACTTGGACTTGCGCCTGTTCAATTTCGACTTTCTTGAAACACTCTTTTACTTGCTTTTTCTGTAAACTTTGCTGCTACTATCTCTCCACTTGTCCTTTCCAGCTTTTTGTGTAATCTCGTTCCACCCATTCATCGCTCCAATTATTCGTCCACACTTCCATCCCCATGTGCCTCTCGCAAAGCAACCCCAACTCATATTATCAGCATGACCACGTTGCAATGATCTGCATTCCGACTACTTTCAGCGTATCATTGTGCGAGCCAAGCATATGCAGAAGACTAGTTCTATTAGCTCTTACGTGCTGAAGGAGTAGTCCAAAACTTGGGAAGTTGGAGCGGCCTTCAACCTCCTAGTTGCTTGTCAACAACGATTGCTTTTCCAGACCTCTGCTGGGTTCTATATTCTTTAGACCCGCGCGCGTCCACAAACACCTTGTGCACACATACCTACACAACCACACCTAACTTGCCAATCAATTAGTGGTATGCACTATGCAGATGTCTGTAATTTACTCCTACTTCTAACCGTTCAACCCGTTGTACTCGTGAGAGTAGCGAGTCTTGAATGTTTTCAATACGTACTTCGGAATTACCACTACACCTTCGTCTCCTACAGCACTGCAAGCCTCGACAGCAACCCAATTCACCTTACCCTAGCGGCAGCAAGCACCTTCTTCAACATCATCTTCACCTCAGACTCTTAATTACGTCTCCGGAAACTTTCGGCACTTACTTATCGCCTGATTCAAGTCATTTTAACTCAGTATTCAGAACACTCGCTACCCTGCAACAACACCTGCGTCCTGCTTTCTCCCCAGTTCTGTTACGACTACAAATCCAATGTCTTCCCACCCCCAAGCTCTTCCACACGTGCTTACGTTTTGTCCAACCTTCCACCCTCTTCAGTACCACATTGCCTTTCCTCCGTGTACACAACCCCCATCGAATCCTCTGCATGCGTTGCGTAGTGTTTACGCATCGCAATTGCTACAACAACAGCCACCACAATAGCTCCTTTGATCCTAACTACAACTTCAACTACAACAACCCCAACGTCAGCTACCGAACACAACGATAGCTACGACTTCGAATGCTACTTCTACTGCGTCTACCCGATCCACAACTACTACTTCAACTGCGACATGTTATGTGCGTAGGATTAATAGATCATATCAGCACATCCACATCCGCGTTCCGTCTTACTTCGAGCGTCTTTGTTTCGATCTTCACCCACCTCGACTTACATACAGTGAACACAGGTCTCCACGAAGGGCCCAGTTTTTCCATCCTTGACGTGTCCCGTGTTTTCCCCAAGTCCCACGTTCCCTTCTCCATCTCATCCGAGGCTTATTGGCTGGTGAGGTGTGGTGAGGTGGAGTTGGATCTTGGCACCAGTTCGCATTCCAGCATCGCAGAAGATCCAACAAGTCGTAAAATCTCAAGCTGAGTTCAGTAAAGCGCATCCTGGGCGAGTGGAATCGGCCTCGACGCATGTCGCGCGATGCGAGTGTGACACACCTCAGAGCAGGCATTGCAGCGCCCAGTCCTGGACCCTGGTTTGAAATTTTCCCCACGCCCACGCCCACGCCGACCCCACAAATGACGTCACTGTGGTGAAAATCTGGGCCAGGACGGATAGCCGAAGCTGGAGATGCACCAAACGAGTGGTCGAAAAAATGCGTGAAAACGATGGATTCGAAATGAGATTTTGAGTTATATTGCGCATGAATATGAATAATAACTTGTGCAAGATATAGATCCACTATATATGTACTGGGATTAATCATTTTGTACCCTAGCTCAGCGTCCTGGCCGCGAGTAAAAGGTACTTTTTGGCTGGGTTTTGAAATCAGTACTGATCTTCGATAGGTTTTTCTCATATCCTGTGTTATTTCCACGCACCATGTCCTGAAAGTCTAGTTCGTTTAGATATGTCGTCAGCCCCACTCCCTGTTGAGACGGTCTATCCATCCGTGATCCAGCCTGGCGGCGCGAGAGCCCAGCCCCACCAGCACCAGAACGACCAATTTGGCATGAATCCGACGACACACGCCGGCTATCGCTCGAACGAGTTGAGTCGTACAAACCTCTATATTCGCAATTTGCCCACAGAGTGGAATACGAACGATCTTCAGGCGCACTTCATGCGTTTTGGAAATATTGCCTCGGCTTATATCATGCAAGATCCCAGCACCGGTGTTTCCCGTGGCGTGGGCTTCGTGCGCTTCGAGACGCACGAGATGGCTCAGCAGGCAATCAATGCGATGAACAACGTCACTCCTGACGGCGGCTCCAAGCCTCTTATCGTCAAGTTCGCGGCTTCGTCCAGGAACAACCCCCGTGACAGCGTCCAGAATCAGATCGGTGGCGGTCAGCGCGGTATGGGCGGTGCGCATAGCCGTGGTGGCATGCGTGGCTTCAATGGTCCTCTCGGTGGTCCCCTTGGTGTGAATGTGAACCCCGCTGCGCTTTCAGCTGCGGGCGCGGTTGTTGCCCCCATGGCCGTCGATCGACGCGTTCACGGCGCGGCACCCGTGCGCTATTCGCACACCAACATCTACGTCGCTGACCTGCCCACGACGATGCGCAAGGAAGAGGTTGACGAACTCTTCTCCAAGTACGGTGAGATCTCCTCGTCCACGTTGCTTGTGGACCCCTCCTCGAACGAGCCTCGAGGCGTTGCTATGGTGCGCTTCGCCTCGCCTGAGTGTGCAGCTGCTGCAATTGAGGCTTTGAACGGCCAGACTCTGCCCGGTTCAACCAAGCCTCTCCAGGTACGCTACGCCAAGGTTGGTGGCAGCAAAGCACGTGCTCAAGCACAAGCCCAGGCACAGGCTCTGGCTCAGCAGTCCTACCGCGCTGCTTACAACCCAGCAGTCGCTGCTCCAGTCATCCTCACTGGTCAGCCCACCCAGGCACAGCAGCAGCAATTCTATTCCTACTCTGGTGCGGCAACCACTTACCCACCTGCACAGTACGGTCAGCCCGTTGTAACTCAGGGCTACCCAGGCATGGCCCCGGCTTCGGCTCACGGTCAAGCATTCTATCCTCAGTATGCACCTGCTCCTCAGTTCTACGCTGCTCCTGGCGTCCCGACAGGTGTTCCTACTGGCGTCCCTGCGGGTGTTCCAACTGGTGCTCCCGCTGCTACCCCACAGGTCGTTGCGGCACAGGCAGTCGTTCCCTTGCCCATCACTCCCACGGTTCCCGCAGGTAACGTAGCCATGCCTGCGGCTTCATCCCCCGCTTCTGCAGCAGGTCAGCCCGCAGCGTCCGCTCCCAGAACGAAGTAATGGATTGCGCGTTTCGTGCGCTCTCTAGACTTAGTTTCTAGCCACCAGGAATATGTAAACACATTTACAATCGACGTCCTGACCAACTGACCAACGTCGATTCCGACAGACAGTCCTCACAGCCATGTACATTCAACTCCTCTCTTCACTTTCACACCCACACCTCCTCCTCCAGTGAAAACCCACAAAGAGCAGCTAAGCTACTGAAATCAACGACACCCCCTCTTCCCTTACTGAGTCATTGATCCACTCACTCCTTCGGAAATTGACAATGTTCATCACATCGCTTATGGATTGAATTGTGCTTTGTAAAGTGAATGATGGCTAGTCTTGAACGATGATGATGAAAGATGATTCTATTTGGTTTTATGCGTGGCCATTCCAGCTGACTCAACAAGAGATTTCGCCAACCCACAGACACATCAACAAGGCAGATGCCGAATGGAATCCTTGGATGTATGCAGTATGATTGACACAATTACCGGAATGCACTTCACGCCAACGAACATTAGGTGTGATTGTGCGGTACTGAATCACTCTCCATGACCAGACAACGAGCATGATTCCTTTGCTCGTGTACCTCATGTTTTTATGCTATTCCCCCGCAGACTCACTTACTTCCGCCTGAGGAACTTGTTTTCACCAAATTCCAACCCATCCAGTTAAAATCCCTCACTTACATGCGCACTCGTTTTTTCAATAACCGGCTATTTGATATCCGTTTCGTTCAGTCCTTTCTGTATTATCAACTTCGTGTTCTGTCCTTTACAGTATCTATATCTCGCTCTATGTCATACGTACTAACTACGGTATACCGGTAGTTATCATTCTTTACCATGTCCATAATCGGTAATTCTAAGGTGACTTGCCTGCGATCCCCACCGGTCATTCTCACCATCCCCCAATCATATCAGGCATTTTTCTGTTTACAATCCTTAAAGGTTTGTTTTCTCCATCTATTCCCCGGACCACTTAGCCGATTTCGCAAACCCATCGGTTGTTGTCAAGTTCCCAGCCTGCCCAGGACAGTCTCAATCCTCGATTCTCAGATACCACACCGAACACCAGATGCCCCTTGCCTCTTCCTCTTCGTCCTCTTCAGAGCTCACGCCAGCTCTCGCAAATTCAGCGCGTGCTCCAATTGTTCGTCAACGTTCGTCAGAACGCTTTTAACAACTGAATGGCTATTGTTTGGCATATGTGATAACATGCGGATTGAGTCGGTTTCCTCGACTTCACTTTTCGACTCAGTAGCATCCTTGCCAAGGGATATTGCACCAGGGAATGATCGGATTTATGCATTTATACCTATGCTCATTCAGGTATGTGCGCGTTACGCTATTGTCGCCACCTCCGTTAAGTCGTGAACGGAGCGCCAAACCATGCTCGACTTTGGTCTTCAGTTTGATTGCTTCCGTGCAACCACACTTGCACATTCACAGTACTGTTTGTTGTTCTACATCACTTCTAATGCACCTCAAGCAAAGCGACGAAATTATCGCCACCTTTCCTTTGAGGGACGATTGTACGGGGCCCAGATAGCGACCCATAGCGTCATTCTTCGTTATTCCCTCATTTGGTTTCTCGTTCGTGCTTCATCCTTGTCACTATCGCACTTCACAAGTATCATTGTTAGCTGTGTTCTGGTAAACATGCCTTTGTATGTTCTACTAGGAAGAAGGTTGAGAGCCATGCCAAACCTCCATTTGCTCATGTACTTTATAACGACCCTTTCGTCTGCTTCCGCCACGCTTCTTGTTAATAATTCGTTTTCTGGAGATTTTCTCGTTGCTACATCCTAATTTTGTGCGAGCTTCTCCATACTCGACACACGACTCATTAGCTAGTTCTTAGTTGTGTGTACGCCGGCAGATCAGCTCTCAAGAACTCGTTTATCGAACACACGCAACCAATATCAGACCAACCAGTGGACCATCGCCCCAGACACATCAGCCTTCGCGAGTTCGCGCACGTACAGTACACGAAGGAAACTCGCACCGACCTCCTATTTGTGTATGCCTGGTCCGCTATATTCGTCTACATTTCTACTTGCCCCCACAGAAACAACACACGACAAGCTACGAAGACATCACTCAAACACAACCACAACGTCATGTCACCAGCGAGCGCTTTGCCTAAGCAGATGTAACATACTTCACCTCTCAAACACGCATAGAATTGCACAGCTGCCTTGGTTATGTCGTGTTCGCATCTGTTCTGCTTTTGCTTTAGCTATGTTTAACCAAACTACTTGATTCGCTCCCCCTTGCTTTTTCAATGTGCTCTGTTTGATAGTTGGATCGTTCAGACTTCAGCATTCGCTTATTAAGTAGGTCCTCCAGAACACCCGCAGTGCTTGCTCCCTACATCCAATGCTTTACTCCGAATGCTTTTCCACACGTTTGCTTCGTATCTTGGTTTTAAAAGTCCTGCACCGCGGAGTACCCCTTCCAACAAGGTTCAATGTCTCGAACAGGAACAAGCATGCACCACTTAAGTTAGGATGAGTTGTTCCGAGGTAACATGCGTTCCATGTCTGCTTGTTTGTGTGTTGTTCGATTGTTGAAGCCATCGCAAGAACTGTTAGAATTCTCGACGTAATTACACTGCTACCAAATGGTTTTCATTTCTCTGTTTGATCTGTTCCACCAACTGATACTTGCGGCAACGTCTCGGTTTGATTGGGCCTGCTAGGTTTTGACCCTCGGCCCAAGGATGTATCGTCCGAGCATGTCATGTCTGAGAATGTATCAGCACGTGTCTAGGCAGACTGGACTCGATGGGTAAAGGCCTGGTTATCGCTTGTTCTCATGTCATGCTCCCATCATTTTACTATTATTACACCTACTCCTACTCCCACTCCCACTCCCACACCCACACCCACACCCACACCCACACCCACACCCACACCCACACCCACACCCACACCCACACCCAAATTCATCACGGCATTATCTCCCTTTCTCCGCGTATGCTATGGTTGAACTGGCTCGACGTCAGTCATGTCGTAGCACCGTCCCCCTATACCCCCTCAACTTTCAACGTTGAACCCTGCAATCCTAACTTATCTCCCTCATATTTACCCCGTCCTTCTTCTCCATGTTTCCTTTATATTGGCCTTATTACTTCGTTTATCTTGCCACTATTGGACTTTATCCGCGCTAATTAGTCACTACACATACTATTACGTTACGCATCACCTTCGTTTCTTCCTTATTTTGAACTCCTCCGCTTATTACTGCGCATCCTATCAATCTAACATATTTCCATTCTATCTATATCTATCCATCTCATACCCAATCGCAATCACTACCGTAAACAACCCTCCAAAACCCTCGCATTTCCCTTCTCGCTTTTTGTTCAGTTTCGGAAAAAAACAAGGCTGCTCATGTTCAGAGCAAATACAATCATTGCGAGCCATGCGTTGTTTCAACAATTCATTAAGCTGATCTATCTGTGCTGGACTTTGGCCTGCCTTCGATGCGAATTCCCCAGGATCGTTCGATATCCATGCCTCGACAGGCTGCCTGGCAGGTCCGCACCCACCAAGCCATCCTCCTGGCCTGGTGTTCCGCTGGATTCCAGCACCGGGGGTGTCGGAATATAAGGTCGGAAACATTGAAAGAGCAACAGAAAAGGGTATAATACTCGGCAACGGAGCAATGTTTCGGCACTTCAAGGTATCCAACACGATAGGCACCGTAGTAAGCCGTTTTATGGGCCGCTCTTCATGCTTCAAGCCCCAGCGTGCGTTCTCCAATGCCGCCGAAAATACTCCCAGCACGAGTACGTAGCTTTCCGAACCCGATTGCGCCACTTTGGCACCTGTTTTGACCCGAATGACCGCCCCTGCATGTCCTGCCATCCCATGCACTGTGTTATGATGCATGATCTCTACACCAAGCACTGACCTGTATGTCCCCACACTAATGCTGTCGCACGCTGCGCCCACAGAAACAATCCCCGACTGGAGTGTTGAGGAACTAACGAGCATTGTGAAGCGTGCTGTGGACGAGGCGCTGAGCCAGCCGCTTCGGCTGGAGTGCGCAACGCCACTGTATCGCAAGCCTGGACCACTCGGCTGGCGTGCACCAACGTCCAAGGCTAAGTTGCGCCGCATCCCCCAGCGCACCGTGGAGGCAGCGAAGAAGATCGAGGAGAGCAAGGAAGCTCTCGCGGAGCTGCTCAGCGCGCATCACCTGAGTACATCGGCAGAGGAAACAGCACAGAGCCAGACACAAACCTCCCCTGTTGCAGAAAGCGGTCACATCGTGTTTGGTGACAACTATGCCCTCAAGTTCAAGGTGCTGAGCAGAGTCATTCAGGAGACCGGACTGGATATCCCAAGCGGTCAGCTCGGCACGATCGGCGATACGCAATCGCTGATCAACAATCTCATCACACGCCGCGAGCAGATGCTTGAGAGTCTCAAGCAGCGCCAGGCTGAGGCTGAATCTGGTGCCAATGCTTCAAAGGCGCTGCCCGAGAACGTTAAGCTCGTGTTCAAGAAGGGAACTGGTGAGAAGATCATCTGGGGCCAAGCTGGTTATGAGCGCGAGCGCATTCGCCTGGATATGGCTCGCCGTGAGCGCATGAAGAATGAGAAGCTCGCAAAGCGGCAGGCCAACCGCGCTCGACTAGAGAAGGCGCGCGTCCAGTTCAAGAACAAGGCCGCTGCTGGAGCATCTACGCCACAGGCCTAAGCATGTATGATGAATAGGATTGAATTGGATTGTGAGCTGTTGACCTTGGTTCGTTATTAAGATTCCCTTCTTCCGCATGTGATGTTGTATAGTATGTATGCAACTGTGTTATAGTAATCCTCTTCCCACTACCCGCCCCCCTACTTAGCAATAAACTAGCACCTTCAAGAATCGGTCTAGCGTTACCACTCAAGGTCGCACTCTCCTGAATCTATGCCAGCAGCACGCTGAGGTACCATACATGCAGTATTCAGTACTGCTATATCGCTTCTCCATGCTGGTGTGGTGGTATCCTTGGCCAAATGCGCTGGTTCTGACTCTATCCACCAGCTGTCGGAAATCGGTTACTTTTCTACGACGTCTAGGTATTGCGAATAGGGTATTCCCAGGAGTGCCGTGATATACAACCAACACCCTTCGCAAGCCAGCACGTATGGCACACCAATACTACGATTCCTGGGCGCGACTCAGCGACCCTGAGGCGGAATCGGGCTACCATTTCTCGTTCGCAGATGACATCACAGAAATGGTGTCGCACCCCACCGCGTTTCTATATGGGAAGCGCACCACCGATGGTGTACGTGCAGCAGGGGAATCTGCAACCTCGTACGAATCATTCTCTGCCCGTCGGCCTGGGCAGGACTCGCTCGGGGCCGATCAAGACATTCAAAATATGGTCCAGCGCTTCCTTGAAACGGTTGCTAGGCCGGTTGAGGACGAGGCAAAGGACGGGCATGCAGATGGCGCTGCGTTTGACCCAGCGTCAGTAGTATCTAATGCCCAGACCGAGTCGAAAGATGTTGCGCACAGCGTAAATACTTCCTCCGTGTCCGACACAACGGTCAACAACGGAGGTGTCGATCCTGGCCAGTCGAAATCCTCCTCCACAGTGAAGATGACAAGCACGACAGGTCAGCACGCTGGGTCGGATTCTGATGTCTTCATGACCGCCGTCACGATTCAGGATGAGCCAGATGCGGCCCAGCCCACGCCCGCAAGTAAGGCGCATGATGGAGAAGGAAAACTCGAGCACTCAGCTGCTGGGTCGGAAACAGGCGCGCGGGCGGGTGGTGCTTCCACCGTGGCGACAACAGTTTCGGGTTCGAATGCATCACCTGACCTTGTGTTGCATGCATCAGACCCGGAAGTACAGGCTGTCATGAAGTGGAATGCGCTCGTTGAGTCAGCCGAGCGGCCCATGCCAAGGATTCGATCAACATACCAACTGACACCTGCGGACAAGAACATGACGCTTGCCCAAATTCGACAGAGAGAAGCAGAGCGAGCTATGCGTGCTCTCACTATTGCAGAACGAGAACGACTGGAAGCCCTCAGTGCTAGCGCATCCAAGGCCGTGATGGAGCTTCCTTCCGCGGCTGTCATCACCGCCGCAATTGAGAACCTTCGTGTCATCGATGATCATGTCTGGACACATGCTACCTTACTGAGCCTGAAACCACCCACGCCCGCATTGCCCTTGCCCCGCTCAGTTGATCTTTCGTCCATCATGGAGGCCGTACGCTTTCCAAATGATCTCGTTGAGGCGGGATTCGGCAATGGTGGGACGACCTCGCAGCTCAAGACGTTCCGACAGCACTTCACGTCTGCACCTAGTCGGCTCATTGTGCTGGATGCGTTCTGGCTTGTTGTGTGCCGCTTCCTGAGTGCATGCAATGAGCGTGGCGAATTGAACAAGTGGGCGACACCCTCAAACGATCCTCTGCCACAGCTAACGAGTACAGCACAAGAGGTTCCATTACTCGAGGGTGAAACGCACGAAGCAATTACCCACGTCAGTGATGCTACCGGTGGTGCTGATAACGGACAAATCGTTCAACCTGAGCCCTCTCAACTCATTCAGCCACCCCCATTCACGGGTTGGGCATCACTGGAAGAGCAGCAGAGTGAGACCTCACGAGCGGCCCAGTCCATGAGAGATGAGTGGGGATACACACCACTCAGTCCGGAAGTTGGAGATATCATGACGGGTGGTGCATGCAGGACCCTTCAAAACCTCCTCCTCGATAGACTGGCCGTATCTTATGTTGCTTTGTTTCTCCAAGTCCCAGCTGCCCAGCGCGATGGGTTCTTTTCTGTCTTCGCGGACGCGACCGCACAGGCGGTATATTTCTCGCTCTCTGTTGCTTACCCAAGTACGCTTGATTTCTTGCAGCCCCGCCGAACGGCCATGCTACACCTATTCAGCTATTGGATGCTGGGCGCAATTCCTTCCCGGTCACTTGCAGTAGCCCGTGCAGCCTCTTTAGCCGCTGCAACCAATGCCCCAGTATTGCCTCACAATACCCACTCTGGTCAGCAAACAACCTCCGGTTCGACCGCCACTTCGGAGAGTCATACAACGACGACAGAATCGCGGCCGCGCTCGGGTTCTCGACCGAGTACGAGCAATGCGTCAGCGCCACCAAGTGCGCAAGCAATGATAGAGTCATTCAGTCCCTCAGCGTTTGATCCACTAGTCGAACATTGGGCCGCAAAGCGTGCCCTAAAAGAGACAACCGCACGAGATAAGGCCCTAGCGTTCTCGACAGTCACGCCTTTATCAGACCTTCCCAAACTCCTATCACCAGAGGGAATTCGACAATGGCATCGGCAGCAGCAAGCCAAGTCGCCACAACCTGATGCATTAGGAAGCTCTCCTTTGTCATCACTGCGTGAACTTGCCTATGGGAGTGATTCATCGTCCTTAGCGCAAACTGGTGCAGAGATTCTACAACTCAAGTCTCCTCGTCTGAGTCACTCGCAATTCGAGGTAGGAGACGGAGCAGCGCTCTCCTCTCAAGGTACAGGACGCAGAAGTGGGGCGTATGTCCTCGAAACAAGCAAGCGAAAAGAAGATCATTTCGTTCCAACCGGTTCGCCATGGATCGCACCTAGAATCGTTAAACGAAAAGTGGTTTTGCAGCACTCCGGCTTCGTTCTTCGATTCCTCCACTTGCGAAAGCTAAGCGACTTGGTAGCACGACCTGTTAAGGTCCTTCAGTCTGCGATTGAGCCGCATACCAGAGAAACCGTCATCGCGCTCCGTGAAACAGCAGACGAACTGTTGCGGGGACAAGAACGCTCGTTCAATGCAATCCAGTCGCTTAATGAGACGTTCCGTGAAGCCGTTCGAGAGAACAATGCAGAGCGTCGAACGCTGCGTGAGACACGTCGATTGCGAGCGGAAGAAAAGAAACTTGCTCGACTTGATCCAGCTGAATTTGCGAATGCCCTTGTGCTTAAAATGAAGGAGAAGAGCTTGAGAATCGCATACGAAAAGGAACAACAGGAAAAGCAGCGTATGCATCAAACCGATAATGCAGACAAACACAAAATCGGTGTTTCTCGCCAACGACACACGCAGCCAGATTGGCGACGGTACGAAGGCCTCGAGGATGGATCCTTGGGTGAGTTAGAAAGTGAGCCGCGCCAGTTTGATCCACAGGAATTGGCCGTTATTCGACGAGTATCTAACTACTCTCGCCAATATGGTACTGGTCGGCAACACCGGTAGTAGGTCCCAGAGATTCCGCGTCGCAAATGTAAAGTAGATTTTGTTGTACATGTAGAATAAACAATGTATGGTGATTAAAGCTTGTATGAACGCGTGTATAAACAAGATCGATCCGCAAATGGCTTATTCCTGAGTGTTGGGTTGGTCTTCAGTTGGCTTGCTGGCCGGTGGATCGATTGCTGTAGAAGTAGAAGCCTCCTGAACATTGGCTTGAGCTGATGCTGTCGCGTGGGCCCCATCGCGATCATCCTTTTCGCGGTCCTTGTCTCGACCAGGGTCTTGATCTCGTTGACGGTCACGGCTTCGGTCGCGGTCCCGACCACGTCTTTCGTCTCGGCCTCGATCACGATCACGATCACGGTCTCGGTCACGGCCTCGCTCTCGGCCTCCGTCACGGTCCCGGTCCCGGTCCCTGCGATCCCGGCTGCGATCCCTGTTCCGATCGCGGCTTCGGTCCGGGCTATAGTCCCGATATCGGCCTCTGGTGTCATCACGGCGGTTATCTCGATCTCGTCGACTGTCACGAGCACGATCCCTACTACGACTTCGTTCCCTACTACGACTCCTGCTCCGGCTTGTGGCACGCTCTCGGTCGCGTTCGCGACCACCTTCCCGATCGCGGCGGCGGGGACGTTCAGCTGCGTCTCGACTTCGACTGCGGGTGCGACTTCGACTTCGGCTCGAACTTCGATGCCGTGATTTACTTCGGCGGTTCTCGCGGTCACGGTGACGATTGCGATCTCGGTCACGATCATGTCTGCGAGTGCGGTCGCGATCGCGGCGTCGTCCGCCATCTTCTGGTGAGGAACGACGTCCACGCTCCTTGCTTCGACTCCTAGATCGGCGGCTGACGTTGTGTCGTTGAGTACCCGAAGCGGCTTCAGAGGTGCTTGCCAATATTGGAATGGGGGTGGGCTCCAATTGTGCCACTGTAAACGGAGCATGAGCTGTTGTGGCATCAGATGTCGGTTGCGTTTGTAACTTGCTTGTCTGAGCCTTTTCGAGCGCTGTTTGGATTACTTGTTTCACCAGCTCGAGATTCGGGGACATCGGAAGGTTCGCAGCAGAGACCGGGGGTGATGGCGCCATCGAGACTGAAACAGGACCTGGAATTGACTGAATCGTAGGAACAGCAGCAGCTGCAGCTGCAGCCGCCTGCTCTTGCTCTGCTAGTCTTCGCATGCTCTCCGCGACGAACGCGGAAGGAATACCATCGGGCGATGACTGTGCATCCAAAAGGAGACCCCATAGCTCTGTCATAAATGGTGCAGTGTTTCGTTCAAGGAAAGGCTGCAGTTTGACGTGCAGGTCCCTCGGGTCAAGCCCCACACCACCTATCCCGATGCCTGTACCAACCGGTGTGCCTCTGAGTTGTCTCAGGGCGGACTCGAGTTCTTCGACGACTAGATTCTGGCAGATTTCGTCTTCGAAGCCCATCAGTTCGGTGAGTCGCCGAATGATCCATGTTTTGATTGGCGCAAGGTTCACGCGCCGCAAGTCCACGCGTCGCGAGTATTCCGCGGGAAACTTCATCTGTCGCATAAGCTTCTGTTGCTTGTCGACGAACCGGGCATCCTGCTCGTAGCCTGTGCCACGGAATAGTCGGTCAGACATCGTGTTCTCTTTCGATTTGTAGCACTAATGATGTGATATACCCGCAATATACCGACTATTTTAGCGATATAATATCGAGGAAAAACCGACTGACTTCCCAACGGCTAGCGGACGCCCTAGCATCCACCCAGGGGCAGCCTCAGTATATCGCACGAGCAGGAGATGACCCGCGTCTGACTGCAAGTATACTCGAGAGGATAGCCCAGGAATCGCGCTAGATGCAGAGAACAGCTCAAAAAACCGCTCGAGAAGGGGCTTTCGAAAAAATCCTGCACGATTTGTGATAGGGGAAAATAGCGTGTGTGCGTTAGTGAATGTCGTTAAAGGGGAATTAGCTCGATGTATGCCGTTGTGAAAGACCCATTGCACGCCGTGTAACCTCGCTGACCTCACAATCAACCTCGAAAATCAGCCACAAACCACACGACTCACTTGTTGAGACCCCACAACTCCCCGTCGTTCCATGATTTGACTTACGTATAGGTCGATTCGAGCCGAGTCGCGCGACACTGGGACAGTCCCTGGCGTGAGGATGTCCGCCCTCGGATCCGAATTCGACGATGAGCCGCAGGTGAGCGTAGAGCCGCTCGTCAGGTGTCGGAACTTCAGCGGTTTGGAAGAACTGCAGGCGTGCCTCAAGAATCCAGCGTACCAGGAGCGCTTTGTATTATGTGAAATCGGCTGGTACCTCGTTGCACAGTTCCCCAAGTATTGGCACCCTAAAATCGCGCAGCTGTTCGACTCTGCCGTTTCTCTATGTGCACGAGCACTGAAAGAACCGATCCTGTGTGAGAACGACAGCGACCTCAAGGACGAGCAGGCGGCTGAGCAGGGTGGCCAAATAGGTCAGAATGGAGAGCTCAAGCCTCGGAGGAAGTACCGCAACTGCATCGAGGATGATATTGAGGAGTTCTGGAGAACTCATGGTCTGACACAGGCACCTTCGTCTTCAGGTGACGGAGAGAAATCGATTCCGTTCTACTGCACGCCAAGGTCGATCCCAGGTGCATGGCTTCCATGCTTTTGCTACGATGACGTGCATTGGAAACTAGGTGAAACGCTCCTCGAAATTGGTCGGATCGGATGTGCACTCGAGAAGATCCATCAGGACGAAGTCGAGCAGGCCGAGGCCGCGCGAATGCTACTGCTGACAGCTAACTCAGAGCAAAGCAAAACCAAGTCGTCAGGCAGCGAACCCAAGGCTCCTAATGCAGCAAAGGATGCGGAGCGTGAAATAGACCGAGAGGGCAGCCCTGCTGCACTCCCGATTGTGAGGCAGCAACTACTTGATGACGAAGACTTGGCCGCTCAGCAGGCCTTGCTCGACGCTCTGAACGCTGACGATGACGACGACAACACCAGCCCATCTCAGCAGGACTCAGCCCCAGTGCCGGAGACGGCCCATCCAGAAGTGCAAGGCGCTCAAGCCAGTTTGGAGGATGATCACCAGGTCCAGGAGACACAGAATCCGTCCATGGAGGCGAAATCTGATACCGGTGCTGCTCTCTGTGGCCTTGCGGCAAGTGTGGCAGATCCCGAGTCCGCATCCACATCGACCTCGTCCTCGTCCTCGGCGCCCGTCCCATCCCCCAACTTGAACATCGCAATCATATTCCCCGAAAAGATTATGCCAGGCCCAGTTGATCTTAACCAACTGCAAGTGCGTATTCAGACGAACGGATTCAAGCTGAAACCCAAGAACACTGACAAAGAAGAGCATAGTGATGTGCCTTTCAAGCTTGACAGTGCAGCAGCAGAGCTACCTCATCTCAGCGACAAGCAAGAGTACGTGTGCGACATTCGACGAGATCCACAGGCGTCGCAGTTCGAGTTTGATGCTCGCAGCAAGTCGTCTGATTCTAATCTAGAACCTAACAGTAATCGAGTTAGTGTGGCCGTCTACTACTCCACCCAGCTTTCCCCCCACGCGGAATGCTTTCAGCAGGCTGCAAAGACCCCGAAGCACACTGTGCCATCTGGCTGGATTCCGTACTACGGTGGGTCTATTCTAATCGACGAACCCGAGACCCCCTATGATCAAAATGAGACCGGACTTACTGCCCTTGAGCGCAAACTTTCCAAAGGCTTGGACCCTGCAACACCCCAGCTGGTTGTCCAGCAAGCATTGGAACGACTATCCATCGCCCCAGATACTGTTCTGTCAGAGTATCAGGGTGATGTCCGTGTCGAGTGTCCAATTCTGATGGCCGCAGGTTGCATTCCACCACACGCACCCAGTGCCATCAACGAGGCTATCAACCATGCTGATACTTTGTTTCTGACTCTTCAACATCACCTTGTGGGTATCCTGACCCCGGATGCGAACGATGTAGCATCACTCAACCGGTGTGCGGCTGCAACCGCAAGCTCGCACTATCGAGCAAGTGTCATGGCAGCACGGTCGGAACGAGAGCGTGATCAAAACTTGTTAGAACGTCTGCGACAATTGTTCGGAGATCCTCCAGCTACAAACAAGGGGTCGAAACCCACAGGTTTAGATAGCATTGATGCTCTGTCTCACTCTCGACGTGGATCAGAGCAACTATCAAACCCGAACCAAACCACGCACCCAATTCCTTCCCATGGATCAAAGTGCGCCCTGCGTCTGAGTCGTTGGGCCCGTGCGTTAACTGCGTGCAGTGACTGGCGCCTCATGGCCTTGCAAGAAGAGATCGCGCGAGGAGGATCAGGCAACAATCACACGAGTGTTGTTCTTGCATCAGATGCGTATAAACTCTACCTAAGAGCGACGAAGCTCGTGGAATATGCAATTGCACCTTACCTCCTTGCGATGCCAGAGCCCTGTCCCCCTTCGGAACCGCCTACCGCCGCAGGTCCAGATGGTACGGCGGGAGCGCTTCCATACTCAGTCCCATATGTCACTCCATACCGCTACGCGTATCGTGGCTTTTGCCCGGAGACCATGACTCCTTATGGACCCAAGCATACGCAGAAGTCGCATGAAGCAAAAGGCGGCAGCGGTAGTGACCATGCAATCGGTCCTAATAATATGACACCTCCAGCTAGCTTCTCGAACTTTGCAGCATTTTCCTCGCATGCAGAGCTGGGTATGAATGTAAGCGAATTCCACGCACTTCTCGTCCGTCTGCGCCCTGACCTGTTTGCCTCCGACGCTCCCGCGTCAATTCGTGTGGTTCCGACTCCACAGGCCCGTGCAGCCACATGTACGAGTGCGATTGCATGCTCATCTCAATTGCTTGCATATGTTGGCGAAAATGTGGCGCTGTATTGGAACGAGGTATGCGCTGAACACTTGTTGAGGATTCATGCGGCAGCTCTTGATGGAATGGTCGCCACTCGTCTACTCTGTCCTGGCGCGGCCAGCGCATCTGCATATCCGAATGGTTATGCGGCGTACTTCTGGAATGTCCCGTATATACTCCATCAATTCGTCTCGGGTTTGCGTCGTGTTGTGCTCCGCCACCCACTTCCCGCGCTAAGACCCTTGGTTGCGCTGATGCTAAGTCGATCAAGGTATGTAGCAGCATCCGCGGTGCGCGTACTCGACGATGTCGTACGCTTAGCGGCCGCGTTTAAGGGTGCCCTCCGTGCATATAGCGGATGCCCACCCGCAGAAGACGTGGTTGCACTGTGGAATAAGGCAGTTGAGGCAGGAATCAATGCCAAGTCGCAGGCTGAGTACGCAAGGGCCATCGCCGCGGGACAGCAGCAAGATGCTCTCTCTTGGACGCGTGCAGTGATAGAATCTGTTCCACCGCAAGTCGCAGAATGCATTGGTATCTTCGCGAAAGAACAGCAGCAATACTGTCAACAGCGTGGTTTGCAGTGGGACCTGACACGCGCCTTTATTGAGGCATGGGATGTATGCTGCAATGCCGTTTATTTTGCAACGGGTCATAGACTCCCCGCAGCCACTCATATGGATAGGCGCGGACGCCCGTTCCGTCGTGGCCGTTTGAATCCATACCGGTTTAGATTGCGCTCGCCTCAGAGCAGCTTCCGCCACACCTTGAAGGAGGCAAACGATATGGTGAGTCATGCAACCTTCCTTTCGCTGGTGATCAAGCAGGACCCACGGCTCTTGTTCACCAATTGGGAAAAGGTTGGGCAGGGTGCCTTCGGAGATGTTTATAGTGCTACGGTGATCTCCGAAAACTCCCTCCCAGGGCCGCCTAGTGCGAACCAACGGAAAAGCTTCTCTGACACCTCGGATGCCACCAAGACTCCGAAACTCACACAGGCCTCTCCATCTCAAACGGAAACTGCAGCCGAAGAACAAGACAATGACGAGCAAGAAGGTGTTTTGTTTAATCCATTCGACACTGCCAATGATGCAGACGCGGTGGAGATGGCAATTGCGGATGTGGAACATGAGCTAATCTCAAGTTCGTCCTATATCGCAACATCGACCACCACTTCCTCCAGCACTGTATACGATGAGGTTGAACTTTCGAAGCCCGTGCAGCAGCAACCGCCCACAACGACATCAGCAGGCAACGCAAATGGAGCCCAGAGTTCGTTGGCCTCTGTTGTACGTTCCGTCGCGGCAGGAGCAGCAAATCTTCTTAGTTCTGCGGCGGAGGGTCTCGGCCTAAGCAAGCAAGCCTCGCATAGCAACGTCATGCCTGAACGCGATGACGACCCTGCTGGTAAAAGAATGTCTGCGGAAGAAGACGATGCGAAGGACAAGGAGCGCTCTAGACGTAAGCGGCGACAATCCCGCCTTCGCCATGTAAAACGCCCACAGAAGGATCGAGCCGATGATACCGATGCTGACGATGACAGCAAAGACGATTCAACACCAAATCTTCTCCAGATGTGGGGTGATCCCTCGCAAATGGGCATTGAGATTCCAAGTCACATCCAGCAGCGACTTGCGAACCTTGGCAGATCGACTGGCGAGCGAATCGTTGCAATCAAGCAAGTCCAAATTGATGGTCCCGAGAGCTGGGGCGCGGGCGAAAAGGAGACCCTCACGCTCAGTGCCTGCAGCCATCCAAATGTAGTCAGCTATCTAGGAACCTATCACGCCGACAACAGCCTATGGCTGGTTATGGACTTTTGTGATGGTGGTACCCTGGCCCAGTTCTGTTACCACAATCCTTTGGATGAGCCTAGCATCGCTTACATCTGTCGTGAAGTCGTATCGGGCTTGCATTTCCTGCATCAGCGCAAGCGCGTGCATCGTGACTTGAAGCCAGCGAATATCCTTCTGCATCTCGATGGCCGCGTGCGCATTGGTGATCTTGGCTTGCTTGTAGATATTGAAGACGGTGCGCCACGCAGCTCCCTGGCAGGCACTGAGAACTTCATGGCACCAGAGATGATCTCTGGATCGGGCTACGACGGCAAGGTCGATATTTGGTCGTTAGGCTGCAGCCTGCTTGAAATCTGCAACGGGAAGGCGCCGTACAAGTCTTTGTCAACCATGTCCTGCCTCTTCCGCTTAGCCACCGACCCCCCTCCGACTCTTAACCGCCCAGGAGACTGGTCTCCAGAGCTACGACACTTCCTTAACCGCTGTCTCGAGAAGGACCCACATCGACGTGCCAGTGCAGCAGAGCTACTAGAGCACAGCTTCATTGCAAGAGCTGCGCCGCGCTCACAGCTTGCCGCACGATTCGTGCAGGTGTTCGTGAACCGAACGCTCAAGGCTGCTGGTTTGATTTGAATGACCTGGCATACCGTTGTTCGCATGTCGAAACGGCGAGTCGCGTACCAAGGATATACATGTCGCGTCTACTACGTCCCCACTCGATTCCACACACACCCCCACACGCATGCTGTAACCTATTCTAGCCCCTAAATCCCGCGTTACTTCATTTCTCCACTGCTTTACCCAAACTTCCACTACATAGACGTTCTGCTGGACGTGTATACAACGTTAACAGTACAGGCCAATAGAGTTGGGCCCGATTAGGGCGAGCTTTAACTTGTAATTCGGACTCATCAAACTCATTTGCAGCGCTGTGCAGGCGCCTGAGTGCTCTGGTAGACGCTTTGCCCGCGTTCCACCGGCTAGTTGGTGCGGTTCGGCTCGGATTCGGTCTTTGGTCATTTTTTCAAAAAGGTCTTTCGGTAATTGTGGCTTGATTTATGAGTGATTGGATGTATCTTCAAGTGTATAAATAGTGATATAATATGTAGATAAGTATTATATACATAGTCTAAGTTGTTTTTAAGTGCATATTAATGCGCGATATCATTTCCGAACCAAATCCGCCCAAGAATCAAAACGTCTTAAGTGACCACTAAGACGACATTCGATCGAAATTTCAAGGGAACATGGGCCAAAAGTTCAAGTGCGCGCGGGGCGGAAACAGGCGTGATATATGGGATGCTCGGGGTGCAGCTGCATGGCAACGCGCGCTTAATGCAGAACACAACTCGAACCTTATTTATTCACGCTCATATTGCACTATACCACCCCAGAGCACGCTAGATATCACTCCAAATTCCGAAACGGGGAGTTACTCCAAATGTCGTTGGAGTTTCGGTTTTGGGAGGACTATCCAGCGTGGGCAGGAGGGGTCTCAAGTCGAGGTATATGTGGAATAGTAGGCATATCCGGGCTGTGTATGGCTTCGAGGTGGCGTGTGCATACTGCGTGTGTTGAATGCGCTGGGCCGCGGGAAACGGCCCGCAACTCAAGACTAACCGTTCCATTCTGGAAAGGGGGAAAAATCCCAACCAACCAGAAGTGGGGGTGCTGAGTACGAAAGACGCTTGGTGTGTGATTCCAAAAAAAGCGTGCGCGCAAAGTTGAGCCGAGCCAGACTAAGAAAGACGCAAGAGCGACGTGAGCTCAGCTCAGCTCAGCTAAGTCAAGCTAAGCTAGGCTAAGCAAAGTGAGACGCCCGAGACGCCCAAGATTCTTTTCAAGCCCGCCAAGATTTGACTGACTGAGCGTATGTGTGTCAGGATGGTCTGTCAAAGAGTAATCCAATCGTATTGAATCGAATCGAATCGAATCCAATCCAATCCAATCGAATCCAATCCAATCCAATCCAATCGACTCGAATCGAACCGAATGTTGAAAAAGTTTGAATTAGAAACACGGGTTTATTGCGCGTATTCCGATGTGTTTTGAGTTCGGTTTGTTACGCGTGCAATCCTCCTCACGTGACATACTCGTGCGAGACTTAAAATCCAGGCGTGTATCCTCGCAACACTGATAATACTACACTCACTCGGATTTCAACTCACACGCGATTCGTCTTACTTTCATTCTACTCTAGGTTGAGGCTACACCTCGCCCCCCTTGTGTATCCCCGCAAAGACAAACCCCCCATCCCCACCCTCACCCCCACCCCCCCGCTGCTACTCGACTCTGTGGACTGTGCGGCTCATCTATCTCTGTCGCACCCTGAGCTCGACCAAGGAACCTCGTGCATGGAGGTCTCGCATGCAAGGACGTTGGATGGTGTCGCTGCCACCATCAGGCACGCTAGGTCAGAACCACAACAGCAACATCAACTTCAACACCAACACCAACAACAACAACAACAACAACAACAACAACAACAGCGAATGCATTCGCAGTCCCCTTTGCAAGACCAGTCGGCAACAGATGCGCATGCCGCATCTGGCTTCACTCAATCGCATGCTCAGCCCCAGGCGATGCAGCCCGAGGTCGACCATGACAATGACAATGACAATGATGATGGTGAGGTTGATGGTGATGCTGATGCAATGGGAATTCTTGGACCCGGTGTCTCAGTGTCTGCCCAGCACCTCCCCCCACAATCTATTCCTCAGCACGCTGGTGTCGCTGCCTCTTCCGCTGTCGATGCACAAGACCAGCAGGTGATTAGCCCTACCACTCAGCATAACAATAGTAGTCACACTAGTCCCAATCCTCATCACGACCAAATTGACGGCTTCCTCCTTCCTCAACCCGTAGTGCTCTCAACACCATCCGGTATTGCGGAATATCATTCATCTCCAAATCCTCACTACACCACCTCCTCCCCAGCTCACCATAGTACCCACTGTTTCAATGTCTTCCCTGTTCAACATGCTCAGCCTCAGTCTCACGCCCATGCTCAGGCCCATGTTCATCACCCCCAACCTCAACCTCAGTTTCAAGTCCAAGCACCCGCGGCAGCCCAGGTTTTGGCAGCTCAGGATAATCTAGCGGCCGATGCTAGCAACAACCAGAATCCAACCACAACCGACTCTGGTGCCCTACTCCCACCTGGCTACATCCTACGACAGCGCTGGCGTGTCGGCTCGCGTCTTGGCTACGGTGGCTTTGGTGAAGTTTATATCGCCACACTGGCAGATCCGTCAGCTGCGAAACCTAGCAAGTGGTTTAATGGAGCTAACTCTCCTTGGGTTCCTGATAATGACGTCTACATTTCCGAATCTCCTCCTCCACCCTCCCTGACTGGTCAACATGTAGCCATCAAGATTGAAGACATGACGAATCGCCAGGCTCGCCACGTTCTCAAAATGGAAGCATATGCACTCAAGAAACTCCAGCACTCCGGAGCCTTCGCTCGCTACTTCGAATATGCCGTCGATCGCCCCAAGCGTTATTACCTAGTCCAAAGTGTCTTGGGCGAGTCATTGGGCACACTTCGAAGACACGTGCGAGGTCACGTTTTCTCCAATCAGACCCTATTACGCATTGCAATTCAGATGCTCTTCGCAATTGAACAGGTTCATAAGGCTGGGCTGATTCACCGCGATATTAAGCCCAGCAACTTTTGCATAGGTCACATTCGCGAAGGTCGTGAAGCAATTCGAAGCTTGCACCTTATTGATTTCGGCATTGCACGCATTTACACACAGAAAGGGGAAATTATCCCGCCACGCGCACGTGTCCATGGATTCCGTGGCACTCCACGCTACGCCTCACTCAATGTGCATCGCCATATGGAGACAGGCCCCGTGGACGACCTCTGGTCAATCTTCTACGTGCTCTATGAGATCAGCTACGGTTATCTCCCGTGGGTGCGTTGTACCGACAAGGCCGAAATCATGCGATTCAAGGAGGCGTACCTTGACGCAGGCCTCCTCCCAAATTTGTCCCCCGACATCCGTGCTCCAATGCGAACGTTCCACGAAATGCTGCGCCAGATGGACTTTTGGTCCGTTCCCGACTATGCAGCTATCCGAGAAGCCTTTGCTATTAAGTTGATCGAACTCATGCATCGAGATGGTGTAATGCCATACGATTGGGAGTACCTGCAGCCAGAGCAACTTACAGCTTACCCCAAACTGCCATCTCTTTCCCAAGAGGCTCGCGATTTGCTTCCTCCGTCGATGGATGAAACGCTGCGTCAGGTGTTGTTCGAAGTAGCCCAAAAGTATAATACGCCGACCGCGTCTGTCCTGAGACAAATGCTACCCGCCCCGCAAGCCTCCAGATCCAATGGCTCTGAACACGTAAGTACCACAGTTGAAACCCCTCGCACCAGTGCAAGCAGCATGGGCGAGAATGCACTCTCAAGTGCTAGAAGTTCGGCAGGATTTGCTATGGCTGGGCCTATCAACTCAGCCATTGAGTCGAACCGCAATCACTTTGCTGCCCCCGTACAGCGTGATGACGCACGAAGCGTTAATGAAGAACAACCGCCTCTACTTAAAACTACAAGTACACCTCCACTTCAGCTTCAGACGGTAGGAAAGGGTATTCTCCAGGCCCTACTTAAGAAGCAGCACCCAGTATCCTCAGCCGTTATTGTGCCTAGCAAACGTGTTGCCCTGATGGACAATGAAGTAGGTGATATGAAGCCGGACTCGGCTCCCCAAGCTTCCCTTCCGCCCTGTCCGAAATCGACGACTGCTTCTCCTCGTATGGCCTTCAGTCGTAGTCAGGCCCAGAGCGGACCATCGATTACCTCTGGGTTCGCCTCTGGTGCTCCAGCAGGATCGAGTTATAGTCAGACCGGGTCTCCACACTTGCACGCCACAGCAGATTCAGACAGTGAAGTCGTAAAGAAAAAGACATCTGCTCCAGCTCCACAAGCGAGCTTCAATGGTCGGGATAACGAGATCCCCACACCAGGCTCTTATTACGTGCAGCCTCTTCAGGATGTGGAAGGTACTCCAAGTGGACCTGGGACCGTGACCATGCGGAACTTTACTACTGGATATACTGCCACGCCCCATGGCAGCGCCTACGACACCTCTCGTTCTCCTGCATCATCCTTCAGGGCAATGAACTCTCCATATCTGCAGCACTCCCCTGCAGCAAGCTCCACCGCCTTCGGTAGTCACTTCCCGCTGCGTCTCTCAGTCGCTGACGAAGCCTCCAAAGTGTCCGATCAGCTCTCTCCCTCCGCGCAGTCGCCATCGCTTGTAAGCAACCGCTTCTTGAGATCCACCCAAGTTGCTGGTCCCGTGAGTGGCGTTTGCAGCCCGTCAGTGAGTGGAGGTGTCAGTCCCCATATGGCCTTTGCCCAGCCACACAAGAAGGCTGATAATGCGATGATGAAGGACTCTCGCAGACCAACGCCAAAATCAAGCCTGGGTCATTCATCTTTCAATGATAGTCCTGGAAATCCATACCGCTCCTTAGCGGCCGAACACAAGCTTTCTACTGCTTATCAGGAGGCAAATGCCGTCGATTCGACGGCGGATGAATCAGGCCAAAGTCCAGCCCCGCGACGACCTCAAGAGACTTTGAATGCAGCAATGAAGATGATCAAACCTGAAGGCGATCATGCAGCCTCAGTTCCCACCCGTTACCGATCTGGTGGCCAAACCGGCAAACTGGTGGTCCGCCGTGCTAGTGCCGCGGATGTTCGTGTTAGTACAGGCAGTGGTGTTGGCGATCAGAATGCGGTTTCAGTTCCCCATGATGGCGCACTTTCGCAGCATTCAACCGGCACTGCCGACCATGAACCAGATTCAGTCGCTAGCAAAGGGTCAATCATGGAAGAGGGACCGATCGACGCAATGCGTCCCCCGAGTGGACCCGCAGCTGCGTTTGCCATTTCCCACGCCCAAGGCTATGGCTCCGAACTTACCGTTAAACTTCGCTCACTCGCCGCTCGACCACCTTCACATTCCACAGCTGGTCAATCCGCCTCTGGTGGATACGCATCACCTAGTAGCATTTCAACTAACCCTTTTGTTGCAAATAATGTTGCTCGGAAGACACAGTTCTCAGCTGCTATGAACTCAGGAGCACTGGGCCCGCAAGCGCCAGCGACCGGCACTACCGCGTTTGTTGCTCTTGACAGTAGTGCCGCAGTACCTGGGCAGGGTCATCCGAGCTTCTCCATCACATCTCACATGCTAAGTTCGAATTCCTCGATGATGTTCTCTCAGACGATGCATCCGCACATGTCCAAAGGCTACGCCCATTATTCAGCCGCCAACTCGGTCGCCGAGTGGCAAGGAAAGCATAACCGTGATTTGCTGTCATCAAGTCAGCACTTACAAGCTTCACAAACGTTACTGAGCAGTGCGCATATGAACGCTTATGACTCTGTGTCTCCTTCTGGACCTCCCAGGCCCGGGACGGATAACCTTAGCGATGCCATTCGAAACGCGATTGGAGTTTTTGCCGATAAATACTTGGAGACACAGCAGCCAAAATAATGTCCTCGCTATGGATCCTACCCTCGCAAATTCCACTCCTTTCGTCCATCCGTGCTCACTTTCCTCCTACGACCTTGATTCTGATTGACTTTGATTAGATCCTTCTCTCCACCATGTCTACACTCTGTTGACGAAACCTCAAATCCCCTTGCTTCCCCTTAACTCTATTGTCGCCGCATTGTGTTCGTTATGCGTCATAACGAGTCATCTTTCCCAATTAGTAGACTTCGCTCCCCTATTTTTACACCAACGCCTCCACCACGCTTCTGAAACGTAAACGCATAAGCATCCCAATCTTCGCTGCTTCACACTCAGATTTCGCGGTGTCTGAACGCCCTTGCTTTCAAGAGCAATCTACCTTAGTAGTGATTCGCAACACCGGAACCCGCACGCATTCTTCCAATGTTGATTATCGAGTTCTTTCAATCCTTGTTATTCAGACCGTTTCTTAATCCAATTGATGCCTATCCACTATTCACGAGCCCAAGGGGCAAGGTTTTCCACACTCCTTTCAGCCTCCGCAGAACGGGGGCGTGCAGCGCACGCAAGCTCCGAAGACTGCGAAAAGGATCGAGAAGGAGCGAGAAAATCGGACTCAGGGCTCCTTCAATTCTCACAACATTGTTCCAACACCTCTGAATGTTCAAACATTTTCGCCTGATCTCTGTCACAACCTCACCCTCAGATTGCGGTCATTCTCCATCCATTGTCTTCAATCTCTCCAAGACCCATTCTTCCACCTGTTTGCAAACATCTCTCCGTTAACGCCTCACTACTCGGCCAAACAACCACCTCATCTGGCAATCGATTGCAAGTCGAGCACAGCCTTTGTTTGGTCTTTTTGTCAGCCGTTCGTATTGCAGCTGTACAACCCTGCATTCAAAACCTGTCGCATCATCCCCCACTCCACCACTTGAACTCCTCACGGAACCACATCCTATTCACAGCATGACGGCTCGTGCATTTTCTGTTCTTTGTTGCATATGATAACCACTGTTACCCATCATTTTGGATACCCTCTCGTCTCAAACGAATCACGCATGTTGCCTACCGCTTACTCTAGTAGACCAGCGCTTCTACTCCGAAATATTTTCGTGCATACTCTTCCATCACCACTCGATATTTGCCCCATGATATTCATAGTATCCTGGATTATCCTCTGATTGTTCCACAAGTGATTAGCTTCGTATTGATTGAATAACTGTAACTAACAGACTCTCTGATTCATTGTCCTACTGTCTCATCCCAAAATCTTCCTGAACGCCCCAAATCAAGCGGCCTGGTTTCCTTAAATCAAATTGATTGATTTCAGCATGAAGGCAGCACAACGTCCTATACTTGCATACTTGCACTTCGCGCCTGACTCTAAGACTATTCAGCCGAGAGTATTCGTGATGTCTAGACCACTATCTAGTAATCTCCAGCATGTTCCAACGTGATATCGCCTTGCTAATAAATATCAGCGCGTACTCTCCCAAGACAATGACATCTTTTTGAAGCTGATGCCTTCGATACTCAGTGTACCAACGAACCGGAGTGAATGCTAATTTATTGTGACTAAGCTTAGCTTGTCGTGATCTGAAGTACCAAAGGCGACTGCCCTTGGTTTGTGCGACTACATTTGAGTATTCGCATGCAAAGCCTTGCACTTTCGCAAGTGGATGCGAGGCCATGACTAGTGTTCATGTGTAGATATCAGAGTATAGCCTCGTGGGGTAAAGCTAAGAAGCGTGAGAACTTCAGCGATGGCTTAAATATACCTCTAGATAAACGAACTTGTTTGGGAAGTCAGTAGATTTGTTGCTGCTTTTGTTTAACCATAACTTCTACAATCTTACTGGAGATAGCTGTTGCGAGACACTGGCAGCTCTGCAGATGTCTTTGCCATCGTCTTTGAAGCGCGAGCAACCGCGTTTGTGAAGTAGTGGTTGTCGTAGTACTTAGCAAACGGTCCAGCCTTAAGCTTGGGCGCTGTTTTGCTTGGAGGTGTGAAGATGCTAGGTGCTTCAATCTCATCGAGCTTAACAAGGGTCGGCGAGACGAATGCCATGCGCTGGTGGAGCGACTCAACCGTGTCATAACCAAGGTTGACACCCAGGTATTCTGCGAGCGCACGAATGATCTTCCAGTCCTCGCGCGCTTGACCCTTAAGATCGGTGGCCTTGATCGTACGTTGTGCGCGACCCTCAGTATTTACATAGGTAGCAGTCTTCTCCGTGTAAGCTGCACCAGGAAGAATGACATTGGCCAAAGATGCGCCAATATCACCGTTGTGGCCCTGGTAGACAACGATGGTGTTCTTGTTAGCGGCCCGTGCCTTTTCAACAGTCGCCTTGACGTAGTCAGAGTCAGCACCGATCAAGTAGATAAGCTTGGGGCTGACAGAGAGATCCGCCTTGGGGCTGGGGACGAAACCAATATCCTGAGCTGCGACACGGCTTGCGCTGGTGTGGAGGATCGAGATCGAGTTGGGGGCAAGGTTGGGGTATGCACCGCGGAGTGCAGCAAGAGCGTCCTTCATGGCAGGTCCGTTCTCACCCATGAATGCACTCATACCGACAATGACAACTGGACGCTTGGCCTTGGCAAGCTCGGCAGAAACGGAGTGAGACTTCTCAATAACCTTCTGAAGCACTGAGTAGTCGTTGCCAAGCCACGTTGCCTCGAGAGCCAAGTCAGCAGCCGGTCCAATGCCATAAACAGGAGTGCCCTGCTGGAAGTTTGCCTTGCGAATGCGGTAGTTGATAATCGCAGCCTCCATGCGCGGGTTGGTACCAACCAAAAGAATGAAGTCCGATTCATCAATTCCCTGGATCGTAGTGTTGAAAAGGTAGTCGGATCGGAAGTCAACGGGGAGATCAATGCCGTCCTGGAAGCCAAAGTTCGTAACACCCATTGCAGTGAACAAGTCCTTAGCGGCCACGAGGGTCTCAGCATCTGCAAGGTCACCAGCGATGACCTGAATCTCGGAAGGCTTGACGGAGGCGAGAGCCTTTTTGACAGCATCGAAGGCCTGAGGCCAAGTAGCGGGCTCGAAGTTACCACCCACAGGTCGAACCATGGGCTCGTCGAGGCGCTGACGATTCAAGCCATCAATGGCGTAGCGGGTCTTGTCCGCAATCCACTCCTCATTGATGGCCTCATTCAGACGAGGCAAGACACGCAGGACATCAGGACCACGGGCATCGACACGGATGTTAGAGCCAACGGCGTCCATCACATCAATTGTCTCAGTGGACTTGAGTTCCCAGGGACGTGCCTTGAACTCGTAGGGCTTGGAAGTGAGCGCACCGACGGGGCAAAGATCGATGGCGTTACCAGAAAGCTCAGAGTCGAAGACCTTGGGGATGTAGGTGCCGATTTCCATGCTGTTACCACGTCCAGTTGCACCGAGAGTGGGCACGCCGGCAATTTCTTCGGAGAAGCGCACGCAGCGAGTGCAGTGAATACATCGAGTCATAACCGTCTTGATGATAGGCCCGAAGTCCTTGTCTTCGACGGTACGCTTGATTTCACGGAAACGCGAGCGATCCGAACCATACTCCAGCGACTGATCCTGGAGATCGCACTCACCACCCTGGTCGCAAATGGGGCAGTCCAAGGGGTGGTTCGCGAGGAGGAATTCCATAACACCTTCGCGGGCCTTGTGAACCATGATCGAGTTGGTCTTGATTCGCATGTTGGGCATCAGAGGGTATGCGCACGATGCAACGGGCTTGGGCACCTTCTCAACCTCAACGAGGCACATACGGCAGTTACCGGCGACGGATAGTCGTTCGTGGAAGCAGAACCGAGGCGGGGTCGCGCCTGCAAGCTCGCAAGCCTGGAACACCGTTGAGCCTGCGGGAACATGCACAAGAACATCGTCGACGTACACAGGCACCGTATTCGGAGGTGGCGTACCCGCAGCAGCGTCTATTTGCGTAGAATATAAAGATCCAGCGATCAGTCCGAGGGTACGAATTGGTCGGAATTGACAGGGGGTTTCAAAGGGGAGGAGTGTCGTGGGATGAGCCAAGGCCGACGCAAATGCTAGATATTCGATAGCTCGAGCGAGAACCACCCCCGGTTTCGTGACATAATCCGCCCACCTCGCACAGACGCAACGTGAAGTTGCCCTTCGAGGTCACTCACTTCGCATCTTGGCCGTAGGTCCACTTTCGGGCGCTTGCTGCGGTGGCGTGCGAGCAGCATGTGCGGAAATATTGAATGCATCCGAGGGATCCCGGGTGTACCCAGCTCCCCACCCACATGACATAGCGAGATAACACCCGGATGCGTGTGAGAATAGTCTCGAAAGTGCATGCAACGCAAGAGGAAAGTTACGTACCGGCTTGTTTTAATACACGAGAGGTATTAAAGAAGCGTTGACATGCTGAAATGGCACCTGGGAACTGATTTACCGCAGTCTTAACTTGCGATTGAACCACTTTTTTGAGACTTAACATGTCGTTTATACCTCGAAAAACGATGTTAAAGTGTCCTCAATTCGAGTCATTTTTCCCACTTTTTTCCCTTTCCCTCGAGGAGGAGGGGGTATTTCAGCACCCCGGGTGTGAACGGGGGTGCGGGAATGGCGATCTGACAGAGCGTGAGCCGGAGCCTGCGAACTTCTGGGCCAGGACGGATAGGTTCGAATTGCTCGTAATGGCTAGAATGCATCGACTGTGCTGTGGCAGGATCTACGAGTGGGTTCGCAGAGACTGGGTGTGCAGCGTGAGGATCATCGGTGGATGGCCCTCCTGCGAGGGGTCCAATGTCAAGCACTGACGTAGATCCTACTTAAAACCTCGCAAGATGCCTAGACACGCAGGAAAGCAACAACTTGTCAGTCAACTCATTGTATTTGCATGGTGGCTGCTTGGATCCAGTTCTGTTTCCCCCTGGTTTAGTTATCTTGCATCATTTCAACGCTATTTATTCACCCACACCGAGTCGATCGCAACGCCAGACTCTCCACTGACTACACCCAGAATGGTACGAGGAAGCCACATTCTCGCAAATGGCATGACGTTTGGATGACGTAGCAGGCGTGCAAGCAAGGGCATGATAGAATGGACCCGCAAACCTCCGCGCAGGTCATTGTCTTGCTGATTCACGTGACCGATCGCCCTGCATCGCCAGTGGAGCGAGCATCGTGACTCAAACACTTGTGCGATTCAATCGACTGCCCGTTCACTCGTGCATGCTCCTCCTCTCATCACGTCCTGTACCTGTCTTCTTGGGCCCTTCAACTATTCCCCATCTAGTACTCGCCTTTCAGCTTCCTCACGGGCCGCTCGTCGATGCCAACCTCGTTCAAGCGCCAGTTCCGAGCGTTCCCGATCGCCATCGCGAACAAACCCGAACTCGAGGCCGGTGACAAGAGTACGTATCGTGGATGACGAACAAGTGCTCGGGTGAAAACCATGTGGTGAATCTAGACCACTTGCTACTGCCGTTTAGATGCGCTCTCACGCTTCCCATACGCTGAAACTCACGCACTCTCTTCTGCCTCTAACTCCCTCCAACCCAGTCATTCTCCCTCAATCAGCCTTCCAGTTGCTGGTACACCTCGAGATTAGCTACCCCATGATGTTCAAAATTAGCAATCCAGTCACCGAGCAGTTCATACACTGCGGTGTGATCGAGTTCTCGGCCGAAGAGGGAATGGCCTACATCCCCTACTGGATGATGGATTACATCTGCTTGGAACCCGGTAGTCTTTGCGAAATCGTCAATGTTACATTACCCAAAGGCACATATGTCGAATTCCAGCCGCACACGTATCGGTTCGCGGAGCTATCCAACCCACGCGCTCTCCTTGAACATGCTTTGAGAAACTATACTACCTTAACTAAAGGCACGACGCTCTCAATCGCCTATCTCGACGAAATTTACAAAATCGACGTGGTCAATCTAAAACCCGCCGACGCGGTGTTGATTGTGGAAACGGACCTCAAGGTTGAATTCCTTCCGCCGAAGGACAACGACGAATATGAGAAGAAGCTGGCCGCTTTGCGAGCCGCCAACGCGGCGAGTGCGATGACAGCTGCTACGAGTGCAGCATCGTCCTCAGCAGCTGGGGCACGAGGATCCACCACCGCCTCAGCCAGCACCACAGTGGGTACCTCACCCTCGCCATCCCCTGCTGCAACAGGATCGTCTTTCTTTGCTGCACGGCCCACGACCACGGGATCCTCCACAGCACCCAAACGTAATCCTATCTTCGATAAGCCCGGCTACTCGTTGATCACGGGCACCGTGTCAGAAAACAAGACCGAAACAAAAACGGACTCGGCCTCGGCGATGAGTGCAGCATCGCCCAGTGCCTCATCAACCTCCATGAGCACTGCGGGCTCCAGCGGTTCCCAGCTTCCGGTTGGCTACACGAGGCAAGTCACGGACAAATGGATTTACATCCGTGACAGCCAAGGCCGACTGATTCGACGAGATCCTGTCAGCACTGCTAAGTTCGGCAAATAAGCAGGCTAGTTATATCAGCAGTCCTTAATACAGAAAGAACAAGTTAACCCTCTTGAGTTGTTCTCCTTTCCTCTTGAGCCCTTGTCTTGTAGGCCATCATTTCAGTTCATACTGTTGACCTGCGAACGGGTGCGGAGACGCGCCAGCGGGTCTCTCAATGAACGCTGATATGCTCCTGTATTATCTGTCACTCCCACACGCAGCTCCCCTCAGAACCTGACTGTCTCAAATTCAGGCCCGGGGCAGGGGAGAGGGGTTTGGCCCGATCAGGTTAAAAATGAAGCTTGTGTGCAGATTGACTACAACGCGAGAATTGCGGTGGTATCCGTGTAGCGGCAGGATATAACCGTATAACAGGATAGAACTTGGCTGTTTCTACCATCTCAGCCTGATTATACCCCCTTAGTTCACGACATAGGCCCAGGATTTCTCGCGAAACACTCGCCAGCTTGAAATCGCACCATGTCGACCGGACGTCTGAGCAACATCGTCGTGGAGAAGCCGTTCATCGTCGGAAACGCTAGTTTCGCCCTGGGGACGAAGCAGGGTGATGCATCCCATCGCTGGACGGTCTATCTTCGCGGTGTAAATCACGAAGATATGTCGCATTTCATCAAGGAGGTATCATTTGTACTGCACGAGTCGTTCCAGAACCCGATTCGAGTAATCAAGGAGCCGCCCTACGAGGTCACAGAACTGGGATGGGGTGAGTTCAACATTACTATTCATGTCACCTTCCATGACGAGAGCAAAGAACCGCCAGTCACCCTTATCCACCAGCTTAAGCTCTTTGGTGAACCTCGCGCCCCGGCTAATATCACAGGTTCGGGCGCTGCTGCTGCGGCTGCGGCTGCTGCTATAAATAACGCTGCAAAGCGACCTGTCGTGTCGGAGCGTTATGATGAGTTCGTGTTTGTAAACCCCACAGCTGAGTTCTATAAGAAGCTTCGGCAGCAGCCCGTCGTCAGATTCAATGACCATCCTTTGCTGCCTTTCTTCACAACGAAGCAGATCCAAGAGACTGAGGAGAAGCAGATTTCGAAGTTGCTCGAGGCTCAGGAGCAGATGCGAAAGAAGACGGAAGAGCTACGAGCACAGCTATTTGAGATTGACTACGATATCTTGCAACTCTCTGCAGGAGCAGGAGCACCAGGTTCGGATAAGTAAGAGGAGTGGGTCGCGATCGCAACGTTGCTAACTCACCCAAGTTCATGGAAAGAACTGTGAGAATTGGTTAGTTCATTTGGTTTTATCTTAGAAGAATGTTCATAAACACGACTGCGAGCGAGCAGGCAAGCAAACACCACTCGCTCTAAGAGTGAACTTTATGTTGAGCTTTATGTTGTAAATTTATTGCGTGCCACCAACCTTCTCGGCGGGCAGAGGCTTACCGAACGCACCTTTCCTATTCATGTACTGTCGATACTTGAGATTGGTCTTGAGGGCAACGTAGTGTGCACATGCGTCCGGGACGTGCTTGCCGCGCGTGCTTTTGAACTCATACGTCAGTCCGAGTGACTTCAAAAGATCAGGATTATTGGGAACGATCTGATCTGTCGTAATGTTCTCACGTTTGCGACGCTCTTCAGCTTGTCTTTGCTTCTTTAAGTACTCTGCACGACTGCCGAATTGAACTGCCTCCAATCCCTCTTTCTTCTCGGAGGTCGTTTGAGCACCCATGCTGTCCTGTTGTTGTTGTTGTTGTTGTTGTTGTTGTTGTTGTTGTTGTTGTTGTTGTTGCTGCTGCTGATGTGCTCGCTTTGTTTCGGCGATCGCACTCGCCCGATTCCTTTCGCGCTCTTGCTGTGCCAACTCACGGTCCCTTTCGCGGTCCCTTTGGTGCTCCAGCTCGCGCTCACGTTCACGTTCACGCTCTCGCTCACGATCCCTGCCACGATCTCGGTCCCGATCCCGACGGTCTGTGCTTCGACTTCGGCTACGACTACTATCCCGGCTACTACTCCTGTCTCTGCCGCGACGGTCGGCGTACTTTCTGCTCCTGCGGTCTCGGCTGGGGCTCCTACTTCGGCCTCGGCTTCGGCTTCGGCTTCTACTTCTGCTTCTACTAGCACTTCGGTTGCGTCCCCGGCGACTGCTCCTTCTGCGATCAGGGGAGCGGCTTCGGTTACGGGTAGGACTTCGACTACGGCTACGGCTTCGGCTACGACTTCGGCTGCGACTGTGACCTCGCTTGCTGTCCCGCCCCTCGCGACGAGTCGACATAGCCACGACTCCCGCAGTTGGGGGGTCGCCTTTGAAGGCTGAGATGAGGTCAGACACGGCAGATCCTGTCTGAACAGACACTTGAGCGTCTCTCTGCTGCGTCTCGGACATTTCTTGTGGTACGAGCTGGGTCGGATGCACACACACGACGTGTATACACTCAGAAGTCCTAGCAGCGAGTCTAAAAACGCGGATATTAGGGGTATGCAGGGGTTATTGGCGCAATATTATGGTGAGGTTCGCTATCGATGTAGTGTATCGGGTGACTATGCGGTTTCTACTTCGGTCACACGACACCAATATCCTCTTTCAGAACTGTAGTATTTTGTCTTCAAACGACTTTTTCGGCCCAGCGTGATTCCGGGCATATTCCAGTGAAGTTACAGGCAGCGGAGAGCTGGTCCGACGTGGCATGCAGCCCTATGGAGGTGGCCTATCATTGCGCTCTGCTGCAATGCTGTAGCCTTTCGCATATCCCACAAAACGCCTGAAAGTCTTGTCAGCACGAAGCTGTAAGAGAACCGAAGTGGCCCGATGATGCGCTGTTGATACCAGGAGATGACCACTCCGACTGGAGAAGCCTCGGGATGGCAAACAAGGGCTGGAATCACACTCTGATCGAGCATTCGGATGCTGCACGAGCTGAAAACACGACCTGAAACGGGCAAATGGGGCGAATCTACACTCACTATTGGAAGTTGATATATCCAGTGTGACAGCGTGTGTCACGTATGTAACGATTCCATTCTCTTCTAACACTTGGTATGAATCAATCCCACCACATGTAGTCCTGCGAACTACCGTTGCATTCACCCGAACGAGGGACTTAACCCACTCAGACAGTCCAAGCGATCGCGTCATCTCCCTCGCGGTGAGATACACACCCAGGCCTGACACCCGAACCGAGTTCCCCCGACGCGTGCACACACGCCTGAGTCTCCCCCTCGAGTTGCTTTGTCATCGGAGCGCGCCGATGAGACAAACGAACACCACCGAGTATTGACTCAAGTGCAGGAAGATATACTGTGTTCGACATGTCGAGGACGACTTTAGGTGTGGCATCTTCGACTGGTAAGGCCGGTAGTGGCTACCGGTCGAATGGTGCCTGGTCTGACCCTGAGGAAGCTGGTACCCAACACACCCATTACAGAGAAATGGACTCGTCGTCCTTGTCACTGTCATTGTCGTCTTCCTCGAATGACCGCGAGTCGATGGGATTAGTCGACGGACTGCAAGACTCAAGCTCCAACAACGGAGGCTTGGAAGTACTGGTCGAAAAAGAGGTCGGATATAGAACCTGGCCGCGCTGGGCCAACTACTTGCGATACACCATTCTGATCGCATTCCTCAGCTACCGAGTCATCGTATCACTCTCGGTCGCCTTTCAGTCCCTTGGAAAGCGCCACGAAGACGGTATGAACTGGCATGTCCGTGTCACTGTGTTCAACTTCATCATCCACGAAACTGCGTACTTCCTGCTGGGCATATACACACTGCGATGCGAGAGGCGAAGCCATCGACTCAGCAATCCGCGTGCACACTTCTTTGCTTCACTTGGTATGATGCTGCTCACGCTCGCGACAGCGTGCACTGAAGTGACCTTGCCCACCGCGGCTAAGTACTACGCCACCTCCTATGAAGACGGAGCCGGTGCCTTCACCTCGGCCACCGCCATGATTGGGGCCAGCATCTTCTGGTGGGTCGTTCCGCTGTTCAGCATCCTTGCCTGGATCTCTCCCGTGCCAAAGGATCCCGGTTGTGGATGTCTTACCATTCTCTGGACACACTTCTCTTTACTTGGGTACTTTGCGTTCTTCCTTGCAGTGGTCTGCCGAGCGTATCAGGACTCGTACTTTGATACCTTTGGAACGTTCTTTGCCCTTGTCGAGATCGTAGCCATGTCCATTCTCATCGGCATCGTAGGTGTGTATTTCGCAATTGGAGGGTTCCAAGACGTTGCTTACCGCAGAAAGCTGCGCGCCGCGCTCGTCCACCCGGCCCTGCCTGGTCTGTTGACAATCCCTCCACTCATGTTCACCTCATTGATTGCCATGATCGAGCATCGTGCGTCGGCGTCCCCTCTGCGTCGCTTTACAAGAGCTATTGGCGTCCCACTTGGGGATGTTCCGAGTGCGTTCTATGTTATCATATTCGTCAGTCTCGGCGGCTACTACTTTTTCCTGCCGTTCGTCCGGTTCCTCTACTACCGTAAGCTTTGGCGCTTCATACTTGCTATACGCGATGTTTGGCGCCTCTCACGCATGCGTGTTCAGCTCGTTCGCGACTTGGCAAACATTCACGTCCAGATCTCGCCCTTGAGCGAAATTAAGGATACACTCCTCGATGATGTGGCCGATCAATCAGTTTACACGGGCACACCTGGTCAGGAGGAAGAGGAGCGACGGCTGATGGTCAATCTTGTGATGGAATTCAAGCGCACAGAACGCCATCTTAGGAAAGAAGCGTTTGACCTGAGTGAGTATCTGATGTAATCCATAATGTGTACATATTCAACTGAGCCCCTTCCCTTGTGACGGACATCGCACTGTATCGTATACCCTCATCGAGTTGACTTGTCTGTAGCTTTCTCTGTCCCACATCGTCTATCTTACCTCGTCGTACATCTACAATATACTGCTGTTTATTTGAACAGGAAAGGTTTGGGCTTCCCTTTGGGTTAAAATAGCCTCGGCCCTTGTGGAGCCCTGCTTGTTTAAGCTTCGACGGATAGCTACTATCGTCCTGCTGACTTGACCGAGTGGGTTTGTTTAATCTAATCTAACCTACATTCCGATGAAACAGAGGTGCCAGCCGGTGAAAATCACTATCTTGGGGATGATCCTTCATTCCTAGCTTCGAGGCGCATCCTAGTCCTCGGGATCCAAGTCCGAGGTGAGTTTTCATGGATAGTGTAGCGTGTGCAAACTAGCACTGGCTTTCAAATGTGTATCCTTTGCCGATCAAGGTTCGAAAAATGCCTGTGCTACCATGTGTGTTGCTTGGGTGTGATGAGTTGTGGGTCCTCTTGGAATATAATACATCTTGTGCTTGCGTTACTTTGCAATACTTGCCTGACTGCGTCCAGCCTGCTGCTTATTTCGCCTCAGTATCGTATCGGAGCGCGTTCTTTTGCTTCTCGTCGTTCAAGTGTCGAGCAAGTAAGTAGATTCGGTCCTCGAAAGTAGCCTCAGTGCGTGTGCGCTTGCTGTTCTCGCGGATGATGCGGAGGAGCTCCTCGTCGTGGGTCTGCTTGAGGGCAGCGAACTCACCAGAGCTCTGGTCCAGCTTATTCAGTTGCACCTGCAGATCGTACACGGGCTTGAGCTTCGACTTCATGTCGAGTTGCGCATCAGACAGGGTAGCAGGGTCGCGCTGAAACAGCTCACTGACCTCAATGGTGGCCTCACGGAGGTACGCCTTCTTGTAGTCAACCTTGTGCAGCTCGTCACGGAAGTCAATAGGCTTACGATCAGCCACTAGCAGGTATGCAAGCGGCACACCGGTTGCAATGCCCGTGATGGTGATGGTAGGGGTCAGGAAGAACGCCTTCTTGACGACGTTGGCGCACTTGATCAGAAATGGCATGCCCGACATGGCTGAAACGTGGCTGTAGGTGTGTGTAAGGAGGGGTGTATATGACAAGAGTGTCGTGGATCGTGAGTATTATTCGAAAAAGTATCATGCGGTTGGTTTCTAAACTCGCGCGGCTTGTTTTCGGCGGTTTTTCGAGGTCAATCTGGGACCTTTCGGCATAGTACTGGATTAGTCCGGTAGATGTCGACATGCCACACGCAAACAAGGCAATAATTACGCAACTTGACTTATCACGCCGAAGATTACCACGTCCAAAGTCGTGGTGAAAAACTAACCTTCGATGTATATTCCACCACCCCCGATTCTGGAAACGTCACTGGAGGCAGGTGGACTCTCAGAAAGAGAAGCCTCGTAAGATGGGCTTTGTTCGGAGTGATGCTCAATTCAAGCGTTTATCATGGCAAGCCCACACCTCAAGCTCACACCTAACAGCTGTTTCCAGTAAGTTAACGCCAATCTATTGCACGCAACACGAGATCCGCCTGAGGATGTGACGACGAAGTCGTGCCTACGAAGCCCGAGAATGTAGCGTGTCTGGCTCCAGTCGCAGCATCCACAGCGCAATGGCTCGAGACGGTACGCAGACATGGTCCCTGAGCCAGGATACCCTTATTACTTGAGTTTTATGTAGTTCTGACTGACGTGTATGTTATTCAAGAGCAAGCCGTTTCACGTCCCAGAGGTCTGCTAGCTGGCCAGCCACTAGCATCTATCCCCTTACCTTCCACATACCAGGACCAATGGCAGATAATAGCAAGTCGAATGCGATCCCACGACAAGCAAGACGAGCTCGAAAGCTCCTGAGAAGAACGTAGAATGGACTGCGTCACTTCATCGGCTGGACAGACAGCAATACTTAGTCAGATGACAACCACCCAGCGACAGGCCGAGCGAAGTGAGCCGGACACATGCCTAGCTCGCAAGCCTAACAGAGTCAGGCTCGATAGGTATACGATACCTTAAAAGTAAACCAAATTGGTTTCTTTTTTGTCGAGCAGCACACCGCCAAGGTACAACCTATTCATCCCCACGTACTCCCTCCGAATGTCAACGGGACTGAGTCGAACCACATCTCGAGGACGAGCGGTTATGTCAGGACTCTCTTTGAGCTGATCGGTTGGGAACAAAGTGCATACGAACAGCAGTGTGTATGCAGAGTGTATTGAGGCGAAGCGACGCCGGAGTGTGCCGATATACTAACGGAACAACTAGAAAACGCAGCAAGCGTGCAGTGATGGTACAAAAGCTCCTTAACATTACAACCACCCAGCAACATGCTGAGCGAAGCGAGTCGGACACATGCCCAACCCAAAAGCCTAACAAAGAGTTAAGCTTGATAGGTATACGATACCTTAAAAGTAAACCAAATTGGTTTCTTTTTATCGAGGAACGCACCCCCAAGGCACAACCTATTCATCCTCTCCAAGTCCTTCAGAGTTTCTATGGGACTAGTGGCAAGCACGAAGAGCACCGCTTGCACTAAGGCGAGATGTGAGTTGATCGCTCGGGATCAAAGCACACTTCGATAGGAGTGTTTCTGCAAAATATATTGGAGCGGTACTATGCAGGATTATGACGATGTACTACTGTATGTGCAGCGAAACCCAAAAACGTATACGTGCAGCATTGCAACGACACCCTCTTCCTCACATTACAACCACCCAGCAACATGCTGAGCGAAGCGAGTCAGGCACATGCTCCAACTCGAAGCCTAACCAAGAGTCAAGCCGGATAGGTATACGATACCTTAAAAGTAAACCAAATTGGTTTCTTTTTGTCGGGAAGAACAGTCCTTGGGTGCTACCTATTCATCCTCTCAAGCCCTGGCCGAGTTTCAACGGGACTGAGTCTAAAGACTGTCTCGGAGACCACTGATCGTGTCAGGGATCCCTCTCAGCCGATTGGCTAAAAACAAAACGCAAATCAACAGCAGTGTTTATCCAAAATGTATTGAGGCAGAGCGATGCCCGACCATGGTGATATACTGTCGGGATGCAGCGGAAACGCAGTAAAGGAGCA
>Ga0180217_1000124_pt1:117500-161587 | contig 161587 bp, 72 predicted proteins | sample eDN3rd37CBELigOP_FD_128521 | JGI IMG/M metagenome (GOLD analysis project Ga0180217, IMG submission 128521) | Enriched Organic Plus compost microbial communities from Emeryville, California, USA - eDNA 3rd pass 37_C BE-Lig OP (version 2) (version 2) ... | reverse complement strand
TCTTCTTCTTCTTCTTCTTCTTCTTCTTCTTCTTCTTCTTCTTCTTCTTCTTCTTCTTCTTCTTCTTCTTCTTCTTCTTCTTCTTCTTCTTCTTCTTCTTCTTCTTCTTCTTCTTCTTCTTCTCCTCCTCCATCTTCCTCCGCTTCTTCCTCCTCTTCCTCTTCCTCTTCTTCTTCTTCTTCCTCTTCCTCTTCTTCCTCTTCTTCCTCCTCCTCTTCGTCTGGCAAGCGACCATGTTGAACAAGCTGCTCGAACTCTACACTGACACCACATGTTGGACACTCACCAATCTCGAGGTAGACCTCCCAGCATGGCTTGCAGCACTGATGTGAGCAAGGTGCCTCGAAACCTGGGAGCACATCCGAGACCAGAGGAAGTTCGCAAAGAGCACATTTTGAGGGAGCAATCAAGTCATCCATAGTGAAGTCTACACCGCAGTCGCACTGCCCACCCATGGACTTCCAACACGTAACACACGCCAGGTGGTAACACGTCTTGGACACCTTCATGGCATCGTCGTATGGCTTCAAGCACAAGATACACTTGGCTTCGACTTCTTCCTCCTCGTCTTCGTCCTCCTCGTCCTCCTCTTCTTCTTCCTCCTCTTCCTCTTCGTCAATCTCTTCGACCTTCTGTGGTTGCCGGACCTCCGCGATGAAATCCAAAGTCTTGACGCGGTAGGCCTCGTACTCCTCCTCGAAGTCGAAGTCGTCGTCCTCCTCCTTGAACTCTTCGAACAAGGATGACTTCTTGTCACGTTTTACATAGAAGTATTCTGCTTTGGGGTCGCTTCCAAGGGTGTGAACGTATTTTAGGGAGATGTGGTTACTTCGTTCGACAGGGTCGGTTTGCTTTTTGTACAAATTTGCAGGGTTGGCCCTCAAAACATAGCCTCGCTGGCATCCCTTGCCGTTTGTGTCATGAAAGATATTGCGGAAGTTTCCCGCGTTCGCGAATGCCTACATGGAATAAGCATGTTAAACAGCATGTGACAAGTGAGGGAACGCTATGATGGTCAATATAGGGAAAGCAAGGTGGGGGAGTTGCTATCCGACGACCGACAAAACGGAACGGCTCGTGCAGACACCAAAGTTGGGCAGATATTGTGCAGAAATGATGACGTACCACGTAGGACGGAGTGTGAACCCGAGGTTTTAGATCCTCCTCGAATAGGCTCTGCACAGAGGCGTATGCGCCATCCGTCATCTAGATCGGGAATACCAAGAAACCTCACATGAGATGTTTATCCTGAGGATCGGTTACTTTTGTCAAACTTTTGAAGGGATATTTTGCGACTTGGATGGATTGCACCCGGATGTTAGGAGGTGGTCTATGAAATAGACTCCAAACTACACCGCATAATACAGTTACTCTGCTTGCAGCACAGCCTCGTCACGCGCTTCAGACACGAGTGAAGTCTGCTCTTTGGATTACCTTGCGCCCCGGACTCGCAACATCTTGCGAGTTTGCTGAAGCTCGAGTAACCTGGGGTAGGTGTGTTTGTTCTACTGAACCATATGTAATACTTTACAGCACGCTACGCAGAGCGCGATTCCAAGATTTATGAAGCAAATTCAAAGGTCATATTATACAATGAGAGGGGGAAGCAAACGGTGGGGAGAAGGAAATACTGTACATGTGGGGGAGAAGGATTCACTGGGCAATTAACCATCAGACACCTCTGCATGTTGGGTGCCCGCAGACGTCGTAGAGGACGACGCTAGCGTAGATGATGATGACGCAGACGTTGTGGTCGACCTGATTTCCGGTGCTGTGGTCGTCGAAGAAGCACTCGTTGTTGAGAATGGAGACTGGTTCGACTTTGCCTCTTCAGCAGAGCCAAGCGGAATAGCTCTGTCACTGTCGCAAACGCCTGCGCGGCGAATCACAATATCACGGCGACAAATACCAACCAATTCGGTGTACGGAATATCATCAAATGTGTCGGTGGAAGAAAAGACCATCTCCACTGTGAGACCGGCCTCTTCTAGACGATCGAGTGCATCTGCACAGTTGGGATCACTAAGATCAACCTGTTCGGTGTTGGGGAAAGGATAGTGTGCACGATGTGGCAATCGTATGTAAGAAAGAGGTGTGATGAACCATGGCCAATATAACTCTCTTCATAAAGAAAGAAATGCACTCCACTTGATCAGACAAAAAACTTCCTCTTCACGCCATCTCTCCTGACGGATAAAACCATTCAATGTCCCGAAGAACGTACGAGCGGCCCGTACGAGGGAGAATAATAGGACATATGCTTGTTTCATTTTTGCTAGCATCATCTCAAGTGGGTGTGCTCGTGGGTTGTGGCCACTTGGTTTGGTAGAGTAGGTTCGCCTCACAGTCAGAAACCGAGCCTGCGTCTGCGTCCAAACCGAGGCCAAAACCAAGCTTCAAGCCGACATACAAGACGCGAGATGACTACGTACCTGTCCAACAACAAAATATGTACCATCGAGGTACTTCGCCTCGCCGAACGCAATGAAGAACTGGGGCGTGAGCTTGCGTGACTCTGGATGGAACATGAGTCCGACTCGACCGCGTCGATCGAAACTGAGTGGATTGAGGCACTCCATATCGATGTGGTGGTCGCAGCTCTCCCCCACAGAGGACGACATCACTGCGAGATCCACCGGCAGCATTGACGTCGGCGAGTTGATCTGCGCTACGAACCCCGGCGCAATTCGTTCAAAGTGGCATCCGACATACGAGGGGCCATAGTGACCTGTGCAGTGCGCAAGGAACTCGTTGGCCGCGATAGGCACGATGTCCGGAAAGAGCTCAATCACCAGGCGACCGAAGGGACCTGTCGGTGTCTCCACATCTAGGTAAACCTGCACAAAACAACCCAAGTGCGGGATTGAAATATTGAGCTCAAGTACTTTTGTGGCGATTTGCGGAGAATGCACCCATATATATCAGGATCAAACTAGGCGCGTTCTATACGCACGTACCTTAGGCCTGTTATGCTCATGGAATTGAGTCTTGAACACAACACTCATTCAGAGTTTTCACCGTAACATCCTCTCGCAGTTTTCGCTGAAATTGACTCACCACTTTCGGGCCAGGACGGATGGTCGGCTCCCTCTGCCTTTTTGAACTGGACTGGCGCTGGCGAGTACTGTGTTTGCACGCTGGGGGCTCTGTGGGAACACACTGTAGCCTACTGAGGACACCGGAACAGACACCGGCAGTACGGGAAGACCCGATTTATTACACGAATTAAAGTGCAGCTTGTATTGCAAACTCGACTAAGCGTCGATCAAGGGAGTCTTGAAACTCGAAGTTACTCAGCACAGCGGGTGAGTGGATTATTATACAACTTGTGTGGAATACGCATGCTCGTCGTGGTCGGCGGCATCTGTGTGCTGCTGATACTGCTCTAGCTGCCTCTGCAGACTCTCCACCTCTCGACTTAGCTTCTTGTTCTGAGACAGCAACTTGTCTCGAATCAGCATGAGCTCTGAATGCTCCTGCTGGGTACGCTCCTGGCTCTCGCGTGCCATGGCGAGCTGGCGCGTGCACTCGTTGAGCCGCCGGCTGATGTCGCTCACTTCTTGTGCCAACACTGCGCGACGCTCTTCCTCAGACGCGAGTAGTGCTGCCAATGCGTCACGCTCCTGAACGACGGCCGCGTTCGATTTCTCGAGAGTAGTTATTCTGATGGCATCTGATTCATGACGGGCCGTAGCTTCGTTTAGTAATGTCTGCAACTTGCGTAAGGCCACCTTCTGCTGCTCTCGCCACTTCTTTGCCATGGACTCTTGCTTGAGGATCAACTCTGCAGCCTTGCTTGCATTGGCATCGTGTGCATTGTAGGCCTCAACCAGTCGCTGTTTGAGGTCCTCTTCGACAAGGACGCGGGCCTTCTGCTCGCGGGTGAGATCTTCCAGTGCCGAGGCAAGCTGCGACTGGGTTCGAGCCAGTTCGTTCTTCAAAGCCTGCTCTCGTTCATTGGCCGACATCTCCGCCTGGTTGAGTCGAGTTTCGAGCGTTTCGAGAGACACCGTAAGGGTGGCAATTTGGGTCTTAAGCTCGCGAGTATAGGCTGCACCTGAGTCCTTAACCGCAATAAGCATTCGCTCGGTAGCCTCGACTTGCTGACGTAATCGCTCTGCACGGCTTTGTTCGGCACCTCGCTCGGCTGATTCAACCTGAAGCGCGGCTTGTGCCCGATTCAGCTCCTCAACAACACGCACGAGCTCTTCTTCGCACACGGTAGAAATTTTGGCCGCGTGGTCTTCAACCATAGCTAGCTTCCTACGCAATTGCTCGTTTTCGATCTGAGAAGCCAAAACACACTCTTCGAATCGGGCCACATCCGCCCTCAGCTTTTCTTCAACCGCCTTGCTCTGTTGATACACGTGCGTGACATCCTTGACACAACCTTCCTTCAGCTCAGCAGTAACAATGCCAAACTGCTTCTTGAGCTGAGCGCACTCAGCCTCAGAACGCTCAAGCTTCACGGTAAGGGCATCGCATTGTTCTTGAAGTTCCACTACCTTTTGAGCTTGCTTAGCCTCCAACGCAACAAGATCCTCCTCCCGCTGCTTCGCTGCACGCATTTGTGCATCGACAGACTCCAGGGCTGCTACCATGCCCTGCATGTCCTTTTGGGCATCTTCGAGCTCGGCTCGTATGGCTGCCTCGCGTTGTGAAGCGGCCTCGGCCTGAGCTTCGCTCTCGAGAAGCCTCTGCTCAGCCGTGGCGAAGGCCTGTTGTTGCTGTCGAAGCTGCTGGGACAGCTCAGCATATCGCGCACCCAATGTTTCCATTTCTCCCAGGCGCTGCTGGGCCTCAGTAAGTTCTCTTGTAAGCGATGCTACGGCAGCCCTTGAGCGGCTCAAGGCCGCTTCGGTTGCCGCTAGCTGCGTCTTCTGCGTAGCAATAACACGACCTGCATCCTGCAATGCACGATTGAGCGCCTCGCGTTCGGGCAGTTTCGCTAGTGCTTGCCGTGCTGCCATCTCAGATTGAGCTAGAATCTCCAACTTTTGTCTTTGCAGTTCAAGCTGAGCAAGTAAGTCCTGTGTATCAGGAGTACCAGGCCCTCCGTTTGAGCCCTTGGGAGGAGTCGATGTTGTGGACCCTCCGGGCTGCCCGGCATTCGCAGCAGTCGAAGCTGCAAGCTGCTTAACCAGAGCTAACTCAGAAACGGCAGCTGAGGCCTGCTCACGGAGCATAGTCACTTCCTTCTTCAGCGCAGCCAGCGCTGTCTGAGCTGCCTTCGTTTGTTCGTTTGCGTCTCTTAAACGGACCTCATATGCGATGAGAAGAGGATTGAGGGCCCCAAGGGCACTCAATTGTGCGCCGCTCGTCGAAATCGGGACCCCCGCTCGTAGATCGCCTTGTTGAACAATTTGAGCAGCGATGTCAGGGAACTGGGTTTGATATTGCTGAAGTTCTCTCTCGCACCGTGCGGTGTAAGCCAACAGTGCGGCCTTCTCATCTTCTAACTCCTGGACTCTGGCCCTCAACATGTCAACCTCGCTACTAGCGGCGCCACCACTCGTGTGAATCGTTGGGGCTGGTGTTGTTACTACCGCAGGCGCCGAAACACCTCCCGTCGTCGTGGTTGTAGGCCCTATCGTTGTCGTCATCGTGGTCGTTGGGCGCGCTGGAGCAGCTGGTGTGGTGGCTGTGTGCTTTGTCTCCTCATCCGAGTTGTCCTCTTCTTCCTCCTCGGTTTCATTTTCCAGTTCGTCGCTTACATCTAGTAAATCATTTGAGCTGTGTGAGAATCCAGAATTGACACTCGCCCTTGTGGCCTGCATTGCTTGGTGTTTCAGAACCGCTGCAGCGAGGCGATCCGTACGTGTGAGCTGTTTCTTGTCTGATGGGGTGAGGATAAGTGGCACACCAGTTGCAGAGCTTCCAGGATTGAACCCTGATGTCGCACTGGAGCTGAAGACCCCCTGGCTCGCCGCACCAGCACTGTTGGTAGAACCCCTGCTGTTACGGCTGGGCGTGTTGCTGCGTCGTACGTCGCCATCATCCCCAGAGTCGGGGGCGCCCGTGCCGTACCCGCTCATGCTTCAACGTCGAGGTCGGGGGAATTTGGTGTCGGGCAATACTGAAGAGCTAGTCCTGAACGATTGATTCTTGGCGGCTTACCCAAGATGTGGAGTCAGCACGAGCTCCAGTTGCAGGATTCAGTGTCAGATGGTTACCTACTCTATCGATGCGGTCGCCAGCAATACTGTCCTAGAGAACTAGAGAGCTAGACGTTAAGGGGTTTGAGGAGGTGGGTCCACGAATGAGTCCGCAGGTGAGGATGCATCAACAACACGGGTGTCTGGAGCATATACAGCACATTTCAGTCATCCTGGCAGTTTGTCTACCCACGATCCACCGTCACTGCCCCGCATCACAAGTGTCCGCGAAGGAGCTGAGTCCAGAAGCCTAGTTTGAAATCTAGACGCGCCGATAGCGGCACAGAGAAAGTGCACGACAGAGTAGCCTTGGCATGCAAAGGATCAAGCGCGTCCGCAGCGAATTAAAACCTTCCCCATACTCTGCAGTATGTGTCTCACGAGCTACAGTGATGCAAATACATCTCTCCCAACGCTCACCCAAATTCAAATTCGAACTGAGACTCGCAACATGCTGCGAGTTGGGACACTCGAGAAGATCGACGGGTCGAGATATCTCATTTTCCCGGGTGTGATTTCTCGAGTATGAGTGTGTGTGAAGAAGAGTGAACTATATGAGCAGCTGAAGTATTGACTTGCGTGTCGATACGACTTGGTCACTAAGTTTGGATGTGCTGATTTCCCGGACTTTGCCTCGATTTTCTGCCTTTTTCCGACTTGTTCTGCCTGGGCCGCATACCAAGTGTGACTTGCAACACCCTGCATCCTAGATGCCATTATATACACTGTCATCAGCAATAGTATCTCCTCAATACGTATTCCCGCTGCTCAATTCCTTACCTGCCTACCCTCCCGACTCTAAACCCCCTGCCAGTGCAGGCGAAGACCAAGCGTACCGGAGTGGTCGCTGCGCTGTTCTAAGTCACCCGGTGAGGCAGTATCGCTCTTGGTCGCCAGGTAGACAATCCTTAGTCTCGCCAGCTAAGTCCCAAACGTTGAACTCAAAACACAATTGATCTCGCTGAATCCCGTCCTGGTTTTGCATCGTAGGCGAAACACTGCCGAGAAACTAGTCTCTTTAGTGATTGTGTGTGCATATGATGGCACAGATCTAGACCCACCTTCTGAAACTAAGACAACGAAGTAGTAAGCATAACACAAGTCATATCGTTCTGAGAGGCCAGGGCGAGTGACGTTCTCCACCATGTCGACCAAGCACACACTACCACAGCCCTCGACTTCGGGGTCTGCGTCGCCGTCAATTGCGCCTGCCCCAGCGCCACCCGCTCTCTCGGCAGCAGTTGGTGCGGGAATCGCGGATCTTGCAGTTCCGACTGGTGCTGATTTCTCCCTTCCGGACCACCCTGGGACGTCGTCCAATTCCAATCCTCTGTCAGGTGACTCGATGGCCTTGACTTTGGATCTTCCTGGTTCCAGCGATGACCATGATGATGATCCTGCCAAGAGCTTAAATATCCCGGCGCAAATCTCACCACCGAAAGCGCCCCTGCCGCCAACCCAGTCATCAACTCAGCACCCGACACAGCAGCGGCCGACTCCACAGGCTGCATCGCAATCCACGGGTGCCCCTCCCCTCCCGCAAAAACAGAGACCATCGCTATCTTCGGGCTTGCAACCTCAAGTATCGTCACAGCCGCGTCAGGTTGCATCTGGGGCTACTGCTGGACCACCGAGTGGAGCATCCCAAGCTACTACTGCAGGTGGCGTTCAGTGGCAGCCCGATGACGCATCTAGCGCCTGCTCTGTTTGTAAGACTTCCTTTGGTCTATTTTTCAGGCGCCACCACTGCCGGCTCTGTGGACTTCTTGCGTGCAGCAACTGTGCGCCTTATCGAAGCGTTCCATCCGTTCTTGCGCAGGTTGGAATTGAGGCAGGCTTGGCAGAACATGCGCCATTGGACCGATCTTCAGCATCTGCAGCAGCTGCCACCCCGGAGCCTACCACATTCAACAGCGGAAAAGGCCCATCGACGGCAGATGGCGCGGCTGCAAGTCCAACTTCAGGCTCAGTCTCAAGCAACGGAATGGTTAAAACTCGCGTCTGCAATGTATGCTTAATCCGCATTGAGAAACGGCAGAAGCAGCAACAACAACCTACCAAGCAAATACCGATTACTCCTGGGTTGCTTGGCCCACTCATTCGCCAGCCCAGGTCCCAACAGCAAACTACTACATCGGCCCCAGCACCAGCTCCAGTCCCCGCTCCAGCGCCTACCCCGACCCCAACGCCAGCTCCTGCAACAGCTCCCACCTCCAGCCTCTCCTCGTCTGTACCTCCTAAGGTTCCCATGAAACAGTCGGACAGAACAGAATCAGCTCCAGTGCCGGTGCCTGAGCCCCCTCAAGTGAGCCCAGACAAGGTGGAAAAGCTGGAGAAAGTGGAGAGTAGTGCTGCATCCGACTCGAAACCCGCGCTACCAAAGCGTCAAAATCGCAAGAAAGTGATCACAACTGCCCTCCTTTTGGATGACAGTCTGCGTGCGGCCTATATCGAGAATACTTTCTTGATTCCATTAATTCTGCGACCTCAGCAATTTGCTCCGCGCGCTCGCGGTGATGAATCCCCAGAAGAGCTTGAACGCTTTAAGGAGCAAATCAAACACTATCAGATCCTCCAGAAGAACATCACTGCAATCATTACAAAGTACAGTGAGCGACTGCGGCTCTTGCACGAACGTGCAGTCAATCGAGAGCGTGACGTAGAAGCTGACAACTTAGCCCGACTCTCTCAACAGTCTGATGCTGTGAAGGAGCGAATCAGCCTCGCCCGCAAGTTGGCGCAGCGACTGGAAGGGCAGTTAGAGGCTGCAGGTGTCATCATTAAGCGCTTAGCCGATGTAGAAGATGAGGACCCATTGACTGCCCTCGCGGAGGGTGGTGCAAGTGATGTTGACACAGAGCTTGGTATCGCGTACAAAAAGACCCTTCAAGCGCTTGACACGTTAACCCGAGCCAAGAGTGCACTTGACCTGCATCGATATTTCCCGGAGTATAACGGAGAGAGATGGAAACTCCGAATTTGTGCAGCTCCAGGTCTATATCTCGGCGCACAAGACATCATCCTTGAGCGTGTTCGAGGAAAATTCAGCGTCTTTATCGGTTCGAGACCAGTTGCTCGACCAATCCAAGGCCGTCCTGCTCATGAAGCCGTTGTCCAGGTTGACTTGACGGACGTGTTGACTGCGCTGGCTATTTACAACTTTGCCATTTGCGGGAATAAGACAGCAACTATCCTCGGTGCGCTACTCTCGCCATCGAAAGTTTTCCTTGATGTCGATATGTCTCGTTTCCACTGCGATATCGTGTATCGTGCTCCACTGAATATCCCAATTTACGATCCAACATTCCCAGCGCAGAACTCGTCGTCTCCGTCAGCAACTGCAAAGGCGGATGTAGCTGTTATCGCCATGACAAATGCCATCAATTTATGCAAACGTGCTGCTGCAAAGAATGCAGAAATGATCGCAAGTCCGGACAGTCTCGGATACTGGGAAGTGGACGAATCGACTTGGAAGTTTGACGTGGTGATTAAAAAGCGAATCACTGGTGCTGCTACTCTACCAGATAGGTTTGTTAACTGGATTGTGAGAACGCTTATCCCACGAACCATCGCAAAGGCTGTACGCGCCAACTTCCCGCCTTTGCTCGGTCAACTGCTGCTGGCGCATAAGGATTTGAAGGTCGCTTTGGATGGCTCCTTCGATATCGCTGGTGATATTAACAATCACATCTGGACCGCGAAACTCAATGATTCGACGTTTGTGTACAATAGCAAGTCTGGCGTCCAGACTCCCTCACCTCAATTCCCACCGCGTCCTGCCCCATCACCCTCTGCTGTCACTCCTATGCCCGGACCATCCACCCCGATGCCCCCCTCGACACCTAGTGCTCCCAACGATTCCGCGGCGCCAGGAGCATCACCTCCAAGCGAAGACTCAAAAGAACACGCACTCGCGAACGAGGGAACGCAACCAACTGACAGTGTGGATTTCAATCCCGAGGAGCTGTACAAGACATTCCCACGATGCCCTGAGCCCTTCTCGCTCCCACCACCACCGTACAATGTACCAACTGGCTCTTCGACCCCGACGACAAGATCAGCAGGCTCAGCACTCCCGAGTTATCTTGATAGCGGACCGACTGGATATCCGAGCTTCGCTGGTCGCTGGTTCCTCAACTCGAACTACTCCGGAAGACTTGCCTCGTGTGCGTCTGGCTTCGCGAATCTTGCCGCAGCATCATCTACGGCAATGCGTAGTGAAGGTCTTGACTTCCCAGCCCCGCCTCCTCCCCCGGATCCCGCCAAAGCGATCTCGCAGACGCCTGTTCCATTTACGCTTTCACGTATCCAACTGCTGAGTCATTTGGTGGACAGGATGCGCTTGCCAGATCGTACGCCCTCTGCGGCATCATCGCTTGCGTTTGCCTCTAGCACGACCGACTTCAACAAGGGTGAAGTATCTATTCAGACGTTGTGGCTGTACTATCTGCGGTATTCTGTTACTCCCAAGACAGTGCCAACGTTTTGTGCGGAAACACGTGTGCCATTTGCGCAAGAATTCAACGCTCTCGAGAGTGAGCCTATTCGACAGGCAGAGCTTCTGACTCATGGAGTGAGCACTCTCGGTGACACTAACTTCTTGAATGTTGGCTCCAGCCAAGCCCAAAACAGTCCTGCCAGCACGAATTCAAAGGGTGCTTCTACTAAGTTTGAGACGAAATCCGTTGTTGACCCTATCACTGGCGCTTTAGTTTACACGCATCGGAAGCGCGAAGATAACCTGTGGGACCAAATTGTGGGAACTTGGGAAGGATTGATTGAAGAATTGATGAAAGAAGCGTATATGTATCAGTACGCATATCAGGATCGTGTTCTCGAAGAGCTCTACAAGGGTTATGTATTACGCCTTCAAAAAACGACTAACCCCTCTCCGTCAACGCCTCTCCCGACGCCGCCTTCGCTCCAGCAACTTTCCCTGTTCCCCTTCACACCCCCGAGCTTCAAGTGCATCCCATGGATTCGTGATCTTTTTGCTGCTGTTTCGGATGTAGGGCAGCTTCCTCTTAATTTCAATATCAAAGTTGGCACACTCCACATCACGATTCCACTTCGAACAACTTTCAACTGGGTGCTTTCGGCAATTGACCAAGCAGTGTTCAGATCAAGTCAAGCTAAGCGTGTTGCGGCATACAACCGCTATCGCGATCTTGTGAAGAAGATTGAAAAAGGTATTGTCACGCATTTACCTGGTCTTGATGTGGTCGCGACTGCAAAACTTGCAGAACAGCAACAACAACAACAGCAACAACAACAACAACAGCAGCAGCAGACCCCAGTGGCAAATCCCGCGGGTACTCCGACTGCCCCAGGGGGAACTCCCTCCACACCTTCATCTTCAATCATCGCACAGAGGCGCCCGACTGCAAATCGTATTCTGTCTAAAGAATCACTTCTATACGCAGCGCGGCAACAGTTCCAGAACAAGCTATCTCATCTCTATTTGACAACAGCCAAGAAATCCAACGCACATATGCAGCTCCTCCATATGAGCGTGTCTATTGCAGAGCGTGTGCTTGCCGCCATCCAGCGCATTCACTTGGAAGTGGCTTCTGAAGTCAAAGGAGGTGTTGGGCCGGTTCTCGAGCTTGAGCGGCTTTTGCGCGCTCGAGATCGTGCGGCATACCGATCAGTCTGCAAGGGAATGCTTTATGAAGAGCGGCGCCAAGCCAAGTTGCGTGCCCGAGCGCAGGCAGCAGCCGATAGCAAGATCACGGGTGACCTCGAACTGGCAGATGACGATGACGACGATGACTTCGACGCGGATGACGAACTGTATGGAGCGCTCATTACGTCCGATGACCTCATCGAAGATAGCGAAGATCGTGATGTCGCACGCGCCTTCAGTTCGACTTCTCATGGACTGTTGAAGTCTTTAGGTGCCGTACTAGGTGGCCAAAGTGGGGCGACCTCAACAGAGACTCTCCTGAAGCTGTTTGATCGGCAAGACGCCCTCTTCCGTGTGCTATTAAAGAAGTTCTCTGTCGTAACTTCCATTCCCGTACTGCGCTCCTTGCAGATTTTCAACTCCCATACGTCTCAAGACTTTGAATTCCTGGCGGATAGATTGTGCATTTCTGTCTGGTCTACAGACAACATCGAGAATGTATCTGGAACATCGGCTTTCATGGATGTGCCTTGTGGAGCTTTGGTTGAGAGTCAACAGTACACCCTTGATGACACTCCACCTCAGCCTGGTCTCGTTGTCGACGTTGCGTTTGCTGATCCTGAGGTCCCTGAACTTATCTACTCCTATCGTATCTTGCTATCAGGCCTCCAGGTCTCGCTCTGCCCGCTAGTATCACACCGCGTTGAACGAGTAGCTCAGGAAGATCGCAAACCTGCACAATCCACGCCACGAATGCTTGGCCCTGGCTTGTCGCGTGCAGCGCAGCGTCTCATCCAGCAGCAGCAGGGAGGAGATAGCAAGGATACTTCGTCCTCTCTCGCCGTAGCTGCCACTCAGTCGAGCATGCGACCAGATCTGAAAATCGAAGTGAACTTTGCGGAGATCAGTGGCTCATGCTTCCCGCTCTTGAGGTTGGATCGACTTCTAACCCTCTACACGAACTATTACGAGGGAGCGGAGGTTCCTAAGCACCTGAGGGAGAAGGTGAATAGAAGGAGGAACAACAACAATCAATCAAGAGGTAAGTCCCTCGTCCTTCCTTATCAATCAAGCCCAAGCAGCCGAGTGCCAAACCGGCCGCTTGGTGGACCAGGCACATCACCCGAGAGTAAGTCCTACTCCACGAGTACCAGCGAATCGGCTACGGCGGACCAGTCTGTCTCCTCTGACAGTGATCTGGATTCCGACGACGACTACGATGACGATTCGGAAGAAGATTCGGTCCCAAGTGCACCTCCACGCCTTCCTGAGGACAACCCCCTCCGAGAACAAGAGCTAAAGGAAGAGCTCATTCTCGCACGACAGCGCCTCCGTCGTGCACGAGCTGAGCTCCAGGCTGAGAAACAAGCTCGTATGGTTGCCGCGATGTTCGAGGAGCTCGCGAATGACTTTGAGTTCAAGTCTCTCCGCGCGAAGTTGGAGAAGTTGTCGAGGCAGCTCGATCGTGAGAATGATGCCGTGCTTAGCAGCCTGGCGAGTCAATCGCCCGTCCTGGTCACTGGTCTCGCTCGAGACGACATGCCCTTCGACCCATCAATCGTTGCTAACGAAAGGAGCAACCTGCTGCCGATCGAGGAGACGAATCCCATCTGGCAGGCGCAGCAACGCCTGCTCAAGGTAGTTCTATCGTATATCTTCTCGCCAGGCCACCGGCTCCGCTTGCGTAACAATATCACAGTCGATATTTCCAACACGTGCGATCCGCAGACGAGCTCCTTGATATCTTCATCGTCCGCTGCTACCGTTAATCTCTACTCGTGCTCATCTCTTGGCGTGAAAAAGCCTGACCCGCCTCAGTATTATCTCTTCCCACCCTCAACCCTCAGTCCCTTCGGACTGCCGACCCTTGAGGGAGTGAACGCCCCGCCGAAGCGCCCAGAAGACGTGGCCACTCCATTATGGCGCCCTGTGTGGGCCTTCCCATGGCTGGACGTGACTCCGTCGAATGAGGTATTCCTCAACATTCTCCACCCAGCTTCCCCCGCAGCCGCTGCTGCGATCCGTCGAGCATCCATTTCCGGCGCTTCTTTTTCCCCTACCACCAACGCAGTTGTTGCAAACGACGCCTCCGACGCTCAGATCGACGTCGACGACTCATCCATCTGTGTAGCCTTCTCGATTCGATTAACCTTGTCTCAGATCATCCAAGACGCGCACGCCCTTGGAGGTCTCATCGTGTTTATGAAGAAACTTGTACACGATTCTGAATAAAACTTGGAGCATACCTGTGTCTTTTACATACGAGTTAGTGGTGTTCTACTAAGCAGTTCCTAAGATCCCCACTCTAGACATGTGACCTGACAAGTGCCCTCCCACAGCTCCCACAGGGCCTAAAGTTCTTAAAGTTCCCCAACCGAGACAAAAACTCGTTTGATTTAGCCAAGAGAGCTGTGTATCCACGCTCGCAGGGGATGGGGTGTATATTGCATATATTGAGTCTGGGGTGTGTGTGTGCGGGCTGACCATGCCCGAAAGTGGGGTGCAGTGGCCCCGGTGCCGTCCCAGCCCCGCACCGCACCACACCACACCACAATTCGAAACACGCCCCAAAGAGTGTTCCAGAACAATCCGAACCGCGATGGACCAATTTCGAGCCGGGTCACCAGTGCCGGTCGCCCTGAGACGGACTTGGAGTGGGGCTCGAGGGGCGTCTTTGCAGCGCGATAGCGGGGGATCCTTGGGCGATGCGCGCAGGATCGGCGCGCGATGCGCTCCATGCACCCAGTCTGGGCCTAGTAAGAACCCCGTCCAGCCTGAAGACCCCGCTATCCACTGCCACGACAGTGAATTCGAGCCACCAACGAATTTTCAGAACCACGACTCCAACGACTTTCGACCGAGAATGAGGCATTCCCGGGGTGTGTCCTTGCGTGAAAACAGGGGGAAAATGAAGAGATGCGCGATTACTAGCTTTTCTATGCGATTCCCGATGGTCCCATCGCCGATAACGTGCCAATACTGCGGCGAAAGCTCGTTTCACAGGAGGAATTTCGAGAGTGACAACCGTTATGCGCCAAGTATCGTGGAGGACAGCATGCCTCGCGGCGAATACCTACTATTGCAATCTATAGCCTATTTCACATGCTCTTAGCGAACGACACGCCTGGTTCCCGCCCCCACGTCTAGATCTCAGCCGACGAAAAGACAAGAACACACGGTCTCGACAAGTTCGTTTGAACATACGTGTAGGATCTAAGCATCCCTTCGGACAGTTGGCTTTGCAAGGACACTAAAAGCGACCTACACAGTTTGTTCGATTAAATTCCACACTTTCAGCGCAACATGCCGTCGTTTCCACAGGATTTCGACACGCACCAAGACATTCACGACTTGCAACCTGACATGAACGACATGAACGACATGAACACATCTACGACTGGAACGCCCTCGTCCTCATCCCTGCGTGGCTCTGGATCAGAAGCTGAGCGGACTGCGTGCTCTCAACACCAGATGGACGACCAGAGTGAGAGTAAGAGCCAAAGCCAGGAACAGAGCCAAGCCCAGTCAGCAAACAGCAATCGACAGCTCATCCTCGCCGACAGTGAGGGAGAGACAAGGATAAGTCTACATCAGAGCGAACAGGACTCCATGACTGCCGCGTCGACTGCCAGCGCGGATTCGATGCTATGCACTCAAGCCGAAGGCCAGCAGCAGGCATCGTTACTCTCCAGCATGAGTCCCCAGCAGTTCCCCATTGTCATTCCCATCCCAAGAGCACAACTTGAGGCACAAGGTCTGCTACGAGCACGACCTGCGCCTCTTCAACGGCAACCGTCAGGTGACTCACCTCTTATTTCGCAACTTTCTCTTCGTGTCTCGCGATCTCGAAATCGAAGGGCTTTCCCACCCAACATCTTTTCGGCTTCCCCTATTCCAATCCCCTCTCCGACAACAACGTCAAGACCAGCCCCGGCTCCCTCGTCAGCCCAGTCGATGGCATCAGGAGCTGCGGAGGGGGCGGCGCCCATGGAAGCTCGCACGGACTCAGGCGTTTCCCAGCCCAGTATCCAGGAAGGCCGTACACCCACTAGGCCTCCACGAATTGACAGTGGTGTTGATCGATTCAGGATGCAGTTTGTACGAGGTCCCATGCAAACCATCATTCCCCTGCTGGAGTCGCGCCGAATCATGATCGAAAATCGAGAAGACCATCATGAGACCTTGGAGCATGCGGTCGCCCGTGCGAGGTTCGAGGCCGCTACAGGCCGCAGCAATACGAATCCTCGAGGCGAGCTTCGACAGTTTACAGAGGTAGTTCTCGCTCGGCAACCGATGCCGCCAAACCCCATTGCGATGTTCTACGCGCAGTGCCGGGCGATGGGCATCGATCCCGTTACAATCGATCCCTGGCGGCCTGAGAATCCTCCAGCCCAGCTCGACCCTCCTCTCGTTCGAGTTTATGCATGGCCGCGACACATGACGATTGCGCTGTCCAATGGCAATGTCTTCCAAATGATGATTAACTTTACTCGAGAAGAAACTGTTCATGCGGCTCCGGCTCCACAGGGACCAGCACAAGCCGCTCAGCAGCAGTCTGTTCCTGGAGAGGAAGAACAGGGTTCAGTGATTCACGACATCGCTTTCTTGCATTGGTTGAATGCTCAGCGCGCTGAATACCGTCGGCTCCAGGAAGAAGCAAGGATACGCGCCGGCGGTGGTGCTGCGCCTGAACAAGGCCCAGGAGAGGCTTGGCGTGATCTAGTAAGAAGATTCTTACAGGAGGCGTTCAATACGCAACAACGTACCCAAGCCACGCCCGCTGGGGAGCAAGCCATGAAGACTCTAAGGACTGTCGCCCGGGACGAGGTAGATCCTGGTTTATGCGCGATCTGCCAAGAGTCTCTCTCCCGACAGAGTGAGACAAGTGAGGGTGACACAGCCAAGGAAAAAACTGGAGGTGATATGGAGGATCGGCCTCAGCAACAGAACCAAGATGATGCTGAAGAAGTCCTGGAGATGCCTTGTAAACACCAATTCCACGCAGATTGCATCACGCCGTGGCTCAAAATGCACTCCAACCGATGTCCCGTGTGTCGCTACGAGCTGAACACGCAGGAAAACGAAACCGCGCAGCGGCAGATGCAGCAGCAGCAGCAACAGCAACAGCAACAGCTTCAGGTTGCTCGTGCTCGTGACGAAAGTGCAATGTATGCGACACTTGAAGAAACACAAAGCGCGATTGTCGAAGATGTAGATGCATCTCTGGGAGATTCTGAAACTGCGCAATATAGCGCGAACCTCTATTACTCTGTTCCAGCGAACGATTCGCCGACTCAGTCTCCAGATTACCAGCAACCTGGCTCTGACTCAATGTCTAGTCATGACTCCGACCCCCAGAACGTGGAGTCAGTAAGTGAACTGCGATCGACTCACGATCAAGAGCCTCCTGTCATTGTGGAGGACACAGAAGCGGAGACGCCTCTGGCCACATCCCCAAGAACCGATGATCAGCCTGCCGAATCCGATCCACAGGATATATTTCGAGATCGGAACGCGACGGAGAGCACGATCCGACTTAGTTCCACCGAACGATTCGGACTCGGGGCAGCCGCATTCGCGACAGCAACAGTGGAAACGAGTTCGGTACTAAGAACGGATACGGACGATCAGGAAGGCTCACTACCACTTCCGGGTCTGCAAGTAACTCTTTCGATTGACGCCTCCGCGCTGAGTCCGAAGGCGATGGATATGGACATGGATGTGGGCGTAGATATCGAGGTGAGCGAAGAGAAGGAACGAAACCAAGACATGGAGCGAGATAGGGGGGCCGATATGGGAAATCGAAGTCAACCTCCTCATCAACAAGGTACGGGGGAACCCGCCGGGAATGGGAGTTGCGCAGTGTAACGATAACCGGTTGATTGGTTCAATTACACGTCCCACTCGCCTGGATTGGGGTTGGATTGGGATTGGGATTGCCGTTTTGATTTGGATTTCGAATTGGATTTGGATTTGGAATGTGTTACACCAAATCCAATCAGATTTCTTTGTGTTGTGAGATTGGTTAATGAGTCATTAACCACATCTGTAATGTATACTAGTGTTCAAACATGAGTCGTCTTGTTCGCTTCAATAAATCAGATGTACAGTATGTAGGGTTTCCACCAAAGAACAATAAGGGCAAAGTACAGCAGACCGAAGGACTCATCCTGCTCCCAAAACACGATTGTCCTGAAGCATGCCTATTCTCTCGGCTCCTTTCCTTCCTTCTGCTCTGACTCTTGCTGCTGCTGCTGCTGCTGCTGTTGCGCCTTGAGTAGCTCCAGATATCTGTGCTTGCGCTCTTCCCAGCGCTCCAGGCGTTTGTCATACATATCGAGAACGCAGTTTACACAACCTAGAGGGGGTTTTAGCGGGACATAATTCAGGCAGGTCTGAGAACACAGCACACAATGCAGCGGAACACGATAGTCCGAAGTGAAAACCCGAGTAGTTTTCCCTCGCCTTGGGGGCGGAGCTTGGCTCGGACACCGATTCCTCCTCATGCAGATGACCAACCAGTCGGTCCTGTATCATTAGTCACGGCGACTTACCTTGACCGCAACACGCAGACGGGCTGGGTGGCGGGGGGCGGGCTCCGATGGCTTTCTTCATAAGCACTGGGTCAATTTTGACGCCGTATTTCGCTTCATCCTCGAGGATCTCAGGCGTTTTGCCCTCGATATTCGACTCGGACTGTTCACTGCTCATTGTTGAATAAGTTTTCTATGCTGCCTCACAGCGACAAGTATGCGATCTGTATACTTTGGAAATGTAAACCTTCACTTTTCCATACTTTGCATATCTCGCGATCGGGGAGTGCCATACGCGAACCAAACGGTATATATGATGTAGGTTGCTCTATCGTCTCTGTAAGCTTACTTTCTCTGCGAGTATCTTTATATCACATCCAGAACAGGCATCGAAACGTTCTCACATGCCCTATGGAATCGACGAAAACGTACGTACATGGCCCATGCAACGGAGCACCCACTGACTAACCCTGTATTCAAGTCTCTTCATGCCTGCTCTCGCTTTGCCCCGACCAACCTGCCCGCGCGTGTAGGAGATCTTCGAGAAAATCGACTTCTGGACCAAGCGGAGGAAGTATGTGCTCACCAAGCCTGAAGCAGACATGATGCAGAAGTCGCTGCGGATGGGTATGGCGGCAGAGATCGGTGGAGCTGTTGTAGGAGGAGGTATTGCACTGCTTATCATCCGAAAGTTTGTTAATCCATACCACTTGAGCTCGCTTGCAAAATTCATGGCAACTGGCTCAGTCGTGCTTGCGGCATCGGTGCTCACCGCCGAGGGCATGAAGTGTGCGAACAAGGTCAGAACCGTGAGGAACATCCTTGACCTGGATAACAGTGTCATTGCCGCGACCACCAAGGAAATGTAAGTCGTAGTTTGCCTTTACCAAAGGTGATGGGTCAGATGAAGACGCGTTGCTGTTCGTGGCCTTCCTGCCAGTCTCTTTTCAGCGTCCGACTCGAATCACAGTCAGACGGTGTGTATCATGGTTATGATTTGCTGCCCTCAGCCTGGTCTCACGCTCTCTGTATCCTACACGTTCCTCATCTAATTCTCTAGCATGCGAAGCTCAGAAAATCGAGACGTGTTCCGAGATCGATACCCGAAGTTCAAGGAGTATCTCGAGTCACGAAGCTGGGAGCGAGCTCAGCCCGATCCTGAACTTGCAGCCGCGCTGGCGGCAGCGAACGAGCGCCGAGCTCAACTCCTAAGTGAACAGCAGCGCAAGCCAATCGCTCAGGTCGGTGACAACAGAAGTACATCTGCGACCTCAAGTAGCGCCCCAGACTCTGCAAACAAGCAACAGTAAGGACACAAGCACTCAAACCCGCCTTAGACGTATGTCTCCCTAGTCTAGTTCAAGATCATCCTCCCCTGAGTATTAGCTCATACTCCACCTACTCTAGTTACACTATGAATACAGCAACTTTGTTTCTGATTTGATCCACTCTGCTCTACACTGCTTTGATCCGCGATTGCACTGCCATAGCGTCGTAAGCATTGATACAGGTAGTGTGCGTTCTATTCCAATTCGTTAATTGGTTAATTGCTTATTATGAATGCAGCTGGTTCTGCAGGGCGAGGAACGCCTGGTGCAGTTCCTTGAAGTCGGGTATACTCAGCTCCATGTGATGATGTTGAATCTGACCTGAAGGGTCAGCAATCTTCCAAACAACCGATACAAACGCCTGCTTGATGTTCTCACACACCGAGGACGTCACGCCCACGCCCAGCTTCCAATCGAAGCCAACTACTCGTCCTAGTGAGAGGCCCTTCTTGAGGTCAGTGAGATCACTGGTTTGTGCCCGGACGGACGACCATGCCTGGACGACGAGCGCGATGGTCTCCTGCGTCATTGATGAGTGCTTCTTAAGCGCGTCTTGGAACGCCTGCGCGTCCTGCAGCCTGTCACGACGCGCTGCATGATAGTAGAATGCAAGAGCGTTGAGGACACCCTGAAGTGCGCTTGCACTGGGAACACTTGCACCGGGGGTGGACTCTAACGATGTACGGACGAGCTCAATCAACTTCTGTGATACCGCATTCGTGTATGTGGGTCGACATACCTCTACAGCCTACATATACCAAGTGTCAATTCGAGATATTTCGGGTGTCACTTTAGCGCGGGTTTTTCCGTGGATCTAGAGATAGCCAGTCAATCCGTATGCGAAGGGACATGCCCAGCCTAGAAAGACATCGACCTAGCCCCGTGCAACTTACCAATTCGCTGATCTTGTCCGCAGGGAGCGAGTTCAAAATCTCGCACGAGGTGTGAATACCTACAGGGGGCAGAAGCGAGAAAATGAGCGATTGTGCGTGCCCTGGGGAGTGCTGCGGAGAGAAAACGAATTCATTCGGCTACGTACCCTTGGGCGCGTCGAAGAATGCGCTTGACATGTCTGATAAGTGCGCAGGTGCCGCGAAATCGGAATCCAAAACTTGGTGTTTCGAGGCCTCAAATTTGGTTTCGTGGGGAGTAGGACTGGGATTTCGACTGGGGGAGATGGGCATGGGGTGGTTGGGTCAGCATGGCCAGGTGCAAGCAGGTTTGTAGTAATGGGTTACATCCACATGTGGATTATTTCGTCGAGATATTCACCCCTCGACTGTTATCAGCTGATCGCTCCATCACTGATTGGCACTGAAAGGATACTTCGTGTGACCACTTCCGAATGGCCAAGCACGGAAACTCTACTCGTGGCAGGACAAGAACAATGCGGGGTCCATGAGTTTATGACGGTCGAGGCGACGTAACGTGAGTTGACAGAAGATGAGTCGAGCAGTTCAGTTAGGCGTGACCTAAGACTGGTTAGGATAATGGAGAATGGGTGATAGGTGATGATGACCTGAAGCACACAAGTCCGGGCAATCAAAACAATTAGCAATAAGGGGGCTATTGATACATACATGGCGGGGGAATCGAGATTATGGTGCATGCAAGGACGCGGTTTACAAAAACATGTTGGTCAAGAAGTGGTTCTGGAAGCATGCACCGACGCATGTGTAGCAGATTTTCTCACGAGTCGAGCAGCGCTCGCAGCCGAATGAGGTACGACGGCCGCATTGTGTGCAAGGTCCGGTCCAGTTGACACGCTTTCCACCTTCATCCTCGCCCTCGGCTGCTGCAGCTGCAGTGGGAGTGGATGCCAGAGCCTCCAGGCTGCCTCCAATTTGAGGGACCTTGAACTCTTGAGAGTCGCCAGATCCGCGCACGCGCTTGTTTTGAGGCGCCTCGAGCTCGTTTTCAGCACCACGCCGCGAGCCGATCTCTCCCCTGCTCGACTGGGAGCGACGCGTCTGACGTGGCGGGGCATCGAGATGGAGCGCTTCGCAGATCTCTCGCACAAAGTTAAGGTTGCAAACATTGGTCTTGGAGAAGCGACCAGACACGATGGGTGTTTCTTCGAGATCAAGCCATGCCAAGAAGTCACGCAAGAGCCGGCGGAAGAAATGAAGTCGGTCCAAGCGCTCGGGTGACTTGTCCAAGCGGAGGTACAGTCTGTAAGCGTTGTCAAATCCGAATGAAAGGAGCAAGAAAAGTACACGGCGTCGCCAGTCCCAAGGATATGCTTCCGTGAGAAGCTCCTCAAGGCCAAGACCAGGAAGCTGAATGATCTCCTCGCACATTCGAAGCGTGCCCTGAAGCTCATCCACAGCCGGGGGCACAACGGTTGAAAGGAGTACGATGGCAGCAGACGATCCCTGGGGACGGCTCACCTGGGTGTAAACCGGGAGCGGTCCGTCAGATCCAGGAACGGTTGTTGAATAGTCCAAAGTGGTACCAGTCTTAATGTCAAGGTCACGCAGCTGGGGAATAGGTGTGAGAGTGAGGTCTGACTCGGAGTTCATGATACCGGCGAAGCCCATCTGGAGCGTACCAGCGAGAGCGCTAGCCGTCTTGACACTTGCTGCTTTGCCGCGTGCAAGCAATGTCCGAGTGCCCTCAGTGTTCACACGGGCGGCGCGAGCAAGGCGGAGCACGGCTGCAACCTCCTCATTCGACCACTCTGAGGCGAAGTCCTTCTGTTGCATGATGTCCGGTGTCTCATCAAGCTCCAGCGCGAGGACAAATCCGAGTTCTGCATCCATAAGGGCACGAGTATGAATAGAAGTACCAAAGGTCTTGATTGTGCAAGTGGTCTCGACGGGAGCGTGCTCGGATGAAGCCACCGATCCCTGAGCAGCAGGAGTAGGAAGGTTTGCTCCAACCGCTGTAGCTGCAGAGGCAGCAGCAGCTGCAGCAGCTGCAGCAGCAGCCGCAGCCGCAGCGGCCGCGGTCTGCGAGAACTGCGGACTCTCGGTCATGGATGATTGTGGGGCGCGGGTTGGTTGAGAGCCAGATGCGCCAGCACCCGATGATGGCGCTGACGAGGACGACAACGAGGAGGTCGATGACGACGGAGGAACCGAAATGGTAGTTTTGGATGTAGTGACCGTGGTTGGCTTGACAAAAGGAACCTTTGCTGTTTGTTGAGCCTCCTGCTTGCTGCATGGCCAGGTGTAGACACCCTCCGCGTAAGCCACGAATGGAGAGGGCTTGACAACCCGCGACATCCACTCATTATACTCGTTGATGGCGTGGCGGACCTCCCACCATTCATCCGCAGTGCGGGTGGTGGCAGGACGCGCAAGCTTGAGTTTACTGAGGATATCTCGTAGGGTCTCAGGCTTCATGATCTGACCAGGAGCCTTGTAGCCCAGTGCAGACGACTGGAGACCGAGGTGGAGGCACGTCGCGATGAACGCATGCAGCTCCTTCTGACTAATGCGAGTGGCATCTGCGACATCGCGAAGGATTGTGGTTGGGAAACCCGCCCAGAAGTACCACAAGAATGAGCCATTATCCTGGCCCGCTGAGGAGAATCCAGGAGGGAAGGGGATCTTGGTCGGATCGGTGACGTGATCCTTCACGTTGAGCGAGACGGCATTCAAGTTGCAGTTAAAGAAACCTGCTGGATCCACGAAGCGGGATCTGAAGACGCTACTCGAGTCAAGGCGTCGCCACTCCGCGTTGCTGCGAGTATTGGGACGAAGCTCGCCTGAAGCTTGAATGCGACTAGGTGCAGCAGTAGCAGCACTAGTAGTGGCAGCTGAAGCAGAGGCACCACCTCGGGTTCGGCCTGCAGCGCCACGAGTACCCTTACCAGACGCACCAGTGGCCGTCATGCTGTCTTCGTCTGCCTCGTCTTGGTCCTCGCCCGCGTGTGATGGGAAGAGGGACTTGAAGGAGTCATCCTCATAGTCATTGACTTCACCTGAGGCGTTGTCACTCGAGGACGATGTGGACGCTGAAGTAGGTGAAGAATCAGACGGATGTGACTCTGGCTTAACTGACTTGGGCTTGATGCGCTCGGTGCGCTGCATCCAGGAGAGCATTGCTGCAATATCATTGACTTTGGCATCGAATGCCTCGGCACCATAATCGATCTCGAGCTCCTTCTCCTGTGTCAACTCAGCAAACTCACGCTTGATGGGAGGATGGGGGACCACGGCTTGTGCCTGGGTGAGTGCTTGCTTGATTGCTTGAGAGAGAGCGTTTGAACGTTGTGACTGGTCCGCTGCGCTATGACGCAAACGTCGCGTCGAGGATCCAGAGGATGATGAACTAGAAGAAGCGCCGCCGGGGCCCTCGTCTTCATCCGTGCCATCCTCCTCGTCATGCTTGGTGCCATCGCCCTCCTCCTTGATGAACTGAGTCATATCGACCTCGCGCAGGCCCTGCGGGACGACGAGATCTGGGTAGAAGCGCTTGGCATCGCTGAGTTCCATCATGGAGAAGATAGAAATCGTCAGCTTGACGCCATCGCGCCAGCGGAGCACCTCTCGAGTGCCCTTCTTCCTGGTATTCACGCTGCACACAATACCGAACTCGAGCTCGCTGACGTCCGGGATGAGCGAAGCGAGGTTAACTCCAGCAGGGATAATGCCTCCACCCGCTGCTGCAGTCAGTGCAGAGGTGGGTGTGGTGCTAGTCGAGTCAGCTGAGGATGACGACAGTCCAGTAGATGTTCCAGCACCTGCTGATGTAGCACCTGATCCAGCACCAGATCCAGCTCCTGGCGTCGCCGCGCCGTGCGACTTGGTATCTCCAGAGTTGGCGCCTCCAGCACCTGAAGTGGTCTTAGACGAGCCAGAGTCCGTCTTGTCGTCCCTGGACGCGCCAGCACCCGCACCAGCAGCAGGCAATCTCGATTCCCTGGCAGCTACAGCTGCAGCCGCGGCAGCAGCGTTGGCCTGGAGCTGGGCATGCTCAGCAAGCTGGGTCTTGGCCTCAGCCAAGAGTCGAACATTGAAGCGTTCGAGGTCGGCACGGAATACGACGATCTCTGCAACGCGGAATTTGAGTGTAGACATGACTATGAAGCGTTTGCTACGAGATCCTCGCGTGGAATGTCTTGCAATGCGTCTCAATTAAGTGAAATAAATTTGAAAGTTTGGATATAAATTCAGTCAAATCGTCTTATTGATGCCAATATGTCTAGATCTGAGGCAAGTTGGGTAATTTTAACGCGTGGTTTGGTAATTATATTTTAATTTCACTCGAATTGAATTTTCAAATTTTATACTTAATCATCGATTTCAATGCTAGATCCTACTCAAGCTCAACTCGCAAGATGATGCCATCCAGCCCCCAACTCGCAACATTTTGCGGCTTGGCCCTGCCCCCTTCGTCCCGGAGTCTACCTTTTGTGGAGGTGCTCAACTATGCACTCGCAACATGCTGCGAGTTACTCACCACTGACACACTAGCCACGACAACGCACTGCCATCGCCGCTCTCCCACCACACACACACCGAGATTCAACCACCCGCACCATACACCCGAGCCTGACCTGGTCTAGACACGCTGGATGAGAGTTTTTTTTAACGCGGAGTGACCCCTGACGAGGTTGTTCATTCACTCTGGGATCACGGTTCGAGGTGAGAACCGGGCACAAGGAGAGCTTGTGGACTGCATTTCGAGCGGCGATCTGGAGCTGGCTCGTCGACGTCGTTCAAGCGCGTCGGAATCGCCCTCTCAGTACTGCTTTATGTTTGAATGCTGCAGCCCTGGGGATATTCGGAGGCTTCTGTTGGCGGCTTATCAGCAACTCGCTCGGACCGATTGAATTGCCATAGTTCATGAGAACTACTTCCATGTTGATTCGGGGACATCCGCAGAGTCCAGTGTCTCTGAGGAGAATGAGTTAGTGGCCATTGCCATTAGAATGAGTCAGATCATCCACATCTTACTGCATAGAAAGATTGTCTGACAGAGGCCACGAGAGGCTCAACAATGAAGAGGTATAATGAGGACGTTGATTATGACACCTAAGGATAGAGCGTGGTATTAAGTAGGCTGTTACTTTCTGGTGCATCTTCACACAGGCCGCCCGCCGAGTCACCTCCACATTATGAAATTGTCCGTGAGTGGCCGCCCTGAGCCTGTTGTGAGGTAACTCGAGGCGAATTGTCATGATACCACTATAGGCAGGCAATAAAACTCTGAAATACGTGGTTTTACAACGCATTCATCATATGTCACCCGCTTGTTTTGGTCTTCGCATGGGTCGGCCTGTTCGCTCAGGGCAGGTCCGAAACTCGCAAAGGCAAAAATAAAAAAATTCTGGCTCGAGGCCTGGTTGGGAGCACGGCGGAAAGGAATCTCCATGGGACAATGGGAGAGGGGGGCCAACTCACTCTCACCTCCAGCACTGTAGCACGATTGATTATTACGAAATACATTGTTATACTCAGTTATTTTACTGAAACAATGCGTAACAACACATCATCATGCGCCATTCCCTGTACTGTTTCAAAGAACATAACCATCGGTAGGAAGTGGACACCCTGCCTTCAGCGAACATTGCAGTCACATTTGTGCCAAACCACTGATGCTTTATACACGGCTTGCACGCTTAGGTGCGGTTCCGACGATAATCAATTCCAATTCGCATCCTATTACAACTTCCTCATCATATATACAATACGCCCAGGACTACACTACGCAGCTAGATACAAGTCCCGACGTCAGGGCATTTCGTTTACTTTCTGGAGTTTATGTTACTCGATCACATTATCCCTATACAAACTCTCGGGACATGCATCCACAAGACTCAAACTGCTTGGTGTCGCTTTACTAGCCCGCGCAAACGTGCTCAGCGAGCACAGCCGAGTGTTCAGAATTTGAGTTGATGAGCCAGGCTTTGTAGTACGAAATGGTTTCTACTCACAAGGAACGCAACACATGCAGTGCGAATTGACCAGGACCAAGACATTTCCATAATCAAATTTGTGACTTGCTTCGTCAATCACTAATGTCCTCTACCCTGTCCAGTCCACTCTGCCGCTATGCCTGCCCCTCTGCCGCTATCCCTCGATCCATGAGGCATCATCGAGCACCGCCAGCGGACACCAAGTCAACGCCCCCCGTCTTGCTTGACCCCGCCCCAATCCGGCCCAGCGTGGTCCCGGGCATAGGCACGGCGTGCAGAGAGTGGAAATCGGCCCTTTGCATACACAATCAGAAATGCAGGATGCTGGGAGTAGAGTCTATGCGCGTGGACGAAAACTGATTATTTTTGTGAATCGCATTGGGAAACCTTCATTTCATTCCTTTATTGCGTGCAATATTTGCCCAGGCGCGAGATATTCCGCGAAATTTGAAAAGCTCCCCGCAAGCTATCCGTCGGTTTGAATACGTGGTGTGCTCAAGGTTTCGCTGATTGTAAAATTAGTGCATAATATGGAGTTCACTAGGACGTATCTATTATCCAAGATGTTTGGCGCAAAAACTGCAATGTACCCTCGAAACCTATCCTTTTCGGGGTTTCGGAGAACGGACTTTCCGCCTCCCTCGTTTTCGCGCTACTGCAGCCCAACACAGTGCCTGGTCGCCATGTCTTATGCGCGCATCTGATTACTGCACATACCTACGTCTAGTCATACCCCGCAAGATGTTCAGCAAGCTCGCCGCGACGAGTTTCAGGGCCTCTGGAGCGCTCAACCCAACCACCACAGCTCTCCTTGCACGCTCGACAGCGGTGCAGGCGAGCAAGCTCATTGCCAGTCTGCCACCCAGCGTGCTCAGCGTGAACAAGCCCAGTCTTGAGACTCGACGCACGTTCATTACGGCGATGTGCAAGAAAATCTTCGGCCTCCCAGAGGCGGACCAGAACAAGAACCTGACCAGGACTGCTGCTGCAACCAGCGCTGCCACTGCTACTGCTGCTTCGATCCTTCCTGGTATTGCTCTCGCTGAGACCGCTCCTGCTACACCAGCGGCCACGACTGCGACGGCTGCAGCTCCTGCTCAGCCCCTTGTTGATGCTGCAACTGCTGCAGCCACCACTCCTTCGAGTGCGGCTGAGGTTGTCGCGGATGTCGCATCGGCTGCCGCTGCTGTGGACGCGCCTACTTGGTTCCAGCGCACCTTTGGTTTCACACAACAGGCCTGGGAGCAGCCCGGCGCAATTGTTGGCGGAATGATCGACCTCATTGATAAGTTCCAGACAGTGACTGGTCTCCCTTGGTGGGCTGCCATCGTTACCTTCTCCATCGGACTTCGTCTTATCACTGTGCCTTTGATGTACAAGCAGACGAAGGGTACTGCTAAGCTCCAGGAAATCCAGCCCGAGCTCCAGCGTCTTCGCAAGGAGATGGATACCCCTGGGCTTTCTCAGGCTGAGCGTCAGGAAATCCTGCTTGACATTCAGGCCTTGCTTGCTCGAAGCGGAGTTTCTCCCATCAAGTCACTACTCTTGGGTTTGTCGACCATTCCTATCTTCATTGTCATGTTCTTGGCCTTGCGCAACATGGCAATGCACCCCCAATTCATGGAGGCATTCCGCACAGGTGGTGTAGGCCCCTGGATGGATCTTACCAAGGTTGACTCGACCTACGCGCTCGCCGTCACGGTTGGTCTTTCTAACTTGGCCCTCCTTGAACTCAATTTCCGTGATCAGCGCAATGCAGCGCAACCTAACCCATTCGCAAGCGCAATGCAGAAGACCTTCCGCGTCATGACAATCCTGTTCATTCCCTTCATTGCACAGTTCCCCACGGCACTTTTCTGTTTCTGGTTCCCAAGCAACTTGGTGACCATTACCTGGACTCTTTTGATCCGTAACAACGCCGTGCGCCGTGCACTGGGCATTCCTGAGCGTGTCATTCGCGCAGCCACAACCGTTGCCAACAACACCGTCCGAGCTGCACAATCCGGTGCTAGCCCCCTCCCTGGAGTTGCTCGACAGCCTGTCACAATGTATAAGGGCCGAGGTATGCCCAAGTCGTTCAGGAAACCTACCAATGCTAACAGCACGTCGTCAACGACAGAGCAGAAGTAATCCAACATGCAACCATCCATCATCGCACGCTCTAAACTAGTAATGACCCAACCTCATCATGGAATGTAACAAAGCTATGTTTAGCCCAAGTCCCGACTTTTCACAGTCCACATCTCTGTCTTCTCTGCACCAACTAGCCATAGTGTTAAGAGTTCCAAGACGGATGCATGAATACAATTTATGATTGCAGTGTATATAGATGCAGTGGTTACCAATAAATCTGAGTGAAGCACAGGGAGTTGAAACCGCGAAACTACGTGATAATGTACACAGAACGGATTGATTAGGCCTGATTATGCCTGGGCAAGGATTGCACGGGCTTTCGCCTGCAGCAAAGACAATTTGGCCATATCACGAGCACGAATGGCCTCTTGAATTTCGCGTAACAGCGCTTGCTTCTCTGAGGCAGACTCCTCGGGATGCTTGAGACGATGCGCCTGGATGAGAGTCTTCTCAAACAACTCGGACATGTTCTTCGCTCGGTGAACAAGCGAAGATGGCAGACCGACAAGTGATGCAACATTCATACCAAAACTCTTTGAACATACTCCTGGGATGAACTTATACTTGAAGATAACGATTTCGGGGCTCGCTCCGGCTTCGATTTCTTGGGCAGTCTTGTTCTGGACCACACACTCCATATGATATCGTGCGACTCGAGGATCGTCCTTAAACTCTTCCAACAGCATATGGTAGTGGGTACTGAACAGAGTCAGGCAGCCTACCTTATCAGCAAGGTGTTCAATGACAGAATGCGCAATGGCAGTGCCATCGAAAGTGGAGGTACCTCGACCAAGCTCATCGAGGATGACCAGTGATCGATTCGTTGCATGTCTCAGAATGGTAGCCGTCTCCTCCAACTCCACGAGGAAGGTAGATTGGCCCTGCATGATGCGATCGTTGGCGCCGACACGAGTGAAGATGCGGTCCACTGGAGTCAACACGCACGACGAAGCGGGGACATAGCAACCGATCTGTGCCATGATGGCTGTCAAGCAGACTTGTCGTAAGAGCGTCGACTTACCGCCCATGTTGGGACCAGACACCAATACGAATCGCTGGGGGCATCGCGTAGTACCTAGGTCGACATCATTCGAGATGAATGTACTGGCTGAAGCCAAGACAGGACCGGCATTCGCACTCGTAGGTGTGGAGTGATGTCGGACTGGTGATGAAGACTGGCTGGCTGTTGCAGAGGCAAGGACAGGATGAACACCATCTCGAATTTCCAGCCGCGCCGGCTCGGTCAAGGAGGGGCGAATGAATTTAGGTCGGCAGACGTTGCCTTGCTGGTGGGCCGACACGATGCTGAGTGACATCAAGCAGTCTATTTCAGCAATGCAGCCAAGCGCCTGAGCCCAGAGTGGATAGTCTTGTCCAAACTTGTTGAAAACTTGTCTGGTCACATCGGTCAAGAGCGACTCTCGAAGCGCTTCCGCAGCTTCTAGTTCCGCTAGCATGCGCTTGATTTCGGGTGTCCAGAATCGTCGCACCTGCTTTGTCTGGGACATTTGTTCATAGTTGGAAGGAAGGCGAACGCTTTTGAGCGCGTCGACAGAAATTTCGAGCTGGTAGCGTTCGCGAGCACGATGGTAATAACTCATTGAAGAGCAGCGCAGCGCCTGCCGCTGTTCGTGGAGGTACTGCTGCAGTGCCCGCTCCTTCTCAGCTACACGTTCCTTCGCGGCATCGAACTCAGGTACAACGCCGCGCTTCGGCACGATATGTCCCGTGCTCAACGCTTCTTGGTGATTAAAGGCGACTCTGAACTCGTCTAGGAGCTCCTCCAATTGAGGGAACAATGCATCACCAAGTTGCCTGCAGCGGACGTCTGCCATGCGAATGGTTTCGCCATCCTTGGCTTCATCTTCAGGATCTTCGTTGCCCGATTCACCCCAAGTGACACTCTGAACGCTACGAGCGAGTTCGTCGGTCATCGCGGAGCTTGATTTCAACGTGTCATTCACTGCTACTAGACGGCGAAGACGACTCGACTTGAAGTTGCAATCACGGAGGCAACCAACACCCTTCAGCGCAAGCTCAAAACCATTTAGCGTCTTGATAAAGATCTCAACTTTCTGTTTACCAACGTTTTCGAACATGACTGCATTGTCTTTCTTAATACCATTTGCACGCACGCGCGTAAGCATCCGCTCCAAGTCAGGCAGCTTCTTGAAGATTTGACGGCAGCGGTTGACTGCATCAGCATTTGCCATGAGATCCTCCACTGCATCCAAACGGCGCTCAATGGCCTCAACTCTGCCCAATGGTCGTGCGACCCATGTTCGGAGCAGTCTTCGTCCAAATGGTGTCGCGGTATGGTCAAGGTGCTTGAGCAGCGTACCCGCAGTGCCACCTTCTTGGTTGTGCAGGATTTCCAAGTTCTGGAGAGTCTGGCCATCCAAGATCATATGACTGGATTCCACCTGACCTTTCGGGTCATAGAGGTAGAAGTTACCCAGTGAGACAAGTTCGCGATCAATAAGCAGTCGCTGCAGGTAGCACATGACGGCGCCCAAACTCGAGAAAAGGCATTGTAGACCCTTGAATTGATTCGCCTCGGTCACAACCTCATCAGGTTTGCCAGGTGCCATGAGGATGGACTCACGCTTTTTCAAGTTATCATACTCCTCCTTGAGGCTGCGCAACACGCCTGGCCATCGACCTTGAGGCAAGCTTTCACTAGCTCGAAGCGCTGCCGCAGTTGCAGCCTTGTGGGACGCGACGCAGTTGCCTGGGATAGATGCTGCTCGCGCGGCCTCCTCATCAGCCTTTCGAACGGCGTCGTGATTGAAATAATTGGCGCGATAGATGTGATGGAGAGACGCGTCGGCGGTCCAGAACTCAGCTTCGTTCCTCAAGGTTGTTCGAAGGGCATCAGGAGCCGCTTCTGCGTCCAATGCAGCCTTGGTGCGGTCTGTCAAGTTTCCGTTTGCTGTCAGAATTTCAGCAGGTCTGAGCTGAGTCAAGAGTGTGCGGAGTTTGGTTCGCTGCTTGTTGTCATAGAAATGACCAACGTGGAACGCACCCACAGCAGTATCGACGAAACAGACACCGATGACCACATCGTTTTCGATGTACGCCGAGCGGGTGAGCTTCACAGATTGGTCTGTGGGAACAATTCCGGACTCTTCACGCATAGCAGCTTCCTTCATCTCACGCTCATGCTCGAGTTCGATAGCAGCCTCCTGTTCAGTTCGGTCACAGAGTCGATCGCAAACAGCAAAGAGATAAGCAGGTTCGCTGCCAACGCCACGTTCTTGTGACTGTTGCGCGACTGGTGTAGATGGCGTGGAGGTTGTCGAACCTGCAGAGCTCTGTGAGACCGAAAGCGGTTCCATTGCCAAAAGGTTTGGATCAACGACAGTGGACTTGGTGACAATCGCACACATCTCTCGTCGCACAACTTGGCTCTTGGGCTGGCCTCGTGGTAACGCGTTGTTCTCCTCCTTCAACTGCAGGGGTGTCTGGGTCTGCTCAACACGTCCGATGCGATAGCCCTTTCGAATCAGTATCTCGGCATACTTGGCGAAAGCGACTTCCGGGAAGCCTGCGTGCAGACGATCGCCACTCATACGAATCAGGTTGAGTTCTTTGATACCAATCTCTGCGTCCTGATCGAACAACTCATAGAACTTACCGACCTTGAAGAACAGGACCACGTCCATGTTCTCGGCCTTCATCATCCAATATTGCTTTTGCGCAGGTGACATGTCGCGCATGGCTTCAGGTGGAACATAAAGGGTCTTAGGATCGAAGTCGGGATGATCCGGTCGTCGTCCTTGCGCATCTCGGCGGTATTGTGGTAGCACGAATTTTGGAAGGCAATCAGTGAAATTAGCTGCGCCCTTGGCACCGCCAGCGTGGCCAGATCCACCTTCGGCATCGTCATCTTCCTCAGCTTCCTCATCATCCATCTCGGGGTCGTCACCCTCCTCACCCTCTGGAGTACTGGGCGATGGCTTGGCTTTGATCGGGGTCTTGGAGGCCGGCGATGCACGCTGAGGTGTGGTGAAAGTTTGATTGTAGACACCACGCGCCGGTGCAGGAGCCTTCGCAGGAGCAGATTTCTTGGCAGCGGATGCGCCTCCTCGTCGTCGAGCTGCTGGTGCATCGTCATCACTTTCTGTCACGAAGCCAGCACTGTCATCTGACTCACTGGATTCCGACTCACTGGCACCGGAGAACTCAGAAGAGTCTGAGTCGCTATCGGCACTGCTATTACCACTCTCATCACTGTCATCCGTAAGCACACGCTTTTTACCACCCGACTTCTTTCCCGTGGATCGTGCCTTAGCACGAACTGGAGCATCATCCTCGTCTTCGGATTCCAACGCGAGCTTGAACGAAGACGATGAAGCTACCTGTGGAGCTGCACCGCTCTTGCCGCCAGCAGAGTCTAGGAGCACACGCTTGGGTTCGGGAGGTTGCGAGTGTGTGGCTGTCAGCTGCATCTGAGACTGAACCTGTGACTGGAATTGGAGCTGGGATGGTAACTGTGATTGTGTAAACCTGTCGTCGTTGCCCACGGTAGCCAGCGTAGTCGAGGCCTGGGATCCTGCCATACGCATCACGTCCGCCGTTATCGTGGCCGACGAAGTCCCGCTGGACGCGCCAAGCAGACTTGTCGTCGAAGAGGGAGTACTCGAGGGCTTCTTATTGAGCATCCTTCCATAGAGTCCCATTTTGGGCTTACTGGGCGATGCCTGTGTGTCACTGGCGTTGGTTGCTGGCGAGTCGTTCGCCTGGACAACGTTCTCCTGATCTGCCTGGGCGAGGGACTGGGGCGACGCGCGCTTACTACCCAATCCGAGCCCATTTGAGGTCTGGTCCAGAAGTGACCCCCGCGATTCGCTGCCTGGGGTAAACAGCTGGGTCGCATTCAGCTGTGAAGCCGCGGGAGTGGTACCGCTGGGGGCCGCGGCGCCGGAGGGTGGGGTTGGATTCCTCGGCGTCGATGTGACGGTGAAGTACCGCATGATTCCACCGCCCTTTGGAACCGAAGTTTTCATATTCATCGACATTCTCGATGGATCCAGGCAGACCTACATGTTAAAAATAATGAAAAATGGTGTGCTTGGAGTTAGATTGTATCAATGTGCAGTTTTTATACAAAATCTACACACAGGATACCCACTTCTCAATGCTCAGTAACAGTGCGCTAACAGATTTCAAATTTGGCGGGAAATCGTTGGACCCACCTGGACTGGGCTTTGCGCTGGCTGTGCGCGACACCGAGCGGCACTCGCACCGTGCCGCTCCTGGAAAGGCATGCTATGGGCACGCCTTATCATTTACAAACATTGAATTTGCGAAATTTATGTACATCCTGCACGTGCAACTGAATTGAAGCAACGATCTCTCTGAAGCTGGAGATAGGGGCAGGCGCTAAACTTAACCTGCGCAGTATTCGATACGGTAGTCGTGATTTACAAGTAACTTCGCAACTTGTCGGAATTCAACGGCTTTTGGCCTGTTGCTGCTTGGGTAGCATTCGGATACCCTCCTAAACTCAGGAAGTACTCAAGTGTCTCACTTGCAAAGTCTCGGAAAGCTCCGATCGGATCTTGACTTGAGCGGCGCCAGGCACCAGCGGCTGCTCCTACAGCGCGACGTGTTCGTGCCGTTAGTGAAGTCGAAGACGTGGAGGCCTGTGGTTTCGCACCCGGCGCCTGGGAACCCGGCGCAGCCGAAGTTCCCATAGACGTGCTGACTGAGGTTGTGATGGGTTCAGCGGCTGCCTCAACTGCAGTGCGTATCGCGGTACCGAACAGGACGATGTAAAATATGGTTCGCAAGATCTTGCCGTGAATAAACATTAGTCGGGGGTACCGCCAGGCAAGCACATACATGATAACATACAATCGGACAATCGGCTTGGCTTGGATCCAGATCTTCCACAGGATGCGCTTTGCGGCATCCGTCATTTTGGCCTGAGCTCTCTTTGCACTCATACGAGCTCGAAGCAAGAGTCTCTGACGGAGATCGCTGAATGCAGCGAGAAGCGCTTGCTGAACGTCAGACACAATGCTGGTGTCCTCGTACAGATGGCTGTGAACGTTTGTGCCGGTACCGGCGCTGCTTATGGGGCTGCCGTCGGTAGATCGGCTTCCCTGTGTGGAAAAGTCAATGGATGCTCGGAGTTTGTCACCGGGTGTAATTGATTGATGCCTATCGGGCACGTGAGACATTGGGAGCTCAGAGCTACTCGACGAAGGGGGAGTGCTTTCTGAGCCAGAGGCAAAGATCCGACGAATCACCTGGGTACTAGAACCCAAAGTTGTTCGTGCCAATTTCACCACAGAGGGCACAGCCTCTCCTGCCACTTGAGCGAATGATGTAGCAAGTGCACCTGTTGATCCACTTAGGGGTCGTAGTGAAGACCTGGTGTACGTGCTGGGACTCTGAGCCTGAGTTTGCGATGACTCGGAGTCAGCATCAGAGGTGACGTGATCACTGTTGTGGCTGGATCCATCAACGTCAGGCAGAGGCACTGGAACGAATCCAACGAAGTCACGCTTGGTTTCGGCACTTGATACCGGGGAAAGTATCGAAAGCGTCGAAGCGTCACGCACCGTTGAGGCCGAGGAGGCAATGGCATCACCTGCGGTAAGGGCGAGGATATCGTTAATCGACATCGAGTGCAGCCTAAAGAAATCCAATCCAGGCTTCACGGAGTCTGGTACATTCCTGCTCGTTGACGAACTCAAGGGTCCTGAGAGGCCAGCGGAATCGTTATCGCGGCTAACGCGAGGCACGTCGTCCACGAGCTTGATCTCATCAGAGTCATCGTTTTCGTGCTCGTTCTTCGCCTTGGCCAGCCTCACGGTGTCAACAATTTCGATGGAGCTGTTCTCATAAGATCCAACGGATGGGGCGGCAGCAGCGGGCGCATTCACCGAAATTCCACCGTTTAAACCATATGCTCCCTGACGTGCCCGAGCGCGATTAAGTTTCCTCAAGCGCTCGTTCTGGACCTCAAGTACAGCTCTTGCGAACTCAGGCGAATGCTTGACCAAGCGAAGAAGAATCGCATCCGTGCAGATAAATCGTTCTGAAGCGTCACCCACGCGAGGAAGGGCCAGAGGTGCCGTGATCTTGGCTGTACGCTCGAGTGCCATCCTTCCAATGAAACTATACACGCGCTGCGAACTGTACGGCTGACCAATCAAGGTTTTGAGTTCATCAATCATTGCCTGGATGTGTTCCTTCTTGATGCCTACGGGGCGCAGCACCAGAGGTTTACGTTCAGGAGCCAGGAGTGCATTGACAGGGATAATTCGGATGCTAGGTGGACCAATATGCAGGAATTCTCCAGGCCCAACCATGACTCCCATGTGATCATAAGCTTGGCCAGCAATCCTTCTGAAGAAGCTGTAAACCCGGCCTGGAGTTTGAATCAGAATAAAGTCGCCAGGTTGAAGCACTTCAACGCGTGGCTTTACTCGGCGGATAAAGTCCGGTTGCATAGCTTTCTCCTGAACATTTCGAGCAACAGCCAGCGATTCTGGAACAGTGATGGATGCAAGAAGTTGCCACAGGGAGTACAGGGGTTCGGGCACCGATCCACGCGCTAATGAGTCATCGTTCTTCTTTGTGGATGAGGTGGTCGCACCTGAATTTGTTCCTGATCCAGCGCCTTGTCCAGTTCCTCCCCTCGATGATCCTTTCGTGTTCTTCGGAGCGTGCGGCTCCGTTCGCTGATGGGAAGGGGGGGCCTGCATCGGTTTCGCATGGGATGGCACGAGATGTGGCACATCCTCTGGGACAATGTAGGCATCGCCATTGCCACTCAGCAGCACCGGATCCGACTCACCTCCGATGATGATGGTTCCCGAGTGACCCGATTCCATGGTGTGTTACGTGTCTGCGCCGGAGAGCGCTACTGCGTGGATGCTGCAGACGCTGCAGGGTAAGTATGTGGATAAGTAGGCTGCGGGAGCGGGAGCGGGATCGGGACACGTGCTGGTGGGCTCGGGATCGGTGCGAAACGGCGGGAGTGGCCTCAACTCTTGGATGGTTAGTTGAAACTTGTTGACTTTCTGAGGATTGCACACGGTTTGTAGATGAAATGAGTGTGGAGATAAAAGTTCGAGTATGTTCTGGACCGCACTATACAATTATACTTTGACAATAATGTCTGAGACTGCGTGAAAATGTTACATGGAAATGTAACTTGACTCGACCTCTTGGCCGGAAACGGGCGGATGGAGTTTGCGGCATGCGCGTGTGCAAGGCAGAGCGATTGAGGTGAGGCGCAGACTCCAGCAGTAACACATCCGGCTTGCGCGAACATATCTACAAGGGGACATATCCCAATTTCAAATCGAAACGCATCAGTCAAGTTTCCCAAAGTTTTATGAACCTGGTTTGAGTGGTCTGCTTGTTGTTTGGTTCAGTATGCTGCTGCGCAGGCTGAAGGGGAGGGCCAATTGCATTTTAAGTTAGTATAACACAGACCTCCTGATTCTACTTGCGCATAACATTATGAATTTCTTTGTTTGGTGTTGGTAGGCATGGAGTGCCTTCCGAGTCAAGTCGGATTTAAGCGCGGATACGATGATTGGCAAGATGGTGATGGTTCAGGCGTGGACTCGACGATGTGGTAATCAGAGTACTAAAGCTATGCTGCATCAGTTGATTCGACGGCCAGATCTGGTACGGTCTACCTTGTTCGTCGAATCTAGTGACTTTCATGCGCCCCGATTGAGTCTCTTGATCAGCGGGTCGTTAACAGCCTTGGTTATATCGTCTTACACTGGCTACTGGAGTGGTGAGTTGAACCATGTTGTTTGGCTTTGAAATCCATACTTCTCTTTGTCTGGGCTGGGTGAAAGGATAGAACTAAGGTACCGAGATGAACATAGTATACCTCGGTGAGATAATGCGAGGGTAGCTGCGGATATTATAATGTGACTTTCTAGTGGTATGGGTGTTATGTACTAGGGGGTTCATCGTTGCTGGTGTGGAATTAGAAGCATATTATCACTTGCTATAAGGGGTGGGATGTAATGTAACTTACGCTCGCTTGCCCTGGCGAGATTGGCTCTTGGATGTTTCAGACTCTGCCAAGTTAATCTGGAATGGTGATGCAGAAGACCTTCCGCCTGACTGACCCTTGGATGGCTTTTCGACAATCTCCTCGAAGGGCTGAAGGGAAGGCTCACGAGGACCGGTGAAGTTCTGGTACCATGTGCTGGGCGAAGAAGTGAACTTCTTGCTCAACTGCGCTTGGAACTCACGCGCGAACTCCTCCGGGTTGCGTTGGAGTGGTGGCGTTGAACGAGCCTGCTGGACCTGCTCATCGTCAGCAAGCATGGCCTCTTGAGCACCTTGCTTAGCTGCTAAGACAGTCTCGACGTTGAGAGCATCCATCAAGTCATCCTTAGTCCATACAGGCTGAGGCTGCTTGGGCTTTGCAAGCATCTCCTCCTCGAATGCCTTGATCTCAGCAGAAAGCTTTTCAGCTTCGACCTGGCGCTGACGCTCTTCCTCCGCGATCTTGAGAAGATCAGCCTTGACATCAGCGTTGAACTTGTCAATCTCAGCACGTGAGGACTTGAACAGGGTCTTCTTCTCGGGTGTGTTTGCATCGATACCCTCTGGGGTGAGTCGCTCAAACTTGAAGTCCATGTACTTAACGGTCTTGGCAACCATCTCCTGAGCGCGTGAGTATAGCGAAGCAAGGCGAGGGAGATCAGCCTCAGTGCAGTGCTCACTGATCTTGAGGAAGCGACGGAAGATGCGATCCTGACGAACGGCAAAGACGTACGCGTGGTCATCATGCATCTTCTCGACCTCATCGAGGGTGATGGAGAGCTCTGCCATAACCGCGTTCTTGTTGCCTGCATAGCCAGGTGGCACGCATGGCGTGGCGATGACATCATCGAATGTGAATTCATCAGGGTGGACGTGAGTGGGCCATTCGGGTGGTCGAACGTCCTCGAACTTGGGTCGGTGGAGGAAGTAATCAACATCCTGCTGCATACCTGCGGCACCCAAGCCAAGGAAGCGGTGGAACTCTTCAGCAGCCAACTGCTCGTGCGACTTCAACATCCAGCGCTCAGGAGTTGGGAGCTCATCAGGGAAGACCTCAGCATCATCCTCCTGCGACCAAACATCGACCTGGGCACGCTCGCGAATCTGCTGTGCGTAGAGTCGGAGTGCATCAAGAGGTGACACTTCGGGGTGAGGCTTGTCAAGAGGCTTCATAGGGCCGATGGGGAGTGTTCCCTCCTGCGCCTGCACTTCAAGCTTCTTAGCAGCCTCAAGTACGGGTGCAAGCTGGCTCAACTCGCCCTTAGTGAACAAGTTGGGCTTGTCCATAACTTCCTCAATGCAATCAATGAGCTCTTGGACTGATTTCTTCTCCAATTCCTTGAGGAAATCGCTGAAGAGAACCTTGTTCTCCTCAACGTAGTCAACACCACGTGTGAGATCTGTCTCTGCACCGCCCATCAACGCCTCAAACTCAGCATCGAACTCCTCAGGAGTCTTCTTCTCCGTCAGGACAGCCAATGCGGCCTTGGTCTCCTCAGCCACACTCAAGGATGCGCTGGGGTTCCAATCAATCTTCTTCATCTCAGCCTGAAGCTCCTGAACGGCCAAGAAGTCATTACGCTCAATTGCAGCGCGAATGTTCTGCTCGAGCTCAAGACCCTTCTTAACGAAGTCGGGCATAGGAATGCCAACAGCCTGTGCCAAGCGTTCCGCAGCAGCGACACGAAGTGCAACAGGATCGGACAGGCTCTCAGCCTTCTGTGCAAGGATGATAGCCTGAGCAGGGCTGGCGCCAGTAATACCAGGGATGGTGTTCGGTGTCGACTTGCCGTCAAGGGACTCCTTAAACTCGCCTAGTTGCGACTTGGGCATGGGGATATAAGGCATGATGGCACCAATAAGCATCTTGATCTGCTCCTTCAACACAGAAATGTACTCAGTCTGATCTGCATAGATGTTAGCATCAAGACCCTCGGGCTTGAACTCGCTCTTGACGGTTGCCTTAAGGAGTGCCTGGTGAACAGTGTATAATCGCGAGAGGAGAGGATCGACGACAGGGTTCTCATCCGCCGCACGCTCAAGAACAATCAACCAGTCGCGAGGAATATAGCCAGCCTTCTCGAATGCAGCAGTGCACAGGCTGACATTCCTCTCAGTGAACTGGATCTTGAGCTTAGCCTGCTCCTCAGGCGACAACTGCTCGAAGAGACGCGCCTTAGGATCGTCCACAACTACGCTGGTGTCTACAAAGGCGCGAAGCGCCGCCTGGAACTCACGTGGGTTGCTCTGAAGGAGTTCCTTGTCAGCGGGTGCCAAGCCAGTCATGGGAACGCCGGCAGCGCCCTTCCCGCTGACAGCAGGCACACCCGAAACAGTGGCGATGATATCTGCAGTGTAGCTTGCGTCAGTCTCAGGAACACCAGATGCGGCAACAACAGCAGGCGATGTAGCCTTTGCACGCTCAATAGCCGCCGCCAAAGCCTTCTCCTGCGCTTTCTTAACCTTTTCAACATCGGATTCAGGCAGGGTGCCAGGATTGCCAGCGTCGTCATCCAGAAGACGATCAGCGATGATATTGTTCTCTGCATTCGACATCAGGCCAGCCTTAATCGCCTCAATTTCAAGAGGGGTAAGCTCTTCGGCACCACCGGTCAAGGAACGAGCTGCTGCAAGTGCGGCAATCTCCTGTTGCTGATCAGGAGTGAGACCGCCTGGAAGAGCCTTCTTCATGAGTGCATCGGCCTTAGCATCGAAGGCATTAATTGCCTTGTCTGCCAAGGCAGCCTTAGCCTTTTCGTACTCAGCCTTGAGGACGAACTTGCCATCGACAATGCCGTACTTGGAGAGGATCTCTGATTCACTCTTCTGGTTCTGCGCCGCTCGCATCTTAGTCGTCTCCTCCATGAGCTTCTGAGCCAAGGGGGCGAGCTGGCTTGCGCGACGCTGCTCAACCTTGCGGATTGCAACTCCAAGGGTCTTGCGCATGAGCTCGCGAAGGGTGGCCTCAGCAAAGCCTCGTTCAAAAGCTTGACCCTTGAAGCCCTCAAACTGCGCGTTGCGGTGACGGATGAGGTACGACCAGTAACGCATTTCGAAGATGCGCTTCCAGCTAGCAAGGGCAGGGGTGCCGGTGTCGAGACGTGCAGGAACATAGCCAGACCATGCAGACGCCTTGCCAGGAGTCGAGCCTCGGTTGCCGCCCATATCGAAGAGGTTCTCTTCATACTGCGTCGAGAGAGGCTCCCACAGAGGGTAGGGGTTCTCACCCACAACACGCTGCTGAGGAATATTCTTCACGAATGGACCATTCATGACGAGCTCTACGTAGGGTTTGCCACGCGCGAGGGGGAGAACAGACTCGAGTTCGAGTTCATCGCTCTCGAATGGCGCGCCGAAGAAACGTTCGACCTCCTTGTCCGACACATCCTTGAGCGAGGCGTGCTTCCATTGTGGCCGCTTGGTGCGGTCCTTGCTGATGAGCATCTTGTTCACACCTTCGTAGAAGTCAGAGTCCTGCATGAAATGGCTTGCCATGCGATACTCCATCTTGAGGCACTCAGCCAAATCCTGAGTAGCACCCATGCGAACCTGCATCAAAGTAACCTTGAGGGACAGCGGTGAGAGGTGCGAAAGGGTCTTGAGCGTCTGCTGAGCGAACTCAACATCATCCTTTTCAGCCTTGAGTGCTTCGATGATTTCCTCAACCGTGTCGTACTTGAAACATCGCTCAATTGTGGGGAGATGGGGAGCGAGGGTGAAAGGAGGCAACTCGTCGTAGTCAACTGTGACGCTTGCGATGGCGTTGTTCACGGCAACTTCACGCTGGTGGTTGTCGTTGAGCTTATTGATTAAGTTGACGTAGGCGTGGCTAGGAGCGTAGTGGTTGGCGATACCTGCATGAACAAGATCTGCACCCTTGAGACGTGCTCCGGTGAGCGCAAGGTAGGTGCCAAGTTCGCCAGGCAGACGAGAGAGGAAGTGGGAGCCACCGACGTCGGGGAAGAAACCAATGGCGGTTTCGGGCATCGCAAACAACGAGTTCTCAGTTGCAATGCGGGTGCGGCCGTGAACGCTGAGGCCGACACCACCACCCATGGTAATACCATTTAACCATGCGATGTAGTTGCGCGAGGTCTTCGAGATGAGGTAGTTGAGGCGATACTCTTCACGGAAGAAGGTGAGCGCGTCTTGGACGCGGCCACTCTTACCAGCGTTATACAACGCAACAACATCACCACCGGCGCAGAAGGCCTTGTTGCCTGCACCTCGAATCAGCATGCTAGTCACGAGTGGGCTCGTCTCGGCGACCTAGAGAGTTTGGAAGAGCCAAGTTTTGAGCCAGGTTAGCGGGCGCAAGGAAGAATAGACAAACTTGGTAACAACTGCGATATGTCGGCAGTAGGGTCCTATATATTATGTAATCTGTGATAAACTCAAGCACTCTGCGGCGGCCCTGAGATTCGACTTCAAAGCTGAGACGTACCTGGATTCGTGGAGTGAGCTCGCGGACCATCTCCAGATTCAAAGCATTGAGGGCCTTGGGACGGTTGAGAACGAACTCGCGGAAAGAGACGGTAGAGGAGGATGTGATGACGTCCTGGGGGATGCCTTCCTTCTATACACGGTTGCGCGGGACAGGGTGAAAGGTTTCAGTGGCGTGAGTCCGAGCCGGTAAAATAGTCAACCGGATTCGAAATGACTAGGAAGCAGAAGAGATGAATCCAAACGAATCTACGTACCTCATACACATGGTTGAGATGATTCAAATGCATGTTGGGATCAGCGACGAAGGCCATGCCGCGGGCGTGGCCAGGCAAAGTCGAGGTACTAGGCGAAGAACCCCGAGAAACGTCTGAATTTCGTTGAATTGCGCTAAGTGCCGAGGTCCCACGCATATGGCGAGCATAGCATGCGATCGGCACATGTTGTGCCAATCGATTCCGTAGGGAATGCATCGTTGGCACCTGCTACTACCGCGGAAAAATGCCTTCAAAACAAGCTTTTTGCGGGGGTTCAATTGTCTCTCTTTCCCCTATTTTCCCTGTATTCCCGCACCCCGTGGTCTGACAAGGGGGGTTGGAATATCCAGCCGAGCCAGCTCTCACTCTTTCCCCTTCGGCGCTGACTGGGTTTTCCTCCCTGTTCATGTACACGCACGTGTCAGACATGCGCTTTCCCCGTCCACAACCACTCGCCAGCATGATATATATCGCTATTCTCCGAATCAGCTCGAAAGACCCACTCTCACCCATGCACATACTGGGCGCCCCCGCGTGTCTAGGCGAAACAAATTTGTTGCTGCTGATGGTTGGCGGGAGGGTATCTCCATCCACCCGCTTCGGGTGATTCTGAACGGACAACGGGAAACGGCCGTTTTGGGGGCTACTTCGCTGCAGAGAAGCACGTCGTTGGGCTAGGAATTTAACATAATGTGCGCAACCACTGAAGTAAACTGTACCTCCTGCCTTGGAGCTGCATGACCTCCGAACACATGCAATACAACATGCAAACACCCTTGGGTCAGCGCTTCTATGACACAATGTTACACACGCCAACACGACGCGGTGTGCGCGTCACTCGTCCTGCAGTTTGGCTTGAAACATCTATCCCAGTCCTCCGGACCTAGCCGCATGCTTGAGTCGAGTCGTAGTGCGGCGGGTGACGAAGAAGACAGCAAAAATCGTCGGCCTGGGGAGGGGGTTGGGGATAGGTTTGGAAGTGGCATTGAATATGTAGTGTGCCAGGGTTGTTGAGAAATTTTATTATGAGCTATCGATGCAGGCTGATATGATAGTCTGTTATGTGTGTGTTTATAACTCAGTACACCCTCGCTACAGCCCGAGAACCTGAAGGCCCATCCCTAGTCGAACTACTTCCCGCGCCCTCCTGGAACACAACTTCGAGTGGTTTCCTGCGTGAGCGTGCCCCTGACACTGGCATACTACCATGTATTTTTGAACGGGATGCTGTGATGCATCTGCACATCGAGAGTGCAGGGCATTTCTTTCGCGCTTCATGTAGCAAAGCTCTCGGGAAACCCTTCATGACGACCTCAGGACCTGTCTCACACTTGTTCCATGATACACGACACCTCTGGCCACTCTCCTCATGTAGGCACACAGCGCTCATCGGTGCGCGGTTCGTGTTGCTTGGTGTTTCTTTTTCGTTTTCGGCACTGACTGCCATCAGGTTGTCACAAATCGTACCTAGCTTCGTTGCCCCACAAGTGACCTTACCGACCAACCTGGGTATCGAGTTAGCGGATCTATCTTACACTCGGGTGGACGCTTCATCACGAGCGCAAAGCAGCAAGAGAACCTACTCCGACGCATTAGGCGTCTGCATCGTCCCACATATTCAAGTGTGTTGGCTTTTCGCCTTGTCGACCCCGTTCTCCTAGTCGCGTCGCAGAGGGTTCTGCGACGCAATGGCAGCACATGCTCCCTA
>Ga0180217_1000124_pt1:0-112500 | contig 161587 bp, 72 predicted proteins | sample eDN3rd37CBELigOP_FD_128521 | JGI IMG/M metagenome (GOLD analysis project Ga0180217, IMG submission 128521) | Enriched Organic Plus compost microbial communities from Emeryville, California, USA - eDNA 3rd pass 37_C BE-Lig OP (version 2) (version 2) ... | reverse complement strand
GCTCAGAATCGACTGCTGTTACAATGCCCGATTCTGGCGTTATCGCATCGTCGAGTACACCCACATTTATCCCCGTCGCAGCCGTACCGCTTCATTCTCAATCGGATACCGCACAAGTCCCTCCATCAGAGTTCAAGGAAGCGATCGAGCGTGATGCGCCGGTGCGCGCCGATGGCACCTCCTCAACTGCAAACACTTTGACCTCTAAGGCTCGTCCAGCACCGGATGATGCATCTTTCCTCGTGCATCATGAAACGCAAACAACTCCTTCCATTGGACACTTTGGCGCGGTGGGATCTGGCTTCGCCTTCTATGGTTATTCGATCCCTGCCACGCGAAAGATTTAATTGCGACCGTCGGTGTTGCCAAGTCGACCAAACGGTGTTAGCATTGTGCTTGTATATAGTCGCTTAGGCATTCGTGTGATTACATTCACTCTCCATGCCCATGTATAATACAACACTAACATGTACTTTGAGTAGCTGCTTTCAACCAATTTTCTGTCGTTTATTGCATGCGTGACCACACAATCCTTCGTTCTACTTCCTCTGGATGAAGTTCTGGCTTTCCGACTGAGAACCACTCAAAAAAGCGCCCATCTGCGAGTGTAATCTCGCAAATCTATTCGACATGCCACTCGCCCCAGGACGCGCTCGTCGAACTAGCACCATTGGTGCCGATTCTGCAGGTTCAGAATGGGGCTCTGCCTTCTGTGGTGACCCACTGGGCCCCCTGCTGATCTGTTTCTTCTTCGGCGAGGTGAAGTACCGCTCCAGTGCACGTTTGGATCCAATTTGACTTGGGCTTTCAGCTGCCGGACTGTCTGCAGCCAACACTCGACGAGGTGATTTGCGAGTTGACGATGGTGAGGACGGAGTTGCAGCTATCAATGGCCGGCGATGCGACTTGGGCGGGGGAGAAGCGAGGGCATCAATATCGATATCACTTAACCCTAACTCGTCTTCCTCTTCCTGTCCTTCGTCTTGCGTGGTCGATGCTGCATCAGGCGTCTGTCGCCGAATTTGCTTTGCTTGCTCTTTCTGTGGGGTTGCTGCAACCACAACCTTTCTGGCTGAGGTAGTTTTCGAAGGGCTCGAAAGGTTGTCATATTTAGCGGAGGAGGACCTTGAGAGGGAGCTAGTGTCAGATGCAGCCTGATCCAGGGCAGAGGGAGCCGGCATTAACTCGTCCATCTCACTCGCTTGAGGGCGTGCCGTCGAATTCGTGTCGTTCCTGTTGATCTGGGTGTTTGCATGCGCCAAGCGTGATTTTGACACTTCTCGTACCGGGTTGTCGCTACCCGCTCCTGTGTACGCATGTTGTGACGAACGAGCGATTGATGGCTTCATAAAGCCATAAATCTTCCATAAACCAGTTCCAAGGGCAGTGGAGATGTCCGACCTAACGCTCAAAAGAGGGTTCTTTGCTCCAGATGAAGCGCTTGAACCAGCCAGACTCAGTACGGGTGAAGATGCGCGCGGAGTGGGAGCGCGATCGGAGTCTTGCAGGCTCAGTGAGCCAGCAGACTTCGATGCTTGTGAACCCAGAAGCTCCTTAAGGGTTGACGCAGCCCTCCGGTCTGCAATTTTCTTTGACTTACGAGCTTTGCTCTTATCAGTCTCCGAGCTCAGATTTGACTTTGCCTGGGAACTCTCTTCTAGGCTACGGACGAGACTTTGCAACACAGATCCTTCTTCGACCACAATATCGTCGGGTGACGCAACGCACTGGCCAATGTCAGAGGGCCCAGCTAGAAGCTCTTTGGTCTCCTCGAGTGGACGTGGACTAAGTGGCTCTAGTGTTGTTGTACTCTCAAATATAACCTCCCAATCGACCTCAGATTCAGCGAGGGCCAGTTGCTTGACGGTCGCTGGAAGGCCAGCATGATGGTAGAACGTCAAGAGCAGGGCGACAAGCCACTGCATGAAGGTGAGCTTGCCGTCCTGTGATGTTGTGCTTTCGGAATCGGGATCAATTCCAATCAGAAGCAAACCCTGTGCAGCTGCGGCAGCAGCTAGATTCTTGGGTGCCACCGGGTCTCGAATGCGAGTTATTGCCTTTCCCCCTTGATGGCTGGAGGGGAAACTCGGGAATATGGTCGAAGGATCTGCGGTAATCGAACTCATGATCTTGCAGGCAAGATTCGGGAACAACGGATCCAATGTGTCTCCGAACAGTAAGTTGAGGTGAAAGCGCATTGAGTATAGAGCTCGCTCTCTGTGGCTTAACATATCAGTGCCATTCACGTTCGTACTACTACTGTGATTGGTACCCGATGTCGAGCTCAGCTCCCAGCTTTCCATTACTGGGATGACTTCGGTTCGAACAAACTTGATCAAGAGGGTTAGGGCCTTGGCTGACGCGTCCTTCCACTTCTTTTCAGAGAACCTCTCCTCAGATTTCAACATAGAGTGCACGTAGCACAGAGCTTGGAGTGAGCAGAGCACGTGCAGGAGTTCACTCATAAGGAAGTGAAGTGGCATGGTCAGTATTTGACATCCCGCGAGGCTTATACTACCAACAAGCGATTCTCCAAAATCCAACCCAGAAAGAATATCAACGGGATGAGTTTCCGAAGCGCCTCGAGTAGCCCCAGTGGGAAGAAACCTCAAGAGCTTATGCACAAGGGATGGATTAATCAAACAAGAGTCCGGGCCAGTGGGCTCCTGGAGCGTGGTAGTTGCGATGCAACTGCGAACGTGAGGAGGTGCCTGAATGTTGTCTGCATCAGGACCGTGCTCTCGAAGCACCTCCAGTGCACGAGATAATATCCGGTATCGTGAGACGATATCGCTTGCTTTCATTTCAGGTGCGTGCCAAACAAAGTGCCGGATACGGGCCAGGAGACATCCGAGAATGTGAGTCGGCTTACAGACTGCAGGCGTGTTCCCACCTGGGCCGTCAATCGACAAGCGGAGCGCTGCAAGGACTTCCAGACCGAACGCCTCGTTATAGAGTCTCGGCTTCAGTAACCAGTCAGGATATAATACATTCGAGGTATCTGTAAACGAAGGAGATGCCATATCAGAAGCTATGGTAACAAGTAGTTGTTGATTCGCGACAAATGGATTGCGTGGCCGCTCGAAGAGTATTCTACGACTACTACCGGGCAGCCGATTCGGTGACAAGGGTGTCGCACCAACACGGGCATCGACCGGCGATTTCGTGGGTGACTGGAGGCTCATACGCAGTGGTGAGGTCAATCCAGGCTTTTGTGGACTAACACCTGGGAGTTTAAGCGGACTCAAAGGATGCCAGGCCTTGGCCCGCATACCAGGACTTCCTGGAGTATTCTGAACAGACTTGCGATCCTCGAAGGGATCGTCTACGAGTCCTGTGCGTGAGGTAATGACCTTGGAGTCCGTGGCATCCATGTCGAGTGAAGAGCTGGAACCTGCTGAGCAAGCTGAGAGTTGACCACCGTGGACAAGTCGGGCTAGTCGCGAATTCGGGTGTAACTGCTTGAGAATTCCTTCGACCCATTGCTTCCTATGGAGGGTTTGCGTACGAACGGAGTCATGCGCGATACGAGTAAACATGTGGCGATTGCAAAGCAGTGCCGAAAGGAGGGGCAAGCGCACAAGTGCTAACGCCCCCTCTGGCGAGATGATGGAATCTGAAGAGCCTGCAGATTCACATACCGCAGCGACTGCAGCCAGCGTGTCGAGTCGGTCGAGATGACAGAAACCGAGCGTAGGTTCGAACGGCGACAAGGGATGGATCAGCCCCAGATCCCGTCGAAATGCAAAATCTGTAATAAACTCCGTTGCATTCGACAACGCTCTGTGGTGGTCAACGTCTCCACTTGCAGTTTGTTTCTTGCTCGCAACGTAGGGAGTACACCAGAAGAAAGCGCCGTTCCGTTGCTTGATGAAGGATGCCGAAGTAATGATCGATTGTAAACTATTTTTGAGTGCGACATTACTTCGCGGGGTCTTCAGCAGCGCAAACAGCGGGCAGCTCGCAGAACAGACTGGTGTCTCATTAGAATTATCACGAGACGAAGGGGCTTCCTTCTGAGTGAGACATTCGGAAAGGCAACCACAGAACCAGGGAGAGAGAAGTAAGACCAAATTAGGGATGCGCCCAGGACTTGGAAGATGCAGCAGTTGGCCAAGCTTCGATGTCGTGCTTGTGGATGGCCCCTCGGCCGTTGATGGAACCTTGTGGAGACCGCTTGGTTCTACGGCGCACTTCTGTGCAGTCTTCCTCAACCCTGATCCTAATGGTGTTAGCGCCGTTACAATTGTCGATAGGGTTGAAGGAGTTGCTGTGCTAGCTTCTGCGGCTCCGAATGATTGTTGCGTCTTCGATCCAGAACTGTCTGCCCTATTCTCCGTCGTTGTTGACCACGGTAAGCTCTTCGCAACCTGCGAGGCTATGGATGCAAGTGCGTGTGACCGTGCTTGTAGCGACGCTGCCAACTCATCTCCAGACTTCATAGGTAGATTGCTCCGACTGGACTCGCTATCGCCTTCCTCCTTTTGCTCCAGCCCTTCTTGGAGCCTTTGCATGAGAACCTTCTCAAGGTTGGACACCTCGGTCAGCTCAAAGTTACACGATTCTTCCTCACCTGTTGTCAACGAGGCAGCTCTAACGCTCCGGCTACGATCGCTGGTGGGTCTTGACGTTCCCGCGCCTATTATGGATTCTGGACTGCTGTTAGTGTCGATGACTCGCGTATATAGCTCGACGAACGCCAGCTGCTCATGCGCAAGGTTTGACGACGCAGTGGACAAGCCGGCACTCCTCACATGCTCCACAAGCAGTATGATCCATGCCACGACCTTGCGCAGCGCATTGGTCCCCTGACCCTGAGTGCCCTCCTTGGAATCGAAGACCGCCCTGTCGAGTACGATGGCAATCTGTTGGTGTCGCCCCGCCATCATCACTGGTTCAACTTGTTCGAGTGGTGCTCGGGACGGTTTCATGCCGGTCAGATTGCTATCCCATGCGTAATCCTCATTACGCGCGGTATCCTCTGCAAACGGATCGGACTGTCGTTGAGTTTCCGCTGTGAGTAGTTTCGACGCCTGAAGCCGCGCGCGTGCGTTGTGCATGGAAATGAAACCGCTTCGGTTGGCTAGAGGACCGCGAGGGGGTGCCGTGCGCTATCGTGTCTACGTGCAGAGCCCGCTCGATCCCGAGATCAACGTCGCACAAAATCGCCCTCCAGTGATCCACTTTTCACTTTTCACTAAGATTCGCTCGGACACTCTTTTTCTCATAAGGCATATTGCAGCAGCGGACGACGCACCGAGCGAAGAAACACCACGGAAGCGTAGCAGACGCACGTGCCAACTGTCTGGCGTCCCATGTTTGGCCTTTTCTCAAGGTCATCCACGAAAAACCCGCCTCAACCGCAAGCTGCCCAAGCGACTGAGAAGCTCCAGCCTCGCCCCAAGCTACCTGTGCCGAATGGCGAGTTTAAGGTCCTTGTGCTGGGTGGTGCACGCGTGGGCAAGAAGAGCATTGTGAACTATTTCAGCCGCGCGCTTCCCATCCGCGAACGGCAGTACCGACCAGGAATCAGTATCGTATCTGTGCTTTATCCTGACCATGAGGTCTCGCTAAACCTCAGTGTGCTGAGGCCACAACTGCCACAGTGGGCACAGAGCGACCTCACACGTGTGCCCTGCGAGACGAGAAAGCTCATGCTACACTTCTGGGTTGTTTCGTGCGAGGCGGACCCTCGTGACGTGTTATCGGAAAACGAAATTGATGAGCTGTATCAGGGTGCCGATGCCATTGTGTATGTTTGCGCACACGGCCACACTGTGCAGAGTGTGCGACCAGGACTGGCTGCATTCGACGTCTGGTTTGCGCGGAGCAGAACCCTGAGGCCTCTCACAGGCTTCCTGCCAAGCATTCTCCTCGCGAATAAGTTCGACTTGGTTCCTAAGAGTGGAGGCGCACCCTCCTCGTCATCCACAAAGGGAACCAATTCATTTGGCTCGATCACGATGGGCCCAGGTGAGAACTTCCTGCCTGCATCGCTGCTCAATTCCTTTTGTGTTCCCAACGGAATAGCCTTTTGGAAAAACACATTTGTGCCGCAGCCTGGAGCCAGCGCTGCTGATGCTCAAACAGCTCAAAGTAGTTTCAAGCAGATCTTTGAAGACCTGATTCGGATTATTATTCAACACAAAGTTGCACTGCAGTACCCGTATCCGCTTCCGGATCCAGTGGCAGCTGACCTGGGCTTGAGCCTACTGCCATCACAGCAGCCTACGACGACACAGCTGCCCGACCAATCGAGTCAAGTGGGCGCACCGACGCTTCAGCCAACCGTGAGTCAAAGCACCTTGCAAACCCCAGAGTCCGTCATGCGTGTGCATTCGTTCTCGCAGTCACCAACCCCATCGGCCATATCGTCGCAGGCGACGTCTACAGCAACATCCACTCCAACAACCAAGGCATTTGTAGGGGGAGGGGTTATCCATGCATCCTCCGAGTTAAGCAGAGGAACCTCAGCTGCTCTAGGGCTCGCTGCAGCATGGGTTACTAAGTTTCCAAACCGTCAACCTGAAGCTAGTGTCCCAAAGGACGAAGACGACGCCAGCTACCATTTCGGTTCACTCAAAGATCTTGACTACGATGATCAACAGGTCCTGGAAGAGAGCAGCCGCATTGAAGCAGAACTCGAGGCTGGGCTTCGTGCTCCAACGAACGTTCCACAACCCTTCCCCCTGGGAGCAACGCTGCCCCCGTTGATTGTCGGTTCAGTACTCAAGGCGCCTTACTACATTTCTCCTCAGACTGACGAGGAGAACAATCGGGACGAAAAGAACACGGAGTCCGAAGCCGGTAGTACAGGGAATGAGAATACTAGGGATGCAGCGCTACGACGCGAAGAGGCGCAAGGCACAAGGTAATCGGATACAACCTTGGTTTAGCAAGAAGTGGAAGCCCACATACGCCAGACTAGGGTTTTCATTGTAAACTACACTGTACAGGATTCACACACATCAATGACAACTTTCAACAATACATTAGCAAACTAAGGATGTTCCACAAGTCATCCAGATTTGTGTCGTACTCTATACACATGTCTTACGTCCGCTCCTCTTCGGTTGTAAACTATACATTGACAATGCTAAGATTTTACTTGGGGAGAATGGTTTCCAATTGCTCCTTCTGCTTCAGCGTTAGCGATGTGGGATAATTGACAATAAATTCGATCAATAGATTACCCTTCACTTCAGGGTTCTTAGCGAATGGCATACCTTCGCCGGGCACAATCTTCACGGTGCCTGGTGAAACAATCTCTGTAACGGGAATACTCAGAACGCGACCATCCAAGGTGGTGATAGAGAGGATGGTACCCACAAGAGCTTGGAGCAAGCTAATCGTGGCTGTGTAGACGAGATCGTTCTTTCTTCGTACGAAGTGGGGGTGAGGCTTTTCGCGAATTGTGAAAACGACATCACCGGGTTGTGCATCCAGGCCCTCATCACCTGCCGCGGGGAATGTCAACTTGGTGCCCTCCTTCCAACCGGGTCGGACCTCGACTGTGAATATTGTTTCCTCGGGTCGCACGCCCTTTCGGTCGTCCGTGACAACTTGACGCACAACCTTGACCTTCTTTGTAGCACCCAAAGCGAGTTCCTCCAGCGAGACGTAGAGATTTACATCCAGGGCCGGCATCTGTTTGGGCTTTGCATTGGGCGATTCTGGGAAGATGTTTCCATTCAAGCCAAAGTCCATAAACGGCGAGTCGGAACCGAAGAACTCTGCAAAGACTGTGCGTGGGTTTACCTGTGAGGTCCAGCGCTGCAAAGCAGCACCGCTCTCGCCGGACAAGCCATACTGGTCGTACTTGGCGCGGCGGTGAGCTAGATGGAAGTGAGAGGAGGAGTTGGGATGGTATCATGACGTCAGTGGACAGTAATAACAAAGAGCAGGTCTACAAGCCTAACCTCAGTGATCGAGTCATTAGTGCTGGTTCCAGAGACGGGTGCAAGCACCTCTTGAGTGGCAGTAACGGCTTCGACCAGGAGTCTCGATGAGAGGCTTGGCGAGGTACAGTGCGGGCAAAGTGTGCATCAAGGCAACGTACGATCTGAGAGAACAGAGTAGGCCTCGGCAATCTGGCGGAACTTCTGTTCGGCGAGCTGCTTCGCCTTCGCCTCGTGCTTATCTGGATGCCACTTCAGAGCCATGGCGCGAAAAGCGTCCTTGATCTCCGAGTCCGTGCTCGTGCGCTTGAGACCGAGCACGTCGTAGTACAGCGAGTCCGCCATTCGGTCGATCTGCGCAGGTTTTGCGATTCACAGGCGTGGAGTTGCGGCGGATATACCGAAAAAGGTGAGAAATTTAAATACCAGGGAGTAGTTCTCATCGAAAAAGTCAGCATGCATGGAGTTATACGACATTCACAATCGAACAAATCCACACTCATCGACACACCACATCAGAAAATACACACCACATATCCGCAAACCCACTCACACGCCCAGTTCGAACTACCCCCCATTCTAGAAAAAACGGCTGTTTTAGTCCGATCTCTGCGCTGGTTTTGGTCCGTACCCCCGGTCGAGATCATGGCCGGAGGTGGCTGGAAGATACGCGCATGCTGCCGTAGTGCGCCACTGGGAGATGTGTCAAAGCGAGATCTCTATTGCAACTGTGTAAACACGTTCCTGCAGCCTGCTCTAGCCTCTCAGGATCCCACTCGCTCTCGGCAAACCGGGCAGGATAACGACATGGTACCATGTGAATCAACATAGAGTGCAGCATACAGACGTAGGGCATGCTATGTGATCTATTGGCGTATTAGAGCTGTCACTTGATGAGCAGGGTTTGCGCCTTGGCCACCAGCCACTAGCGATCAGGATTCCAGTCAGGCAGAGCCAAAAGCGCTCTGTTTGGAGGAGATTCGTGAAAGCATCGCTATCAGTTCATTCGGTGAGAGAGCTAACTCAGACGGACAATAAACTGATGATTGGATCCAAGAAACGGGGATGACTGCGTAGTTGAATGAACGGTTGAATGAAGAATCAGGGGTCAGGTCGAGGTTTGAGAACATTTTAACGATGGGAGAAATGGTGAAAACCATTGCATAAAAGCCTGATGAAGGAGAAGTAAAATAGGGCGCATGGATGCGACGTGAGACTAGAATCATAAAACCCATGCAGCGATCGGCATCAAATGCTTGCCGAAAAACGAGCGAAATCAGTCGAAAGCACGGACTATGGTAGCAGACAATAACTGGTCATTCAATCTCAACTTGGTAATTTACGCAAATAACGAGTGGTATCAAGCAACATAAGGTTTAAGTTGGGGCTGTACAGGCATATAGGTGAGCAGGCAGTTAGTAGGAACCGCCTAAGTCTTGGCTGTCAATAAGTTGACGGAAATGAGGATCAAGTTCAGCTCCGTCGAAGTCAGCTCGCAGATCTAGGAGACGGCGAGCTCCGAGGATTTGTTTCAGAGTCAATACTCCAGTCTCAGCATCGAATGCCCAGATCTTAATCAGCTGATCGGTGGAACCAGTGGCCACATGTCGACCATCGGGACTCACCGATATCGTGAGGATTTCATCTCTCGAGTCGAAATCGCGAGCAGAGTACACAATTTTCTGGTCTGCGAAGCTCCAAACATCGATTTTGTCGGAACGCTTACACGTACCAGCGATAATGTACCTGCAGTCTGGTGTGAACGCGACCGAACGGTAGGAGTGATCCAAGTTGTTGGAAACGAAGATTGAGGCACCAGTCCCAGCGTTCCAAAGACAGAGGCGATAGTCCGAGGCTATGGATACAAGTACTTCACCATCAGGTGAGAAGGCAAGCCCATGGATGTCACGGGTATGTCCCTCAAGTGTGTATAAGCGCTTGTTCTCGGCTGCGTCCCACATAATGATCTTGCGGTCGCGGCTTCCTGTGGCTAGAATTGATCCCTTCGGGGAGAATGCCATGCATAAGACTGTAGAGGTGTGGCCCTCAAGCTGACAGAGTGAGGTGTTGGTCACGACGTTGAAGAGGCGGGCCTTGTCATCGTTAAATACTGTGGCGACCAGTGATGAGTCAGCAGAAAATGCTACTGCAGATACAAACGGTCTTGGGTTCGTGATCTTTTTGACTAGCTTCAGAGTGCTCAAGTCATACACATCGACCTCGCACTGGTTTCCAGCGGCAGCAACGAACTGGCCATTAGGAGAAAGAGCCGCTTGGAGGACACCGAATTGAGGATGAAGGTAATCTAGGCAGCGGTTCTTCTTCCAGTCCCAGATACGGACTGTCTGGTCGAGACTACCCGTTATGAGCCTCTCCCCGTCTGGTGTGAAGACTACGGAGACGACGTCAGAGTTGTGACCAACAATCCTGGGCATCACAGACATCGACTTGAAATCCCACACCTTCACGTTGGAGGGACCAGTTTCATTTCCTCCTGTGACCAATACAGGGGACCCGTCGGAGCCAACGGCAAATGCTAGGCCACTCAAGTTTCGATGCGCCTGGAACGTTACGAGGCAGGTTTGTGACGCAACATCCCACAACTGCACACGGCCTGAGGTAGCACCACATGCAACGAGTTTGCCGTCAGGCGAGCAGGCTAGCCCTTTTGGCAGACCAATGAAAACTCCTACCAAGTCGGCAATCACGCCACCCGTCTCGGGATTCCAAAACATGATTCTTCCATCGTCGGCTGCCGAGGCAGCGAATGAGCCATCGCATGAAAAGGTTACGGTACGTGCCCTTGCCTTGAAGCTATGACCGTAGTCGCAAGTAACAGAATGATTGGGCTTTTTGTCTCTGATGTTCCAGATAAGAGGCGTTGGGAAGTCACCACCGAATATGACCTTCGTACCATCCGGGGAGAAGTCAACAGCGAGGGGATGACCGAAGCGGCAGAACTGGGTGTTCGTGGGAGGGACGGAGGCCAAGCAACAGCTTAGGGTAGTTCCAAGGGGATGGCCTGAAGATGCGTCCCACAGCTGAACCATACAGTTCCGTCCTCCTATCGCTATGATTTTGCCGTTAGGAGAAAAGGCTGCACCAAAGCACGGTTGCTGGTCTTCGAGCTTGTGACGAACAGTTCCGGTCTTGGTGTCATATATGGCAGCGTTGCTGTATCGACTTGAAGAACCTACGATAGAATTACGGTCAGGAGAGATAGCGAGCCGATCAATATCATCTACATCTCCTCTGAAAGCTTTTGTGCAAGTCCAAGTCTTAGGATCCCAGATACGAATTTTGTCTGCGTAGCTTGCAGTAACTACCGTGCTCCCATCCTTAGAGGCTGTAACAGCGGTTGTTGGCTGCTCACTTTCGCCGATACGGCATTCGGGGATGACAGCACCGTGAAGTTTGGCGTGCTTGAAGGAGGCTCTAAACAAGCAGGCTCCGTGTAGACTGGCTCCAGTGAGATCCGCTTCATCAAAGATGCATCCCGCAAGCATGCCGCAATTCAAGTTTGCTTTGGGAATGCGGATATGGCTCCAGTCGCGGATATCACGAAAACGGAACTCAAATAGACCGGTGTTGGCGCCATAGTTCAATATACTAATGGCGTTCGAGGCTGCAATAGCCAGCGTCTCATCCTTCTTTTCGTCGCGGGTTGACAGCACGATGGCGACGAGGCGCTCGCAGGCCGCTTTGGCGGTGCCATTGGCAACTTGGTCCGCAAGTCGATGCAGCTCAGCAGCGTCATTTCCAATGTGCTTCGCGCTCAGCTGTTGAATGAAGTCAGCGAATCCAAGCGCACCGGCCTCCAGAAGACTAACCTTCACTTCTTCTGGTGCATTCACGAGGTCGCGCTGCAGCGTTTCGTCAAGGGCGATACCATCCATTTGCTTCAACTCTTCTTGGTGTACCTAGCCAGGCGTGAGCGAGTGGGAATTGCAGTATACCTCGCGGGTTCCTAGAACTGGAGCATTGCAGGGACGACTTCGTGATGAGGTTGCGAAGTGTGTGATGGCTTTTGGAGAGATACTGAGGCATTGCGGCGTGATATCACAGTTAATAGCCTTCACAAACCGGCAAACCACCGCCCTGCGTCGCACGGCCTCACAACCGCAATTGTGTTCTGTGTGCACAAAAACTTGGCGACATCTTGCGTCAGAAAGACAGTACTGCATGACACGCAGAGCGTGTCTTCAGGTAGGTGTCGGGACTTAGCATGCAATCCACACAAAATCCGACTCAGTGCACTCGATCAATATCCCCATTTTGGGCCCAATTCACTCCGTCTGGGTGTAGTGAGCTCACCATAACATCTGCTGTGGAGTATGTGTGCCATCCGTGGTTCCTAGCCGTCCGAACGCCACCAGGCTTGCGGAACAGAGCTTTCAGTGCGTGAAAGCTTTAGATAATCCGTAAATGGTTCTTTCCCACTACTATCACGCTACTATACACCCATCGCAGACACCTATTCGCCTCAACAAGTTCATAAACTCCCTAAACTCGCAACTTTTCGTCTAACTCGCAACATTTCGCACAGGAGAGGGAGAAATTGAAATTTCCCCCTCGTTTCCACTGCGTGAATATACCACGTTGCGGACTAGCGCGCGGGGTATAAAATTGGTACTTCGGTTGCGACCGCTGTGCCCAACCGGCTAGTTGTGGTCACCGATTGTTTATCCCATAGGATCGTGTGCGCAACCGGCCTCTACCCACTTAGACGTTCTGGATCCCTTCGCCGAGCCAACTGCACGCCCCCGCTGCGGCTGAGCAGTGGCGTTCGTGACCTAGTCGTGCGAGAGGGAGAATCAAGGCACGCGTAGAGGTCGTCTCGTCCGCTGCAGCAGGAGGAGGACGAGGAGGACGAGGAGGACGAGGACGAGGCGTGCTCTAAGAAGGCGAGACACGAGAGGGCGCCGTAGAGCGTGAGCGGAGAGTCTTTCAACTCAGCCTCACCGTGTTACCCGGCACTCTGCTACAAATGCGCTCGAGTTTCGGCCAGACTGGCCAGCGAGGAGGTGGAAGCCTCGATGAATTACTGGCGATGGAGGACCCTCAGCAGTTGCTGCGGCTCGTGCAGCAGTACCGACAAGAGAATCAGCAGCTGCATGCTGCCTTGCGCGAACAAGAATCTCGTGCGCAAACTGCACAACGGAGTCTGTCAAGTATTCAGGAGCAACTGGATCGTGCACTTGCGCAGAAGCGTACGGTTGAGTTCCGTGCCACTCAACTCGAAACTGACTTAGAGAGAGCCAGGGACGCTATCAACAAGGCTAAGGAGACGTCTAAAGAGCTAGCGACCTACAAAATGCGTGTCACGAACTTGGAGAGGAAGGTGAAGGAGCTAACAAACGAAAAAGATGGAGAGGCGAAGCAGACGAAAGCTAAGCGGTTATCGAAAGCGGTTGCTGCATCAGCATCCGCACCCGCTCTCTCTCAGTCGCCCTCCCCCTCTCCCTCACCGGAGGCTCTATCTGCGTCTTCATCAACGTCATCCCCACATGCATCCCATCCAGACAACCTGAGCGCAATTGCATCACATCCCGTAGGCACCTCCAGCTGGGATGACATTGAGTGGGAAGAACCCGATGACGGACGCGAAGCCTCGGAAGTGCAAGCATCGAGGGTCGACGTCCCTTGCAGAGCTGAGAATCATGACGAAGAGGAGGAAGAAGAACCTCGAACAGAGCCTCAACTCGCTTCGAGAGAGTCTCAACCCGACGCTGGCCAAGCGATTAGGCCAGTCCAATCACAACCTCAGCCACAGCCATCGCAGACGCTGCAGCATCCCCAGGGAGTGCCCATTACGGACGAGGAGCGTGCGAAGACTACGGAGCTATTGAGGTTGGCTTCACTGGCGTTGTCAGCCAAGATTGCTGAGGCACAGCGACATCAGGTGGCGTTGGAGAACGAGAAGAAGCTCACTGACCAACTTCACCAACGCTTAAGACTTGCTGCCAGGGCTCTTGTCGAGGCGAAGAGTCGACTTCCACAGACCAAGCAGGACGTCCGATGGAAGAATCGGATAGATGGGGTACTGGATGCAATTGCAGGCAATATGCCTCGAAACAAAATGAACAAGCTTAGTCAGCGACTAATTCCCAAGGCACTGCGAAGGCGAACGAATCTAAAGCACCTCGGCCTAGGCGCCGGCGCAGAAGGTGAAGAAGACGACGAGGATGATGCAGTTCAAGCTGAAGTGGATCAACAAACTAGCCAGTATCTCATAAGCATGCACGAGCTGAGAAGCAACCTCAGCGAATCGTCCGATCCATTGGAATCCACCGTCAAGCTTGCATTCGAAAAGTTTGACGAACTCGTTGAAGAGGTCACGAATCCTCCATCTGCCGCTGAAGAATTTGCGCCTGAAGAATATGTGCAGGCTGAATCAATGCGTCAACAACTCAACGCCGCGGTCCTTAACATTCGTCGACAGTTTGCTACTCTTGATCACCAGACTCAGACTGAGCTGGGGCATCGCCTCGATGAGGGTGATGCGCTTTCCATCTCAGAATCTGAAGTCTTCAAGCATATAGCGTATAGTCTCTCAAGAACAAAGGGGTATGTCAGTTTGGTTGACGAGGTCTCGTCGAGAGGCGAGAATACTACGTCCTCTAATGTTCATGAGATGGAGCCTCTCGACGAGCTTGCTTTGCTGGTGACGCTTATCATGAAAGGTCAAACACGAGCCTCAGAACCTCAATCTAAGCATATGGAGTTTTCTGCGGAACACAGTGCCGAGAAAACACCGCACTCATCCGAATACGATCTATACTATGAGCTTCATCCGTCCAATATTAGCCGCGTGGTCCAACGCGTTGGCGCGATCATCGCAGCAGGCATACGCACATCTGAGGAGGTGGTTGCCGTAATCCTTACGTCACTGCTTTTTAGTTCTGTTCCAGCAGCTACCACCGTTTTGCTCATCCCACGCATTTCCAAAGTTGCCATAATGGTTGACATGCTACTCGTTGTTTTGCACGAGCTCTCGCCCGACAAGGAAAGGGTCTTCATGCATATCCTCCTTGATGCTGTCCTACTGACGCTTTATGTCGACAAGCAGGAAAGCTATAAGCCGCCATATCTGGGCGAGGTACATCCTTTGGTTGAACGTGGTATGGCAAGATTTTTACAGTCAAGCAATGCAGGAGCCCACCAATCCCTTCTCGTTCGCTTGGTTACTAGCGTAGTTTTCGAGGTACTCCGCTTGGCTGATGACCGAGCTGTCGCACTTTCAACTATTCTACGGATATTAAGCGCAGGGTGCATCCCGACGCATACTCACGGCGATCCCGACGGACCCGACTACACCTCAGAGTACTCAGAGCACGAGCAAGTGGCCATTCGCACCATCATCCAGCTATGGCCAGAGCTTGTTGGGCCTGGACGACCGGCTCGTAATTTAGTGGTTAAATCAATTGAGTCTGCCCTGGCAAACTGGGCCAGCGATGAGGCCGTGTTGGCGTGTGAGCCTTGTATCATCGACTCCACTGACGCAGGCAGTGATAAGGACCTGATGGAGATCATTGCTCAAGCTAGCATTTTATCAATTCTGGCACTCTTCGATGCGCAGGGCCATGTAATCATTGACCATGACTCACCAAGAGAAGCTAGGGGCTTAAGGGATGTGTTTACTGCCTTCCGCCGGCGTATTGAAGAAGCGCCGGATGCCAAAAGGGAACTAGCAAGACGTCATGCCATTTGCACTGCCACAATTCTTTCACAGCTTCGTACCAGTCAGCTTGGCTGCATGTGCATGGGTACAATACTGGAAGATGCACTGCGTGCCCTCGCTCTGTTCTTGAGACCAGAATATGTCTCAGCCATCATGTCTGTATTCTGCCTCAAGCCTTTGTCACAACTGCTTGAAAGCCCAGCCCAGCAGTTGTCACCCGGTCTGTGTCTTGGTATTGCACTTCCCGCTGTGACACTCATGCCTCACACTCAACTTGTGGCAGTGTATTATTCAAGATCCCAACGCGGCTCTCGTGGCAGTGGTCATAGTTACCCGGACGTGGCCACTTGGTTGTCAACGCTTACAGGGACTCCACATGCATTGATTGCATCAACCATGGCTGCACTGTTATGTGAACGAGCTGCCTTTGAAACACAGGCGCGAATAGTCGAATCCTTGACACAACTCGTGCCATGGTCCCTTGTTATGTCTTGCGATCAGATGGATACATCTTCAGAGCAAGGCGAGCTTCAGAGAATTGGAAGTAAGAGATCTTTCAGGTCTTTGCAAGAGGCGCAAATCACTCATTCTGAGGTCGAAAGGGCCCGATCCAGATTCCACGAGCTCCCGCAGCCTTGGCCAGCAGTGTTTGCAACACTATTAAGGTGGTGGTGTACTCTCCAAGGTACCCTCTCCCTTTCCGAGAGTGGTGCTACCACAGATGTACTGTGGCCAGTGTTATGCCGCACACACCTGTGCGGTGCCAATTGTCCGTCGCGTCAACCTGACTGTCACTCAAGCACAATTGCAAATGTCCTTAACCAAGCATGTCGCTATTTCGGTGACATTGCATCCGATGTACAGATTTGACCTTCATCTGCATTTATTCGCATTTCGCCGTCTACTCAGTAGCATATGAATACAACAAACGCCAAACTAACCGTGTGCGTACTGTTTATTAACCTCGCAACCCAGTACGACTTGGGTATTATTCGTTACGGTCTTGAGGTGCTGCCTGGCTAGCTTCTACTTGAATAGTACTAAGATCTGGTTGCTGTTGCTGCTGTACACTCACACTGTGCGAGAGCGACCGGTCACGTGAAGCCTGGCGACGATCTCGCTTCGAGTCACGAGACCGAGACCGTGAGCGTGAAGGCGATCGTGAGGTTGATCGACTGCGGTGACGGTGTCTTCGCTCTCGATCCCGACTGCGGGAGCGACTGTATCGACGAGACTTGCGTCGGTCCCGACTTCGGCTCCGACTGCGACGGCGGCGATGATCACGGCTTCGACTACGACTACGGCTGCGAGTGCGGCTACGGCTACGGCGACGGTGACGGCTTCGACTGCGGGAACGTGTCCGACTACGGCTACGGCTACGGCTTCGTCGCGAAGGTCGTCGTGAGGATCGACTCTCGTTTTCTTCGTGAGCCTTTTCTTTCTCTTTTTCTTTGTCTTTGTCGGACTCCGAGGGTCGATATCGGGATTCATGGCCCCTCCAGTTTCGGTTTCCGCCCTGTCCTTGCGAAGGTTCATACGAGTTCCACCTGCGACCGCCATAACCACCACGGTTACCTCTGCCGCCAAATCGATAGCTTTGATCGGACTGGTTATGTTGTTGGTACTGCTGTTGATACTGCGGCTGGTGTTGCTGTGGAGGATGGTAGTTTCGTCCACTCTGTAGGATCTTGGGTTTGTGTTCCTCATAGGGGACATTGGGGTATGTGGCGTGATAGGTCTTGTTCCATGGAATCAACTTGTTTGCATCTTCCTCTGCCAGAACGACGGTCTGTCGGTCGTCTCGCATTAGAGTTTGATCAATAACCTTCAGCAGTCGAATAGGACATGCAGCACTTGGCAAGGCTGGGGTGCTGACTGAGTCAGATGCTGGGAGAGTGTCAGCAGCTTGGTGAGTCGAAACTGCCATTGACGTGTCTTGGTTACCACTCGAATCGGTCGTCTCGCCTGTGGCAGGATTCTGGTTGTCCCGTTCACCCTCAGAAGATGTAGTTGTTGTGGTGGAGTCTGCCGCAGTCGTTGAGACAGCCGGGCGCGCCATTCGAACCAAACGGTCAAGCGTGTTCATGTTCTCGCTTCTCTCAAGAATGTACACATGGGCTCTTCGGCCGGTGACCGGATCTGGTGCGAGCAGGTCCAGGACACGCTGCAAGTGTGCATCGGTTCGGAAATAGTGGAAGAACACATACGATAAAATAAACATGTCTACCGCGCGGCCCTTCAGAATGCTCTCCAGGCTTGGCTGAGATTCAAGCATGTCGTACTTGTGAAATTCAATATTGAACATTTCGTTGTAGGCTCGCCATCCTTCCATATAATCGAGTGTGATCAGTTCAAGCTTGGTGTCGGGAGCATACTTGTTGAAGAAGGCCTTACAGGCGATGAGTTCGAAGCCAGGTCCACCACCGATACTCACAATGCGCATAGTCTTACGTAGGGGCTTCTGTTGGTCAGGAGCCACTTCTTCAGCCGAGGTCTTGCCATCAGCGGTTTCGCTTCCACTGGCCATTGCTCCTTGTGTTGCGTCTTCGGTAGTGCTGGCACTAGATCCCTTCGTCGCAGCCTCTCCTGATGCACCATCATCCGACCGAGGCACCCAGTCATCCAGAGCCCCAGTAAGCAAGGCTCGTTCGAGGAACGAGTACATTTCAGTAAAGCGCTGGATGGACTTGAGCTCGATGTATCTGCGCTGGAAGCCGATGTGCTCGTAGTCTTTCAGCGACCAGGTGATCACGCTCTCGTTCTTGTTTGGTTTACGTTCGTAGATCTCGCGCCCCTCTCGATCCAGCCTCGAGTCGAGTTGCTCCTCACACAGCAGCATGGCGCGCTGTCGGTAGATGTCCATGAATTCGAGCAGTCGCTTGCCCTCCTCACCAGTATAGAACGCCCATCGGTTGAACTGATCGGCGTAGTACTCGTACTTCTCTGGGGCCCCCGGTCTCGACGCGGGTGTCACCAGCGGCCGGTTGGTATTAGCATTGCTGCCTTGATTGTGAAAATGAGCGCGTGACATGCTTGGATCTAGCCTATGCACCACTACAGTCCGCGCAATACGTGGAGTAACTGCGTGCCACACGAGTTTTAATTGATTTCAACGAGTTGGCACAAAGCTCTACCACGGCGATACCTCCCCTTCACGATAGATACTATCGTGCGTAAAACGAACATTTGACTCCCTGCAAAGATTGCTTTTCCGGGCCGTTCGCCTGAGATAGGTCGACATCCGCACTGAGCGGCGGAAATAATGTCGCGCGTGAGGGGAGCAATCGTCTGCGAGTAGATCCTAGGTCGCACTCGCTTGCAACCGCGGGAGGCTATTCCTTCCGTGATGCTTTTTCCTCCCCTTCCATGAAAACTCAGCAAGGCCCCGCGCGAGCACCAACATCCCAGCGCATACACTAACCTTATGATCTGGAGCGGCACTGTACCCAGTGACATCCGCGAAAACCAGCCTAACATTCAACTACAACACCCCAAAATCAACTCAATGACAGTGATCGGGCCAGAGGAGCCTCGCTGTGCGGACTCGCAGCATGCTGCGAGTTCTCACGTCCGAGATTCAAAATCGCTCGAGAAACGGTTTTTTACAACGACCCGGTGAGAAGGAATATATGCGAATTTTGAGGACCACGCGCATGAGACTGAGCTGGCATCTGCACACAAACGCAGCTTACAATCGAGCGAATTGTTTCACCCGCATCCAACTCTAGAATGGACATTCTTGTCGGTGTTATCAACGGCCAAGGTGTTCTGAACAATGTTGTGGACTACAACATTGAAGTCCTTGTCGAGGAAGGGTACGTCATAGCATCATGACTGGCTTGGGACACTGCTGCTCCGCTCGCGCTGGCTCTAACAACCATTCTTCGCCTGCATTGTACCGCATCTAGGTTCCTCATCGTCGAGAAAAAGAAGATGATCCTGACCCTCGAGGAGGCATCCAAGCTCAACGTGCCCGACTCTGAGCTCAAGTACTACGTGAGGTAAGTATCAGCCTTATGAGAGAACGCGCTCGATTATTGCTGCATGTGCCCTGAACGCACTCATGTGGTGTCGGAATCTATCTCCACTCATATCGCACTCCTCTAGAACTCCGATCGTCGCCTTGGTCCTGAAACGACAGAACGCTTTTGAGGCAATTCATGCGATATACCCGCAACTGGATCACTTCTACTACACACATACGCCCTACCTCGCGCTGCGTGACCTCCAACTCCTCTTCCCGCGCAAGCCCCTGCTTGAGCGCACCCTAGCCCTGATCAAGCCAGGCTTCAGTCAGGACGAGGCCGATACTATCATCGAGGCGATTACCCAGAACAACTTTGTCATCGTGAGCAAGACTGCCCGCGTGTTGACCCCAGAGGTGGCCGCACTCCTCGTTGGCACCACCCGAACAGAGGATTTGAAGTTTTTGACCAGTGATGTTTCGATTGCGCTGGTTCTGGAGAAGCCAGGCGCTGTTGATGATTGGCGACTCTTGCTTGGCCCAGAGGACCCTGAGGAGGCAAGGACACACGCACCCTACTCTCTGCGTGCTCGTCTCGGAACAGATCTGGTACACAATGTCGCGTATGGGTCTCCATCAGTGAACAAGGCATCACAAGATATCGTCGCGTTCTTCCCCAAGCCATTCCCTCTTGAGCGCTCTGTCTTGCTAGTTAAGCCTGACCTTGCTCCTCGCGTAGATGTCGTTTTGGACATGCTCGCGGAGTATGGTTTCACTATCATTGCAAAGGATCGCGTTACACTTTCCAAGACCCGCTGCGAGAGTCTGTATGCACACCTCAAGTCGGCTCCTTACTTCTCAGAACTCATCTCGTTCATGTCATCCGGCGAATGCGTCCCCATCCTGGTCTCCAAGCCTGCTGCGATTGCAAGCCTGCGTGCGCTTGTGGGTCCATCTAATCCCGAGGTCGCCCGCAAGTATGCTCCTCACAGTTTGCGAGCGCAGTTCGCTACCAACGAGATCTGCAACGCAGCTGACTGCTCTGCAGATGCGGTTCAGGTCGCAAGTGATGTTGCCAACTTCTTCCCTCAACTTGCAGCAGAGTCAATTCCTGTTGGTGATGAAATCGAGACCCTTCTGTCGAAGCGCACGGGTCCATTCCGATCTGGTGTAGGTGCACCCAAGTCTTTGCGAGATGTGTTGTGTGAGGGTCTGACACAGTTGTGCAAGGTTAAGCCTGTCGGAAATGATGCTATTCGATGGCTTGCCCACTGGCTGCTACGTAACAACCCATCCAAGCCCAAGGTCGATCTTCCCGAAGATCCCGAAGAAGAAGAGGAGTACGCCAAGGCTCGAGCATTGGCCATTCCGACAAACATCGCATCGCCAGCACATCCGACTCACACTGCAAGCACTCAAGACTTGCCTCAGGTCACTGTGCTGAAGGCGGTTGACCACAAGCAGGTCCCAGTCAAGGTTGAATTCGATGGTGCTGATGATGACGAACTTCCTCCTCCCGCTACCCGCCAATTGCAGGCCGCTCTAGGTGTTCCTGTCCCAGCCAAGGACACGCACTTGTCTGGTGCCAAGGTTGTCAGCTTGGAAGCCAAGCCCAAGCCCCCTCGTGTTGTCATGGCTTTGGGTGCCCCTGGAAGTGGCGCGGACGCTATTGTTAGGGAACTCTGCGCGAGCACGAAAATGGAGTGTATTCATGTGCCTAGTCTGCTCGAAGCAGCGGAGAGCCAAGGGACGGAGTTTGGCCGCATCCTTGCCCAGGCTCGCGCATTGCACCGCCAGCCACCCTCACACATCGTTGCCACCTTGATTCAACGAGCTATTGCCGAGGTTTGCCTTCCATTGAACAGCCCGCGCGGATTCATCCTGATTGGATTCCCTCTCTCGCTCGATGATGCGTTCGCATTCGAGCGACTAATGGGGGCACCCGAGCTCGTGCTCTTGTTCTCGTGCTCGGAGGATGCTGCACTGGCTCGAGTATATGCAGGTAGCGAACAGAAGCAGAGTGCACAGTCGCAAGCAGATGTGCTTGGCTCCATTAAGGCCGTGACCGAACAGATCGCTCCTGTGATTGAGCATTACGTTACCTTCAAGAAGGTTCTCCAGATCAACACCGATGACACCGTTTCATCTCCAGCAGATTTCACAAAGACAGTCGTAGTCCCCAAGCTGCTCTCGACCCTTAAAGCGCCCGAAGTGAACGAACGACCTGCAAAGCGAGTTGCTCCACACAAGCCCAAGCCAGCTGTAGTTGCAGTGGAGGAATAAGTTCCGGCCCTGGATAATCTTGGAGGCCTCAATGAGTGTTTCTGTTTACAATGGCATTGTATCTATACCACACTCCTTAACAACACGCCGCACATTTAGTTTCGTTTCTATTTGGAGTTACCATAAACAACCCAGCCAAACTTGAGTCCAAGCGCATGATCATTATAGTAACCATGTCAGTAGTTCGGCCCGATAATCACGTATGCGATGAAAAACGTGGGTCATGGTTTTTGGTTATATAAGGCACTATCAGGACGCTCTCTATCCATGATCGCCTTCGCCCGCGCGCCACTCTCTTCCCGTGTTGCGCTGATCGAAATGCAGTGGCCTCGCAGCTAGGATGTAAAACTGTCCACCCGGAGTTGGCAATGCGTTTCCGAGTGGAAAAATTCGATTCTATGCACGTTTGTTTTTCGCATGTTTCGCGCAACGCAGCGGCGCTCACCCGGTTATAACTCATCAAATATATTAGCTAATATCACCTTCTATAGATGGACAAAGACCAATCTGAAACGGTGGATCGCAGTGTACGTAAACCTCCCTCGACTGCTTCGGTTCCTTTGGCATACGTCATCCAACCTTATTGTCGCGTATCATAGTGCACCCGGGTGCGCGAGGCCTTCATTCGGCATTTCCACTAATGGGCCATGTTGTTTTTCATCTTTGGGGTAGATTAGGGTCCCCGCCGGACAACTGAATGCCCAAATCCTTCGCGCTTTCCCACCTCGGCAATGGCTCATCAACTCTTGTCATCTGTCCACGGGACATGCATGCTGGTCATCTAGGAGCTTGATCTGAATAAGAACACCGAGTTCTTGCACGGCCGAGGCTGGTGGTTCTTCTACGCCGCTGTGATTATCCTCTCGCGCTACATCCTGTACATGCTCATGTCTCTCGCAACTCCCAAGTGGAGCCACTACTCATTCACCTTGACGCACACTCTCCATGCACTGGTACGTTGAGTTAGTTCACGTCTTTTCAGTATCCGAACATCCAGAAGAAACCGAGTGGTCAGGGTAAAATTAGAGAACTCCCTTGATATGCCTGAGAAATCCTCATGGTTCCAAGATGTACTTCTTCACTCTCCGACACGTCCCATTTTAGATCACAATCTACGCGATGCACTGGGTCAAGGGTGAGCCCTTCATCGACGATAAGGACCAGGGTAGCAATAACAGCCTCACCTTCTGGGAGCAGATCGAGTATGGTTCACAACACACCACCACCAAGAAGCTCCTTACCGCAGTTCCTATTCTGCTCTGCCTCGCTGCATGCTCTGAGGCTGACTGGGAGGTTAATAACATCATGTTCAACGGTGTTGTCACCTTCTGTGCGGTTCTAGGCAAGCTCCCATTCATGCACCGTCAGCGCTTGTTCGGCATCAACAAGGACGACTAAAGGTGCGGAGGAGAAAGTTCGAAGGCAAACAACTTGTTCTTCTTCGATTTTCCCGTCCTGATATCTTCACAACTCCAAGAAAATGAACACCTGTGGGCATATTGCATCTGTGCACCTCAAATAACTATGACATCGCAGGTCATAATCATGCGAAAGCATCGTACTCCTATGTTTCAACAGATTCCATGAGGGAGCTACATGCGATGAACATGAGCCCCTGCAACAACACAACGCACGTAATTTGATGCTGCACTTACTTGCCCAGCCAGCTTTCTTGGTGCTCGAGACGAAAGTCCGCGTCTTTCTGCAGTTATGTTTCATGCAGCATCATCCGTCGCGAGCGCATAACCATATTTATAGCCTCCAACTCGCCACAAACTCCACGACGAGATAGAATTTGTGCACGCAGAGCATTTTTACGGCAGTCCCTCTCGCTACGCCAAGTTAGTTACCAGTATTCTAGTTTATTAGCGGAGGAGGAGGTCCGCTGCCATGTCCTAATGCCAAAATAATCCAATGGGATCTGATAGCGTGATGCAGCGCACCTGTTACTGTTGCGTGTCGCGGACTAGATCGCGTACCAAGCGGTAAGTTGGGTGGGTGGTAAGGGGCTCCACACACAAGTGATTTGATCACTGCACAACCCTGCTTCATTTACCTATCAATCAAGTTCATGTGTTCTCATAGGCACAGACACATTACACATACACTAATACTTTAAGTGTGCTCTATTGCAAAGTGCAAGACTTGAGGATTTTACTAACAACTACTATAGTGCTGCTAACATGATTAGGATTAGAGACTATAAGCCTTCGGAAAGACGAGTTTTGTTCGGGATAAACTGTACAGGATTGAGAGCATACGTGTTGACCACGCCTATGCGAATGAGAATGGATTGATGTACGATAAGATCGCAGTGATCGCGTTTCGTCCGTAAGGAATGTAAGACGCGCAGTACCAAATCATGGCACACTAGAAGCGAGGGGGAAATGGAGCAGATTAATAAGGTTAGGATGTGGAGGTGTAGCGAGGCCCCGGTATGGACGCCTAACATGTGTCAGGGGTGTCATGGTGACACCGGCCGAGGAGATTATATGAGAATGGGGTAATCTGTCACGTGTGGGAAGCTACTTACCACTTGAACAATGTAGGCTACGAGAACAACCAACATGGAGTCCAGTTGAGTTGCTGCGTACATGGTTACACACATCGACAGGAGATAAACCTAGAGGTGTGGGCGTGACAGAAGGTGGCACGTAGGAGGCGTTAGCAACACGTGCTTGGGTATTTGATGGCATGTGGCACGTCTCGTACGAGGGTGAGATTGGCAACAAAGAAGATTCATGCTCCTGGGGCTGCCTCAGGGATCGATTATTTCCTTCGCCGACAGGCAGGCAGATAAGAGTACACCACAATACGTACCAGAGTAGCGTTCCTCCGGGTGTCGTCGAACATGGAGCGGAGCTGTGCGACGGGTCCGTAGAGGAACATGCCTCCACAGAGCGATAGAATGTTGCCGAATGTATAGAAGAGCACGAACCGCTTGGGATTGTAGTGTCCTGTGGCCGTGGAGAAGAGCGAAACGAGGGACAGAGCCCAGCCGAGGAGCACACACGTGACGAAACCCACAAGGCGCTCCTTGAACGTGAACGAGAAGCTCTCGTCGATCAAACCCATCCGGCTGTTCTCATAGTCACCGAAGACGGCGTCGTCATAAATGGCATCGTCGTCGTTTTCGTCGAGTCCTGACTCGAGCCCTAGCAAATGCTTTGCGGCGGACATTTTCCACGATCCTCAGCGTACGCACTATCTACTTAGTTTCGATGGAGCACCCCGCACAGTGCGGATATCACGAATGTGATCAACGTGGAACAACAACATTTTTTTCGTTCGCGATTCGATTTTGAAATGGGTCGGTTCGGGATTCCAGAGGTTTGGTCTGCGCTTGGTCAGTCCGATCGCTGCGCCAGTAAAGAGACGGATAGGCATACACATGTACTCTTCACTCCCACTGGCTCCTAGGAAATCTCCCTTTTTCTAAGAGCAAAGTACACACCGATTCGAAGGGTTTGACTACTTGACATCAGTTTACGTTTATGCAAGTTGCCGGAGTCGAACTGGCGTTTTAGTTGTATCTACACTATTTTGAGGTCTCGCGGTAGCGGTGCCAGTTAGAGTCATCGTTCATAGTGCGGATCTGCATCCCACTCTGGGTTAGGTTTGCATTGGCTGACCCGAGCATCGGGCAGCGGGTATCAATTCGCCACGAGAGAGTTCAGCTTCACCAAGAAAAAGACGTAAAAAGAAGACTGTAGTATCTGGTTGTTTGGTGGACAATACGTGAAGAGAGAAACACAAGAAAGAGCTAGCGAAGGAACGGAAAAGAAAGCAACCGGGACGCTTCTTAAGATACAATGATTAGGCAAAGTGGTCACGAGTGCTTCGGAGCTAGCCAATCAGCACCCACTGCCTCGGCATGTAGGTTTGTAAGCATCTTTCGTATTTTTTGCTCAGGAGGTAAGGTAAGCCTATGCATGAGAATTGCATACAGGTAGGGATCTTTGAGGAGTCACAAACAAGCATACATAGTCTCTTCGTCCAAGAAAAACATACATGCGAGTTGGAGAAGGAAATCAACAAGTAACATTGCATACGAGAGTTCGCCTAAGTAAGCCGATGGGGGTAACCTGGACGAGTGGGTGTCCATTTACTCGTCATCGTCTTCACCCTCTGCAGCAGCAGCCTGCATACGGCGCTCATTGAGCGACTTCAGCCAGGCTGAGGTTGCGATGAGAGCATCCGACTTAGCAGGCGTCTTGAAAGCCGGGGTCATGTTATCACGCCATGCATAAGCACCTTCACGATCAATGATCTTGGAAGCCTCCAACGCCTCGCAGAATGCAAGGAAGAAAGGACGCGTGCGAGGTTGATGCATGCGGTGCCAGGTCTCAGCTGCTGACTTGAGAACGTAGCTGCGTGCGACAGGGTCAGAGGATGAGAGTGTGATGAGCGTGGGAGCATAAGAGCTAACGATCTCACGCATCTTTGCACAGTCGGTTGGGCTTGACTGTGGGCAGGTGCGGATAAGCGACTCCATGAGTGACTGGGTAGCTGCTGCAACCGCAGTATCCAAGAACACTCCTGGAATGAGCTCGGCACGAACAGCCTCCAGAACCTCATCAGGAGTCTTGTTTTCGTTGAAGAGACTGGCAATACGAGCTGCAAGCGCATCTCCTGGGATCAAGGAAGGCAAGCCCTCTTGGATGAACCATGACTTGGCTACTTCGGAGTTGTCACCGTCTTCAGTGGCATCGGGTGCCAGCTTAGCGAGTGCAGTCTTGGCCTCGGCATTGTCATTGATCATTGAGGCGAGGTAGCGTGCACCCTTGACCTTTTCGATGCGCTTGAGAACGGTAGCCACAATCTGTCGTGCGAGTGAGATATCCTGAAGCAAGGAAGGGAAATCACGAACAAGTTCAAGTCCTGTGATCTTGTTACCAATGATTGAGTTCGCAAGGACAGGACCCAAAGCATCCGAGTACTTTTGTTCAATTGGCAAGTACTCCGGGAGGTGCTTCTTGACTAGCTGCATCGTTGTTGTGGAGGCGTTGAGGTTACCAGTGAGTGCCTTGTAGAAAGGACTGGAGGTGTTGATCTTGCTGATTGTGGTCTTCGCGATCTCGTCCGAAACAGCCAGCTTTGGCGGAGGGGGTGCTGGCTGTGACTTCGTCTCGACTTTAACTGGCTGTGGAGCAGGGGCTGGCGCGGATGTAGCAGAGGCTGCATCAAACTTCGATTCTTGTGCCTCGCGTGTGGGGGGTGAACCGCCCAATTCAGGGAAGTTCGAACGTGAGGATCGTTGGAAGGCTGAGAAGTCACCACGACGGCCCTCACCGAAGTCGCCCCGACGACCCTCGCCGAAATCACCACGGCGACCCTCACCGAAATCACCACGGCGACCCTCACCGAAATCTCGGTCGCGGTCACCGAAGCGGTCGCCCTGTCGAGAAGGGAATTCATCAGGATCACGATCACCTGGGCGTGGAGGTCGGCGGAGGCTCGCAAACGCATTACCAAACGCCTCAGCACGGGGGTTTTCCGGTGGTGGCGGGGGAGCGATATCGCGTGGAGGACGATCTTCGGGATCGCGCGGGCGACGATCCCGGCTGGAGCCAGGGCCGAAGCCGAAGCCGCGGTCACCGCTACGGCCGCGCGGCTCTCGATCGCCTTCAGGTTGGTCGAGATCTCGCTGTCGATCTGGTCCTCGCTCGGCGGCTCCTCCACGAGGAGCGCCAAAGGCACGGGGCTTTTGCTCCTCAGCAAGGTCCGAGCCAATTGCAGTACCTGCGAAACCACTGCTTGAAGCAAGAACTGAGAAGCGATCGTTGAGAGGTTGAGGTGGTGGCGGGGGACCGCGGCCGCGGCGATCACGGTCGCCGCGTTCGCCGCGCTCGGGACGATCACCACCCTTGCGTGCACCGAAAGGTGTACCTGATGTGGGAGTGGAGGCCGTCGAACCTGGCTTAGAAGACCACGCAGGCTTGGATGAAGGCGCTACTGAAGACATAGGGTTGCCTGCAACGGGGGTGCTTGAAAGGGTGGGCTTCAAGCGGATCTCCTCCTCGTCGTCATCGTCGTCTGCCCAGCTCTGAGTCCGCTGGGGTGTGCCCTTGGATGATGTAGGCTCGGGAGTACCTGCAGACGAGCCGGAGGCGAAGGCGTTCGCACTGGAGCCAGATCCAGATGCGCCCGAAGAACCCGCAGCGTACGGACCTTGACCCTGACGGTCACCTCGGTTGCCGCCCTGTCGGCCCTTGGTGCCACGCACCAGCTGGAAGCCATCCTCGTCGACTTCGGTTTGCTGTTCCTTTTCTCGCTCGGGCTGGTTGGCGAAGGTGCCGAAGCTGGCACGGCTGAAATCCGACGAGCGCCCTGAAGACGCACCGCCGCGACTGCCACGACCCTGGAATGATTGACTCATGATCTAGATCGCCAGGAATATACACAGAACAACAATTCTGCAGGTGAGAAGAGGCGGAGAATTCCATTGTGCAGGATTTTTGACTGAGATCGGTTGGGATCTGTGCCATTATACGGCGCATTTGCGATCTAATAAAGTTCCTAACAATCCTACGCGGACTTCATATCAACTCGGTTTCTCAATTGCCTGTATTGGCTACCTACATCAACTCACGCATTTGCCTGAATTTGGCCGGGAAATCAACCCATCCACCCTCCTACGGTTTTTTTGTCGATTAGCTCAACAGCCACAAATGTTCGCTGCTTGAACGAGCTGGGTTTGCTCATCTCGAGCGCTGCGGCAAGATCAGTTGCAGGTCTAGTCTACTCAGAGCAGACTGCGTACACGGAGTTGTATAAATTTACATGTTGTACAGTTTAATTGACGTGTGGATATAGTTGATAAACAAGAAAATGTTCTCCAAGAGTGCTTAACAACCTGAGGCAGCCACTTCGCCAGGCGTCGCGGCTCCAAGGAATTGAATAAATATCAACTGGGGCAGTCGGACTGGCGACGACACACCCCAGCGAGCCCTTTACGTACTGGAATACAGAAAGCAACGTACCATTCGGCACATTCATTGCCTGGCATGGCTGGACTGGAGAGCGCCTAAAGCTCGTGTGGTTCCGGACAAATGCGAGTGGACTGCATGCAGCACGTAGAGGGAGAGTTAACAGGCAGAGACATTAGAGCTTTCTAGATACAAGTACTTCTACCTACGTCGAAACATGGTAACTTTGCTGATGGTGGGAAAGAATGTACAGCTGTTGCTCGAAGCGGAGTCTGCCAACAGCTTGTATAGGACCTTAACTTTTCACTCCTACTCAATCTCTCTCTACTGCCGACGCTTGATGGGCGTGCCCTTACTGATAAGATGCCGTGCTCGCAGTTCCTCCATACTTAGTTCTCCACTAAAGACCATTCTCTCTTTCACTGCGAGGGATTGTTGTGTTGAAGATACCTTCGTGTCTTGCTTCTGGGACGTGTCTTTACCTTCCGTGGATTGCAGAGATACTCCTGCTGCTGAGAGCGCGGGCGCGGCTCCTTCCTCAGTTCCAGTTGCAGCCGTCACTTGGGCAGGTGGCACTCCCACACCGAGCATTGCAGGGGGTGGCGGTGGTGGCGGCGGAGGCAGGGGGAACTGTGGCATGTATCCCGGCAGTGGGGGTGGTGGAGGTGGAGGCATATACGGCATGACGCCGGGATACGGTGCTACTGGCGGCATCCCCGCAGCAGGCGAGGGAAGAGGCAGCGTCGGTGGCGGTGATTGAAATCCTGGAGGCACTCCTGGCAGCGGTGGAGGTGGGGGTGGAAATACAACTGGCGGGGGCGGAGGTGGGGGTGGTGGGGGCGGAACAAGGGCGGATCCATGTGGAGTACTTGCACTGATAGTACTTACGTTCGGCGACGCGGCCGCCGTTGTGCTAGAAACGGACTCCTCTTTGGAATCTTCCTCGGGTTCAGGATCGCCGAGCATGACAGCCATGCGTCGCTCGAAGACGTCTTTGGGCACGTTTTGCATGCCATAGACGTGTACATTAATACTATTGCGTTGAGGGATCGCGTTCGCGACCACTCTCAGATCCTCTCCATGGATCATACTCATGTGCTGCTGCAAACCTGGGATCCCGACGAAGCATCTTTCGCACTTCTCGCACCGGAAATGCTTTGCCTGTAATAACAATGGTGGAGAGGCATGGGGTGAGACATCAATACGCAAGCGTAAAGGCGGCCAAGCGCTCGGGATGATCCTCAAAGCGGCGTGTGTCACGAAAAATAGGAGAAGTGAGAAAGTACCATTCCTAGTCTACGTACCTTTTGATGCTCAATTAGGATGACCTCGTTCTGGAACTCCCGGTCGCAGTAATAACAGAACACGGGCAGCGTCACGACGCGCTTTCTACGTCGTCCCATCTGCTCCGCGACGAGTTTCGCAAGGCGTGGAAAAGTGAACAGCCGCTCGATTTCCGCGGTCAGGATGGGTGAGTGAGGGGAGTGAGTGAGGGGTGACCGTGTGAGAGTGTTTGAAAGTGGACTGGCGAGTGGGGTAAGGATGATTAAATAGTGAGGCAAGACTTTTTGAATGATTTTTATAATGTCCAATACGTTCAAACTGCATGTCATATACGAAGGTTTATTGAGTTGTCCCGAGCCATCAACCTGCGTTCATTCACTCTGAGCGTCGCTACGCTTCTTCGAAAGCTGAGCTCGCGCCAGCAAAACAAGCTTGGCGAACTCGGGATCAATAAGCTCATCTAGCTCTTGCTGCAACTGCTGCTGCTGCGCGACCTCCAGTGGAGTTTCTGCATTTGCAACGATGGCGTCGGCAAGATTCGATTTGACGTCATCGTCACCCGGAGATGGATACACATCGACCACGAGGAGGGTGCGATTCGAGAAAACTCGCCCCGCTGGCTCGTTCAGTTGGAGGGGTGAGATTCGCGTTCGCGGCATGGCCGTTGCCAGCACATACGGAGCAGTGAAACACAAATCTCTGGAAGCACTGCGCCAGCTTCGCCGTGCTGCGGAAGCTTGATCCGAGGTTGCACTACTGCTCAACACGAAGCGCTCCTTCACCTCCTCAAAGTGGCTTACGGAATCATGCCGATCACTTGAGATATGGCACTGGGGTGGTGGCATAAAGAGTTCCGATACTGCAGGTTCTGAGCTCTCAACAAGCTCCATCACATCACTAATTGTGGCCTTGGCACCGTCCACGTTCACGCTTACACGCTTTCCACTCGGGAACTTTACAGCGATCGTGATCTCGCGGCCGAACGAAGCCAGTGCATTGCTATTACTTGTTGTGCCGGACGCTGTTGACGAGGATGAAGTTGCTGCTGCAGCTGCGGAATCTTCTCGTGAAGCGGACTGCTGGTTCACCTTCTGACGAGCGAGTTCTCTCCTTCGCGGCAACTCGCTCGTACGGACATGCAACGCCAATTCTCGTATTTCTTCCGAGCATTGCTGCTGTGCAGCGACCATTTGCTCCTGGGCTAGTCTCTGAGCTTCAGCCTGAGCACGCTGCCGTTCTTCTTCTTCCGCAGCCCGACGTGCGCGGATTCGCTCTAGGTCCTCTTGCATTGCCAGCGCAAACTCAGCGTCTTGGGCATTCATCACAGAGTCAGTTCGGCCGAGTGGTGCCAACGCGGGGCTGGCTCGGAGGTCAGGAGGCAATTGACTAGTGCGCGACCCAGCCGCAGCTTCTGCACTGCGCCTTTCCTGGTCGTACGCATCCAGTAGACTTCGCAGTGCCGATACAAGTCCATCAACAAATACACGACCGACTCTCCGCTCTCTGAGCCATCCCTCATGCTGGCTGGCATCTCCACTCGACGCAGACGAGGATGCATCAGCTGAGTCTGGAGGCACTTGCGCTAGGGATGCGGCAGTTAAGCCAACCTCGACCCATGGGAAGGCGTTTGTACGCTCTTCATCCATTTCCTCGACCTGAGCATGGGTGAGCTCTGTAGCAGGAATAGCTGGGCCGAAGAACGCATTGGGCAAGATATCCGACGATTTCGACTCTTCGTTACCGCTGCTGCCATTCGCTCGATGCGTGTCACGTCGATAGTAATAGTCTTTTGCTCGGCGCGGAGAAATAGCTGCGCGCGCTAGTGGTGGAGGCACTCCACCGCGCTCGAAGCGCACATTAGCAACGAATGGGGGCATGTTAGCTTCCATGGGATGAAGTGAGGCGTTTCGAATCCTTCCAGGGACAAGAACTGCAAATGAGGGCAAAAAACTGGTTGCATGTAGCTTTTGCGCCAAGTAGGTACCGTCGGGTTCCAGCGCCGATGTGATCCAAACAACGCAGCGGTGGTCCAAGAACCGACGAAATGCACTGTCACAGAGGACTCTTCGCATAAAAACAGGAGTATCGGAGTGCTCGGGAGAGTAGATCACTACGAGCAGTGGTCGCTTTAGTTTAGACGCCTGCTCCAGCGCCCGAGCATAGCTTCCCACAAAGATTCGAGGGAACTGCAGGTATGGATATTCCTTAAGTAGTTGTCGAATCAAACTCGCGTTTTCCTCGGCACCCATGTCAAAGAGACTCGTCGTGCCTTGCTGCTTGTTTTCCTCCGTGTATCCCAGAATTCGCCAGAAAAGCCCAGACACGTTGGCGATAAGGCCGCGATTTGAGCCACTGCTCTTTTCCCAAGCGCTCATGACCGCTTTGGTATGAATCGTGAGTCCAGTGCGACCCTGCTGTCCTCCAACTACAGAAGGCAGTGGTTGAAATCCTCCAGCAGCGGCAGCGGCTCCATTCCCGTTTCTCCCGGAGCCGATGTGATTGCCACCACCACCACCACCACCACCACCACCAGCACTTCCATCCATACGGCTGGCAGCTCCCGATCCGGATGCAACGCTGCTCTCTGTCTCCATCTGGGCGAAGTATGCATTGATGGCCGCATCAAGATTGTTGTCGTGCTGAGCGAGTAGTCGGGCAGCGCGCTCGATATCTGACGAAGCGGTGATACTCAGGAACGCCGTGAGGTTCTGATCGTCGGCCATGATGAGAGATACTACGCTGCTAGCGCCTGTGTGACCAATACGCTTCTGCCTGACCTCTCTCGGAGGTTATATCTTCTCTCGAAACTTCTGTTAAGGGACGTCCTGTGCCAGCCTACGCAGATATGTGCTTGACCCCGGGTTGCTGAGTCGTACTGTTCAAGTCGCCCAACACCCGTACGCACAAGGGCCGAGTATTCGTGGGGGTGTGCTATAAAACAAGAGCCAGCAGCATGAGGCGGGGTGAGATACGCATCATCTGGGAACTTCGCTAAGAATACACGATAAGAAATGACAATAGTGATGACATTCGGTTCCATCTGCAGTGTCACCTCGCGCGCCGCACCGCGAGCACGACGAGATCCGAATTACCCCAACTCTCGAGATTAATCGAAGTCAGGCCTGGAGAGTCTAACCTGATCAGGCCAAAGGTTTATTGATTGAGGTCCAGGGCATCACCTCACCTCGATGATGCTGTTAGAGGTCCAACAGACACGCTTAAGTGCGGGCCCTCTATTACAGTAAGCTCTCAACCACTTCTACACGTCAATTGCTTGGCCTCTGTCTAGTTCATCCGACCTACCACAAAGCAATAGCAAGTTCTTGCTCACCCGTGCTTTGTCGAAGCAAGCTGATGCGAGGTCAGGCGCATATGTTAAGGCAAAAACGGCATGCAGACGCCACGAGGAGCCATCACGACGCCATACACGGACGCTCGTGTCAGGAGACGTTGAAATGAGATGTTTGGCGTCGAGACTAAACTCGACTTTCGTCACGAGACAGGTATGTCCTGGTAGAGTTGTAAGCTGCCGATACGTAGCTCCGTCGAAAAGAGGAATATTCTTGTCGATTGTGCCCGCTGCTATAAACTTGCCATCTGAACTGAATCGAAGAGAGGAGGTGATTTCCGGATGATCAACGTTGGCAACGTTTCGCATCGACCTCATATCCCAGACCAGAATGCGACCACCGCTCATGGCCGCGAAGCGCTTGCCACATGGACTAAAGCCAACAGCTAACAGCGAAGGCCGATACGGGCAAGAGCCGACTAGCTTCGCTCTGCAGTTGTGAGATTGTACATCCCAGAGCCGAATGCTGCCATCGTAGCTGCACGAGACCAACAAGCCCCCGTCGTGACTGAAGCAGAGATCAGCCACGCGCTGATCATGGCCGTCTAAGCTAGCAAGGAGTGCTTGGGACTCTACGGACCAAAGCTGAACCTTTTCATTGGCGTTGGCTGCTAGCATTGTGCCATCCGGACTGAAGCAAACGCTGTTCACTTCGTGGCACGCGGTAATCGTGGTGATAAGTTCCCAAGATTCGGCGTTCCAAAGTCCAATGGTGCAGTCAATCGAACCTGACGCAAGCAGCTTACCGCTTGAATTAAAGCACAATCCCCACACAGATGATGTGTGTTTCTTCAAAATTGCAACGCGTCGTCTTGAGTCGAGACACCATATTGTGACGACTCCATTCGAATCGCCTACTGCTACAAGCTTTCCATCTGAGCGACAACCCGTAATGAGTATTGCGGGAGGGTATTCGAATGAAGAGGCCGCGCAAGGCATGAAGCGCACGTCCCAGATATGAATCCGTCCATCAGCCCATCCCGCTGCAGTCAGCTTGCCATTTGGGTCAAATAAAGCATCACCTACAATGCGCCTGTTGACATCGAAGACAGAGATAAGTTCGCTTGTTTTTGCATGCCAAAGCCGAAGGTTCCCCCGACACCCTGATGCGAAGAACTTTCCATCAGGGCTGAAGCGAACAAAGGAAATACCAGGTTCTACAGAGCTCATCGAGTGGAACTCCTTAGACTCCAAGTTCCAGAGGTAGATATCGCGTCTGGTGGCAGCTGCTAACAGGTTCCCATCTGGACTGAAACTGAAATGAAGCACGCCAGTGTGCTCTCCGTTTAGATTTCCAACCTCAGTCTTGTGCTCTAAACTCCAAAGGATAATGTGATCTTCATCCGTGCGTGATGCTATCATCTTTCCGTCCGGACTGAAGGAAAGGCCCCGGACCGTAGACCCAAGCTCGAGAGTTGTAACGCACGTGCTTGACGCGATATTCCAAACCTTGATCGTGCAATCCGATGCCCCGGATACGAGTAAATTGCCGTTTGGGCTGAAGTCAATGCAGTTCACCGGGAGATCGTGCCCCTCTAACAGGGCTACTCGGGTCCACGATGTTGTGTCCAAAATCTGAATGTCAATCCCATACACCACTGCCAGCAGAGTTCCATCGGGAGCTATCGCGACGTCTCTTGGATCTGCTTCGTTTCTGAGAGTTGTAATGCAAGCACCAGACTGAACATCCCAAATTCGAGTGCGCCTGTCAGGAGCGAAGGATACGAGGCGCTTTCCATCAGGACTGAACCGTAGACCTTTTGTTGGATGAAGTTCCGCATACGGGATTTCTGCATGTCCGAACAACGGACCAACCTCGCCTGTGTAGACTCCAGTGAAGTTCGCCTCCTCGAAGTTGCTTCCAAAAACTATTGCACGGACAAGTGTACTGTTCGAAAGATCGCTATTCGAGAAGTTGCAGTTCAGGATCTGCGCAAAATTCAAGTTGGCGGACTGAACACGAATCCTGCTCCAGTCTCGGATGTGGTCAAATCGAAAGGGCAGCACTTGTCGCACCGCTCCGTAATTCAGGATACTCATGGCATTGCTCGCAGCAACAACTAGCCTCCTATCCTCTGATTCAACTGGTAGTTTCGTACGCGTTGCAAGAATTACATCGATGAACGTCTGCTGATTTTCTAAGTGGTCGGCGATCATGTCAGCGCATCGATGGAGGAGATCTTGATCTTGCGTCAGCAGCCGGGTGCCAAGCGTTTGGACCAGCCTTGAAACACTAGGTAAAAGTTGGTCTCAGAGGGCACACATTCGAGGTCCTGCCGATGCTGGTCGGACTTTTCTTCAGAGGCATCCGTTGCAACAATGTTCAGCGCAAAGTAGTATTCCCAAAATATCCTATGCAAGAATGACCTGTGGTTGTTGTCTTGAACCTCGAGGGGGACCGACCGTAGGATGAACGCCCTCATTTCTCGGTCGAGTGAAGGAAGCCTATTGGCTAACCGTGAGGCGAGAGATTCTTGAGACAGATCCACGGCAAACGCATCGGTTTCGTACATATACTGGGCGACCTCTCTGCAGAACGCCTCGCATGAAGCAATGAAATTAGTCTCAAAAGACGGTTGCCATTCTGGTTCTTCGCAGCATCTCTGGAGTGCCCTCTTGTACTGCTCGTGCAAGAACTTTCGCAACACTTCCGTTGGCCTAATTGTACTGTCAAGGGGGAAAATCAGAACATCCCCATCCTTTTCATCCTCTTCTGAGCTTTTCAGCCGCTGCTCAAGTTTGGAAAACCTCTCGGCAGCCCAGAATGAAACCTGATGGACAATTAATGACAACATGAACGGATTAGTCGCCAACTCCTTCAGACCTGGCACAGCTTGAATAAACTTTGTGAAACCTGCCACGGTGCCTTGGTCTCTGAGTTTCTCATCAAGTTCAAACGCTTGGCCCACATACTCTCGAATCCGCTGACTATCGAAGCCTCGGACATATAGGACTTGACTCTTCGCGAGCATCGGAATTGAACGTGGTTGAACGAACCCTGGTAGTCTCTCTTCAAGGACATCGTATGCAAATGAATCCCGACAAGAAACAATTGACAGCTTACATTCCTCCAGGATCTGTCCAATGGGTTGCACGACACCCATCTCATCATATCCGTCGAACATCCAAACAACATGGGTTTTCTTTTCTTCCAGCTCTTGCAGGTCTGCATCTGTTAGGAGTCCATTCAGTTGGTCCAGAGCGAATTTCCGAATATCCACAGCGGTCTTCTCATCCTGATGTAGGTGTTGCTCGTCCTGCTGGACACTGCGTTGTTTTGTCAGTGGAGCTCTTGCAACCGCTCTTGCAATTTCTCGCAACTCGAGAGCAATCGGTACTACCTGTCGCTTGTCACCGAAATGCTTCGGTTTGAAGGCTTTCCAGAACTCACGCTCCAGGCGCCGCATGGTCGTGGTCTTACCGGAGCCCGACGGGCCAAGCAGTAGGACCGACACGGGTTGACTGGGGCGTATCTTTGAGAAACGCTTGCGAACACAAGCTTCAAGTGGATCACACTTGGCAGCTTCGAGTGACGAGATGCCGCATAGAACTGGAACGTAAATAGGCGGCCGCTGGAGACACTCCAGGCGTCGCTCCTTCAGCGTTGTGAGCCGCTCCAGTAGCGAGAGCTCCTTCAGCTCCGCCGTACTTGTGCACGGCTTCATTGGTGCCACCACACACGCTTCACCTGAGTTGGAGTCTGGAGTGTAGGGTAGCACACACGATTTGACGGAATGGAATAAGGTACAGAGCCAGGGCACCCAGTGGGTCAGATATGCTTCCTCGGGCTGGAGCTTGCCCCGGCTCAGGTGCTATACTGGCACTGACACTGCTCTGCGCCAGTTTTTGTGCACTGTAGTCGCTCCTGCTGCACTCGAGTCGCATTGAGTGCGTGCGCAAAACAATATCACTATTCATTGCACTGTATCTCATTAAGGCTAATAGTCACGTTTTATATCCAGTGCCGTCCGGACTCTGCACAATTCCACTGTCAAGTGCTTGCTGTAAGATCACCTTGATATCTTGACGACCGAGGTGCGAAAAGAGAGTTGCGGCGCAGCCACCTAAGCAAGATCTGTGGTGGACTAGCCACGGATTGCCACTCACTCCATGAATCTCAACCTGGCCACCGTGGAGCAGCTCTCCGCGTGTCTGTCCCCGCATGATGCCCAGGTCCTGCATGCGGCGCTCAAGGCCAAGCCTGTTTCGAGCTGGTCTGCGCTTAGGGCGATCGAGGGTATGACCATAATGAAAGTGAACAAGCTGAGGTCGTATGGTTATCGCATCCCACACCACTCCAAAATGCTTGAACCGATCCCAAAGGGCGCGGAGAGTACCAAGCAGTCTCAGGCTCCCCAAGTCGAGGATGCTCCCAATGGAGGGAAAGGTCGGACTTTGTCAGGGGCCGGAGCCGTACCACACACGGCAGCACAATCTAGTACACCGATTGTGCCAGCAGCACAACCAGCACATGCATCGACGGGACTGTATGGAGAGCATATTTCTCAAAATCCGAAATCGGGGTCAGCCGAGCAATGCTCTCCCTTTCTGAGCGACACACTAAAGCAGGAAGAGATGAAGGATGCAACGGGACCGGCTTCATCAGACCTCGCCGAGCTTACTGCTCAGACCTCGGCTGAAGTTGCTGCATTAGCCCTTGGTGTCAAGCGCACGTACCATGAGCTCGCGCAGCATCATCAGTCCATGCTATCGCTGACATCGGCGGGACAGCAACACATTGCATCCCCATCGTCTAGTGGTGCACATCAGTCGCTAACCTCGACCGAAGCGGTCCGCAAGCGACGAGTGATCATCAAGGACGAAACGGACCCAGCAAGCGCATCTTTCATTCCCAAGGCTCTAAAAGATGCAGACGTAATCGTGCTTGATGCTGGGACACTTGCCACAGACGAAGCATTGGCCACACGACTCGTGGACTCAAATCTGCACACACTGAGTGAAGCAGAACGGAAGCAATACTTAACACAGCAGAAACTTGTCGAAACATTGAAGGCGCAGGCACGTGAAGTAGAGCTCATGCTGCAAAATCTGAAGCAATGTGTTGAAACAGAGGGTAACCGGCTGCGTTTCCTTCGCGCCCTTTTGCTCGGGAGAATTTCCGTCCAAGCTAAGGAGGAGTTGGTCCTTTTGGAGTCTTCAGAAGAGAGCCAGTCGACAGCAACCGCAGCAACACAGGGCACTGAGCTGAGACCTCAGGCCCCCCCTGACGAATCCGGTAGTAGTACCCTCAGTCCCATGGCCGTTGGACCTGACACCTTGCAGCAAGGTGGCGCTCTCTATCATGACTCGGAGGGCATGCCGGTCGATCCCCAAATGTACGACTTGGTTTACTCATTCACAGCGCGAGACACTCTACAGCTTAGCGTGGATGATCTTCTCTCTCGATTCGCATCAGTTTGTGACCTACTTGCGACAATGTATACGATGTCCCAGGTTTCCTCTGCCTCAGACACATTCTGGGTGGATATTCCAGATGGCCATGAATTCCCTCCCTTTGCTGTACTTGTAGGAGTATTCTTGAGACCGTTCACCTTGGACCAGTCGAAAGTCCCAGTATTAAACGAGACGAGAATTCAAATAGCCAAGACTGCCACCGCAGGAATAGTTGAGAGCTGTGTAGCTCGGTTGGAGGAACTGTCAAATCTTGACGCACAACAGGATGAGTATGCCAAACAAGAACAGAGTCTGCCACCTGGACAGACGACACCAAATCCTGACCTTCGGCTGGTTCGGCTCCGACAACGCCTGCGCACCATGATGACACCGCTGCGGATCGCAACTGCGCTGCTGGCGTTATATGATGCTTTGTTGGAGCTGCTAAACCGTGAGCAACAGTCAGCGACTCAAGCAGTCTGCTATGGACAAAGAGTCGCGAACACCCAGGAACTTCCTGAAGTCAAGTTACGAGTAGAGTTGCGCGATAGTGTGTTCTTCCCTAAATTTGTTGGCAGGTCGGAACAGGCGAAGTCCGAGCAGAGAGACATGACGACATATGATGCCGAATATGAGGCAGGTGATAGTAACGCAATTGATTCAGAGGAAGACTCAGAACAGGGGAAACAATCGGGCGAGGGATCCAGCCGACAGCTGCCAACTTCTCGGAACCAGGATACTGAACTTCAAGGAGACGATGAAGATGAGGTCGAGGAAGCAGTGGAGGGAGAGGAAGATGCCGAGACCGAACATGATTACGATGACAACGTCACAGAGAACACAGAGAACACAGAGAACGATGAGATTATGTTCACTGAAGGAGATGAAGAGGGTGGAGTGGCAAGTTCAGATGATGCTCTGATTGGATCTACAATCGCATCACCTCATCAGGTGTTTCCCCATCGGTACATCGACCTGATATATCCGCTTCCCCTTGACGTTGCGCAGCAGTTCGTAAGACTTGGCCGACGGCATAGTGCTGAGAATGAGCACGAGTGGGAGATCGTAACCGACGACGAGCTCACGCAGAACACGCCGGTATTAGGGGCTGTTGAGGAGTTCTACGACTTGCATGCGGCCGCCTGCGCCTTGATCGCTCGTCCTGGATTTCACCGTCCTTTGCTAGAGACGATCGTGACTTTGGCAAGCCTCTTCCTCGGGTTCGCTACTTCGAAATTAGAAGAAGAGGGCAAATTTATGGAGTCCATGCAATCAAGCTCCAGTCTCGATGCTTCTGTATCCTCTCCTGCTCACCAGTTATATACCACTCTCGCTGCATTGGATAAATCAGTTACAACATGGATGGAGCTTTCATTGAAGCTTGCTGGGTTGTTGGGGCCCGGACACATGCTTGCGTTCTCAAGGTTCCTTAAAGAACGCTGTGGAGTTAGCCAAGAAAAATTGCTATACTTGCTTCTTCAGGCAGTCGTTGGCTTCAGAGGACGAGAGGGACTAGACATGGTGGTGAGCAAATTCTCGAACCAATCCGGAGGCTAGTTATGACGCACTCATGTCGCTATTTATAGATAACTGGCTGAATGTGAATGGATGAAACACTTTATTATGGGCTAGACAAACAGGAGCTTGCGTTTGCCTGAGAGCAAATTGGGGTGAAGTTGGCGACTGGGGGAGATAATTTGCACATGGGTGGCAAGATATTCCCACCACTCACCAGCAGAGGGATTGAGGCATGGATGTGTACATATATTTGTCAACAAAGAGAGTTGAAGATAGACAATCGACAAATACATCAAGTTCAACGAGTGTTCAAGTTCAACAAGTGTTCAAGTTCAACAAGTGTTCACATATGTAACAGACGTTTCCACATCATGGACGGGTGTGGAAAAGGTACTGTTGAATGTGCTTCTTAACCTTGTCTCGGACGGTTCGCACACTGTCGGGATCACCAGTCGAAGGAGTGTTGAGGTCTGCGTGATGAGCACCCTTTTCATAGTTGAGAGCTACAATTTCGGGGCCAAGATCGAACTGAACGCCACCAACAGCCCAAGGGTCGAGTTCACCATTAGTAAAGATTAAATGGAATGAATCGGTAATGTCCTTTCCACCGAACTCGATACCGATGAAGTCCGGGTTAGGGATGACGTCCCAACGGTCCTTGCAGTATTGAGTGAGCGTGTCAAGCGTCCATTGTGATGGTGGGAAGACGTCAGTCTTGTTGTTACTGGACATGAAGTACACTATCTCCGTGCAGGCCTGGTAATCCCAAGCATCCGCGTCGTCACCGAAACCGCAACCGGTTTGATCGGCGCAAGGCCTAAATAGCTTGGTTGGATCCAGGCACGAGTTGCTACCATCACCATAAGCCATTGCCATAACAGCACCCATACCCTTGAGTGCACCTCCAGTGCGGACGATGGACTTCAACGTTGCGCATGCGGCATCGACGGGCCATGCAGGCCAGTTGCCATTTGCATACGCATAGTCACTCTGGGCAAGGCTGACGTATGCCTGTCTTGCCCACTGAACGAGGAAGTCCGCATCCGAGGATGATGGAGTATTGCAGAGGTTCAAGTCGGTCTTGACTTGTTCGAGTGCACTCTGTGAGCCCGAGTTGAATGCGGCCAAGAGCGCAGTAAAGCCAGCGCGAATGTTAATGGGACAGCTTAAATCTGCGGCTTGGTAGTCCTGCGCGACACGGGCGAAGTAAGAATAGGGGGAAATGTAGGGATGAGGGTAGCCTTGACCGGCAATTAGAATAGGAGCTGAGGAGGCATAAGCAGCATCTACAATGTGTGCATAGCGCAAGCGCATCCATGCGGCCATCATACCGGCATAGCTTCCTCCAATGGTAAGCACGGGAGTGTCCGGCGTGACCTTCCATTCATCGAAGACGTGGTAGATCAGCGCGGCATAGTCCGACAGTGCTTGGATGCTGGAAAGGTACCCAATATTGTCTTGCGTCAGCGAGTCCTTAGCCGTGCCGAAGGGCCAGCTCTGGCCGTAGTAGCGGTGCTCAGCCATTACCACTAATGCGCCAAAATCACGAGCAAGCTCGTATACGAAGCCAGCCGTGTTCCAGTAGTGAGTGATTTCGGCCTCACCACCCGTGTAGACAAAGATGGGGCCGCTGAGATTAGTCGTCTTGTTGGGCTTCCACATTTCCGTTGTGACGAGGAAGCGCTGCTTCCACTTGCGCTTGTCCCGCGCGTTGAAGTGGTCTACAGGCTGCTCGATCCAGTGTGTCTCAGGAGTAGGGATCTTCACGTTGGCATTGACGGCTTTGCTGCTGCTTGTAGAGTCAATTGAGTCGAGAATAGCTTGCGCTGAGGAACGAGAGGCGTGAGAGGAACGACCCGAAACCAGTCTGGGAGATGGGCTGGTGCTCCACACGTTGTCTATGCTTGCAACACTTGGCTGTACTACAGTTCCAACCAAAGCAAGGGCGACGAGGCCCGCGATTGCGAGCCAGCCACGAATTCCTGTCATAATCAGGCTGTGTAGACGGATGCGGTATCCTGCGTCTGACCTGTTACGTCGGGGATCTTACCGAATCGGTCTGTGTGTAACGCGAGCGGGGGCGGAAAATACAAGTGAGCGAGAGATCAGAATCACTCAGTGCAGCTGTGCACGCTAATTTCAAGTGTGGGTGTGGGTGGATGAAGATGACGCGTTAGCGACATGCTGGGACAGAGCACCTCGGGCGAACACACACCTCAGAACACAAGCACACTCCCTCCCACATGCAGTCTAGAGTGAGCAATAGAGAATCTCACCTTCTTCTAGATCGTTCCCAACTCGCAACATTTTGCGAGTGCCGACATGACCGGGCAATGATTCCAAGCACCGGACACATGTGCTGCTGCCTCTGTTGCTTGGGATCATTACAACATATGGCGTGCTCTAAGCCTTACGTGATTCTTGCGCGTCCAAACCTGAAAAGGCAAGTCCAATGAGCTTTACTATTCCACAGTGTTGGAACAACATACTGTTGTTTGAGGGTTGACTGCGTGATTGCATCTAATCCAATATCAAGGCAGGGATGTACATCACTTCGTCAGGAGCATAAATACCTTACAATCATATCCTAGCGTGGAATCAAGTATGGGGTTGGCGATGATAGCGGCAATCAAGAGACGGAAAATATTAAGGAGGGGGGAGAATGACTAATAGAACAAAACTGCTAACTTACTACAGGTCGGCTTCGTCGCCCTGGATCAACCTGATACCGTACAAACAGAAGGTTGTGGGACCTCAACGAGCGGGGACGCCGCCGTTTCAACACGCGGGCTTGAGTACTGTAGGAGATAGTCCAACGGATGAAGAGGTTAATCCAAGTTACAGCAACTCTGCACCACTCTGCGAGCTGGAGAAGACCTTTTCCTTCTTCTCCTGGACCTGACGCTCCGCGAGCTGTGTCTTGAGACGGGCAATCTCGCGATCCAGCTGCAGGATCTCAGACTTGCACATCTGAGCACGGCGCATCGCAGCATCGAGCTCGAGCATGTGTGCCTTGACCTGGTTCTTCATAATCGTCGAGAAAGTGTTCTTGTCAATTTCACCAACGAACGAGTCACTTAGCTCGGGCGTCCATTGGATGCCATCCTTCTCGAGCTCTTGACGCAGTCGTGAAAGCAGCACGCGACCCGAAATCGTCGTGCCAGATCCCTTCTCCTGGAGAAGCATGTCGAAGAGCGCGAGGGACTTCTCCTCGAAGTTCTGCTCGGCGAGCTGGGTGCCGAGTCTGTTCGCGCGCTCAATCTGCTGCTGGAGTCGCTGTGTAAAGTCTTCTCGCGCCTCAGTGAGTTGGCGATAGGTGCGCTCGATATCCTCGAGCTTCTGTTCGATCTGCTTCATCTTGACGACCGAGCGTCCCAGAGCGACGCGAGACTCCTCAATCATCTCGAGCTCCTGCTCGAACTTCTCGTTGTGTGCAGTAATCTTGGAAGTTGTGGCCTTGAGGCGCTCGTTCTCCTTTCGCTTGCGGTCAACACCACGCTTGAGCTGTTCCGTGGTCTTTGAGAGCTTGCGCTGGGTGCAAAGATTCCAGACATATCCAGTGGCGGTGCCAGAAACAATGACCATGATCAAGGCGAGGATCCACTGCGGGAAGGCCACGCGAGAGAACCGCAGCGTCATCAGCGTGAACCCAAGCAGTGCCGTGCAGATGAAGAACAGTTCGGCCCAGTGGAACTTATGGCCGTACATAACGAACAGTGGGCGGTCCATTTTCTTTTTTTGGTTGCCCAGTTCGTTCGCGATGGTCGCGAGACCCGCAAAGACCATCATCTTGTGACCAGTTTCTTACCACCAACGTGCTTTACACGTTATCTATCACAAGGCTTTTTTCCTGTCCAATTTTTCCAACAGGGTGGTTTTTCACGACACCCAGACGCGACAGGGCGTGGAAACGTTTGTAGACAGATCTTTCAGCCTGCGCCTCCTCGGGTACACGCGCTGACACGACTGGGCACTCACGGGCAGTCGCGCACGGAGTGGCTCTCTGTCAGGGAACCGGGTGATTCCACAAGAGGGGGTGCTGGAATATGAGGCGTCCGGGACACGGGGTGAAGGAATACCAAGTCGAAAGTGGAGGGTGAGTAGGCGTTGAGAAAGGGACATGTCGAGTCTTGACCTGTCTCGTGAACTTGATGAAGTGGCTCGCCAGGCCGGTATCACACCAGCTAGGTATGATACAAGCAATGGCAACGTGCTCTTGCGCGTAACGGAACCCAAATCCACTTCTCGCACTCCAAGTACGGAGACCAAATCGAGTCAAGCCAGCTCGAAGACTGGTGAGCCCAAGCCCAGGGCAAGCGGGCCGGACACACACACCGTCCCGAGCAAGTCTGTGGTGTCGGAGTCGGGAAAGCCCGCACCCGAGCCGAAGTCGGGACCTGATGCCAAGCCTAAGGAAACCAAGGATTCGACTAGGAGGGAGGGTGGACTACCCGTGCACTCTGAGGAGGAGTATAAACTCAGGACGGAGAAGCTTGCTCAACTTGAAGATCTTTTGGAGAACAAACTACGTGTCGATCTCGCCCGCGCCATCGACGCAAGGAATAGTATTCAAGACTCCATACGTGTATAGTACGTAGCGCTTGGTGGCGAAAGATGCGCGCTCTGATTCGCATTGTATAATATGTCATGTGGCTTGAGGCAACATTAGTATGCTCTCTGCCTTGTAGCTGCTCTGGTAGGCGCTATTCTTTGTTGGCATACTCTAGACTCCCAGTTGCGCGTGCCTTTATGAAGGGATTGCAGGTAAGCTCGGGGTGAAAGGAGGGAGTCCCAAGATTGAGCAGGGACAACACTCTGCTACACGTGCTAATCCGAAGGCATTCATCTCACATCCTCGTGAACAATATTTCCTTCGCGTATAGCCAAGAACTGGAGACGAATCTCAAATTGATTCATGAGCGGAATCTTTCAGTCGCCACCCCACTGCCAGGTGCACCACAATCGGCCCCAGTCCAACAGCGAAGTCCAGAAGAAACAGCAAGCACAAGCTCGGATTCCAATTCAAATCGAACGTCATCTGTACCTCAGGCCACTGCAGCTACAACGGCTTCCACTCAGATGGATGTGGATCCCCTCAATCTGCAGGTCCCGTTGGGGAACGGCTTCTTTGTCCAGGCCAACATGTACGTATTTGCAACGCTTATCCGTCATTTTTAGCTCGTTCTTTTGTGGGTGGACCGAGTCGGTTTCTTGCTTCGCTTATCAGATCCACTCTAACATCCATACCCCTTGCTCGATCCCGTACCATCTATCCATTCAGTCCCGATCCGACCAAGGTGTATATTGCAATCGGATTAGGCTTCTTCCTACAAATGACCCTGCCTGAAGGAATCGAATTCGCGGAAAAGCGGATATCTCAGCTGCAGGAGTCGTGCAAGAAAGTGGACGGCACCATTGCTCAGATTTCTACAAGAATGAAATTCGTACGTGTCCTCACCCAAGAATCCTTGTTGCAAACGTGTTGGCAAGCATAGTTCGGTCTTTGTCGCGTAACTAACTGTGCACTCACCCCTTATGTTCCCTTATGACCACATGTGTTTTCTAGATTTACGAAGGTATTCGACAGCTGATGGACTTGCCGGCCGAGAACGTTCGAAGGCGGCGTGAAATTGATTAAGTGATCCAAATGTGCTCATTTCGGTGGAAGTGGCGGGCCGGGTATGTCATGGGCGCTCCCGCACATGCCATCAATGTGATAAGTGGCGACCCCCACTCCCTTGCTATAACAGCTGGTAAGCCAACACTAAAATACAACTCTATGTACAGTAGTCTCTCATTGTTGTTTAATACTTATGCCCATCTGAAAGCCTTTCCGTGCAGCTCCTCCCATTCCGGCAGGTACGCAGTCATATCCATGGCCGGATAAGTACCGGTGAGTTCTGCCAAGGGTGCTGAGACCTGTCCTCGGTGGTGTGTAGCATGATTAAAGACATGGGTGAGCAGTATGGCTCGAGTGCGATTGTACTCAATTCCCTCCGTAGTGTGGTACTTGATCTTCTCCGCAAGCTCAGGCTCGGAAAAGCCCTTGGTCATCTCCATCCACTCCTCATTCGAGCGATCGAGCTCCATCACAATTGCATTGCGAGCCTGGTTTGCCAGCGTGCGCAACTCAGGCAGTTCCTTCCAGTCACCACAGTCTTTCTGTGCCGAGGCTTCAAGTTTCGCAGCTTCAGCCAGGAGTTGTCGCACGGTTTGTGGGTCCTTACGTAACACAACCTGCGTGAATCGATCCTCCCAGACAGATGCGGGCGCACTCGATGACCACATCTCACTCAGCTCGGCAGGGATTGACTGCCCGCTCAGACGCAGCTTCCACATGACATCTGCGTACAGCATGTGGCACATGGTTCCGTGGATGCTGTTGCAGGGTAGCCCTCGCGACTCCAAGTACGCACGCGCGCCACTGATATATACTGCGTCCTGCTGCGCCGTCTCCGCGACCTCTTGACGAGTCTGGGCTGCCGAGTTCGAGACGGTGTTCTGGAATTGCGTCGAATATCTCACAAGTTTGGGTGCATCGAGCTGTTTCAACACGGTCGCAAGTCGACGCGTTGCCCAGCGGTTGTAATGCGCGAGTAGCACAAAGTGTGTACGTGATGCCATGCTTGTTACAGTGATGCAGGAAATGTGCACCGAACTTGAATTTAACACTGTCAGGTGTGTGTCGGGGGATGCGTAACGCTGGAGGGTGTGCTGCTGCTGAGATGGGATAATAAAGGGGGTACGAGGTGACCGAGTTGTGTATTTCTGTACATAGGTGTCCCCGTCAGAGGGTCCTCATGCGCATGAGAAACCACGTCTGACCAGAGAACACGTGTAAGCTGAGCGAAGAATGAGAGAAACAAGACGGTGTTATGGGCAACGCGAGCCAAGTAAGCAAAGGCTCGAACAAACAGAGATGCGTAAGTGGCGCGATAGAAAAACTGACTATACAGTCGCATTCATAACATAACTGTGACTCGAACGGACTAATTTACGGCTCGATAGCGAAAGGAATGGTGACTGGACAAGCACGACGAATCGAAGGGGGTTGACTAGCCTCGAGTTGATCCATCTGGCTTGAATAAATGTTAGCATCCGCGAGACGAGCGCTGGCTTCCTTATCTGCTTTTGTGCAATCATCCTCATTTGAAGATAGACCGAATGTGACATCTTGCGCAACGATTTCTCCACGCAACGACCCTGTAACCGGTGGGACACTACCACTTAGCACAGCTGAGGCCACAGGGACCGGGAAGACTTGTCGAGTTCCGGACCAGCATGCTGGATCCATTGATAGGCGCAGAGGCAGTGGGAGCGTCACTGCAGTACCTGCACACTCTCGGTCAGCGGCATCTGAACTGGTTTCTGGCGTAACGAGGACACTCGGGCCGAACGGATCGCGAAGGCATGCACTAGTAGTTGACCGTGGGAGCTGTTTGAGTAGGTGGCCGAAACGGAAAAGTGGAGAAGACTCATCGTTTGAGCGTAATGAAGCTGGGCGTGCGATTTCCGCTTGCACAGCATGTGAACCTAATGCATGCGGGAACACCAGTCCATGACGCGAAATCCGGAGCGCCGTAGTGGAGGCACCCCAGTGTGTATCAATTACCGTATAACCAAAACTACTGGCTGGTGATATACCATTTCGCCCAAAGGCATCGTCGCGACTGAGGGGTGAGATCACTTGTGAGTTCTCCGAGAGGCATACCTGCATTCTATCATAGCCCATAAACCGGCTCATCACGGTCGATGGAGCAATCAGATGACGAAGAGAATGACGGAGCACCTGAGCAACTACTGGATCTTGGGACAAAATTAACGAAAGAGTAGGAGACGCTTGTACCAGTGCGTGCTCGTTGCGGCCATTGAGGGGCACATTCCGCACACACCAAGGGATTAATCGGAGCAATGACATGGGCGAGGTTGTTTGTCCGCATACACGACAGCATGCGCCATGGATGCATACGAAGGCATTCGTATGCAATGCAATGGAAGAAATGGCTTCGGCGCATTGCATGCGAATGTACGCATGGCTTTCGAGGTGCACGACTGCATTTCCACCTGAAGCCAAGGCAGCTCCAGATTGTGAAGGAGTACCTCCTTGTGTCGCAGCGCTCGGGGTACTAAGGGAATTCAGCGATCCAAACGCGGAGCCTGAGAACAATGACGCGCCCGACCCGAGCATACCTGAGGAGTTATTCGAATTAGATGCGGTTGAGCTAGAGCCACCTGCGTTCGCAACGCCCCCATAGGGGTCGGCTGGCGATGTTCGAATGTGCAACAGGGCTCCCCAGAGTCGCCTTTGTTGAATTAGCTGTTGGCTTAGGGCCACTTTGTCGAGTGCCTCCAAGGGGCCAAGCTCGGGAGAAATCGTGATGACGCTAGGGGGCGATGCCGCACCTTGTCTCGGACTACCCATGGTCATTGAAACGGCAGCCAGAGATGGGCGGCGAGTACGTGGGCGCGAGGTGGCTGAACTGGGAGTAGGTGCAGTTGAAGTGGCGGAAGGAGGCGATGAAGTGGACGAAAGTGTCCTTCCCATGGGGCTCGGGAGAGAAACAGGCTTGCTGAGGGGTGGGAGCGTCAGCGCAGGCATTGGGGTTGAGGTAGGGCTTGTGCTAACCGAAGGGGCTGTAGCCGCGGGATTTGCTTTCGTTGATGCTTCTTGTGTCGGGGCTACGATATAAGGAACAGGCGTCCAAGCCATGGACGGATAGGGCAAGGGCGAGTACAGGGACGTGGACCAAAGAAGCGAGCTTGCGGTTGGGATATAGAGAGCCATACTTCCATAACTATGCTTAGTACATATCTCCATGCCTTTTCGAGTAACGAAGTACTGTGGTGCAGGTCCTGCTACTGTTGCGACACAAGCCAAAGCTCGTGCTGCGCTGGAGGTGCGCTCGACCGCCGCGACCGCAGCCTCACGTGAGATCTTGGTAAGCTCCTTCACATCTGGAGAGCTGGGGCGGCCCAACACTGCCTGCAATGAAGCCTCGTGCGCAGCCCGACGTGGAGCTGTCCCAACCGATTCGCTCTCAGAATCTCTTGCCTGCTGAGAAATGACTTCATTTCGCGCGAGAGTACCTCGAATTGCTCGCCTCCATCCGGCTACCACTTCCGAGTCACGTTCAATATATGCTGTAGCTGATCGCGGCCGCGCTGCGGGTAGGGCCATGAAGCCAGAAATAATGTCATGAGCTGATAATGCTGATAATATGGATTGCTCGTAGGACGAGAGGTGTGTAGAGGCCCAAGTTTGCCATGCAGAGAGGCAGGCACTGGGTAGTGATTGCAAACCCTGTACGGGCTTGGAAGCCGCAGCGTCAAGGTTCGCGAGACCTGTGGCCAGGGCTAGGGCAGGAAGGTATACTTGTTCGGCCGAAGTACCAGACTCCTGACCCAGAGACCCGATGAATGCTCCCTGGACAGTCGACGATGCATTTCCAGTGGAAGTAGTGCCGGTTTGCTTAACGCCTGAAGGTGCTGCAATGGGGAGTTGGTTAGCAACGGGTAATGCTAAACAAAATGTTGGATCCACAGTTGCTACGTGAGCTGCGTAGGGTTGAGCAAACCTTCGGAAATGCACAAGAACGTCGGTTCCTTCCATTGGGTTAGGAAGCAACCGGGTTGAGAGCTCTGGAGGAGACACGAGCAAGGCCAGTGCAGCGGCGGTTGCATTTGGTGATGAAACCACGCGAGCTGACAGAGGCAATTCAGCGTGACTAGCAGTATCCTTGGCGATTGTAGTGGGTGGAGTACGTAACAGCATATTAGAGGGATGCGTCGTATTGCTCGTTCGCCCTGATCGTACACTTGACTGCGGTTGTGACTGTCCCTCTGTGTTTGCCATTTGACGCAGTGCGATTAGTTGCGCCATTCGCTTCGCGTGGAAGTACGTTAGAATCGGAGTGACCAGCAGCCGCGTTTCAGCAGAGGAGTTGGCAGATGACTGCGACGCAGCAGCACTCGACGACCCGGTCGCGGTTGACTCAGCGGTAGCGCCTGTAGAAACCAGGTCACACGAGATTTTCATATAATCTGGCAGGAGCGCAGACGCCTGTGCTGTTAGTGCCATAGGGTGCTGTTGTGATGTGATCTTGCCAGTAAACATCATAGCTGATCCAGAAATAAAGGAAGATGGCACGGCAGGTGTCAGTTCTGCAACATGAGTAGAATTCAGGGTCTGGAATGGTGCTGGAGGTGGAATTCGTATTGAGGCCGATGTGTGCACTCCAGAGAACGGTGGTGTGGAGCTGTTCATCGTTCGCAGGGGGGATTGGGATGCTGAAGATGGAGTGGACGTTGGAGCGAGTGAGCCTGAAGATGGACCCGGGTTTTCTTTTTGGCCCACGAGGCCCTCGCCTCCTATTGTCACAGTCTGGGCTGGGCCGGTAGCCTGTCTAGGGCCGCGTCCGGCTGCAGAGCTTGCGATCTGATGGAACATCATGAGATAGTTCGAATAGCCTAATTTGAAGGAGGCCTGCTTATCTGCATGGTAGGCTTGTACGGCTTTAATATGCCTCAAATGCTTCTTCACTAGATCCTGGCTTGCGACACTCGGCTGACCAAGGCTTTCCAAATATGGGGGATCCACCGAGGTTCGAGTTGATGGCAGCGATGGACGTGTAGAGGCATGCAAGTCGTACGCAAAGCTCGGCTTCGGAGCGCCGCAAAGCGAAAGGATATGCATAGCCTCCAATACATCAGAGGCTGAGCTTAGATCCGCACCGACACCGAGTTGTTCCAAGATCGTCCATGGACCGACACGACAGTCGCCTCGAGTAAGAATTAGTCGATGAAGTACTGCTGTTGTCATGGCAACTCGCGGGACACTGCATTCAAGATCGGCAAGCATTCCCAAGCATGCGACAACACAGGCAGCAACATCTCGGAGGAGCAGCGTTGCCTGTGATGATGTACTCGCTGTCTGACCGGTAGAACTGGAAGCAAGCGATCCATGTGAAGTGGATGCAATGCTTTTCTTTGATGAATGGTGCGATGCCTCGACCTGCCCTTGAGTTGGAATGGCGGAGCTTGCGTTCAGACTCTGAGTCTCATTTACTACATGGGAGGCGGCGGCAAATAAAGCAGTTGCGGGGTACGATGCGTGCGGTGAATTCATCGTTGTGTTCAAGGAGTAGGCGTCCAAGGACGATAGATAGGAGCACTGCAAGGAGGACGCCCGTAGCAGTTGCTGCGGAATCGTTGATGTTGCCACCGAGGTGGGGCCTTCGGTAGCACCTTCCTGGAAACGGCGTAAGTAGAAGGGCAACAATGCTCTGAAGAACATAAGTTGGGAGACCTTTGTGGATCTGCTTGCCACAGCTTCTTCGTCGAGTTCTTGAGTAGACCCCATGTGAGGCAGTCCGGTTTTGCCTCGTACTGACGTCGTGTGGGTGGACTGGTTTGAGGATGAGCCATGCTGCTGAGGAATGGAAGAAAGCGGCCTAGCGGAGGGTTCTGCAGAGCCTACTAATCCACTTGATGCTCCTGCATTTCCAGCACTCGACTGGTGATGAGGATTAGCGGCACTACCCCCACTCGTCACGGCTTTACCGATCACACACGCCACTGCGGAAAACGCGAACCATGAGGAATGAAGGGTCTTTGCAAAGTGGGGTTCGACTGGTTCAGAGGCAAAGTAGCTTGCCAGTGTGGCCGCAAGTGCAGCTGCAGCGCCAGGAGAAACATGGTGCGGCGGCAACGGTGGACTTGCCATGGAATTAGGACTAATGCCGGATGTCATTGAAGCAGTGGGTCCCGAGAACTGCTGGGTAGTGCTCTGGGGTGCGGAAGGCGCAGGAAGAGATGAGGGAACCACTCCAGCTCCAGAAGGCACTCCTGATTGAAGGGCGTTCGGTGTTCCAGCCACACTCACACAGAAAGTAGCGTTGTACCCAGGGATGCAGGTTGAGAATGCGCTGATTTGTGTGGCCACCGGGACCAGACCGGAACTCAGAACCTTGGCGACATGGAAATCCTCTGAGCTCCACAAGACTGCGCGCAGCTTTCCTGACGACGCCCTAGACGACGCATATACGCTAAAATCGTTAGATGTAAACGGCGCACTCATGAATAGATCCGGGGGTGCTTGGACAATTGTGAGAGGATCAACAAAACCGCCATTCAAGCCTGGCATTGTGCCAATCCAAGGAAGGGGCATCGCATCCATAAGGGCAATCTGGCCAGCAACATTCGTCATGCCAGTCGGTGACACATTCACCGATGTGGGAATACCAACCGGACCACCCGCGCTTGAAGATGAGGCCGAAGAGCTCGTACCAGCCACCTGAGCAGCTGCAGTCCCGGGTCGTTGGCTGCGATTGGAGGTTGGCACTGAGACTTGAGCTCCGTTGGTATTTGCGGGTTGATTTGTCTCTGAAGTTCCTGGATGAGCTGTGGAGTTCACACCAAAGCTTTCGACTGAGTCCCCGTAGATAGCAAGCGCCATTGAACCAGGGATAGGAGCAATTGGATCCGTCCCTAATGTATACAGACGCAGGAGTCGGTACTCAAACATGAATGAGGACAGGAACGTCAACGCGTTGACCATGCATGGCTCATCGACGTCGTCGTCAGAAGCAAGCTCGAGCTTTTTCTCCTTTGAGGCCTTTCCAGGAGTCGCCATGGGGTCCTGTGCAAGACCGTTGAATTTGCGAATGCGCAAAGAGAGTTGCGCACGATCTTTGCCACGGCGTATCGTCCCATATGTAATGCGATTGTAAGGTCGTGGTTGGTAGAGCTTAGCACTCACAGCATGCGTTCTCAAGTGTAACGCGCGCTGTGCCTTCAGCTTTTTGCGTTGTAAAAGTTTGCGCCGACGCCTGAGCTCTGCCATGAGAGCTTTCTGCATACTTGCTCGTTGCTCTTCGAGCTGCCGTTGCTGCTCTAGTAGGCGCTGCTGCTCAAGCTGTTGCTCGAGCTCCTTCTGTGCCTGCTGATCCCGTGAAGCTGCACCACGCGTCCTAAATCCACGTGATGCCCGGCTTGCAGGGCGTGGAACCGGCAGATCTCTATATCCTGTTGGTCCTCGCAAGTCGCGTGTCGGCGGCGGAGATACGTCTTGACGGCGAGATCCAACTTGAGATCGTCTACCAACGACCTTCGCATGGGTTTGCTGACGCGGCACACCTCCTGGAGCAGGTTGAGATTCTGCTGGAAGTGGCGAGGATCGACGCACTGTTGCTCCTGCTCCTACTAGCCCAGGTTGCTGCTCAGTGAGAGTAGGGGTTAGTTCGGTGGATATGGCGATTTGAATCAAGTGGGGTTGCGCCGACTGCGACACGGTCGCTTGTTGTTGTTGCTGTTGTTGCTGTTGTTGCTGATGCTGATGATGCTGCTGCTGCTGTTGTTGCTGAAGCGTCACAATCAGTTGATTACGCTTTTGGCGCACTGACCTACGAAACTGCGACACCCGCTCTCGATGCACTCGAACGCGTCGCAGGTACACAGAAACCAGCATTTCATCGGAGTCCTGCTCTAGCCGTCCAGTATTTGTCATTGCCCCAGACAACGTCGACTGTCGAGCAGACTTGGACATTGGTTCAAAGTGGCGATTGTATCGCTTTAGTTCTTGTGAGACCACAAGTTGGACTAATCGTTGGATTGTGTAAAATGACAGGAGTGGGCGGTCGCCCAGAGCCTCTCTTAAGCCCAAATCACCGTTGAGCCGGGCGAGAAGCTCAGCTGCAGGGACCCAAGTTGAGCCCAGCAAAGTGCGCTCCGTGAGGGAATGACCCTTGGGTCCACTCTGCGGGCTCTCAAATAGCTCTTGCATTTGCATCCGGAATGTGTTGGAAGGATCGGTCTTGGAAACCTCCAGGAATTGAGACTTTAGAGCTAGTTCTTGGCCACGCATGAGAACAAGTCCCCATTCGTGTGCCAGTCTCGCGGTTTCGGATGAGAATCGTGAAAGAGTCGTGCTTGTCGAGTCCAAGGCTTCATCTAACTCCAAATCGCTATCCGATGCGGATCCCTCATCAGGAGACTCATTCTGCTCTAGATCCACCGCAAGCTTCTCCAACGACTCATCATCTAGTGCCCCATCCAATGAATCTTCTTGTTCATCGTCCTCTCCCTCATCAAGTCTTAGTTGATCAGCCTCCGCAGCAACGCTCGATTCAAGCGCCGTAAACTCAACAAGCGCGTTGCTATTGACAACTTCATTCGACCCCGTCTTGGTTGCGTCGTAGGACAGGAGATGTGGAGCCCATACGACCTGGGCAATGGAGTGCAGCAACAAGGTGCGAATCAGTTCAGGAGGCCGCTTTGGACATGAGCATAAGGGTGAGGACAGACGCTGCATTGCTAGGAGCAGTTGATGCAATTGCGCGTCAAGAATCACCAACAGACGACCTAGTACAACAATTTGCTGCGAGGCGGTCTCACCGATCAAGGCTTTCACGTAGGTTTGAACCTGAGCCTGGACGAAAGCGGTTGCTTGCGCAACTGCATGTGTTGAAGTAGCTTGATTACTTCCGCTGGAGGATTGATTCTGCGCCGGAGGCTGCGAAACATTCTGTGAGTTAGAAACCTGTGATCCGTGCTCGGACCCGAATCCGAAGGCATCTGCATTCAGGGAAGCTCCACAGGGTGTTGAGAGCACCTGATGAACTTGACATACCGAGCAGTCCGCACGTGCACAAAGGTCAGGTTTACTCCCCAGCCTTGAAGATAAATGCTGGCAACGCAGCGGACCAAAATTCGGGAGGAATAATCGACCACTGTAGTTGGCTCGCTGCTTGTGAGAGCCCTTGACCGAGTCTGCGATCTGCTGGTTTACGTTGCTTGGCTGGCTGAAGGCCAGGAAGGGCTCGGGATCCGGCGCCCCTAGGACTGTCTCAACTTCTTCTTCGGCCTCGAGGGATGCTATCGCCTGGCTCAGAAGTTGGAATACGGCTGGTTGGAAGTATGTTGCAGGCTGTAACGCTGGAGCATTAGGCATGGCCGCTAGCGTGGCCGCCACTGGCTGGGGTACATTGACAGTGGGTGGCAGGGTGTTTCCTGCATAGAGAGGCCGATTTGCGGCGTTTGCGGCCGATTTGAATCGTTCTAAAACATGCTCTGGCACGTACGCTAAGTGCTGAGGCGGTAGTATTCTCAGGAGGTTTGGAGCGGCGAGCGCAATCGCTCGAATGGCCGCAACAATCGCAGCAGAGATGGCTTGAGGTGGATACGGCAAAATTGAGCTGAAGACACTCTCTGCACTTTGAACAGCCTGCTGAGCAATAGAAGGGGGCAAGCTCATACCTCCAGAAGAGTTGCTGTCAGCTTGACTCGTATTGGCACTGGGAAGGATCAGTGAAACACCAGCTCTCTGGCGTTTGCTGCCGGGTGGGCCAGACGCGCTGAGAAGTGCAGCAGACGCAGCACCGGCGAAGCTCATCGATGAGCCGACTGCAGCTCCAACACTAGTTGGAACCGAGGCAGGGTCAAATATGGCTCGAGCCAGGGCCATCAGCTGCCCTCTATGTTCGCGGGCATCCGCAAACCCACTGATCAGTCGTGTAGAAATTCCGACAACTCGTCCCGACTCCTCAAAAGCAGTCTGTAGAGCAGATTTACGCCCCTGGTATGCGCCCTCTGGCGCAGGTTTACTTGATAGGGTCTCATCACCCTGGTCAACAAACTTTCGAATGTCTTCATCTGGATCGTTGTCGATAAGCTCTGACGAGACCCCGTGCGGTTTATCCATTGAGGCATTCTCATCTGTGTGTTGACTCGGTGCTGCCGTCACGATCGCGACGCTTGGCAACGGCATGGACGGTAGGAGTCTAGGACGACCGGTTACACGGCCACCAATCACCCCTAGCTGGCATTCGGCCACGGGCGCTGCTTTCGCGGCAATCTCTTCCCGCGTAAGCACGCATGCGTCCGATGAGTAGAATTCTTTGCATTGCACACTGGGATCAGCGGGCTGATATGACAATGATTTCGAAGGGGCTAGAAGTTGCAATGAACTAATGCCGACAATACTCTTGCGGGAACTTTGCCGCTTCGGCCCCAATGCGGGGGAAGTCTCTGAGTTGGCATAAGACGTTTTCGACGGCTGCTTCTGAAATGTACTGGATGCTAAAGTAGGAGTACCACTTCCAGTGACCGAGGGTGGCAGCGCCGTATTGGTTGTAAAGCCGCTGCTTGACACTGGCTGCATTCGCCGTCGCCATAATGTAGTGTGGGTCGAGGCTGATAAGTCAGGAATCTGAAGAAGATTAGGATTCGTGTTGCATTCGCTGACCTCGATCGGCTTCACCAAGTCAACCGTCTGATCACCAAAGCGTGTTTGTTCAAAGAACGGGTGTGCCCACAAGCCAATCAATTGAGGTGCTTGCCTTTGTGAGCCGCGCTTACCAGCATTGTCGTGTTCCTCATTGGCATCGTAAGCTAATGCATCATGTAGCCGCGAGAACTCATCCAAGTATGACTCGAGCACCAGTTTGGGTGGCATTCCAGCTAGGATCGCCTCGAGACAAGCAGATGCTGCGTCCTTCGGAAAGACGGAGTATATGCACTCTGCAAGATGAGCGCGCAAGGCTCGATTCTCTGGATCACCAAGCGCTTGGAAGGACTCCAACACCGGAAGGAGAGCAGATCGCGTAAGGGCCGAAGTCCGGCCAATCCAAAGTCCTCGACCATGGGGAGCACCCATCTTCCACTCACCGATGTATAGCCGCGATGGAAGCGCCTCCACACCAATGACAAGCGGTCGTGACTCCCACGTCCCTGCAGTCCTAGGCCATGTATCTGGTTTACCTAACCTAAACGGGCTCCACATCAATCCCCACACCGGAGCTTGCATTATCTTGAGGTGGCTTGCCTTGAGCAGAGCACGTATACTTCGCTGGATAGGAGAACTGTCTCCCAGCTCAGCTGAAAGGGTCAGCGGCTGTGATCGGAAACATGTGGAGAAGAGGATGTCAGAGTACTTGTCTCGCATCACCTTGGGAGGATACGAGATCCGATCAGCCGGTGTAATTGCAGAGCTACCTCTTGAGTTGCCTCCATCTCCTGATTGCAGCTGCAAGGCTTGAAGATGGGGCAGTTCCTCGTCCAATGCGAGAAGAGGTGGGGCGTCCTTAGTTAGAAGTATTCTTGGAGAATAAACCTCCAGTCCGTAACCAAAAGACTCATCGGGGTTTGCTAGAACAGATGGTTGGCAAGGCTCCACAATCGCGTCGATCGAATTGGCCAGCAGCAATGCTGAGCTCCTGACGGTGTGGCGTCGATGCTGATAAAAAGTTCCATAGTAGCCCGAGCCTGCCTCGCTGCGAAGTGTGGATACTGAGACTCCAAGCAACTCTGTGGAATTCGGACCATCCACGGAATTCTGAGGGGTGGTCTTTGCCATTGCAAAGCTATCACGGAGCCTGTGCCTAAACCGGGACTTTAGAAAGGCCTGAACTATTCCGGAGTCGTACCAACGCATCTGCGTTGGCTTCAGGGGCCTATGAAGTGGATAAAAAACCTCTGGCTGGATCATCAGCGGTCGACCGATCCACACCGCAGGACCATTTAGGTCACCCGATGTGAACTTACCCGTCACGTAGCTGCCGTCAGGCCATCGCCGAATACCCAGTCCTGTAAACTCGCCCTGTACGAAGTTACCCTCGAGCCAGCTCCCATCTGGGAGCTTCAGGACACCACCGCCATGCTTGATACCCAGAACCCAGTCGCCGCTGTACTCATACTGAACTGACCTCTCCGCGGCCTGTGACCGTGACTGGCCATTGGGCTGAGCTTGATCGGTGCTTGTGGTGGAATAGGTGTACATACCCCGACCATGTCGCAAAGTAACCTCCTCTCCGTATATGGTTGCTGCCTTGGTTGTCTCACCTTGATAGTTCTGTGTTCTACTGAGCGACGTCTGCAGTCGCGCAACCGAGCCCAAAGGGGCCAGTTGGTCGACCTTCGGGATGGTGGCAGTTCGAGTCATGGCTGTACTTACGGATGGCAACGTGGTTGTGGATGTATCATCGAGCACGGGCGGCGTAATAGGTCGGAAGACCGGCATTCGACCGGTCTTCTGGTCGTTGGAACTCATCTTGTGTTTCGGCCTTGTGAGTCGAAATCTGGTCCTACCACAGCCGAAACAAACGGAGCTGTTCGGCTTGTAATAGCAGAACGACTTCCTGCCGCCGCTATGCTATCTCGCGTCCAGTCGTAGGACTGTTAGCCGCTTGCCCGAGCGGCTCACTAGGGGGGAAAGTTCTTGGGGGCGCGTTTCCTTCTGATTCAGGGCGTGACTAGCTGAAAGACATAGACAGAACAGTTGGCACCGTCAAATCAGATCTGACGCCGCCTGGTTTGTCCGTCGTGCGCCTGTGCGAGATACACCTGCTATGATGTGCACCGGACGACGGTTACTATGTACTTAGCTAGATAGATGAGTTGAGGCAGTGAAGATAATATGCGGAATGAGCGGCCCCACGCATGAAACACCTAGAGACCAAGTTTAATAAGTCATGCAGAGCACGCATCCAGTGATGCACACATACAGTCCATTCTGGGTTTGAACTGTCGCTTTGCTCACGCGTGGGGCGGAGTGTGACCATGGTCACACTCGGGCCACAGCTCGGTCCGAAGTTCGAATTCGAATTCGAATTGGAGCACAAGACCTAACGGCTAACTTAGAGTGGCGGATACGCGACTGGTTTTAGGTGGGGTGTGGAGTGCATTACTTGTAGAAAATGCGCTTTAACCAGAGCAGTGTGTGTTATATCCACCTCGTGACGCCCAGGCCTTGAAGAGGATGCTATGCCACCCATTCCCCCAAAACAACAGCTTGTCTCCCCAAGTGACAAAAACTAAGACGAAAACCGCCATGTTGTTGCCTTGGACGAGTAAATTTCGGATGCGGTTTTCTCGCCGGATCCCTGTGCATTTGGAGATCCACTGTATTGATTTAATAGAGACGATTGTAGTTTACATTGTGCCAGTCGTGCCATGTCTAGGCAGTGCCGTGGGCGCACGAGATCCTCCGCAGAAAGCGATAGACGCTTGAAGATATTTAGTTTCGTCTTAGGTTGAAAGAAAGATAGACGCATGCAAGAGCACTTGAGGGTGTGATCGTTAGTGAGTGTACTTGGTCATGGATCGTCTTCCGAAAAATTGAACTCGCCCGCCCAGTTTAAACTAGTTGTGTTACCGTTAACTCGAACTTGAAGTTCCACGCCTTACCCCGCTTCTCACAACGCATGTACCCGAGGAGCTGCTCAGTGTATACGAAAGCAATTCTGATAACCGCTGAATGCCTGTTGGTGTCTCCTTCGTAGTCTAAGGGCTCAGTGCTCGTTGCCTATCTATGAGGATTGTCCTCTCACGTAACGTTCGACTTGGTGCCTTGCTCCCACGTCCCCCTCGCCTCTTTACAGTTACACTACCACGTCTCTCCTGGCTCGCGCCGCTCTAACGTACGAAGTAACTCAAGTTCGTTGGACGCTGGTACCCTGCTGGGAGCGTTGCTGGGCCACTCGGCTGCCCTAGAGACGACGGTTAGATTCGGCGCCTCAGACATAACGACGGTCGTTGGATCCCCTTGGCAGGTCAACCGACGGTCATTCGTTTAGCATTCGCGTGCACTCACTTCCGTCCGTGTGGACAATCGAATTTCGAGCATCAGGCAGGATTCGAGCTCTTAGTGAGCGTAAGCAGCTGCATCTTTCTCCAGTTACTCCCCTCTCTACATACCTCGTAACTCCCTCTTTGGCTCCCTGCACGTTTATGTCCACAACCTGCGCTGTCGCTCAAGCGCACGACTAAGACTGATCCATCGTCCTGGCAGTCGGAAGCAAACCACTTACGCAGTGGTACAAACTGACTTGCATTGAATGTCTCAGTCGCAACCACCGCAATCCCAGGACGGCGCCAGCGATGTGCAGTCCAACGCTCAGACTAACCGTACCTCAAGCAACATGTCAAATGCTACATTAGCTGCTGCGGTGGCTGCTGCTGCGGCGACTGCCACTGCAGCCTCCACACCACAAGGTGGTTCTACAGACCACGGTAGCGCTCTGCCGACAGAGCACCTTGCCGGTCCGCCACTGACTTCCCCGGGATCGGCAATCCGTGTCGACCAGATTCGCACACGTTCGGCAGATGAAGCTAACCTACCAAGTGAAGTTGGTTTAACAGTGGAATTGGACCTGTATGCTTTTGCTGATGATTCATGTGGCGCCATGCGATATTTTCTCGTGCCAACGAAACCCAGCCTAAAGAAGCCACAGCGCTCACGCAAATCAAATGCCTATCGCTCACAAGTATTTGTAGTAAGAGAGGTTAGGCCTGTCCCAATCGAAGGCATTACACCGGATGCGCCTCGGCGCACTCCTACGCAGAATCATGGAACTCAACCCCAGCCTGCGTATTTTGTCCCCGCTGCACCCTACAGGGGCGTCTTCGTTTTTAGTCCCGACAAAAACTTTGACACCCGACAGTCGGCTATCACCAGCGAGAGCCCCACCTGGCATGTTACCACAAGTCAGGCCTATCTCCATGACGGCTCTCCAATCCGCTTTATTGCAACTTCAAATGGACTAAGACTGCTCAAGGTAGTGCATTTGGATGTCAGCGCACACCATCAAGCGCAACACGCGTTTACATCATCGTCTTCGACGAACCGGGCGCGTCCACTTCCCATCCAGGCAGCAGGGTTCACACGTCAGTCCAGCTCCGCTTCATCTAGTTCATCAAGCTCAGAGGACTCCCAAAGCCACACCCCATCGACTTCCCAGCATTCTCAACACATGAATCTCACGTGTCCAGATGTCGCGTGGCTATCCAGATGTGCTTGGGAAACCGTTGATATGAGACCAGATTCTGAACTGGAGGGCCTCGCCAAGGCAATGATTGCTGAATATCGAAAGCCCCTCCTCTCTAGCGATAAAGATGCCTCTCGCTCTCCAGAAAAGGAGGATGCAGCACGAAAAGCTGGACGGCCCTTCATGAACTCCTGCTCAATTTTCATTATCCCACCCATCGACCGAGACCCGCCAGCTGAAGCTGGTGAGCCTTTGGAAGATGTGGAGGAGAACCCAGGAAGTCGTCGGTTGAAATACGCACAAAGCGTACCGCAGCCTCAGCAATCTCAGCAATATCAACCGCACCAATCGAATCCTCGTGCGCAGGAAACAACCGTTAGCCCAATTGGGAGGTCTTCAGTCCTTCCAAAGAGATCTGACTCTCACATCCCCTCGACATATACCGTGGACTCTGCTGCAGCCCATGCGGCTGCTGCGGCTGCCACAGCAGCTGTCCTCACCATTTCACCTGCCTCTCACACGATAGCAACTAATCAAGCTGATACTGCCCGCCGTCTGAACCAAATCTTCATGACACCTCACTACCCCCCTCAGACAACGAGCTACTCACAACCGAACTTTTCTGGTGTCACCTATGGTCTTCAGAATCCTCTGAGAAGCCCAGATCAGTCTTCATCATTTGCCGCAATTCCAGTCGGTGCTTCGAGTAGGCATCCCTCAACATCCTCTGCATACCCACAATATATTGGCCCTGTATCTCCTTCGAATGAGCCGCTTCGATGGAATGGGATGAACACGGCACAACGCATTGCCAGCTCCTTAGGCCAACTAACCCCGGCGCAATTGCCTGCCCAGGTTGCTACACCCCTCGGTGGAGTCGGTCCAACACCAATTTATATGAGCCAAAGGCCTACAGCCTTTGCCAAGCTTAGTGAAGGTGCCACACCACAGCTCCAGGCGAACCCCCAATCTAGGGCACTTGCTGCAATGCCGACCGATATAGACGCAACTATCAGGGAATCGCTTTCGCCTCAGCATACTTTGACCATGCGTCGGAACCCCCCTGCGATTACCGCTGCCGTTAGTATTTCATCTGGAGCCCTCGCAGATAACGAGTCTTCTGGCAGCAATATCCATTTGCATCCTCCGACGGACAATGCGCCCATCAGTGCACCAGACGGCAAGATTGTCAAGTCACCTGCTTCGGCCGTAGCGCCACCCCCTACAAGTAACTCAGACACTCTTGCAAGCGTGAGGGACCGCGAGTCTGATTCACAAGAAGCAACGCAACCGACCAACCGGCGACCTACGGAAACCTCCACCGAGGACGCCCCTGCATCACAGACCCATGATGGCATCGCCTCCACATCTCGAAGAGATGAGCAATCAAAGCCTGGGAGCGAAGGTGAGGCTGCAGGTGCTGATTACGGAGAAACTATCCAGACCTCTAGGACACACGACGCTCCAGCATCGAGTCACGAAGGTGAACAACCTTATACCAGCCTTCCGGGTTCACAGTCAGCGCGACTTCGTATATTCAATCCTTCCCCGAAAAAACCCCCGCCTGAGGCAGGGCTTAACCCTGCTGCTGCGCTCATCAAGGCAGACACGATGAGGAAGCTGTTGAGCCCCTCATTTACTGACAACAAGGCGCAAGACAATATTATGCCACAGTCGCAGCAGGGAGCGAAGGACACTACTTCAGATCCTCCGACCACCCAACGCAGTGGGAAATCACGTCTTGAGCGAATTCTTGAAATCCACCGCGCTCAGCCTGATTTCCAGAAGTCTCATCTGGTTACTGGTACCGAGTTCGCAGCTGTTTCGAATTTGCCCCAAGAAGAGACTCGGCACTGTGAGCTGAGTCAACTCGGTCAGGTCGTAACAGCTACGGTGGAGCGCTGCCCCGCTCCCACAAACGGAGCGCTGCAAGAAACGTATTTCCATGTTGAACCCACATGCACCGAACATGATGGACTAGAGACCCAGCAGCTGCCCTTTTCGGAGCAGCCACGTACTCGGCTTCGTGATGAAACGGCCTCGGTGCTGTCAAGACCTAAAGTTGACCTGGTAGCAGTAGCTGATGACCAACTTGAAAACTGGGCCACCAGCGATAGAAGAACTGTTTCGGAGGTTTCAAGTACGAAGCGTGTTCGAATGTCTTCTGATCTTGGGACGGATGTGTACTCCGAAGTCGAGCAAGCGTATTACAACCGTCGACCTTTGCGCAGATCGTTGGGCACCGATCTTGGCGGCCGCGACTCAGGGGCTCTAGCGAATGCAGACGACGAACGTCGCCGTCTTTCGCCGCAATCGTTGCTTGTTGCCTCTCCACGTCAAGTAGCAGTAGATCTGGGTGATACAAACTCCTGCGGCTTTGTAGGCCAGCCTGCGCAGCGTGGTCCCCGCACTATTGCGCCAGAGACCAGGACTGTAGCTCGTCTTCAATCAGAGAGGTGCTCGACCTTCAGCGACGGAAGGCAGGAGGAGTACGAGGAAGTCGAGTACTTGGAAAATGATTTGGAGGGCAGTATCGCAGAAAGAGAGCGAACTTTTAACTCCGCGTCAGCTGCTTCGTTTCCTGCACCCGCGCATGCAAGTCATGCGCAGCTAACTTCGAGCAATGTTCACAACTCCCATTTCCAGTCACTGAATCTCGATCCTGGCAAGTATCTCGCTCAGCCCCTTGGACGACCTCAGCCGCAGCCTCACATTGCATCGCACTATACATCCCGTGCTTCAGCACCAATGTACCAACCACCGCCTCGGCCGTTTGCAGCCACTCCACAGCAGACAAGTGGAACGCGAAGGCCAAGCTCGGAGCTTACCGCAATTGATGCTAAGGCTGAGACTTCGCCAGCCCTATCTCACGCACAGACTGTATTCTCAACTCGTGAGTCCTTGCCCGCCACAATCGAAGGAGGCAACATCCGTCCGGATATACCTGTTCCAGATTATGAATCCCAGGCTGATCAGGATGATCATCGACACTATCGTGGGTTTTGCCCTCCAATTCCCGACCAAAATGGAGGTCTGCACGGAAAAGCGCCAGATGAGGCTCCAAGAACCGACTATAGGGAGTACAAACCTGTTCCTCCGAGATCTCTGCCAGCTCGTTCGTTTGGTCCTGCAGATCATCCAGGATGGTCAGCTTCTTCGCCTCCATCTCACAGGCAGGGATCACATCCAATGTATCACCCACAAATGCCTGCGATTCCATGGCCTCTGCCTTTTGATGAGAAGATGCGACAGTCATTCACGGCTTTTACTTTCATGATGTATGAGATGTGGTGTCGTTATACCCAAACGTCACCGCATGAATTGCAGGAGTATGATTGGCACTGTTTTTTCCCATTTGCTCAATATCCTGCGATGGATCCTAGAGGCTACTCACGGGGACAACAACACCAGCAGTATCAGCAAGCAATGAACTTACGTCACCCTGGCTCGCATGCCTATGAACTTGCATCGAATAATCCCATCACATCCCATGCACGACTGCCCACAGTTCATCTCCCTAATCAAGGCCAACTTGATGCAGGAAAAGGTACTTCTCAGTACGAGTCCCCGACCGATCGTCACATCCACGGTGGCCGAGGTGTCGCTAGTGATCCACGTAATCAAAACCGAGTAAGCCATCATAATCCTTCAGGTCCATCTCCACCGCCCCCACGAGAGCTTGTTACCCCACCTCCAGTTCACAGCAACCATTACATGTATGAGACAGCGACAACTGCTGATACTACGATCATTGATGATGTGGCTTCACGCGGTGCCCCTAGTTCTATGTCACCACCAGAAGGTCCAAAGGTTGCTCGTCGACGGACTTTGCATCCAAGTTACCACCCTGGTGGATTTGATCCCCGCTCTCACCCACGACCAGGACATGCAGCTGGATCAGTACAATCTAGCCCAGATAGTGACTTCTCAGCTTCACCAGCGAGTGGAACTGCTGGTAGCGCTCCGGGTGCAACGAATTCCAGTGGTCCGGTGCTCGTCAGACCAGGCGCCACCCAAGCCAGAGTCGCCGTTGGCCCGATTGGCAGCCGTATGCCGGCTTTCGAATCGCCCTTTGTTCCTCATGTAGCAAAGAGGCCCTATTCCTAATACTCCCCCTCTTACCTTAGCCACACTAGTATGTCCCGACTTGCATAATAAATCACTCGGCACTCTAACTTGTACATGTGATTGATACAATCCGTCTGATGGAATTTCACAACACTTGGACTTGTGTTTCTGTATGGTGCGTACCAGACGGCGCCTTACGTTGACAATCCAGATTGACTGTCTATACTACCTTCGCCGTGGCGTGCCTTTTGGCTCGGTTTGTAATGCAAGCCGCCGGTTACGCCGCGCAGGAAGTGAATCAAGTGGACGATACATGACTCGTCTCGCTTGAGCGTAGCATCTGGGTTGACAATAATGATTCGTGTGTCATCGTAAAGTGCGCATGGCGGTTAAGCTCCTGAAATCCTAGATAGTGAAATGACTTACACCTGGCTAGGAGGAACGAAGTCAATGTACTTCTTGATGTTAAGAGCGTGCTCATGCTTCTTGTTGGCCTTAATCTGGAGCTCCTCACCAAGAGCCTTGATCTTCTTGAAGGTCTCCCGCATCTCCTGGAGAGCCTGCCACATCTTCCTCTGAGCCGCGCCGCAAACAGCAGCACCGGGATCCTTCTCGCAAGCCTGCTTCATGCGGATGTTCTCGTCAGAGAGGTGGAGGATCTTGGAAGCAATCAGGCTAGCGCGGTTCTGAAGGATCTTAGCATTGCGCTTGCGAGCAGCACGGTACTCAGCAGCAGCCTTTGCACGCTCAACAGCAATGCACTCCTTCATATCTTCAACGGGCGAGTTGGGGCAGCGAACAGGGTTGCTCTTGGCCTTACCCTTGCCCTTGGCCTTACCCTTGCCCTTGCCCTTACCAGTGGGCTTGGCGGAGCTGACGATTTCGGCGAAGACGTAGTCGTCAGATGCCACGAGCTTGTGGTACGACTCGGAGATCTCTTGGTCGAGTCGCTGCTTGGCAACGAGCATTCCTGCATCGGCGCTCTATACACGACGAATCGTGGGTTACAACGCGTTAGATATCATCGTTCACGTGGGTGAGGTGAGGTGTTTTGACGAGGGGATGATAGGGAAGGAATAGGGGGGCGAGGTAAATTCAGGGTGAGTAAGGTTCATTTACGCGAAGGGTTTCTAGTCACGGCCCAAAAGGCGCCTCAGCGCGTCGAGACCCCGGGGATGTCCCTGCAAAACGCTAAGCGGCGTCGAGCAAGTCCAGCTTCTCTAGAGTTTTCGGTCGGTCGTAAACGTACCTGGAAGCACACGATGGCGAGGATGGCAAACACGGCGAGAGCCACGACGGACTTCATCTCGTTTACCTATAGTTCAGAGGGTCAGGAGCATCAGATGGGTCAGAAACGGTGCATATTTGGGTAAAGTCTCTCAGTTTCCAAGAGAAGCTCATTTTCTGCGTCTTGTGGAGCGACTGCAGACGGCAACAGCGAGATAGAGCCTGTGTCGGTTGGTAGTGCTAGAGGTCCCCAACTCAACGCTGGCCACAGCACTCCCATGCAGCAGCCGGCATACCCCGTTTTATCACGAAAACAGTCTACTCTGCTTCTCGAGCTGGGTTCCAAATCTGGACCTCAGGGTTCCAAAAGGTTCCAAAATTTGGAACCTGGTTCCAGCCGGGTTCCAAATTTGAAATCCAAATTTGAAAGCCCCCTCCTTGCATATTTTCGCGCCCCCTCAATTTTTAGCCTGATACGGCTAAATTACAGGCACATTGAAAGCTCCGCTGCAATGATCTCGCTGCAACGCCACATGCTCTCGCCCTTGCGCTATATTTGTACGCTTGAATGGATTTCCAGTGCGATATCAGTCTTTTACCGCTAGCTTCGCAAAAATAAGTGCATCGTATGAGCTAATTTATTCTGTGAATTCTTCGTGGCTCAGTTTGTAGTAACCTTGCTTTCACCTTGGAATTGCATGCATCACGAGATTGATATAGTATACAGCCACTGTTGACATGTCCGGTGGGTAGAAATGTACAGGTTAAGAGTTTGTAAAGCTGCATTAATGGTTCAATCTTTCTTGAGTAATAAATGAGGAGGCATAGCAATCGATCTAGTCGACTGTGTTAACGTCTTTGGTCAAATTCAACTTCACACTACTACTATAACGATGGATTTTCTCAAGTACACGAGCATGTGGCATTGTTGCTGGCTCACTCGGTAGGTTACTCTCCCCTCGCAATGCTTCGCTCGAGCTTGCAGTGAGGACTTCTGGGATAGTTAATTTAGAGATTTGCTTCATCTCTTCGAATGTCTTTGCATACAAGGTCTTTTGTGGCGCTGTTCGGCCCTTGATCTGAGCAGCTGTCTTTGGTTGGTACATGTGACTTTGACGGTAAGTTCGCAGCGTCTCAATTCGCTTGCTTGTCAGGAGGAGCACAAGTTGGCGGAGTGTGAGGTCTTCGGGGTTTGGCAGAGGCAAATACTGCTGCAACCGAGCCGAAGCCGCGGCTGGAGTCGCAGGCACATTCCGAGGTCGTCGTAATTTCGCCCACTCTGTTTCGCTGGAAGAGATGTCAATTTCAGCCCGACCCTGCTCAGAAGCTTCATGAATTTCAATTGTTTCTAGCCCAAGCGCTGTGCTGAGGACGTCTTCTTCATTCAACATGCCCACTGGAGCCTGCGTGTCCTTTTGCTCTTCAGCAGTTCTGGCTACGACACGTCGTACTCTGATTGTAGGCTGTTGCGACTCCGAGAGGTAGCGATCGGGACTGGGAGATTGGCCAGGTTCAGGGACTCGTCGCCAGAGACTGCGCACTTTAGCGAGGGCACTCCATATGGTATTCAAAGCCGCTGCGCCAAGTGATGTCGGCTGGTCGTCTTCTTCCACTCGGAGGCTGTTGACGTGTTCCGTGGCCTTGGTTTCGTGAGCCTCGTTTGATAGATTCGGGTGAAGCGCTTGAGGGATCTGACCCGCACGCCAAGAGAGGCTACCCGTATGTCGATGTCTAGGACGACTTGGCGTTCTGCTTCGCGATTGCATCGCTGATTGTGAGTCTGGCTGGGCACCAGATGCCACAGCTGATGTCTGACGTAGGGGTCTTCTTGGCATGGCTGTGCATTCTACCTCTCCCACTTGACCCACCTCGTCACCGTCAGTGTCAGCACCAAACAGATCCTCGTAGCAGAAGGTTGACTCGAGAGCCTCGGAAATCCGGTCTTCGAGGGTTTGGGCAAGGTCGGCGAGTTTCTTACGTCCGTCTCTAGTTAGGAAGAAGAAGCACAGCCGATTTAGCAACGGGAACTGTGTCACCGTCTCATTGACCATCTTTCTATGGCGTCGATCTAGGCCTACAATGCTTTCGATGCAAGATTGCATTGCCTTGTCAAACTCGTTCTTGACAGCTCCCCAGAATGTGGTTGCGTGACTTTTCCTGAGAGTGATACCATGAGTAATGATATTGAATCCAAGAGCCACGGAAACATACGGTTCGCCCTCTCCCCCAACACGTTTGTGAGTGTTGTTGAGCACATCACAGATGAATGTGTGGCAATTGCTTCTCGGACCTTTGTGCATACGATACTTCCATTTCTGGGTTTCTTCTTCCAAGGCTTCATCAAATGCTGCCCAGTGCTCGCGAGGAACGGCAAGAGGCAGTGCTTTCACAGGCCGACCAAAGAGGATGGGAAGGCTGATGTCATTGCGGCCTTCTAGTACCCAAACGGCATTCTGCGTAGGGATCAAGGGCCAGGCTCGTAATTCATACACCAGCGACCGCGTCGAGTTCATCACGGCAACATGTCCCACGGGGAATATTCTAGAAATCAATGGAATCGTACTGTAGAGCACACATGGACCTTCGCTCCGTCTGAATCTTGTTGCAGGGCTCAGATTCTCCTCGTCTACATCAGTGTGGCCTGAGGCACTCGGAAGTTCTACGGCGACGGCTCTGGTCTTCCTGTTTGCACTTGGAGCCTGTGGCGCGAGACGAGCCTGATTGCTAGTTGTGTGTGCACGAGCCGCAGGGTTCCTGAGCTTCACACCCTTGCTCCTGTCGCTTCCCGCTCGAGCAGAAGACGCTATGAGGGGTGTTTTCGGAGTTGGCATTGTCACCCACTTCACACTCTCAGGGGCATCTCCTGAAGCCGTGGTTGAGAGCGTGTGGGGTTTGGTTCCAACCCCACTTCCTGGAGAAGCTGTGTTTGCAAGTGGGGTTGATGCCGTATTTAGACGTCTCGGTGGGTTACGCCTGATGCTTGTGGTGGAACCAGCATGAGCTCCGGTAGAAGAATTAAACGGTGATGTTTGCCCCAGCTTAGCAGAGGCTTTCGTGTTTGTTATGTTTTCCGTATCAACTGAAGGCTCCTCCGGATCTCGTCCATACCACACTGGAGTTCTGTAGTCACATGAAGGGACCGACGAAGCAATTGGAGACACGCATACTCCTCCAGCAACGGCATTCGATATCGTGACTGATTGCGATGCGGAGGGATAACAGAGCTTTTTCCGTGTCGGGCTTTGGTGTGGGCTGTGGCAAAGCAGCCTATGCATCGAAAGGTGTATCGGTCAATGAGTCTGCCCAAAGCGGTATTCTCGTGCTATCGTATCAACTTCGATTGCTACAGTATGGACCAGCAGTAAGTATACGATGTTGTGAGAGTACAAACAGCTCTCGCACGACTGTCACGCCTATGCAACCTAAAGAGCTACTACTGGGACTTGGGGCTGGGTTCTCACTGCACTCCAAGCATGAGCACACATGTAGCTGCAATTCTAATGAGGCCAGCTTACCTTCCAGGTCCAGGCACATGCATGCGACCCCTCGTACACGACTGACTGCTGCACGCATCCCCAGATGCAGCAGCCACCGAGCAACTTCACGAGCTGAAGTTTGGTGGGAATCTAATTCGATATGCGTTAAGAATTAACTCCGCCACAATTCACTGGTGTATTTAAACCTGTAGAGCAACGCCCAGCGAGTGGGCGCCAGTGAAGAAGTTTGAACCCTGGATTTCTGTGAATTGCGCCAACTCGACCCCACGACTCACCATGTCGAGGAGGAATCACTCAGTCAGCTTTCACTGCGGGGGCGGATTTCTGGGGTGGATCGGGGGCCATGCGGGGGAATTTCGAAGCCACCTCGTGCCCTATCACTGCTCCAGTAAGACCTCTATCGTCTGGTCGCTCCGACAGTACTGCTCAAGACGGTCTGAGCTACCTTCCCTGCAGAAATACTATTCTCCGGTTTGAATTCTGGAGGTAGAACAGTGCATCTCTCTGGACTGGCGTCGTTACTGGGGGGTATAAGAAATGCATATGCCATTTAACCAACGTCTAAGCTATAGTCCTACTTTGAATTCGCATAAAGCCTTCTGGATCCGGCCAGCACAGCGCAAAGACGCAGTGTCCGTTTCTCGTGATTTCCACATTGAACGCGACTGTGAAAAGAAGACCTGGGTTGAGTGCCAAGTGGATTAAATGCAGCTGACACATGTAGTGTGCCCTCGAAAACCTGTACACACCCTTTATAGCCACGAAACACCCTCTAGTTCCCTCAGAAAGCGGCGCAAAAGGAGAACCTGAACCAAAGCCAAGCAGAGGTCGCCGATTCGACGCCCATTCACATGGCAAACATCACAATCGATCGATACTTCGTGGCGCTTCCGAGGAGGTACGTTGTCGTGCATTGTATTCCTCGGGCATATGTCAAATGCTCCTATGCACCCTGTCAAACCGCATCCCAGTGAGCTCAACTTCAAACGGCTTCACACCCACCAACCCTTATTGACCTTGTAGGAGTAGCGGCTATGGCGCAGACGAGGACTCAGTCCCCGAGAATGATGCACCAGCGACAGAATTCGGGGTCGAAGGCTGGGTCACTAGTGCATTCTTAATGGAACGCGAGGCAAAACGGGTCAACAAGCGGATGCCACCTCTGGACGCACGTGCGGAGATTGTTTATGATGAGGAGTTGGCGAGTGAGTGCCTTGAAATCCAAGGAAGCAACCTTGCAACGTCGTTTGTGCAGCTTCCAGATATCGGCATGTGCCTAGGTGTGCCACTGAGGTACCTTGTCCTGTACCTGAAAAACGTGAACCAGTTTGTCAGCATATCAGCGGATGTTGTCCTTAGCGACGGGCAAACCAAGACAATTGTGGCATCTAATAAGCAGTCGGTAGTGCGGATCAGGCACGATGATTTATCAACCCCACTCACCCTTGTTGAAGGATGGAACGTGGTCGTTCTAGACCTGGCGTATATCATCGCCGAGGCCTACAACTATGTACCACCGCTCGCGACGAACAATACCAACAACAGCACTACAACGAATGCTAGCACTATCTCACCCGGCGGTTCTAGCAATCTAGCTGCGGGCAATCCACCAGCTTCGATGGCAAGTCCAGCTGTGTACCAGCAATGCCAAAGAATCCGCATTCATGGCGGGGCAAGAATTGCCCGAGTTTTCTTTACCGACGCTCTGCGGCCAGTGCATGCACTACCCGAAGTGTTGCAACTCGCCCACCTCAGCAAGCTGCTTGCCGAGAGCAAAGGAAGTCGAGATGGCGTGTCTAAGCAGTAGAAGGCCCATCATATCGATCTACTGACTTTTTTTCCTGTGCATTCACTGTATAATAAACCTTCGAACGCTTGAAACCTTGGAAGTGCAATAAGCAGCACGACAATTTATTCTCGTTTCGAACCACCTTGATGTACGGAATTATATAGCTAGTGCGTCCAAGGTACCGTCTAACCCATGTTGGTGGTGTGGGTTAAAGACATCACTTGGAGAAGTTCAAACCAACGCCGAGTTGTGTAAGGGATGTGCATCGTACGACACGGTGGGATGACTCTCGATAAAACGCTCGAAACCTTGCTTGTGTCGGGTCTGGCACTAGTATACGAAATGATAAAAATATATCTGATGTTCAAAACTCACTGGAAGTGAAAGCGAAGTATTATACAGAACAATGTCTGGTCTTGGGATGAATCTAGAAGAGAAATCAATCTAACCTTGGCAAACTCGAGGCAGAGTGTAAAGGGGAAAGTCGAGTCGTAGGGTAATTTTCATGTGTATATATGACATTTGGAATGACTGTTTGAGCTGCTGCTGCTGCTGGTGCTACTGCTGAGGCTACAAGCCGCAGGCTTACGGCTGCTCGAGGAGGCCATCGCTCGGTCCGTCTGGGCTCATGTTGATCGAGGACTTAGTGCCCAACTTCATCTGGATCTCATCGGAGCTGAGGCCCTTAGTCTCGAACAAGTAGCCGGCGATGAACAAGACACCCAGCAGGCAGACACCACAGAAGATCGACAAAAGAATACCGACACCCTTCTTGCGATGATCATCGTCATCACCGCCACCGATTAAACGAATCGTGGGGAGGGTAAAGAGTGCCACGAAGAAGTTCCAGAACCAGGCCTCCATCAAGAACGCTGACATAGCCTTGGCTCGAAGACGGTTCGGCATCACTTCTGACATGACGACCCACGACACAGCACCGAGACCAACAGCGAAACCGACGATGTAGACGAGGGTGAAGATGACAGCGAGAATGCCCTGAGTCGTTTGGTACTTGTTCATGGCAAGGAGAACAGAACCCAAAGCCGCGAGAGCCACGGTGCAAACACCCGTACCTCCAAGGAGAAGCGTGCGACGACCGAGGCATTCAACGAGCCACATGGACACGATTGTCGTGACGACGTTGACGCAGCCCACCAGAACAGTGGCGAGGAACTCATTCTCGACACCTGCGAAGCCAAAGATCTTGGTAGAGTAGAAGATAACTGCATTGATACCGGACATGGGCTGGAAGAACATCAAACCGAGACCAATGATCATGGCCTTGCGGGCATTGAAGACCTCGCGCCAGCTGACAGACGCAAGATTGCGCTCGCTCTCGAGTTCCTGGGCAATCTGGGTGAGCTCGTCCGAAACGGCATCCGCCGAAGGTCGGTTGGGCAAGAGCAGACGGTAAGCATCGTCACGTCGCTCATTGCGGACAAGCCAGACGGGGGACTCAACGATATACCGACTGAAGGGCAGTGTGAGGAGCGAGAACAGAGCATTGGCAGCCAAAACATACTTCCACCCGTGATCGACCGAGGTGACGAATCCGTAACCAATGCAGCCCGCGACGAGAATGCCGATGGTGACCATGAGCTGGTGGAGCGAAGTAATAGCACCACGCAGGTTCGCCGGTGACAACTCCGAAAGCAGAATCGGTGGTATCGTGCTTGCAACACCAACGGCGAGTCCAATGAGGAATCGTCCAACGTAAATGGGAGCGAGGTGGGGGATGACGCAGAGAGCAGCGCCAGCAATCCAGAAGACATTGTTGAAGAGCAGCACCCGACGGTAGCCGAAATGCGTTGCAGGACGCGCCGAAAGGAAGCTACCGATCCACGCACCCAGAATCGTTATACCAGTGATCATGGATTCCTCGATTTCGGTCATCTTCAGGTCTCGTCCGAGTCGACCCACTGCACTCTCCTTGTCTGCGAGACATGGGCCCACGTTTGCGAGCTGGATGGGATCAGTTACGGAGGGCCAATGCACGTGAGTACTCGTCAAACAACGCAATTTGTACAGCTTGTGCGAGATTTCAAACCTCACAAGAACGAAAACGTACCGAAAACCCATACAGGAAGGAGTGCATGGAGATCACAAGAGCGTTCAACCACACCATTCTAAGTTGGTCTATACAGATATATTGGTTGAAGAGCGGTATAATGTCAGCCAGTGCGGCTTTCACACGCGATATCACTCTTCCACTTAACTCACCATTTTGGCCTGAAACGGTCACCGACCGGGGCCTGGGAGAATCTGTTGCTCGATCGCGTGATGCTGCACGAGTTTGGGCCTGGGATAACACCAGCAGGCTTGGACCAAGGTGGGCGACTGGCCCCAGTCGTCCGAGGCGGAGGACGGTTATCTTCTGAGGTCTCTCAACACAAGTCTACATCAGACTCGTACTGCGACAGTGTGAGAGTATGACACTGTACACTCGTCGTCGGAAGGGCATATACGGTTGAGCACGCCACGAGTGAGCCATACTGGGGTAAAAACGAAATGTTGGTCTTCGTTTATTGTCATGAGGATTATTATCCTTCTCCCTGCATGGTTGAAGAAGCAAAACTGCAAGCGTCATGACACTACAGTCGTGCGGGTTCTTCGAGCAGTCTGCTCCATGAATAACCAAAGACTACTAAACAATCAGTATTTTACACAGCACATGGCTGCCAACGCGAAACAGTAGACTTTCTTGATCATTAACAGTGGTTGAAGCCATTTATATAACACTCGGTTGGACTAACACCCATGGTTCTTGAACGGAACCGTGATACTCACCTAATTGACATCGAACCAGCGATGATCAGGACAAGGTTATTTTCTCACAAACCAGTCTCATTGTTCAAGAGCGAACCCTCCCTTCCGGGTTACAGCGGCAAACCCGCTGGCCGTCAGAAATGCGCGGAAACATGCAGCTCAGATCTGAGGTGATTCGAATGTATCTCTCACTGCGCCGCTCCTCCCTTGTTTCCCAGTTCATCTCCTGAAAGTTTCGAGGAAGACTGGTGCATCTCCTTTTGGGCTGCGATGCACATGAAAGCTGCTACGACAGCGCTTACAGCTGTTACTGCTCCCATCAAGTGTAGTTTGTAAGTTTTGGGCAAGTCAGACATGGTACCTAGGCCAGCTGCTGCCATCGCTGGGGCGAGGACAACAGTGGCCCAGTCGCTCACACTAAGCAAGCTGGACAGATCCCCTTGAGTGAAGAACGGTACAGCTTGCGAGGTGGCAAGCCCTTCAAGAAGGAATCTAGCCAGTAGTGCTGCCCCAAACAGCATGAGAGGGGTACGCTGCGCGCATGCGATTTTAAATCCACGAACAGTCGCCTCCAGGGGTGTTTGCACGGGCGACAACAACTTGTAGTATTTGTGGGTCTCTTCAAGACAGATATGCATGAGGGGAGTTGTTCGGCCAATCGCTGCCATTGCGAATGGTAGAATGAGGATGCGGAAAAGGTTCGTCAACATTGCCACCTGGAGAATCTCAGGACTTGCATAAAGCGCAGATGCTGACGCTGCTGCCGCAATAATATGGACAGGGTGTCGGATTGTCATGCCAAGAAAAACACCCAAGGTTTGAGCCATCATCGCAGGGCTGACTCCGATAACATTCGTGCAAACCTCATGTGCAAGGATGGGGTATAGCAATGCGCCAAGAATGCCATACACACGCGTAGTCCACACTGTTTCAAGGTGACTCCGATGCTCCCAGAAGTAGTACCTAGAGGCTCCGAATGCGGCTTGAGCGCACGCGGTGGATGTTAGCGCAGCAAGCTTCGTGCTATCTGAGGGCACATTCAGAAGTTTGCCCGCACCTTGGGTCATGCCCCAGATGAACAGTGATGAAAGCGCGACGGTCGCGGAGGTCGAGGGAGCCAGCGTCAAGGCTGAAGACGGCGAAAGTCCCCACCCTACGAGACCTGCTCCAAGGCCAAGCGCGATTTGGGTCACATTCCTCAGTGAAGCGTAAAAGTCATCGTACGCCTGGTATGAATTGGCGTATGGTGTACCCTTCGGCTGGATGCCAGGCTTACATCCGACGATCTTCGACAAGGCAACGCCGCTCAAGTAGCTGACAAGCAAAGCCGAAATGGGCATACTTCGGTCAGTTAGGCTCTTGATAATGAAGCTTAGTCCATCTGCCAAGGGTCCACTTGCGAGAGCAATGGCGACAGGGAGCCAGACACCCCTGCGAGCAGCCCTCCTTTGTATCTCTAGTTTGCTCTCATGGGATATCTCCTCCTCTCTATCTGGTATCTGACCCAGACCCTGCTTATCGGAAACAGATGTCGATGATGACGAAGTTGAGGCGGCGAACGGTCTACGAGGCTGATTGGTCCACGCCACGGAAGATCTGGGTGGCTCCGCAGCGCGGAGGGTCGGTGTAGCGGATGAGTGAACTAGAATGCCAGTGGCAGCGCTGAGTCGCCCTTGTTGGTTGCACTCCCCGGTGGTCGTGAGATTGCTGCGAACGCTTTGCGTAAATCTGGAGTATATCCGGTGCCAGCGCGGAAGGATCCTCTGGCAACGAGGGTGCCTTCGACCTCTCGTGCCACGCTGAGTCGAATGACTCTGTGTAAACGGTGCATGCTGGATACACCTTAATCGCTTATACCCGCTCAGGCTCAATAAAACTTAGCTTCGGACTTTGGTTCGTTATAACCGCATCCGGCCAAAGGCTACCAGCACGGTAACACAAGGATTCAGTGGGGTAGGGCTGGATCGGCTCCGGCCGCGGCATGACAGCTATAATGAGAGAATAGTGTGGGCATGGGTAGTCAATCCAACGTTTATTAAACAGTATATTGTGGAAGATTCTCCAATCACCCTCGTGATTGGGTTAGGTTACTCACTGGAGCCTTGAAACGAGCGCTGGCTCGAGAGCGGAAGTGGAAGAGACTGGGCAAAGCGAATAAACTCCTCCTCATCTTGGTCGAAGGTGGGCGGACTCGGATGCAGAGGAGGTCTCGCAGCCGCGCTGCTGCCCGGCATAATGAGACTTGCACGTGCCGGGACAACCTGTGCGCTCATGTCTCGAGCCACAGCTCCCGGAAGTTGGGAAGGAGGCATGTTCATCGTAGGTGGCATACGTGCCACCATGTTCGCGTTCGACACTGCTACGCTATGAACGCTGGAGGGTGCATTGGAATTCATACGGGAGCTCTCTTGGGCTTCTGCTTCCAGTTCTGATTCAGATGGCATTCGTGACCCTCCGCTGCCTGGGCAGCCGCCGTGATGCAGCTCTCGAGAGCTCGGCGCCCTTCCACTATTACCAATGAGGCTCGTTGTGCTCGTTGTCATGCAGGGAGTATACGCACTGCCAGTCAACAGCCCATGCGGGGCGTGTTGTCCGCCTGCGTGCGATAGAGTTAATGATGTCATGTGATCAATTTGAACCTGCATCTGACTGAGGTGCTGTTGGAGGGCATCGACGTTCCAAGCAGTGGATGTAGGATTCGGAACGCGATGGGTGTTGTGGGCGGTAAGCGTCGATGGGCCATTAGCGTTTACAGGTGCATGGCTAGGGCGTGCGCCGTTAAGTGGATTGGTGTTTGCATCCGTTGAGATATCCTCTTCGTCTCGTGGCATAGGACGACTGCTAGGTCGTCTGCTAATGGCCCGACCATTCGCGGCAGGCCCTGTGGCCTCTGGTGTACCATGCCTAGCAGAATGTGATGGGGCTAAGCCTAATGCGAGAGAACTACCACTAGGTGAGGCCGAGTGGCTCTGACCTAGCATGAACGACCTGTGCCTATGAAGTAGTGCCAGACTCGCTTGTTGATTTAAGTGCTGCGAAGAAGACCCCACACTTCCGCGCGGCGGGGGAGGAATATCACCGTCATCGACATCATTTGACTGTCGCTGACCTCCGGAAGCTGGCCTCGAGAAGGCCCTACCAAAGTTGTTTGCCGCACCTGAGACTGCTTGTGCACCTGTGGCACCTGGAGCAGGTCCTGAATGGGCTGTAGGCACTGCAGGATTATCTGCGTCATGTGCTGGCGTGAATTGTTGCTGGTCCTGTGATGGTGGATGAGGGACGCTAGGGTCGCTGTCACCGCTATCACCGCTATCACCGCTTTCACCGCTTCCGCCACTCTCAGCGTCGGCCTCCTGTTGTGGCAGCTGCGACATACTCATTGAGGACGTGTAATGTGACAAGGGGTGATGGGAACTCGGTCGATTGCGGAACCAGGTATTAGGTGCATGATGAGGCCGCGAAGGGAGGTCAGATGCAGTCGACGTCTGAGGCTCCAAGATTTGAGGTGTGTGCGGATTGGTCCACGAAGCAGCTCTTTCTGCGGCATCTGAATAATAGTTACCAGCAAGCTCTGATCGAGGGCTTGCGCCTGCTCTGAGATCAGGGTGCACCAGGAACTCATGCTGGGGCTCATCTTCGTCGCCGGACTCAGGGATCATGGCAGCTCCTCCGACAGTCCGCTCTTTGTGCACTGATGCCTCCCTAGTAGTCGCGGTGGTAGCTGTCAAAGGCTGAACACTCAACTCGTCCCGCAACGCTTGGACCAGGGGATTGGGTGCCATTGGTCTCACCTGTTGCCATTTGTAGTCCGCATCATGACTTGCAGTTTGATCCGGATTGGATACAAAAGATCGTCTGGATTCTTGGTTCGTAGCAAACGTAGCTATCGAGTCAGTCGGTGGGAGTCGGACTGGATCAGGGGCGATGGTAGTGCTTCCTCGAGATCCAGGCGGAGCATAAGGCTGATGAATCTGCGGCTGTTGAGGGACTGCATTGTTGCTGGAGTGGGACCCTGTCTCGTCAAATTGTGCACTAGTCTGGTGCCCATATATACTTGGTACTCGTGGCAATGGTACCGCAAGGCGCTCTTCGTTTGACTCCAGAGGTGAGGGACTGGTGTCCATCCTTGCATTCGGCTTAGGCTCTACTGAATCAGTGAAAGGTTGATGCCCAGCACCGATAGGAATAAAGTATGGACTCGTGTTAGTCTGGGTCATGTACAACCTTGGATCGTAAATGAATGCGCTAGTGGTGGAGTTCATTGATCCATCCTGTGCTTGCCATTGATTCGATGGCTGGACTAGTAGGGGGGAGAATGAGCGCGCTCCAGGATAGACACTGCTTGCAAGAGTGTCATACTCAGCATATTCATTGTAATTGTAATGCTGTGGATACTGTCCCTGCGGCTCCTGCTGATCGACTTGATGCCACCCTCTCTGTTGCTCATGCTCTTGGTAGTGTTCCAGTTGCTCGTATTGCTGCTGGAATAGCTGCTGTTGCTGTTGTGCATGCATGGCCTGACGAATTAATGCCTGCGCGATTTGCTCTTGCTGGCGTTGGAGTGCCTGCTGGCGCGCTTCCCATTCCTGCTGCTTCGCCTGAAGTTCCTTTTGGTACTTCTCATACGCTGCGCGCTCGGCCTCTTCTTTACGATCAAGTTCGTCGCTAAGTCGTTGCGCAAGTGCCACATCGATTGGAGGTACCACTGGGAGCTTTGCTTGGCTGCCCCGCTGGGGTGGCTGTGGTAGCTGTGATAGCTGCGATTGCGCCTGCGATTGGGAAGTCTGTCTACTTCGCGAGTGGGAAGCCTCTGCCTTCGCCTTAGCTGGCACTCCTACTCGAGGTTGGGCTTGGACGCTAGGACGGATAGGCTCTAATTGATTTGGCTTCGAATCTGATGGTCCGTTTGCCAGCACACTCTTCGAAGCACCAGCTGGAATCGAAACAGACTTGCGTACAGGGGGGAGTGATGAAGTAATTAATCCAGGTAGTCCATTTTGACGAGTATTCGAGGGGGCAGGTCGGGCACCGGTCAAGCTAGGACTCATGGACCGTGTCGCATTCCGTACGCCACTTACAACTGTTGCTGCGGTCGAACTCGCACCGGGAGGCAGGCTTGCATGAGATGGCGCGGATCCAGGGTTGCGTACTCCTCCGCCACTTGTCGCTGCTGCCTGCGCGCCTGAGCCGCGTCGCATGAAACTTGAGCGCTTTACCAGTTGCAGTTGATTCCTCTTGATCTGTGACTGGGAGGTCTGTTGGCGCTGCTGAGGCGGTTGCTGCCGAGACTGAGTCAAACCTGGAGAATCTCTCCTTTCTCCACCGCCGGCCTGCGTTGGGTTTCGGCTTTGTAAATTGGTGACTCGAACCATCTTAGAAGACGTGCCCGCGCCAATATTGGGTAACGTAAGGTTGGTATTTCGTCGCTTACCTAGAGCCGCACCAGAGCTACTGTCTTGGACGGCCCGCTCCACTGGATTCTCAGCAGAGGTACTGGACTTGTTCGAGCTTGATTTGGTGAAAACCAGCTCGGCGGATAAAGTAGCCGTGTTGTTGAAGGAGTGCGTACTCTGATCGCCCCCCGCCTTGGGATGTACCCTTGTAGGGAGCATCTGCTGCTGATGGAGTGGCATCGACATTACAGCTTCGCCTTCGAAATCGATCGATGATGGCTCAGGAGACTTGGAGAACCCACTTAGAGAGACATTAGCCTCAGTGGACGGGGTCTGGCCTGCAGCTGTAGATGCTGGAGGGAGGCCAGACACCGGGATAAGATCGGCCTTGTAAGAATAGTTGGTCAAGTCAAGCTCGACGTCGTTCGGGGGGGAGGTCGTTGAGGCACATAGATCTGGTACCTCTTCAGCACTGACGGTGGCGATACGACCCGACTCATCCAGACGCATCGTCGAACTTCTGCTGTTTGACAACACTCTCTCGAGCTCGACATCTGCAAGTGGAAGTGTACCCTGCTCTGCCATGTGCGCGGAAGATTCTGTAGATCCATGGATCTGGTGGTCTGCTTGTGGGAGATCGGGACAAGATCGGCCCCACACCGAATCGAATATTTTCTCAAGCCGCCTTGCAGCTTGTGACAGGGATTCCAGTTGAGATTCAAAGCTTGGATTAGCCTCGAGGTGCTGTGTGGGTTGGGGCGCGTTGGCAGCCGTGGAATTGGCACTCGTGTCTGTTTGAACAAGCTGCGATGAACCAACACCACTGGCGGAGACTGCAGCCTGGCTGGTCTCACTATGTGTAACAACAATAGAGGCTGGGGTAGTGACTGGACGAGCAAACGCAGAAGTCTGAGCAGGCATCGGACCTGGCCCTGCCACCTGCCCCAAATCCCGCACACCATTACTACCGGAGTTTGCAAGTAGCGCGCCATTCTGACTGGGAGTTTCTCCTGCCGGGCAGATGGATGAGAAAACAGAAGTAGATGGGGAGTTCTCAAGCGTGGGACTCATGAGGAGTCTCGACGTCGAGTCCTCGCCCAGAAAACCAAGGTACTTGGATCGTGACTCGACAGGCGTGGGAAGTGCTTCTCCCGCCCCCCCACTCGCAACGACCTTGGACAGTTTGCTGGAAGCCGACCCCCTGCTGTTGGAGGGTGTAGCGATGGAGTTAGCCAATCGCCCGTGCGCCTTGTCACGACCAAAGGCGGCTGCGCCTACACGGCTGCGTCCAGCCAGCATAGCTTGCCCTGCGTCGCTCTGAGAGGGCGTCGCACTGAGCTTGCTCAGTCTCGACCTGCCTGGAATCGAATTGGCAGACTCATCGGGAGCTCCGGCTAAGGATGCCGGGTGGTTTCGGACTGGACGCATGTACCAATGTCGAATCTACCCGCGGTTGTAGTACCCGCCCCGGCGTGTGCTGCCGTACCGGATACCCTGATTTCGCGCCCTTTGATTTGGCTGGAGAAGTTCGCTTTTGTGGGCAAACTGCGTTCGTTTAAGGGGAATAAAATTAGCACATCGACTCGTGCACAAACGCTATGAAGCAAGGCACAGTCGCCTCAGTTGAACACTGCACGCAGACCTGGTTTTTGACGCGTTTTCTAGTTTGGGCGCGGAAACTTTTTCGCTTTTGTTCGAATGTGTGATACGCGATGTGCCTACCTTTCCTCGCTTAGTAAATAGCGTCATGCGGCGGTACTGACTTGCGTAATGTGAATGCGTATGCATTTATCTCACGCTTGTATCCCTACACCCGCAAACTAACCCAACCTCCATCGCCCAGGCAAACCCACTTAGCATATGAGTGGCGCGTTGGGTACCATCGCCAGGCTCCAGGCCGGATATGTGGCGCTCCAGACCCTCATCGACGTGTTCAGTATTGTTCTGCGCCGACGAACAGGTGGAAAGGTCGGAATGACCCCCGAAAACCCCTACGTAAATCTCCTCCTCCTCGCCACGCTCGTTGTGATTCTCGGGAACACCGACGCCAACGCGAGCAAGCATACTGCCTACGGAGTAATATGCCTTCTTCTCACGTTTCAGGCCGTATTCTCCGTCTTGAGTCATCTGGGCCAGTATTTCAAGTACAAAGCGCAGCTGCGAAGGGCTAAGATCAAGTACGAGCAGACAGGAGAGAAGTCAGATATCAGCATGGGCGAGTATCGCAGCCTCAACACCCTTATGCTTGCGGTACTGTCGAGGGTCTACGGCCTGTTCGCAGCCGGTGCTGGCGTTTATTTCGCATTTGTAGGTTTCCCTGAGATTGCCCCAGGGTCCGCCGAAGAGCAAGTGATCGACTTGGAGTGGAAGTAGGTGCGAGTCATCTCATAGGAAGCGTACCACGACGACCGTCCCAAGTACGCGGCTGCACCCTGCAGCGTGTAAAGTAGCATGTGAGATTGGTATAGTATTCCCGCTAGATCTTATGTACAGCCAGCCAGAAGCATTCAAATGTAGCATACAATAACAGAGGTGATTCTGTATTAGACCCATGCTATTACACAGGCACGAACAATTTACTGCGGTAAGATGATAAAAGTAAGAGTAACGTTAGTAAGACGACAGTTGTGAGGAGAGTTCGTCTGGGAATTCAGTACGAAAGCGAGGATTCATTTCTCGGAAAAGTACTATTGAGAGAGGAACTATCATTATTCATGCGACTTGTTACTTCCCTTTCTTGCGAGCACTCTGGGGCGTCTGCTGAAGAGGTTGTGCAGACGCAAACTTGGTGGCTTGTGTTGCAGCATGGCCCGTTTTACCGCCGATTACAAGCTGGAATTGGGCTGGCAGAGGAGCGCGCAAAGCACCTCCGATGAAAGCCACCCAGTTGATTTGACCCTGGAGCTGAGACGCGAGCGCTGCGAGCTCAGACTCACTAGGCTCGGATGGATTCGTGAAGGTTACAGATGGAGAAGCCAATGCAACCGCAGTCTTGAGATGGAACGTGGCAGTCGACTTTACAGTCAAAGCTGTGGACATGGCGATCTCTAAGCAGACGTTGCGCGCGTCCTCAGTAATGGCCGCAATGCGGGAATCCGTGTCTGCCCCGGTTTGGTCAGCCTGCTCAATCCTTTGAGCAGGTACAACACTCGGAATGTCAAATAGCCATGTCGGTGTCTCCAATGAAACGGTTACTGGAGTGGCTGCACTCGGAAGGGAACTCATCCAGCGTTGCATTGTTAAAACGGCAGAACGGATATAGGCTTGGGAGATCGCAAAACGTGATCGAATCTTCGCGATACGAAGTCTTCGGTCATCATCTGACAATCGGGGACTTTCCAATTCTGCGCACAGGTCACTGACAGTTTGTGGGACACTCGGATTGCTATTCGATGCCGTGACTCCATCTGACGCTGGCCCTGGGGAAACGATCCCTGCCCGAGTTTCTTTTTTGGGCTTCAATGGCGTGGCCATTTTTGGTGCAGTCAACATTGCAATGTGCGGATCGAAAGACAATACATATAGGTCAAGTGAATGCTTGACTGATGCACTTTGCTTAGTACCTCCCGCGGCCGTGGCAAGATGTAGCGTGTCTGCGATGTACTTCGCAACAGTTGCCGATCGACGAGACAACAGGATCAGAACTCGGCAGAGCGTTTCCGCGTTGCTTGAGTATGGCCAGATGGTAAGAGGGCCAATCTTTCCTACCGCCTCAAGGAACATTCCGATTGCGTGGGCTGCACGCACATCTTGCGTCACTTGGGTAGTGACTCCATTCCCATTGATATCTATCAGAGGAATCTCCGTAGTAGCTTCACATAATGCGAGGCATGAGACACCAAGCGAAAAAATAACGTGAGGCGCAGGTGGTTTCGCCTGTGTACTCGTCCTAAAATCTGGCGCCAGTCCACATCGCGAGTTAGCCGCTTGCCAATTCCAGAGACAGCTCGAGAAGAGTTCGGAAAGAGGATCTAACGAGCTTGGGGGGAAGTCCCTAAACAAAATGCGTAACAGCATGGGAGCCGCTGAATAAATTGGAAGCAATGGGCCTGGATTCGTAGCAGACAGGCCTGCGTTCGCGCCGCCAGGTTGTGACGCAGCGTAAAAATTCGCTGTGGGTAGTGGTAATGGCTGAGTGAACACCCGAGCTAAGAACAGTGCCGTATACGCTGGAACTAACGACTTGGCCACCTGGTCATACTGGTTCATATGAATCTTAGTGGATTTCTCCTCTTCTTCGCCTTGCGCAGAGTAGCTCAGAGGAGGCGCACCTGCAGCCATACGAGCAGCATTTCGTCGTACATCAAGAGGAACCGATGTAAGTACCGATGTGAGGAGTTTGAGGCAGCTATCAACTAGTTTCACGGCGGCGAGTTTCTTCGAGGCGGACTCCTTGTCGGGCACACTACCCGCCGATATTTCGCCGTTGTACTCGAGCACACCTAGATTGAAGAAGCTAAACGTAAGCGGAATGAGTCTATCAGAGCATGTCTTGGTAACCACGAGCTCGGGTGCAAGCTCCAAGACCGAGGCTATCAATTGCACCCACTCTGCAGATCTCAAGAAGTCCGGCTTGCCACTTGGTTCGGAGGAATTACCAGTCGTCGAGTTCATTGATGCATTGCTGCTGTCCTTACGCTCGCAGGCTGAATAAATAAGCTCGAGTACATTCACATTAGCTGCCAGCCAGATTTCGGTCAGTACAAATCTTGCACTGTCTGTTTTCTCACCCTCCGAGGTGTTTTTGTCATCACGTGTATAGAGAGAAGAGAGCAGATCTAGCCAGAGGGTAGACATCAGACGCCGCACCGGACCCGGTGCATTATAGAGCGCGCTTGAAAGCAAGTACGGATCAACGAAGCATGGTGGCCATTGAAGCCTCTCCACGTCGCACCCATTTCTTTCAATTTGGATCCGAAGCAAACATTCGGCCAAGGGGAATGATGAAAGGAGACGCTTAATACAAGTGATCCATCCCTGCAGGATTGGCATAGCTGTAGTGCTGCTCTGAGAGGTGTTGGAAGTAATGAGGCCAGCGGCAACCGCCTGATCTGAAACAGTTTCTGATACAGGAATTTCACCAAACAGGGTCGAGGTCGACGGGAAGGTCACAATCTGACCCGCATTACCAGGCTGGGTCATAGACGACAATTGCTGTACAGCAGGAGACTGTGCGCCTTCTCGCGGATTCGAAGATGGCGCTGCGTATGCATAAATGTCACTGGCAGTCCATGTGAACGAGTCATCTTTAATGCGCATCACCACATCAGTCACGATGCTATACGCAAGCACTAGTGCATCGAGGCCAGATTGCTGAATCTTCGAAGCTGACGGCGAATCGTGCCCCTCGTGGCTAGCATATGACGAGAACTGGTCAAGCAGGCTTTGTACTGATGCTAGGTATGATGGAGAGAACATTGACAGCTCGCGAGATAGCTTAACCGCATTCGATGCCAACGAGAACACCTGTGATCTGAGGTAAGAAGGCCATACTGTTGCTTCATACAAAGGGGTGATGTCATTTAAGACGTGCTCTGACACTCTTGAGTCGGAAGTTTTCTCAGGAATCAGCTCGTAAAACAGCAAGTATGCACTATGTTGTTTCTCTATAGAAACCTGATCGCGATCAGCCTTAACCTGCTCCACACCTCCAAACGTCTTTGGAGCGAGATCGGATAGGACGTTGAAAGGGGTGACGAGAGTATCGTTTAGCTCAAACCATGTGCCATACGGGTCTTCTGCGAGTGTGGGATCAGCATCGGCGATCAAGCTGCGCTTCCGAATGTAGGAATAATAATGGCCACTCGATGCTTGACCTGTATGGCACAGCGTGCCAACCAACCTGTAGCGGCCCTTGCCTTCCAGCTCATAGTCAGAGAGCACGATGACCTCAGGCTCTTTAGATGCACCCGTAGTCGTAGATCCGCGCCCACTTGAATGAGGAGTTTGCGGGCGGCCTCGCCTATTTCGACCTCGACCAGATTTTGCAGGGGTGTTTGAGCCTAGCTGCTTTCTCTCTTCTTCCTGCTGCTTGACACTGCTAGTAATTGCTCTAGCATCTGACAACACGCTTGCAAAGTCCAGCTCAAGTGGGAAACTCACTTGGTGATTCAGCTTTCTCTGCTGACCCGTAGAGTAATCGAATTCGAACCGCTTCAGCTGGATAATTAGCGTCTTCGGAAGTGAATAGAGCAGTGTGCGACGTTCGGTATCCTGCTTCGTACCACATATAGAGCACATCACAGCATTATTGCCTACAAGTCGCTCGGATGAAAGATACTTTTTGATTGCATCCTCAAGCGCGTCGACACCAGCGACTTCGACACATACAAGCCACTGCCACTCAGGGGGGCGAATTGCAGAATGACCGCAGGAGTGCGACAGGTAGGTCACAGTCTCGCACCCGAACACCTCCTTCAATCCACCCTTAGGGGCGTTTGACTGTCTGGACTGATCGATCAACGTAGAAAGGGTTTCGAAGAATGACGAAAGGAACTCGGCCACGTCCATCTGAAGCTTTACGTTGATTGGATTACCGTCCCAGCCTCTGCAGCTAGTGATGAAATCACTTGGATCCAGCGTCGCACCTGGAGACAAAGTCAGGTTACATACAAGTTTCTGAAGTTTGCAAAGGACAGATGGGTCGGCAACATTTGTCTGACTAACGGAATCCGACTTCACAGCCAATAACGAGGAGGCATCAGTCGAGCGGATCAATTTCAAGAATGCTGGTGCGAGCCTAACTTGTTGTAGAAGTGAGTTGATGTAGCAGGTGTTTCCAAGATTGACTAACCCCGCAAAGCCTACTTTAGCGAAGCGTCCAACATCAATTCCAAACTGCAAGTCATTTATAAGCTGCGAAGGATCTCTAACCTTCGCGAGCTGTGTCTGCGAATTGATTCCCTCGGGCGCAAATGATGATGTTCTTTGTAGTCCTGGTGGAACCTCTGGCATGTCATCAAGATGGGATGCTGATTCAGGTAATGAAAGATCGGATGTCAAGGACTTCTGAGACGATAGAGTAGGAAGGGTGCCCTCGCTAGGATCTATTGGAGCCATGGGATCGAATGCGAACGTGCCTGTGGTCTCTGGCTCCGTGAGCTGTGGCAGCGAGAATTGCTTGGAGAAACCCTCGAAGGCCGAGAGATGAATCGCATCAGCAACGCGTGCAGGGAACGCCTTCAACAAGGTAGGAGATGTCCCCACATGGCAGTAAGAAAGCCGATGCAGAAGCCTGGAGAATAGGCGAAGTGCATGCGCCTCAAGTCGTTGCCACTCCTCAGCATTCGTTTCAACATCTGTCCCTCTTGTGAACGACTCTTTGTACGCAGTGAGGTTAACAAGTCGCGACAGCAAGTTCAGAACGTAATCACGGCGCTTGGATGGCTGTTGTGAGGAAGACGGTGTGGATGGATCACGTACGCTTAAAGCACCCTCGGTCAGGCTGCCGGTCGTTGGTAAGGGCGGCGGTGGGCCCCAAGTTAGAACGACCGATTGGACTAACGCTGGGAACACGATGCTGGTCATAAGCATTGGATCGCAAGTCAGCAAGAGATCAATCATCGAGGCCAACGCGCTTGTAAAAGCTTCGGCCTCAGTTGGTTTGAGCTTCTCGCGAACATTCAAGAATCTTCTCTGGTACTCAGATGGTCGTGTAGTCACTCTCTGTTGAGAGCAGTCATCCCAGCGAACAGGGAGGGGAAGGGCAAATATGGGTGGCGCCATGTTCGTCAGATACGCCGCGAGCGTTGAGAAGAGTAAGATGAGTGCGTCACGGCGCGAAGATGTCCGAATCATGAGACCAACGGGTGTACGTTGTATCCAATCTGTGGATTCTGCGTGTGCCTTGTCGCGTATACGGCCCAAGACGGCTTGAATCGTAGGACCGAATATATCCGAGTGAGCTGCGGTGGCGACAAGAATGTAAGGCAGATGGAAGGAATGGAGCGGGCCCGTCTGATCTGCATTACCAGCTAGCGAGCTCAGCAACGCCGCAGCGAGCGGAAGAGCGACCTCTAAGGCATGGGACGAGACTGAGAACACCAGGTGTGGCGCCGTTATTGGGAAAGGCACATGGCATTCGGCCACATTTGCAATGGCACGTAGAATAGTCGTCAACAATATTTGACTTGGAGACATGTGGTGCTGGTTATTCTTATAACGTGCATAAATGTCGTGGCATGCCATGGCGAGCCGGAAGCAGCATGCTGCCGATGCCACTGTGATCGCAGGAGTGGGACAAAAAACTAGTTGCCGGATGGTCGATGACAAACGAACGAGCGGACCTCGTTCGTCGCTAGAGACAACTTCAATCACATCCAGAACGTCCTTGACCGTAGGTATAACTCGATCGAGCCACCCACTTGGATGGACCGGTACCAGAGACTTCGATTCGTTGCTGGTGGATCGCTGGTTCGAATTGGACACAGGTGTTGTTGCATGAGTAGGAGGAAAGACGTACTGCATCGTTGCTAGCACCAGATCAACGTTAACATCTGCAAGTTGGGCGAGGTTGGGCCGCAGCTGATCCGAGTCAGAATTCACCTCCAGTGGTGACTCACAGCAGCGCAATACAGCAAGCTGCAACAGCCCCGTCACTGCATCGATTGCAGGAATTAATGCTCTGCTCGTAAAAGGATCGAGAAACATCGAAATTGAACCGCATCTTTCAAGTAGTTGGCCAATAAGTTGAGATGCGTGAAGTGGCCCATCATATCTCGAGCGAATCACTTGACTTTTGGCAAACTTGGTGAGGGAAACTATTAAGTCTTGTTTCTGTGAATCGATGAAGCTACTGGTCATCAAAGCATTGGAAATCGAATCTTGTCTCGGAAGGAATGTCGCAACGAGTGCTAGCTTGTATAGGAGTTGGTGTGCCGCATCAGCTAGATCCCTCAGTATGAGTGTTGGTGATGAATTCATTGGATCCCTCGCCCAGGCCGTTTTGGCTCTATACTTTTCTAGTGTAGCTCGATCTAAGGGTTGTTGCTTCAATTGTATCTGCGAGCGTTGTCGTTGTTGATTGTTCCTCTGTTGCGAACTTGGTTGATTGCTCTTTGTCTCGGTCCCTCTGAGGCCCAGACTCGAGTCAATTCGTGTCAGAATGGGCAGAGGACCGGTCAACTCCGCACACGTTGCGAGGGTGTGGCCAGGAAGTAGGCATAGCAACCGTGCAGTCTGGCTCAACGCCATAAGGTCCATACAGCGAGTGGCGAACGAAGTTGCAGGCTGGTTGATTAGGTCTTTGCTATACTTATCGACCAAGGACCAGAGTGAAGACGATTCGGTGAATGTCGCTGCATTCATACTTTGTGATCGCACCGTTTGCAGGAATATCTTGAGCAACAGTCGTAAACCACCGAATCTCACAAATCCATTGATCCAGTGCAATCTCTGGGTCCGAATCGCAAGAGGATCATATCCATACCAAAGCTGAGCTGGCAAGAGAGGAACGAGCTTCTCAAACACTCGGGAGATCTCATCATCATCACTCTTCTCTTCTCTGGTATCTGGGCATTCGCTAGTACTCTTACCCTTACTGGCTCCTTTGGTCTGGCTCGACTTCTGCGACGGAGCAGACCTAGATTCAGTAGCCACAGTGGAGCCTGTGATGGATTCGCTCAATGACCGGAATTCCGGCATCTGTAGCAAGTGAGAGATTGATGCCGGTGACCCGAGCATATCTTTGGATAGGACAATCTGCTTGGCTTCATATTGCGGGACACAGCTTGAGAATGATGGTGAGGCTGTGTCGATGAACTCTGTGACAATCCGCAGAGTGTATAATGCACGAGCTGAATTGAAGGTCTGAATATGGTCGCTGCCCTTTGAAACTGAACAGAAGAGACTCGTGACAAACTCTGCAATTTGAATCATCTCATCAGCGCGAACCTCTTCTGGCTTAATAGTACCTAGGCTTGCGAGTCCCTCGACGAGGGGGATATGAATCGGAATGCAATGCAGCAACCGACTGATGGCTACCGTTACGAAAGGGAGCGAAAGGGATGTATCAAGAAGTCGCCAGAGTCTGTTGAAGAGCGCTGGTTGACGAGAAATCAAGGCTGAGACCGTCTGGGCCGCTGCTGAAGAGAAGTGGTTGGGACCTGGCAACCGCTGAAGACTGGTCGAGGCAGCGCCCAACGCGCAGCTTTCATCAAACTCGACCGTGTTACGATTAATGTCAGAAACAAGCTGTACAATACGAGAGCCATGCTCGTGACGAACTTGTCCTGTTGATAGAGTCCCGAAAGCCTGACGAACGCTTTGGGTTCGAAGAAGCGATACCCGGGTCATTTCAGAGCCGGTCAAGTCCTCGTCAAGGTGATCTTCCTCAACGACACTGTAGAGATCCTCTAGTGTTCGAACCTCCACTTGGTCTAAGCTCGTTGGACGTCGGTGTCGCTGGTATTTGCCTGGTTCACTAGCTGCTGGCAGGATAGCTACATTCGTTTGAGCGGCAGATGCAAAGAATGGCGACAGTACAAGCTTATCCAAAATCAGGTCAGCGACAGAAGGTAGTGATTGACACTCGGTGATCAAAGAGAACACGTCTTCGCCTGTCTTACCCTCATGTCCTGCTTGGGTCTCAGGTTGGGCAAATGTTTGCTGTCCCGCTTGTGCATGAATGGCGGAGGTGATATACGCCGCAAGCGACATAGGTACTGGCTTGAATTGGCAAGTTACTGTAATGTGCGCGGAAGGTGCCCGGCCTGCCAGACTGCATACAATGGGGATCCCCTCAAGTAGTGCTCCTGAACCCGATGCTGCCAAGTGAATGCATTGATAAGGATGCCTATAGTGGACACCGATTAAGCGCTTGACCTCAAGTGCTGTCATGGTTTTCGGTATCGTGAGGACTAGCGGCTTTAGCTGAGTGGTGGGGCCGCTACCAGGAGCAACTATGTTACTCATAGTATTATGGTCAGGATTGACTGTCAACGTGACATTCGTGAATTTTAGAGATGCAACTAAGTTAGAGTCGAACGATGAGGTGGATCCTGCTGAAGGAAATCTCCCGCCAAAGGATACTTCGGAATGAAATCTCTGTCTTGGAGAGTCGAATTTGGAGTCATTCGATAACTGTGTCGATTGGTCACCTATCGGAAGCACGGTTTGACGGATAAGGGTGTGAAGTGCTTCCTCCATAGATGCTAATGTCAGGAGATCCTGACCATTCCTCGGGACATCCCAATGAAGAAGCGTCATGACATCGCAGTCTGTGGCAACTGCGGTCAGAATTATCACCAGTCTTGCCACTCTCGCCATCCAAAAGGCTCTTATATGCTGGTCCTCGTCTTCAGGACGTGGATCCAAAATACTAGAAGTGGCCAAGTCGAGCCTATCAAACAGGTTCAACACGAAACGAGTGGCGAGAGCACATCGATCAACACGAGGGACACTCGACGAAACACTACGGGTAACCTGGATCAGGAGCCGTGCAGCGCATGCAGCTGCAGGGATCGCACGGGCCCCAGTGGCGGCCGACCAGAGTAGTTCCCAGCAAACAGGTGTAAGTTTGATCGTGGCCAAGACTGAGATCAGTGATGGAGTCAGCGTCATACCAAGACTGTCAGCCAATTCTTTCGCCGCCGCTGCCGTTTCGGCCTCGGGACGCTTATGCATCGGATTCATGAGCAATGATTGCAGAGTACCAGTAGGTGTCGAGGCAGCTAACATCGTTTGAGTCGACAAAGATGTTGGAAGGACTTCCGCCGACCAGCTTGGGTTCCAGGCCACCGTTGAGTCGCTTGTGACGGAGCTTTCGATGGCTGGAAATGGTATGTTGCAGTCGGCAACATATGCAAACTTACGAGAGCTTGCTGGAACAACACTCCTTACTGAGATGGCTTGAGCAAGAGATGGATAGAGCCTCATCTCAAATACATCGGTTGAGAGAAGCAGCGGGTGATGAGTGGGATGTAGAAGCTTTGGCCACACTCCGGCCCAATTGGCGTTGCAAACGTCTGCTTCCTGGCAATAAGGAGGTGTCGTTAAAACGGCGAGCATTATCAGCAGGTGCTTCATCACCGGTACGGGGAGCATTGGGCGCAAGAAATGAAGATTACGCATTGCAGGACTTGCTGCCTCGGCCTGGCCTGACCGAAGCGTCTCAACAATAAAGTGGGCCTCTAATAGAAGGGCCTGTGCATGCTCCTCGAGTGGGCATGAAATAATTTCAGAGGGATGTCCCTCCGGCGCGGTGCCAAGTGATTGACGGAATGCGTCCTCTGAATTCACCAGCCTTGAATTGTTGAGAGTCGGATATAAATAAGACTGCACCCACCGTGAATAACGAGTTCTGTCGAGAATATAGCTACCTGGACGGCATTCGTAAGATGCGAGGATCGAAGTCGTGAACCAGCTGAGAATCGCCGCTCTCCCAAGGGTCGGCAGGGAACTCAAAAGCTTCGACGTAGCCATGTTTGGGTATGACGGAGTGATCCTCGACGGTGAGACTGTGACCTCGTCAGAAATTGAGGCCCAGTCAGATGGACAGAGGCTATACGTGGCCTGCACGGATTGAGGCAGCGCAATCGAAATGCCCTCCGTGAAGTCATCCACTAGCTTTGGCTTCGCGATTGCCCCAAAGAATCGACACCATATGCGCTCAAGACAAGCATCGGGCAAGGCCCCAGATTCATTTGCCAAGTCGTATGCCCGGATGAGATCATAAGCTGGTCTGAATGGTAATGTATCTTCAGGGGAAAGTTCCACAGCATCAGGACAGCCAGAGACGGAAGCGACTAGGAAGCCTAATAGACTCAATCGTGCCACTGCAATCGGAATCGCGATGGGAGGCGTCATCACGATTAGAAGTGACAGAACGAGGGTCAGTCTGTACCGGGCCTGAAGTCCCTGGATGACGTACCAGAGTCGAGGGAGTGTTACAGAAACCTCTCTTACAGATTGGTCGTTCTGAGCTGTTGGAACGACGAATGAAGCGTCCTCAACTTGGTCTTTGGTTGCAAGCTCGCCGCTAACATGAGAGATAACGGATCGTTTTGAACCGCCTGCTGCTGCCGAGCTTGTTTCTGGTGTTGTTCCGGAAATATGATTGGTAGGTTCAAATTGGGATTGCAGGGCACGCGCTGCCAGATCGGTTTCGAGCTCAGTTTCCAGAGGGAAATTTAAGTAGGAGGGAAATTGCGGAACCGGTGGAAGGAAAATACCCCAACCTGATGTGGGAACCATGCCAATCGCTGGCGAGATCTGATGCTTCAGCGTGACGACTGTGTGTGTGGCTGCAACGGTGCTTGCCCCGTCTCGCAAACCTAATCCGCCCTCAGGTAGAGCACGGAGCGACCGCAAGAGGATCGCCAAGGCAAAGTCCGCAGCGAGCTGTTTAACGATTGAAGTGTTGCTTCCCTCGTCGCTGGCTGCCTCGATTATTGTAACAAGCAGCATGTCAAAAAAGCTGGAACGGATCTTATCATGACATAGAAGTACGGCTTTCGAAGCGATCGCACCGAGGTATGCAAAGAGATATGATGGGGTGAGGCGCTGCTGCCCTTCAGAGCTATTCACGCTCCCTGCCGCATCATCAGCTAGGAGCTGAACGAGAGACCGGAATAAGAATGGTAAAGCAAACAGTGACGGGGGTTCAGCTCCTAACATTTCGCTTGAAATTTGGAAAATGTTGCTATTGTTGCCTACACGTTTTGCTTCTGCGTATGAGTCTAGCGTAACTATTGGTATAGGAAGAGCGATAATCGTGAATGCATGCAAACTAACATGGGCGAGTAAGGAGGCGCCTCGCGGTGTTAGAGCTGCGCGTCCAGCACTCTCTGCGATCTCGACGAAAGTACGAATCATGGCAAGACTCATCCTTGGCAATGCATTCATGATCACGGAGGCTGCACTGGTCGACTCAGATTCATCATCGGTGTTTACAAGTGTCCACAGTGATTTGAAAATTGGCTCAATGAGCGGCACAAGCCACCTCTGCGGCTGTGAGTCTCCACTTGGCCCAGAATGAGGCTTGGCTGGTGTCTGAGGTGAGAGCAATCCCAAGGCGTTCAATTGGGTCTTCGTCAGTGCTGGTGCGAGATCAACCAATGTGGCCAGCAAAAATTGGAGCAATGATGAAGTACGTCGGATACGCTCGAAATGGACCGTCGATGGATCAAGGGCTGAGAGAAGAACGCGCGAGGTTAGCAGGCGTGACGCTACGAACGTGCACGCCGGAAGACGCAAACTATTCGACCTCGACGCTGACGTTAGGATAGACGAGTAGCATTGTGCATCCTCGTGCCAGGAAGCAAAAGCGACCTGCTCGAAAATCGAAAGACCAGCCAGCTTAACCGTGAGTGAATCAGACTCATTCACCAATCGAGCAGCGAATTGTAATAACTTTGGTCGAAAATATGACGCAGGTATGCCTATCTGATCTAATACAGCTGGGATGGGCCTGGAAGACCAGGTAGCAACGGAAAGCGCCTCAATCGACATCAATATCGATGTGAATAGTCGTAGATCATCGGCAACAGTGCTACGTGCGAGCTTTGATACTGTCGAACTGGTCTCAGGTGCGAGGCCGAGAGTGTGTGCGAGGCTTTCTAGTAGCGCATCGAAATGTGGCTCCAAGACATGTTGCTGCGGGGTGACAGATATTGCGGGGCTCACTTGGCTAGTAGACGACTGTGAAGCAGAAGCCTCTTGGGACTTTGTCTCGGTCTGTGCTAGCTTTGCAGCGTATGACCCTTTCTTATGCTGAGGTTTGGCCTGCACCCATCCTCCGGAGTCTTGAGTATCAGTCGAATCGGCAGGTGTAGCAGCAACAGGAGAGGGCGATAGTGGCTGCTGATATTTGAGTTGTGGCACTAGAGTAGCATTGAGCGATGCAGCGGATGCTCCAGAGTCGAGAGAATTTGCACTCAGGGAGTGCGGGTTTGCGACAGAGAAGATGGTATGGAGCAGGGCAGTGAGAGCCACAAGATCTTGTGTCGACTGAGGTCGCCTCCAATGCTCGAAGAGGAGAAGTAAACCTTTGGCTTCACAAAAGGCCGTGAAGATGCACCTCCATCCCCCTGACCCAGCATACTGCGCCGCCAGGTTTGAGAACTTCTGGAGGGACTGGGAGAGAAGGGAAGTGTGAGAAATTGTCGCTTGTACACTGGCTGGAACGCCTGTATAAAGCCATGGCAAGGACTTGACATCCAATAGTGCAGAACTTTGTGATTGCAGTGAGGGCACAACACACCCACTATGAAGCCGCCCGTTGGCTGAAGCGACGTGAACAGGGCATCCAATCAGGATCGCAACCGTATTGAAGAGGAGATGACTGGGTCTGATCAGCGAACCTAAAGTCTCTGCGGATGTGTTTGCAGCCTGGGTTATTGACAGGAGTCGAATCGCTAGTTCAACACCAAGCAATGCCAGATTACCAACAGGAGTGGCTGCAGACAAACTCAAAGAAGTCTTCAAGTCTGACTTGCTCTCGTGTGGTTGTACTGATGAATTGTAGGCCTGCTCGATGGCATCGAGTTCAGGATAGGCACGAATAAAGGCCGTGCCCGTATTGATGATTGTCTGAAGCTCGGAAGAGATTGATATCGTCAGGTTTGAAGCCTCTGCTAGCTTTGTCTGCAAGTCTCGTAGGGCAATGAGGTAGTCGATGTAGGACTGGGGCACGTTGTTCGGCTTCCCTTGGTGCTGAGCCGCGTGTTCTGATACGGCTGTGGGGTCTAGCATCTTCGTGATGAATGCCCTACTGGATTGCGACACGGCAGCTTTGTTTTTGTTCTTCGAATCGGTCTCAACGGGCCAGAAGAGGGGTCCGGGATTCTTGTTCATAGCCTTTCTAAGTTCGGACGGCACACCGACACTATCACGAGCCGAACTGGCTCCGTCTCCGTGGTCCCCGCTGAGTGAGCTTGGGAACCCATCCTGTGGTGAGGCTTTCATCTCAGGACTGGTGATGCGTGCACTGGGGACCTTACCAACTCCGCCGGGTTGTACTTGGGACTTGTTTGGGGTCAAAACTGAGAGTTGTTGTTGCTGCTGGGGCGTCTGAGTCGCTTGTAAGGTTACGGGCGTGCCGCACATCTCGCACTCGGTCCCCCCAATCGTCTCGTTGATGAAGGTGCATGTGGGACAAGACCATGGCGCCGTTGCGCCCGCAGGGCGACCGCTGACACCCCCACCAGGGCGTTTACTGCCTCGGCCGCCGCTGCTGGGCACGGTCTCCCACCCAGAAGTGCCTAGACCCAGCTGAGCCAGGGTATCTTCCGCGCTCCGGCCTCGATTGCGGTTCTAGATGAGAGGGGTAAAACGAGTCATTTGCAGATGGATCGCATGGAGATCAGAGGTGATCGGGAGGTAGAAGGTAGATACAAGAGAGAGCAAGGCGCTAGTGGGGTCATATTATGCGGACCTACACGCTCGCCCTGCAATTCAAGCGAGAACGCGAGGGCCGGGTTTGAGTGCGACGTAGGAGAAAGCTTAAACGTACCTTAGGCGGCATGGTGGGTGAGGCAGGTCAACTTCAGAGGGGCTGGTTGGTTTGATTTGAGTGTGGTGCGGACAAAGATCGTGTTTCTAAGCCAGCACCCCACGGGCAATACCGTTATTTTCAGTCCCGGGAGTTGTGAATTGGAGTGATTTTGAATTCACGTAATCTGTGGTGGACTGGGTTTGTGACAAGTGCATACTGTGGGGTGGTTGATCCGGCTTGCCATGCCACGCCGCAGATACGTAGAACACAACCTGAAGTATGTTAGGAGTATTCTATGGAGAATACAACTAAAGCCTTAACACTCAAACCCTGAAACCTTGGATCGTTCTCGCGAGGACGAACCGTCGTGTATTGAAGTTTATCTGAATATGTGAATGAATGAACGACTGAGCTTCTGCTCATGCTTAGCTCAGCTTGTGCAACCTTTTATATCGCTGTGGTTGGTGCAGCTTCCAGCCAATCACCGACCTCTCTTTCCATTGATCGATCGAGTTGTGCGCGGAAGCTCGCCAGCGTACTCTATCCGTGATGGGAATAGGTTGAGTTGTAATAGAAAACGTAATAGTATGGCTAAGTATACAGGACTTGTGTGATGCGAAGATTCATGACTCCGGCCGGGTGCAGCGCCTCGAAAGGCGTGATGATTCATTGCGTTCACGCTCCCATTCCATTTCATGAGAAGCGTGCTGGATCATCAGAGGACCCAACCAACCATGCACTGCACCCACAGGCGCATGGACGACGCACTGAATGTCTGCTCTGTGCAGCAATTCCAAGTCGACAACCACGTGTCGGGGTGTTCGTGCTGGTAGATGGTCTTTGTCATCGATGCGTGCCAGTTCTTGGCGCTTAGTAAGTATCGATGTACTCGAAGTCGGAGTGAATACCGAGCTGGCGCCACTCGCCCTCAGCAGGTCGGTAGGGCAACCCAATGGCCATGTAGCCCTTCTGGTAGGGCATCTCTGCGAGCTTGAGCATGTCCTGCTCGTTCTTGTGCCAAGAGGGGCGAGGGACGTGGTCGGGGATCGAGAGGGGGTCGTCCTCATCAATGACGAGAGGCACGACGTGGGTCTCGTTGGTCTGAGGAGCCACTGCGAGACTTCCACGCTTGTACATTGCGGTGTTGAACTCAAGCTCAGGGTAACCACGAGCAACACGACCCAGATCGAGGCTAGAGAGGTGTAAAAGAGGGTTAGGTGAGATTTTGGACAATGTAGATCATGAGCGAGACGTCTCAAATACAGGGAGATATTGGGCACCGTGATGGATTCGCTTATGCTTGCGTGTTTGGCAAACGTACTTCTCACCGGGACGCTTGACACGCTCGGAAAGCTTGTCAACGTAGGGCCAGTGGTTAGCCATGATCAGGAACCGCTCGGAGAATGCGTGCCAAGCGCGCTGCGCGAGGCTCTTGCCCGCGTTACCTGCGTTCGATGCCATTCTGTAGAGGGAGAGGAATTGAAACAAGGGGTGAATTGTGACATGCGTGAGTGTGCAGCACATACAATATACCAAACTCAGCTCAAAAACCGAAACAAAACGCGCTTCGCCTCAGTTTCCTCGCGTTTTCAGCTGCCTCTAGGGATTATCTCGCGATAATACCCAGCGCAACCCACGCGCACGCACAAGGTCTATACTGTGATATAACTCACACCGGCACACACGCACGACACCCCCATCTATTTCCGCATCACAAATCGAGCATTCGGCCCTTCTGACGACTATTCCAACACCCCCGAGTGTGGAAGGCGCTTGATTCCGTCCACCAGAACGCTGTCGCGCGCTGACCAGCTGAGCTACAGTGCGAGACAGTTGGGACCCGCATATGAACGAGCTGCAGCAGATGAATCAGTGGCGGCCTAGTGCATTCCAGGCGTTTCAACCTGAAGACCAGCGAATGCGACGATGTAGCGGCCTGAATCCTGGTCACTCAGGGGGACGCTGAGCCAAGTGTGACCATGGTCACATCCCGCTCGAGTCCAACTGTCTTTGACCGGGAAGGGGGTGACGAAATAGCCAACCACAAGGAAAAAGGCAACCGACTGCACACGTTTGAGGGGGCTTTTTGGGACCTTCGGCTGGATGCAACGGCAAGTAGACCATCGTGATACAATCGGAACTGAAGCGTTTACCCATCTGAGCCGTGGAATAATCAGCACCCCACACCGATCCCGCGGAAAAAGACCACGATGCACTTCGTCAGCTGGTCTGACCAACAAATTGAGAGCGTATTTTGGCGTGTTTGACCGTGTAGGAGCCGGAATAAGTGGCAAGAGTGTGGATTGCCCGAGATCCACAGCTGGTGATGCAGCATCTGACCCTAAGATCATACTTGAAAGGCACGTCCCGACCCGATAACGGATCCCTCCGCTAACCGTTGCTGACGTCACTGATCATCGCTTTCCCCTCTGGTCTAGCCTTCCTACACTCGCGAGCAACATGGTATGTGTCTTGGCATCGTGCCTTGGACGAAAGCTGCTTGTTAGAGCTGCTGCACCCGTAAGCACTTCCCCGATCCGCTCAGATCAAGAGCAGGACGAGAGAGTGGAATTCGCAAGTGCCGCTTAAACGGCAATGATATACTCTGGATGGTGGCAGGAGTGGGATGATATTGGATGGCAGAACTCCGCCGTGCTATGCAATTGTATCTGGCATGATCCATGGGCTCACCCGCACTGAATTTGTGATCTACCTACTCTTTCCATCTAGTCTTTTCTTGTGAACTGGTTTTGGAACGCGCTTAGTTACTTGGGCTTGAGCAAGAAGTCTGCGAGGATCATCTTCCTGGGACTGGACAATGCGGGCAAGACGACGCTGCTGCACACACTGCGTGATGGTCGTGTGATTGTTCACGAGCCCACTCGCTACCCTCAGGCCGATGAGCTCGTCATTGGTAACATCAAGTTTACAACCCATGACCTTGGTGGTCACGCTGCGGCGCGTCGTCTCTGGAAGCAGTACTTCACTGGTGCCGATGGTGTTGTGTTCATCGTCGACGCTGTGGATCGCGATCGTATCCCCGAGGCTGCAGAGGAGCTCGAGAGCCTCATGGAAGACGAGTTGCTCAAGGGTGTCCCCTTCGTCATTCTGGGCAACAAGGTCGACCAGAAGGACGCCTTGTCAGAGGCTGACCTGATTCAGCAGCTCGGATTGACGGATATCCTCACGGGCAAGGACGGAAAGCCCGTCGAGAAGGGGCAGCGACCCGTTGAGGTCTTCATGTGCTCTGTCTTCCGACGCGCCGGATACGCTGAAGGCTTCAGGTGGTTGTCGAACTACCTCAACTAAGGTACTCATGTTCAGTGGTTGATCTTGGGTTGGGGTAACTCCTCTCGCGATAATGAGAGGTCCCGTTTTATTCACGATTCGTTTATTCTTGGTATGGGGCTTCACACAGATCCTCAGGGCCAACAAGCATGGTATCGGAGTTCCGCGTGGTTTATTATGATGAAATATGGCTGATTCAGTGCAGGAGGACAGCTCGGCTCGGCGCATGCAGGCGTGCATGCGCTAGCTAGATCACATAACCCGCAGGAGGGGCGCAAGAAGTTGGGTCTCTTGTGGAAATTTCCCCCGGTCCACCCAGTCGTCCACCAACGCGTCTCAAAGAGAATGTTCATGCGAATGAGATCGCGTACCTGTAAGGAGTGTGCGTTATGATAATGTAAGCACACCTCGTCATGGTCGTTACTGGTGGCTCTATTTACTACTTGCCTTGCTCGCCATTCCGCCATCTTCTGCCTGAGCCAGAGCCCGCCCCCTTAAGAGCTGCAGCAGACCCTAGTTTGCAATTGTACTTGCAATCGCAATCGCAATCGCAGGAATAACATAGCAAAACGCCACAGATCAAGAAAGCTTGGCGCACCTGCGTCTGCGTGGCATTAATTAGGAGTATTCGTAGCATTGCTTATTTCCGCTTGTCCGACAGCCTGGACATGTTCTTCCAGTTCGTTGGCTTTACCGCGTCAGCAACATCGTCATTTACCCCTTTGTTTTGTTTGTGTGATCTTGGAAGTCGCCCTGTGCTACTACGAGAGCACCAAAGCATGCGTTTGTTAATTTCCGCGAGATTTTATATTGCACCGGCTCGTTAGCTCGAGCCTGTTCGTCTGATCTAGGTAATACGATGTGAAATGTCATTCACTGGATAGCACACTGTGCTATCCACCACATGTATACATAACACAGCACTTAACCTACAGTCATACAGCATTCGTAGTGTTATATTCGGTGCTTATGCTCCTGCCTCGTCTTGGTCCATGGTCATGATCGTAGTTGAGACCTCGAGGCGGATTGCCTGATTTCTGCGAGATATGGTGCGTGTATTCACTATTCCATAATCAGAGTGGTATGTCTTAGTGTTGTTTAAGTTATCCTCACTCGCAACGATGCGGACCCCGCTCTCCCCCCTCTCCCTCGTCCCCTCTCCCCGGCTCTCAAGCCGGCTCCCTGCCTGACCTGGGTCTGGGCAGGTCTTTGGAAATAAAATCCGGCCCGGTGATAAAAACTTTGTAAACGAAAATAGCGCATAACCGCAAGTTATGGAGAGGACCTAAGAAGCGAAGCAGCTAGTATACCACACGCAGAACATGAAGCTGAGCGAGACAGAGGTGGACCGCATCGTGGCACACGCCATCACGGGCGCGAAACATCAAAGTCTGGAGAATTTGATCTTGATCTTACTCAGTAGTACGGCATGCTGGGTGATACTCTGGATCACCGTGCATGTGTTAAAGAAGGGGTCCAACCCTGGCCTCAAGTCATACGATGAGCGTGTCCAGTGGAATAGCCGGGTCGTCTCTCTCATTCATGCCATTGCCAGCAGCTATGGAGGTACGTTACATGTGTAGACAGTCAGAAGAGGATCAACAGTCAAGCAGAAGGCTGGACTGCCCGCTAGTGCGCCCACGAGGCTATCAGCAGAGAGGTGTCGCAGGTGAGCTCCTCGGGTCCTCCAAGGCTTCGCCCATCTTAAGCTGAAGTCGCCCTTTGTTAAGGTATCGCCAATTCACTCTAGAACTCTGCAACTCCACTCCTCCGCTCTCTCTAGGTTGGCGATGGTTCGTGGGCTGCGGTTTGCTACAAACCAATCCCGTAGAAGCGACATTCCATCAATCTCAAGAGACAGAAATGTGGCTCATGATCACGGCCGGGTATTTGCTGTACGACTTGGCTTTACTGATATACTATGCTCGCATACTTGGCAGCTTGTCCATGTATCTCCACCATATCATCGTATTGAGTGCTTTCTTCGCTGGTGCAGCGCTGCGTATCGGTACGCTCTACATGGCAGCCTTTCTAGTCAATGAGGTTTCAACGATTTTCTTGAACTTCAACTACTTCCTGGCTATGACTCCGAAGTTGCGCAATTCGATTTGGTACAAGGTAAATGGTGTGGCCTTCCTAATCACCTTCACCATTTTCAGGACGATCCAAAACAGTGCAGTGACGTATCATATCTTCGCGCGCGCCTGGAAGTACTTATGGATTGTCGTGAGAGCGCTACCTACGAAACTGCAGCTGGGCTGTGCCGGCTTGACGATTCTCGCGGTGGCTCACACCATACTGAATATTGCTTGGCTTGGAGAGGTCGTCAAAGCCAGTTCACGAAAGCTAGCTCGGTCATCCTCTGGGTCTGACGATGAGAGCGAGGACGACGGACAGATTGAGACGCAGAACGAATCACCCCAGCAGCGATCTACGAGAAAGAATGCATTTATGGGACCGGGAGGCCAGGTCGACTACTCAGCCATGTCGATTCCGCCCGCGATGGAAGCTAGGGTGAGACAATATCTGCAAGAAACAACTCAAGGCCATCCCAAGGCTGGCCGAGTTCAGACGGAATCGGTGGTTAATGATGATAAGACTGGCAATGGCAAGAGCCTGGTAAAGCCAAAGGCTGCCTAACAACAGTCGAGACCTCTGATATACTAAACTTGTACATAGTCCTGTATGAATACAACATAGATATGCGGTACTTGAGTACTGGCGAATCGCTTATGTATAGTCGAGTTAAAGAGCGATGTATCAGATCGTGAGATTGAGTCAACAACCGCCGAATTAGTACTTGCTAGTGGCTTAAGCCTTCTTGCATCTCCACTGAAACCTGGATCATCATCCGTAATCCTTGGACAAGTCTCTATGTAGTACGAAGTAAGTATAGGCAGCACGCATGCACATCAATGCAGCGGTGTTAACAACACGCGAGGATTCTAACCCTGCGAAAATACAATGATTTATCTTCTCTGGAACAACCATCTCCTGTCCGAGTCACCGGCTGCAAGAGTCTGCAAGCCGTTAGCAGTGCTGGCATCCAGGGACGGCTTGATAATAAACACAAATTCGTCATGCTGTACATGTTGATACGACGCTTACAGCTTTTCCCAAACAGCGCTGTTGCACTTGAAGCCTGAACCAAAGGCGATTTGCCAAACCTTCTCGCCTCGCTTTGGCTTGCGGGTTTCTTCAATTTCCTGAAGCTCATACCAAATGCTGGACGAGGACGTATTGCCGTATTTGAAGAGGACGTCACGCGAGGGCTTCACATCCTCATCGGTTAGGAACAATGCCTGCTGAATCGCATCAATGACGGCACGACCACCAGCATGGATGCAGATGTGGTCAATTGCCGCTTTGAAATTCGGAACAGGACGAGGCAAGGTCTTGTCCTTGGTAGGATCGAGCTGAACCTGGATCCAGCGCATGGCAGTCTTGTAAGCGAATCGGAGCTTCTCCGTGATGGGAAGGATTTGAGGACCGAGGCGAATCATATTCTTCTCGAGCGCACGAGCTGCGACCTTCATCAGGTTCTTGTCGAGACGAACTCCAATGCGTTGGTCTTTATCAACGTCCTGGAACACGCAGGTGTAGGCATTGCAGTCGGAGCCGAGATGAACGCGAACGAGGTTGTTCAAGCGCCAGCGAGGGTCAGGACGACCGTTGCGACCCTTACGATGACGAGTAAGAAGCATGGCTGCTCCACCCATTCGGAAAAGGGAGTTGGCGACCATCATACCACGCTCCTGACCCATGTAGACGTTCTGGGTGATGTTCTCCATGGACATGACAATCGCAATGGGATCCTTCTTGGGGTGGAGACGGAGCATGTCCGAGGCGAGATCAATCGCGATAACACCAGCCGAGCAGCCCATACCACTGAGGTTGTAGCAGACCACGTCCTCACGGAGTTTGTAGTGGTTAATGATCATAGCGGCGAGAGAGGGGGTGGGGTTGAAGAGAGAGCAGTTCGTAACGACAATGTCAATGTCCTTAGGCTTGATGTTATTGCGCTTGAATAGCTGGTCAATGCAGTCGAACATGACGATTTCTGCCTCATGACGGGCAGCAGCGATCGAGGTGTCAGGGGGGAACATTGCAATACCAGGAGGGAACGTAGCCTGGTCACTGATACCACTGCGGTCGAGAATCATACGGTTGAACTTGATGGTGTCATCCGAGATGCCAAACCACTTGCTAGCGCGACGAGCCCACTCATCAGCATTAATGGTCCATTCGGGTTTGAAGCTACGGAAGGTGGCGAAGTCGGTGAGGTATACAGGTGCTCGCTTCAAGTTGGTCTCCTTGACATCAGAACCATCGTTGGAAGTTGGCAGAAGCTCGGTCATGCGAATGAGACGAGGAATGATACGTCCGAAAAGCACGTACACCAGTGTGATGCACGTGAAGACAACAAGGATGGCATGAATCGCAGCCAATGCATCCATATCTGCTGGGAACACAAAGTTGCGAAGAGGACGGAAAGCAGTGCCAACGTCGTAGACGGCTTGCTTGCCCAAGGCAAATGCCGACACTACAGCAGTTTGCGCTGCACGCAAGGCATCTGCGCGCAAAGCGTCAATGGCCTGCGTAGGCGTGGGAAGCGCGAGAAGGATCTTGGCATAAGTAGCAGCAAGTCGACGGAACGCATCGAAGGAGCAATCTGCGAGAGTACCAAGAACCACTTCCGAGGTATACGTAATACCGTGCTTCGCTACATAGTCAAGACTGTTGCCGGTCTGATAGAGAACATGCTTCGTGATCGGCACGAGTGTCTCGACACTCTGCTGCCAGGGCAGGAGTGTCTCCTGGAGTTTGTAAATCGTGGCAAGCATGGCTTCAACTCTCAACAAAACGAAAGGATTCTAAGCAATACCGGATTTAGGAATGGGGACGCAAGATATGGTATGTGTGGACTACCGCTTGATCGATTGTGCTTGTATCCTCCTTATTGCTCTCTTTCCGCGTGCGGTGGTGCCTAATCCTTTGCCTGTCAGAAGAGGGGGGGATCCTACAACGAGTATCCAGGAGGTGATTCACGTAACTAAGTGCAGTGCAAGTGACTAGGGCCAGGCGTCTCGCATCGACTTGAGGACGTCTATAGCCCCGCATTGCTAGACCCAGCCGAACCAACTTCGGTCAGGGTCTGCATATGGAACGGCTGTTGATCCTGCGTCGCAAGCTCGAGTCATGCAGATATGCACTGGAGCCAATCGCGGGTAGACTTTACACAACTGGCCTCGGTGCGCAGAACGCGCGGTTGCGGATCGCAAGTCAATATAAACCGGATCCGTCGCACACAACACATTTGCACAACCCACACACTCAATCAAGTTCAAGTTCAAGTCACGAGGTGATTGACTCACACATGGAACTTGACTCACTATATCTTGCGTGCTGCAGCCCAGTCATAATTCAGCCGGTCAGATCAGGACACTGGAAGATATCTCACACCAGTCCGTTTAACTCAGCTAAGTCTGAACTTCCCTCACTGCTGGAGTGTGCGTGGATCACCCACGAGAGCAGACTCGGGTCAGATCAGAGAGTCCGAAAGAATACAATTCAGCGGAGTACATCCGGCATCCCACGTTGATATCTCAGCTGTCGCAGGTCAAGGGGGTAGAGGCGGACCTGGAAGTGTCATGCCGCGCGTAAGCATCGCAATACAACCGGCGCGTGGCGCAGAAACCCCCGCTATGTCAGTGCGGGTCGAGCGGGATATTTCTCCGAGACCTGGGGTCCGGGCGGATCCGCGGGTTCAATAACCGTATCCGGCTAAACTGGGACTATTCGGACCCGATTATTTTCGAATTCCCCAGTTTCAGGCCTGACTCGGGGCTGGAGAGGGGGGCTTTGATTGGGCACGGCCGGGCAGATGGACGGATAGGCCTCCACAGAAATCCTCGCCAGGATACGAAAATGACGTCTTAGAGGTTTTACTAACAAACCAGGCCGGAATGCCCGCGCTGAGATGCAATCAGCGACCCGCAGTACTCTATCCACCATCCGACGAAGAGGAAAAAAACTGACCTTATCCACCAACTGCGCGCGTTGACGAGACAGTGCATATCTCGCGTGAACGCCACTGCACGCGAAAGCAAGCTTAATAGGTGGTTTTAGAAGCCCGATGTCCAGCGTTGGCACCCCAGTAGACCTCTATGCAGTGCTGGGAGTGCCGCGAACGGCGACCCCTGCAGAGATCCGAGCGGCCTATCGAGCTTTGGCGCTACGGTACCACCCTGATCGCAACATTGACACATCAGACACAGTCAACACAACTGCTGGCGAGAGTAGACAGACCCTTATCGACAAATTCGACGCAATCCAGCGCGCAGCCGATACGCTTCTCGATGAAGCACTGAGGAAAGACTACGATCAGAAGCTTGAGGCTCAAGAGGCCAAGCTAGCCCAGGTCCACTCTGAGATCAATGTGGAGGAACTGCTGGAGTGTGAAGAGCATGTCGCCAATGGCAGTCAGGAGCAGAGTGCACCAGATGACGACGAAGATTCCGCGGGCGCTTCACTCTGCGGAGTCTACCAGTGTCGGTGTGGTTCTGCGATGCACGTTCCACTGGCTGAGTTCCAGTCCAAGGATAGCCTCGTGATTGAGTGTGATGCATGTTCAACTATCTACAAGTTTGTAGTCTAAACCTCCGTCTCGAATTCGTCAATAGCTGATGAGAATAAGTGGTAAATCCCTGCTGCTGGACGAAGAGCGAGATAGGGCGAGCTGTCAGAATATTTTTCTAGCCTCAAGCGGTCCGCCGCTGTTCCCTTGTACAGTAGATGATAACGAGACACTATAGAATAGAGAACAACAGATTAAGAGTTTATTTGGTCCTCGTGCGACTCCTTGATGCTCGACGTCGAGATGGTACAGCAACCTCTTGATTAGACTCCTCGGTGATGTCGGCTTGGCGACGTCCACGACGAGAAGCCCTGGAATTATCCTCTACCACTGCTTGATCGCTCTCACTCTCGGCAACAGGCTCGATCCATTCTTTAGGCACTCGACGCTGATCAGCATTCAAAATGACATTTCTGAACACCAGAATCAGCTGGCAGTAGTTGTCAATCTTGATTCGCTCGTTCAGACCGTGGAACATGCCAACCTCTGAGTTGTGGAGGGCGATTGGATTGAACCGAAGAATCTGGTCAGTGTGATCCCAGTAGTGACGCGAATCACTGGCAGCGACAAACAACGACGGCGCGGTTGCCACTGTGTCGCCATACACTGCATGGATCGACTTGGCCAATCCGAGATAGGTGGGGTGATCGGATGCTGAAACCGGTGCCGGCGGGACTGGTTGTCCAATAGCCCGAATTCGGACTCGAGGGTCGTTCACGACACGTCGATCCCACTCCAGCACCTGCTCGAGAGTCTCGCTTGGGTGAACACGATGATTTACGATTGCGCGTGCGACGGAGGGCAGGACATTTTCCTTTTCGCCAGCATGAAACATCGTCGCAGCCTTGGTTGTGATCACCAACGTCCTAGCTCCTGGAAGATAGGAAAAGACTTTCCCGACGATCGGGCCAAATAACCAGAGGTTGCTAAAGAGCACGCGGAAGATGCCAGACACGCCAGCACTCACTGAGCGGATGAGATTCGCGGCGCTGCCATGGAAGCGAATAGGCATTGGGGTTTGTTCAATTTTACGGACAGCATTGGCAAGGATTCCCACTGCGGTCTCTTTCGGTGGATTGGACGAGTGCCCAGGCGGAGTCTCGACACTAAGCTCCACAGTGAGATCGCCCTTTTCTGATACACAAATGTAGGCGACGGGCTTCTTGTGTCCGGGGATTGCGCCGTCGATGATAAACAATCCCTCATCCATAACAAACTCAAAGGCCTTCTTGGGGCCGACATTCTGTGCAAGCCACTGCGAGATGTGGAAAGCGCCATCAAAACCATTGATTTCTTCGTCATGGCCAAAGCCGAAGTAAATGGTCCTTCGCGGCTTGAATCCAGATTCCAGAAGATCTTGGACTGCTTCGAGCCAGCCCAAAACACATTGTTTATCATCGATCGTGCCACGACCCCAGACGTAGCCATCCTTGATGACACCGTCAAACGGCGGTACTTCCCACTTCTCCGGTTCCGGGCATGGCACGACGTCCATGTGGGCAATCAGAAGATACGGTTTCTCCTGTCGATCCTGTGTGCCCCTCCAAACGAGCAGCAGAGAGAATTCATTGATGACATGCACTTCGAGTTCCTTGAAGACGCGTGGGTAGCACTTCCGAAGGTAGGCATGGAGCCTCTTAAACTCGTTCTTGTCCACGACATTGACTCCGTCGTTGGGCTGCTGGTGGAGTTCCATTTCATCCATCGAAATAGTCTTGAATCGGATGGCACCCGCCAGTCGCTCCGCACGCTCCATGCGGGTCGCAAAAATGCGCTGCTCAGCTTCAACATCTCGTGCGTTGTATGCCTCCTGCACCTCCTTATCGCTCAAGTTCGTGTCGATGGGCAGCAACGCCGTACCCGAGAAGACCGTCCTGAAGAGAACCACAGACCCGACGCACGCAAGGACCAGGCTTAGCGAGGGAAGACACAGTAGCGTGGTCTGGATGCGGCACGCAGGCTCAACGCCACGGGTACAAGCTTCACGAGCGACATGCCGAGCCAGGCAGCCCAGCAGCAGCCCTAACACGAGGGTGCGCGCGGTCGTCTCCGCAAGGTCATGCAGAGGGCTGTGCTTTGGGTTGTGCAAGCAGCCACAGGGGTTGGGTTCCCGGGTAGGATCCTGCTTATGTGACATACTGGACGTGTATCTACTTCAAAGGAAGTATCGATACTGAGCCACACTTACTCGTACTGTAGCTACACAATTCCAGCAACAGTAACACTTCACTGAGATTTTACTGGCGTTTCGCGATTTTCCTGTGTTTGACTGGGATGCTGTAGTCGAACGCCTTTTTCACTTCGTACCGCGACACACACGGAGCTGGAGACTCTGACCCCGGTCGCGCTCTGGTGATCTTGCGGACTGTGCGGCTGAAACCGCGCCGATTCTCTCGCGAATCGGACTCGATCTCCAGATGCTCTCTGGAGCGGGGGTGCAGGAATACCGGGGCAGGGTGGATGATTTCACTCCAGAAGTGTCCAACTGGCAATCTGCTAGGTATCAATTTGAGCGTGTTGTGGTCATTGTTTCCGAGTGTGGACCGGTTGATAGGCCTTATTGCATTGTAAATTGCTCAACACACCCTCTAACATTTACTTGAACCCATTTCAACCCCTCTAGAAATGGCTGAAGTACGTTCTTTGCCTCATCTGCACACACGCACACGCATGTTTTGCCCCGTTTTGCCTGCAATGCGCCCTGTTGCCCGCAAATCGACCCATGCTTACGACGACTCGCCCGCTTTCTAACCTTCCCATCCAGGACAAGAGCTCGAACTCCATCGAGCTGGCAGCCATTTCGCGCGGAAACGGCGACGAAAACGACGTTGAGGTGAGTGAGCCCCTGCAGCATGAGGTGAGCCTCCAGGACTTCGTCGCGTCTGCGGATGCTAGCGTGCCCAGTGTTGCCCTTCATGGTGTAGACGACGACCCCGAACAGGGACCTGGTCTAGGTGCACTCACGGCTGCTGCAGAGGCCGCTGCTGCACTAGGTGGCGACTACGAGCAGAAGGAGGTCGCAGACAACTACACGGTTGAGTCCACCGGCAATGCGCTGATCGACGCGATGCTTGCACAGGAGGGCTCTGCCTCTCCGCATGCAACACCCGTGGAGGAAGGTAACGTTACCGTCGACCCTGAGCAGATGGCAGCTGCAAAGGGGCTTGAGTTCCTGTCCGATTTCGACTGCGGTCGACCGCCATTCGTGCCCATTCCCACGCATGTTGGTGTCGTTGCTACATTCGTAAAGTACAATGCGTACGTGATCGAACTCAGCGATCTTAAGCGAGAACTGGATGACCCACAGTCCACGTTGGCAATCCAGGCAGAGATTGCGGCCACAATGTCCGCTCTTGTGGACCAGACTGCGATGCAAAACAACTACCAGGGTCCGCACGTATCGCCTATCTTCTTCAGGTTGTCTGAGGTCTACGACCTGTATCAAAATGCGTTGTTGCAGATAGAACAGGCCGGCCGAGCGTTCGATCTGCTACGCTGGGGTTACTTCCCAACGGACGACGAGGTAGGCTCCGCAGCTGAGGGCAAGGGGGATGGGTTCAGATACAGATACGACGCCGATATCGCACTCGCAAACGCCGCACAGGAAGTCGATCCAGAGAAGAAGGCTTCAACTGAATTCCAACGACGTCTCAATTCCTCCATCGCGGACCAGAAGGCGATTCGTACATGGATGGAACAAACCAAGATACAACGCTATTCCAACCTGTCTGCGTGCGAGAGATGCTGCGCCCGATGGGATGACTGGTGGCAGGAGAATGTCACCTCGCAGAAGCACCTGGTGCCGTTGTTCCGAACATCGCTCGACAAAATCGAATCGAGATTCGGTCCTTCTACGGCCTCCTATTTCTTTTTCGCGCGATCAGTCTTCTGGCTGAACGTTTTCATTGCCCTGCTCGCATTGGGTGTCATTATTCCTGGTCTCATTGAGTCGGACTGGTCAACGGACTACACGGTGCGACGTTTCGTTAACAACCAATTCACCCTGGTTCCCGCTACTCGAGACTTCACAGGTGTCATCTTCGGTAAGGGTATGGAAGACAGTTTTCTCTTCTACTCTGAAGGCTATCCTCCAACCCTTCTGAGGGACGAAGGGTATCGTGTGGATATTGCATGGGTTTTCGTTGTTACTGCCGTGTTTGTTGTTTCAGTTATTGACTCGCTTTCGCGTTTCGAGCTGAGTACCGACGATCGTGATGACGCCAATGCGAATGCGTTGCGTCTGGTCTTCGGCTCATTCTCTTATAACAAGCGCACTGCATCAGAGTTTGTGAACCAGAGTGTCCACATGAGTTCAGCCATGTATACGCTCATGCTGACGAAAGAAGAGGACGAGCGGCATGAGACGACAGCCGAGGTTGTTGGTACCGCGTACTACGCACTGAAACTCCGTCGTTTTACCGGCTATCTTTTCTCTGCTGCTGTCATGGTCGGCTCTTGCGTTCTGATTGCATACCTTGTGCTTGAAGAAGACACGATCCGTGTGAACGCACAGGATTCGCTCGCTCAGTTCGCGGAACTTATCGTGCCCGTCTCTATCTCTGGACTTAAGCTGTTTGTGCCGTTCGTTTTGCGTCAGTTGGTCTTTTTCGAGAACTATGCCCGAACGAAAGATATCGCACGTCACGTCGCGCTGCGTATTTATTTCATGAAGATGTTCTTCGTCCTGATTGTGCTGTTCCAAACCCTCTCGCTTAGTGGCGATGAACTTCGTGATGGAATTTGCCCACAAACGATCATGGGCATTCTGTACTACCGTCTGTTCATGACCGATATTGTCGTTGACATGTTGTGTTCCGTCGGCATTCCTCTTGCAACTTACTATGCTGCACGCCTCTGCAACCCCTGCCGTGAATTCAACCCTGAAGACTACCGAGACGATGCTGCGAAGGCGATTGAGAAGGCAAAGAAGCGGACTATTCGTGTCGGCTGCTGTGCATCTCCTGAGGACGAAGCTGAAGCCCAGAGGATTGCCGACGCGGGAGAAGGTAAGGCCAACACTGTGAGACAATACTGCTGCTTCTCAGTGAGGGAGATCGAGTCGAGTGATGCACGTGTCACCGAGAGTGACATGCGCCGCATTACCGAGCTCGCGCGCTACGTGCGACTTCTAGACCGCATCAGTCCGGACGAAGTGTACAAGCCCGAGTTCCGTGTTCCGGAGAACCTTATCGAGCTGATGTACAAGCAGGCGCTTGTTTGGGCTGCATTGCCATTCTGCCCTGTCATGCCATTGCTTGCGATGGTGGGAATTACGATTGTTTTCCAGGCCAAACGCATTGCGGTTCTCTACTTCTCGCGCCTCCCACGCCGACCCATTGGTATTGCGAGTCAGACCAATATGTTCCGCACGATGATGCTTTCCACACTCGCCCTCATGTGCATTCCCTTCACATACTGGATGAACATGCGCGTCAAATGCGGTCCTCACGTGCTTCCATGTGAGATTGATAACGACCCCTTGAACGACGCGAACTGCACACCAACTCCCGTGGCAAGCATCTTGAGCTGGGTCGCAACCCTGCCACGCGGTGTGGAGGTGGTTGTGAACCTGCTTCAAACCGCCGGCCTCCTATGGTTGGTCATTTTCCTTCTCATCATCTATGGTGTGCTCATTTCCAAGCGTTATAGCGCGGAGCTCGCCCAGGTACGAGATCTTCGCAGTGCACTTTGGCAGGAACGTCAAGATATGCGCAAATTCCGTGAAGTCTATCGTATCAAGACGGGTAACAACATCTCCGTAGAATCCGCAAAGTCGTACTTCCGCGTTATGCTCCAGGGTTTGAGTCGTGGCGCACAACAACCAGTGCGAGACGAGCTCGCTCGACTTGAAATCAATGATATGATTGCACTGTGCCGCATCAAGACTGAGTCGCTCAAGTTGCTGCTTGAGCATTGGCTGGTCAAGTATTCCGAAGTGATGTACCCGCAAGACATCAACGTCGTGCTTGAGGCACAAGAAGACTTCATCCGCAGCTATGCGCAGTAATCCAGATCCGATGACCCGTCCCTTTAATTGATGTGTGGTACCACGAGGCGTTCCTTCATGATTTGGCCGAAATTAGTATAATCTTTGACTCTTGCTTGACTTGGCACCCCCCATTGGGCTCGTGTCTTATTCTCAAAAGACGTCACACCGTCTCGCGCGAGCCAGCACCACCACCACCATCTGCCACTCTGTTGCTATTTCTTCCAACCCAAGTACTTTCTTGGTTTTTTTTTTTTTTTTTTTTTTTTTTTTTTTTTTTTCTTTTTCCCTTTTTTTTTTTTTTTTTTTTTTTTTTTTTTTTTTTTTTTTTTTTTTTTTTTTTTTTTTTTTTTTTTTT